>Ga0272446_1004644_pt1 | contig 15999 bp, 11 predicted proteins | sample YNPCB0061_FD_194587 | JGI IMG/M metagenome (GOLD analysis project Ga0272446, IMG submission 194587) | Hot spring microbial mat communities from Yellowstone National Park, WY, United States - YNP-CB-006-1 | ecosystem: Environmental > Aquatic > Thermal springs > Hot (42-90C) > Sediment | place... | reverse complement strand
ATGCGCGATTGCGGGCGATCCTCCCGCCGGTATCTGGTTCAACCTCCGAAGTGTGCGAACTGAATGTGTTGATTGGCGAAGCATTCGCAAGTGCGGCGCTTGGCGCAGCAAAGCGGGCGGGTATCGCGGTGACTGGGAAATGTGTAGGAGCTGTACGGCCGCCCTCAGACACGATCGAGGCATGATCTCAAGGTGGTGCTCACGCCGCGGCGGCGCCACGATCCGCCTGAAATGCGCGCCAGGCGAGGAACACCAGCGTGAGTGCCGTGAGCGGTACGACAAACAGGCTCATGGTGTTGCTGAAGGCGGGCAGCGCGTCATGTTGCATGGCGGCCAGCACCAGGTACAGCGTATACGCCACATAGTACCCCAGAAACAGCCATCCTTCCCAGCGCGCGATGAGCCGGCCGGTAAAGAAAATCGGCAGGCAGGCGACAGCCACGGCAATCATGACGGGAATATCGAAGTTGAGCGCCGCCGGAGCGACATTGACGCCCGCCGGCGCGACCATGCTGGTGATGCCAAGCACCGACAGCAGGTTGAAGATATTACTGCCGACGACATTGCCGACGGCGATGTCGCGTTCGCCACGCAGCGCCGCGATGATCGATGTCGCGATTTCAGGCAGTGAGGTGCCAACGGCTACGATGGTTAATCCAATCACCAGTTCACTGACACCGAAGGAGCGCGCGAACGTAATCGCGCCGTCTACCAGCCAGCGGGCGCCAAGCACCAGCAATGCCAGCCCGCCAATCATCAATGCCAGGTTTTTTAGCCATTCGCCAGTAGATCGTCTCTTCCCATCGCCGAACTCGGTGGCATACTCTTCCTGGATCTCGGCGCTCTCTTTGCGGCTCTGGCGGACGGCAAAGATGGTATATGCCACGATACCGGCAAAAAGAATAACCCCATCGATCCGGTTAATCTGGCCGTCAAGCGCCATCAACCACGTCAGTAGCGACACGCCGATCATGAGCGGCACATCGAGCCTGATGAGTTGCTGTTGTACAACAAGTGGCGTAATCACCGCCGAAATGCCCAGAATGAGGAGGACATTGGCAATGTTGCTGCCGACAACGTTCCCCAACGCCACGTCGGCGCCACCAGGGCCGGAGAGCGCCGACTGAACACTGACTGCCAGTTCGGGGGCACTGGTGCCGAATGCCACCACCGTCAATCCGACGACAAGTGGGGAGATACCCAGCGCCAGCGCGGCGCGCGAAGCGCCGCGTACCAGTACCTCCGCACCAACAATAAGGATCACCAGCCCGGCAATAAAGAGCACAATGGTCATTGCATCCATGATTCGCGTTCCTGACCGTTCATATTAACGCCCACCGGCGTATCATCGCTCCATGAAAGCAGAATACGAACATTCCCGCCAGGGAAGTTCATGCAGCGATGCGATGTAAGATCTTCCTGATTCTGGCCATTCTACCGATTGCGGGTCGTTGCGGACCCCATCACGGACGTTCCGGAGGAACCAGGCGACGGTTGCGGAGTTCGCGCAGCAGTACGACACTCAACGTAATAATCGTCAATGGAATAACGAAGCCGATCATGGCAATACCGAAGAGTTGCAGCAATGCATGCCGCATGGCCGCCAGCAGCAGATAGGCCGTATACGCAACATAATAGGCGAGGAACAGGGCGCCTTCCCAGCGTTTCACCTCGCCACCGTTGATGAAGATTGGCAGGCATACAATGGATGTGGCGATCATGACCGGCAGATCGAATGCCAGCGCGTTTTCCGGCACGCCGATGCCGCCTGGCGCGATCACCGAACCGGTGCCGAGTACGGCCAGGAGGTTGAACAGGCAACTTCCGATGATATTCCCCACGGCGATGTCGCGCTCGCCGCGCACGCCGGCCAGTACGGATGCCGCAATCTCGGGCAGTGAGGTGCCGACGGCAACGATCGTGAGACCGATGATCAGTTCGCTGACCCCCAGCAATCGCGCAAACTCCACCGCGCCATCCACCAGCCAGCGCGACCCGAGGGTGAGCAGGCCCAGGCCACCACCGATCAGCGCCAGATTGATGAACGTTTCGCGAATGCCACGATGTGGCGGCCCGTAGACTTCGCCATACTCTGCCTGAATACTTGCGCTCTCACGCCGGCTCGCAATAATCGCGAATATCGTGTACCCGATCACGCCTGCCGTCAGAATCACTCCTTCCAGCCGGTTGATCACGCCATCCAGCGCGAACAGGTAGACAATGAATGATACGATGATCAGCAGCGGCAGATCCTTCCGCACGATCTGCGCGGCAACCGATAACGGCACGACAACAGCCGACAACCCGAGGATGAGGAGCACATTGGCGATATTGCTGCCGACGACATTGCCAAGCGCCACGTCGGCGCCTGCGGCGCCTGATCGCACAGCCATGATGGTGACGGCAAGCTCCGGCGAACTGGTGCCGAAGGCGACCACTGTCAATCCGACGATCAATGGCGAAATGCCAAGCGCAACCGCCAGCCGCGATGCGCCGCGTATGAGCGCCTCGGCGCCGCCGATCAGCAAACCGATCCCTGCCACAAACAGGACGATAGTCAGCGCGTTCATTGCCCGGTCCAGTTGTTGAAAGTGCCGACCGGCGGGCTCTCGTCGAGGCGTATGAGCAACAGGCGATTCTCACGGATGCGATACTTGCTTTCACGCACGACAAGCCACACGGCATAGTACTCCATGGGTGAGTAGAGCGACCCGTTCATGCAGCGCTGGTTGGGAACGGTACGCCCACCAGCTTCGCGGCAATGCGGCGTATCGGTGATGAAACCCTGGAGGCTGATGGAACCCACCGACCAGTTGACATATGGCGCGGTGACGGTGCGTCGCTGAATGGCAGCCACACCGACGACACTTCCCATCAGAAGAAACGCCAGCGATGCTGCCATGATACCAATGATCCATTGAGGGCGCATCAGTGCCTCCGCTCCATGGCACAGATTGTACTGCCACCCTGGCAGGCGACTCGCGTGACGGCGCTGGTTGCCTTCGGCAGAGCGTGGGAGGAAACTGGCATCTGGCCAGCTCGTATCATCAAAACCGTGTACGTCTTTTCCCTTCTTCCGGATGCCTCTGGTACACCGCTGCCATCGAGCCGTTTTCATTGCCTGTGTGTCGGCGCGAAAGCGCTCGGCATACCAGGCATGGCTATGTTCCCTCCCACAGCCACTTCCGCAGATCAACATAGCCACGTTCGTCAAATACGATGCCTTCAGCTTCCAGCAGCGAGCGCTGCAACTCGGCATCGTACTCGTTACTGATCCGCCCGGCAGCATTAATCACGCGCCACCACGGCACATCGGGCATATGCGATGAACGGAGCGCATGCAACGCCCACCCGACGCCGCGCGCCCCGCGCGGGACGGCCGTCATCTGCGCGATACGGCCATAGGTTGACACCCGCCCACGTGGGATGCGCCTGACAATATCGTAGACGTCGTCGTAGTAGCCTGGCATGAGCCACCGTTGCATGTTAAAACGTTGGAACGTCACACGTTCAACGTTCACGGAACGAACGTATCATCGTAGCGTTCAAACGATTCATCATTGAACAGCACATAGATCGTCTTCCCGCGCCCCAACCCATCACGGCTATAGATCATCACCCCGCCTTCGAATGCCTGATATGCCCCTTCAATCACGGCACTCTGCGGCAGCAACGCAAAACCGAGATTCTGCCGTACGCCCGGATTGGCCGCCCAGACCAGGCCAAACGCTCCCGACGGCGTCTGCAGATTGGCCGGCGGGGTCGGCGTCGGCGCGCTTTCGGGCGGGAGAAGCACCGGCTGATAGCGTTGCCACGCACCGCGGCTGAACCCGATCAACACGTGCACGTCGCCAACCGGGAGATACGAGAGCATACTGCCACCCTCGAAGCGCTGCTCGATCAGCGAGTTTTCGCCGCCACGCTCGATGTCGGCCGGGCAACCGAGGCGCCGCGCCACGGTCGCGTTCTCGTTCCACAGTTTGCCAAAACCACGAACCGGCGCAATCACGCACGGCGTCGGCGTGGCAGTAGCGGTTGCAGTGGCGGTAGCAGTCGCCGTAGCTGTAAGCGAAGGTGTCGGCGTGATCGATGGTGCTGGCGTAGCCGACGGCGGTTCGGTCGGTGGGGGCGCCGGCAGTTCGGTCGGCGTGGGCGGAACTGGCGTCGCTGTCGGGCGCGGGCTGGGCGTCGCGCTTGGCGGAACCGGCGTCGCCGTCGGCAATTCGGTTGGCGTCGCAGTGGGCGTGGCGGTCAGGGTGGGTTCGGGCGTCGTGGTGGGAGTGGCAGTCAGGGTGGGCTCGGGTGACGCGGTCGCTGTGGAGGTACGAGTTGGAAGCGGCGGTGCAGGTGTCGGCGTCGTGCCCTGGGCAATGAGCATGCGCCCGGCAAGTACCGCACCGCCGCCGCCAAGCAACAATGCGCCGAGCGCGAGGAGCGCCAGCAGCGCAGGATGAAACCGGCGTGGCGCGACCGGTGCGGCTGGCGGCTGCGCTTCACGTGGCAGCGCCAACGATCGCGCGTCGCCAGTGCCGGTCGGGGCGTCGGGCGGCACGCGCACGGCACGCTCTGGCGTGCGCTGCACCACGACTGCCGGTTGCGGCCGGGGCGCGGCTTCCATGCGTGCTGCCGAGCGCAGCGCACGGGCGAACTCACCGGCGCTACGATAGCGATCATCGGGGCGGCGGGCGAGCGCCAGGCGGATCGCGGCGCTGATCGGCTGGGGAATGGACGGATCGATTGCCGATGGCTCAACGACGGCGCCCTCAAGATGACCAAGCAATACTTCCTGCGTCGAACCTTCGAATGGTCGGCGCCCGGTGAGACAGCGGAAGATCAGCACGCCAAGCGCATACACGTCGGCACGCCCGTCAATCTGCGCGTCACCGCGAATCTGCTCCGGCGCCATATACTCCGGCGTGCCGATCAGAACACCAGTTCCCGTCATGCCTGGCGTATCCAGCGCCTTGGCAATCCCGAAATCCGTGAGGATCGCATGCAAGCCAGGTGTCAGGCGCATCGCCGCAAGGTCAACCGTATCACCACGCGCTTCATGCCCCTCGCTACGCGCCTCCAGAATGATGTTCGCCGGCTTGATATCGCGATGCACAACACCACGTGAATGCGCATAGTCAAGCGCACCAGCCAGTTGTTCCAGTAACGCGACGCATTCGTCAACGGTCAGGCGATCGCGGAAGCGCAGCACATCGGCGAGCGACGGACCTTCGAGCAGGCGCATGGCGATGAACGCCAGTCCATCGGCTTCGCCGACATCATAGATCGGCACGATGCCGGGATGATCGAGGCGCGCCGCAAGCACTGCCTCGCGCTGGAAGCGCTCGACCAGCGTGGCATCGCCGAGGAACTGCGGGTAGAGCACCTTCAGCGCAACATCGCGCCGCAGCACCGTATCGCGCGCGCGGTAGACTGCGGCCATCCCGCCGCGACCGAGCAACGCAAGAACGTGGTAGCGGCCGATTGTCCGCCCCACCATGTCTTCGAGACGCATAGGCTATGGTACCGAAAAGCCGTTCACAAAAAGCCCGGTCGCGCTCGCAAGCAATACCAGAGCCATCCACGAACATCCGATAACGATGGTCAAAGCCGTGATCAAGAACAGCGGCGGCGCCGACGGCGCTATTGAACAAACGCTCAACCGATCAAACAGAACGCCCGGGCGGCGGCTATCTGCCGGTGGTTGATCTGTCTGGCTTACAATGCGCACCTCCAGTGTGCCACGGTCATCGGCGGCGCATACAAAGCTCGATCGTGATTATACTCTGAAACCTCTCTGCCGATATGCTACAATCAGCGCCATGCACAATCAGAGACGCAACCATCGTATCCGGCGCTCATACGCCGGGCGGCCATTGCCCCGGCTGCGGCCAACCCCCACGATGCTCTCACGTGGCCGGGACGTTCCAGCCGGGCCGGCAATCGGCAGCGTCATGCTCCAGGCCACACTCGCGCTGCTGCTGCTTGGCGCCGTGCTGGCGCTGGGTGCCGCGGGTATGGCCTATGGCGCCTACAGTAACCTCGCCGACTCGCTCGCGCCACGACTGGCGTCAATCGAGAACCGCGATAGCTTCGAGACCAGCCGGCTCTATGACCGGAACGGCCGGCTCCTGTACGAATTCTTCGGTGCGGGAAAGCGCACCCGCGTTTCGATCGACCAGATTTCCACCAGCCTGATCAGCGCAACCATTGCCATCGAGGATCGCACCTTCTTTGAGAACCGCGGTGTGGACTATCTGGGGATTGCGCGCACCCTGCTCACCAGCCTGCAGGCGGGTGAGGAGACCGGTGGCGCGTCAACCATCACGCAGCAGGTGATCAAGAATATCGTGCTGAGCGACGAGGAGCGCCAGTTCGAAAACCGCTATCAGCGCAAGCTGACCGAGATTATTCTGGCGCAGGAGCTTTCCGAGCGCTATGAAAAGGCCGATATTCTCGAACTGTACCTGAATGAGATTTACTACGGCAACCTGGCTTATGGCATCGAGGCTGCCGCGAACGTCTATTTCGATCGGCCGGCGAAGGATCTCGACCTGCCACAGGCCGCGCTGCTGGCAGGGTTGCCGCAATTGCCCAGCGTCTATGATCCGATCAACTACCTGGACGGCGGCGTACTCAAAGGTGTGCGGCTGGACGACGGCTGGCTGAACCCGGCGTACCGCCTGCCATCTGGCACGCCGCCGCCAAAGGCGCGCCAGATCGCTGTGCTGCGCCAGATGGTGGATGAGGGGATGGTCAGCGACCAGCTGGCGCGCCGCGCCGCCGCCGCCGATCTGCGCTTCGCCAGCCAGGAAGTGCCGCTCAACGCGCCCCATTTCGTCTTCTATGTTCGCCGCCTGCTCGAAGAGGAGTACGGCCCGCAGTTCGCCAACCAGGGCCTGTCGATCTACACCACGATTGACCTCGACCTCCAGCGCATGGCGCAGGAGAGGGCGGCCGAACGTATCCAGGAACTGGAACAACGCAACATTCATAATGCGTCGGTGGTCATCCTGCAACCCAATACGGGCCAGATTCTGGCGATGGTCGGCAGTATTGACTTTAACGCGACCATTCCCACGACCACACCGGGCGAGCAGGGAAACGTTCTTGATGGCCAGGTGAACGTGGCCGTGCGCGAGCGCCAGCCTGGCTCGGCGCTCAAGCCGTTTACCTACCTGGCGGCCATGGAACATGGATTGACACCGGAAACCATAATCTGGGACGTACCGACGAAGTTTCCGCTCCTGGCAGGCGAGTGGTACGAGCCACAGAATTACAATGGCCGCTGGAACGGGCCGGTACGGATGCGCACGGCGCTGGCCAACTCACTCAACATGCCGGCGGTCAAGGCGCTGAAGATTGCCGGTATTGACGATACCATCGATCTCCTGCAGCGCGCTGGCATCAGTAGCCTGCGACGCGGTAGCGGCTTCTACGGCCTGGCACTAACCCTGGGCGGCGGCGAGGTGACGCCGCTGGAACTGACCGCGGCATACAATACGCTGGCGAGCGGCGGGCGTTATTACCCACCGGCAGCGATTCTGAAGATTGTTGATACCACGGGCCGCACGCTGCAGGAGTTTCGCCCGCCGCGCCGCGCGCCGACGCTGAATCCCGATCACGTCGCGATCATTAACGACATCCTGAGCGACGACACGGCGCGCGCTCCCGTCTGGGGGCTCAATAGTAAACTCAAACTCTCGCGCCCTGCCGCCGTCAAGACCGGGACGTCGAACGACTGGCGCGACGCCTGGGCCGTCGGCTATACGCCGTATGTCACTGTGGGTGTGTGGACCGGGAACAACAATAACGAGCCGACGGCAAAGGTCGAGAGTCTGACGGGTGGCGGTGTGATCTGGCATAACATTATGGAAGAGTTATTCGCCAGCCCGACATATCAGCAGTTGCTTGCCGAACCTTACCCCGACGGCCGGTTACCGCTCGACTTCACCCGACCGTCGTGGCTGGTACGCAAGCCGATCTGCCCGCTCCCCGGTCCGTACAACGCCTACCGCGACGAGTTGTTTGCGCCGGATATGGCACCCGCCAGTTCGGCCATCATCTCCGATGCCGCCCAACTCTGCCGTGACGTCTTCACCGAGGTCCAGGTGGTGCGGTTGAGCGAGCAGCCGATCGAGTCGACAGCAATTGTCACCGATACGGCAACCATCGGCACGGTTTTCTGTACGCCACCGGAAGGTGAACCTGTTGCACCGGAACTGCTTACAACCATTCTGGCGTGGAACGTGCCGCCACCGGATCCGGACGAGCAGGTGGTTTACAGCTGGGAAGGTGCGCGCGGCACTTCCGGCGACCGGGCGATCGAACCGATTGTGGGGGCCTCCATTCCGACCTGTAGCGCCGATGCGCTGGTTCCGTTCACGCCACCGGCCCCCGGAGCGGTGCGCATGCCGGATCTGCGACGCTTTGGCGAGAATCAGGCGAAGGAGCAACTGGCGGCGCTTGGTATCGTTAGTGTCTTTGTTGATTACCAGACGCGCGACCGCATTCCCGACGTGTTCGATCAGTATGTGCCCTACGCGGTAATCAGCACGATTCCGGCTGCCGGCGAATGGATTGACCCCAACACCACTGTGGTGCTGGGAATACGCGCACCGGAATAGGCGGACCCTACGATTCAGAAAGCTGTACTATGCGCCGGACACGATGCGCGCGGCGATTGCCGCAATCTTTGCGCCATAATCGGTTCCGGGGCTGGCCCATCCCTGACCGGCCGGGTTGTGCGCCTTGCCCAGTTGTTTCAGGGTGGGCGCGGAACCGCGCAGTTTGAGCGGTAACGGGCGATAACGCAAGGCCCGCTGGATCGCCGCGCGCTGCACCGGGTTCTCCGCGCCGACCGCCAGCGCATACGCCAGCAACCGCCCGACGTGTGCCGGGATCGCATCATGTTCCCAGGTTGCGAAGCTCACACCTGCCTCCCACTGCTGCCGCTGCGTATTGAAGGCCCAGCCTGCCGGGTTTGCCGGCGGCGTCGCCTGCTTCTGCCCGGTCACACCAATCCCGGCCGGGTTGCGCTGCGGGCGCGCTGCCCAGAAACTCGTCAGGTTGCCGGTTTCATGGATCATCTGCGCCACGGCCAGGGTCGGATCAATGCCCACCTCGGCGCACAATGTCCAGTAGGCCGGCACAATGACGGTGCGAATATCTTTCGCGGTATACTCACCACAAGGCCGCGCGAGAATGAACATCGCCAGTCGTTCCGCGCTTGCCGTCGGACGGCCAAGTATCGGGCTATCTTCAGTGAACATGGGGATGGCTTTCATCGCTGGACGTTCGATTGTGAAACGCCGAAATTGTAGCATAGAGGCACCGGTATGCATACCAACACCAGCGATCCCTGGGGTGACCATTTCAGCGATGCCGAGCGCGCATTGCTCGCGCCATTCGTGACCGACATTGATGCACCGGTGTTCGGGCTACGCAATATGCCCGAAGTCGTGCGCGGCGCGCTCTTTTCGCGCTATAGCCGCTCCGACAAAAGCCTGCGCCGCATCCTGCTCGATGAGTTCATCCAGGCGCCGGAGTCCGGCTTCCAGGCGATTGTGACTATCAGCGCTGGCGATGCCGCCAGCCAGGTTGTCGCGGTGCGCCAGGCCGAGGCATTCTATGAACGCGTCCTGATCGGCTATGGCGACGACTCGGTGGCTGAACTCGGCGGCGCGCACATCGCTTGCGAGAGTGTCAGCAATATCGCGGCCAAGGCGCTCGAAGAGAGTCGCATCGGCCTGAGCCCGCTGGAAAAATCAACTCGTTATGTCGCTTTCAACCGCAAAGTTGGTGGCCGCTATCGCTATCTGCGCGAAGCGACGATTATGGCGTCGCCTCACGCGGCGGCGTTCGAGTTGGCGATGGATAACCTGTTCGATACCTACGCGGCGCTTATCGAGCCGGTGCTTGCCGCCGTGCGCGCCCGCTCGCCGCGCGAAAACGGCGTTTCCGAGCGCGCCTATGCCAGCGCCACCCGTGCCAAAGCGCTCGACCTGTTACGAGGCTTACTACCGATGGCGACGCTCACGAATGTTGGCCTGTTTGGCAATGGTCGTGCGTTTGAATACCTGCTGACCAGGCTGTACGCCTCGCCCCTGGTGGAGTTAACCGGCCTTGCCGGCGCGATGCAACGCGCCCTCGATGACCAGATACCGTCATTCGTGAAGCGCGCGAAGAGCCAGCGCGGGCGTGACCATCAGCAATACCTGCGTGCGACGCAGCAGGCCGTCCGGGCGCTGGTGGAAGAAATGGCGACCGGCCACGGTGCCGAGAGTGAATCGTCCGTCCAGTTGATCGCCTTCGACCCGGACGCCGAGCAGCGTGTTGTGGCGGCGATCCTCTACCCGCACCTCGACATCTCGCTGGCCGAGGCGCGCGTACTTGCGGAAGAGATGCCGGCGAACGAACGCGCCGCGCTGATCCGGGCCTATACCGGCGAACGCGGCAGTCGCTTCCACCGTCCGGGGCGCGCTTTCGAAGAGGCGCGCTATACCTTCGACGTGCTGGCCGATATCGGCGCCTACCGTGACTTGCAGCGTCACCGGATGTTGACCCAGGAGCGGCAGCGCTTCGGCATACGCCACGGATACGTTGTGCCGCCGGAGATTGATGAGTTCGGCCTGGGCGCGCCCTTTCGCGCCGCGATGGAACGCGCCGGCGAGGTAGCTGCGGCAATCGCTGCCGAATTACCGGAACAGGCGCAGTATGCCGTGCCACTCGCCTACCGGGTGCGCTGGCGCATTACCATGAACCTGCGCGAAGTCTATCACCTGTGCGAATTGCGCAGCACGCCGCAGGGCCACCCGGGCTACCGGCGTGTGGCACAGGAGATGTACCGCCAGGTCGCGGCGGTCCATCCGATCCTGGCCGAAGGTATGCACTTCGTTGACATGGCCGACTATCCACTGGAGCGACTTGAAGCCGAACGGCGGCTGGATGAAAAGATGCGCATGCGTGATGGCTCATGACAAAGATATTTTTCTACCCCCAACCCAGCCCTCCCCCCTGGGGGGGTCCGACTCCTCCCTCCAGCGGAGGAAGGTTGGGCGGGGGCCGTGCAGTGCGCAAAGCCTTGTGTGACACGACGTACGCGGTGGCGTACCAGCAGGGTGGCCTGGAGGGCGTGCCGCCCTCCAGAGTCCATCATCCGGCGGCGGGAAGGCGGTCGCAACGCGGAAAAGAACGCCGTTCCACCGGCGGAAGGGCATGGGCATTCGCCAGCTAGCCGATTGCATGCGTGACCGCGTCACTCCAGTTATGTGAAAGGTACTGGCTCTCAGTACAAATGATTGCAGGGGACATGGATCGTGACCGTTTCATCATCTACAGCAAGCGCACCAGATCCACCCGCATCGCAATCCGGCGGTTGCCTGCTGGCTGCCATGGCGCTGGTCATTGTCTCGGCAGGCGGCTGTCTGCTGCTGATCGCGACTGTGACCCCCCTGTTCGGCGTGCGCTGGCCGGCGACGGCGGCAGTGGTCGTGGTTGTCCCGATCCTGGGGGCGCTGCTGGCCGGCGCGCTGGTGCTGGCGCGCACGCCACGCCTCCGGCTGGCAATTCAGGCCTGGTTGCTGGCGCTGCCACTGGCCCTGGTCATGGTTCCAGCAGCCATGCTGCCACCGGCTGAGGCGCAGGTTGCGGCGGCGTTACGTGTGGCGCTGGCCGGAGCATACCTGGGGGCGCTCCGGGTCTTCATCCGGTGGCGTTTGCCCACCATAACGAAAGCAATCGGCGCACGCGAACCGGTTGCGCTTGCCACCGGTCTGGCCGCGCTGCCGGCGCTGCCATGGCTGGCGTGGGGGGCGTTCGGCTCGCTGCTCGATATTGCGCTCGGCGCGCTCGCGGCTGCACTGATCGGTGTCATCGCCTGTCTTCTGGTGACACGCATCTACCTGCGGCCAATCACCGGCGACTCGCAGATGCCCGGCGCATTTGCACGCGGCACCGTCATCGGCGTGCTCTTGCTGATCCTCGGGCTGAACTACGGCATTGGCGGGCAGATGCCGGTACTGCTCCTGTCGCTACCGGCAATGGGATGGCTGGCAGCAGCCGTTGCCGGCACGAACCACGGCGGCGCCTCGGCACGAACCCTGGCCCTGCTCATTGCACTTGTGGCGGCACCCCCGCTCCTCCTGGCCGACCCGGATACGCTGGCAATCGAGTTGCTGTTTCAGGGGCGCGAGGGTATCTACTGGGCGCTGAGCGCCGCGTTTGCCGGCGTTGTACTGGCGCTGCTGGCAGCCAGCATCGCGCCGGCGTTGCGGGCGCGGCTGGCTCGCACCCCACGACTCGCGGTTCTCGGTGCGGTGGCTTGCTGGGTCGTCGGCGCCGGAGTGTACGGCGGCATCGGGCAACCAGGCCTGTACGGCGACCGGGTATTCGTCATTCTGAAGGATCAGGCCGACCTGGCACCGGCCCGGCGCATCAGCGACTACCAGGCGCGACGACGCGCGGTCTATGAGACGCTCACCCGGCACGCCGGTGAAACGCAGGCGCCGCTGCGCGCCAGCCTGGACATGCTGGGCATCCGGTATACGCCGTATTATCTCGTCAACGGCCTCGAAGTTGACGGCGGGCTGCCGGTGCGCCTCTGGCTGGCGACGCGCCCGGAGGTTGACCGGATTGTCCCAGACCCGATCCTGCGGCCCCTCCCGGCGCCGCTGGAAGTCGAACGCGGCGATGAATCGCTTCCAGACGAGCCGGACTGGAACCTGACGATGATCGGCGCCGACCGCGTCTGGCGCGAACTTGGCGTACGTGGCGCAGGCGTCGTTGTCGGCGTGCTGGATAGCGGCGTCCAGTGGGATCACCCGGAATTGCGCAACGGCTACCGCGGCCTGAATGCCAGTGGCACCGTCGAGCATGCCTACAACTGGTACGACCCATGGGAAGATACGCCCGCGCCGGTGGACTACAGCGGGCATGGCACCTACACTCTCAGTGCCGCAATTGGCGACCGTGTAGGAGTCGCGCCCGACGCCACCTGGATCGGCTGCGTCAACCTTGCACGCAACGTGGGTAACGCGGCGCGCTACCTGGACTGCATGCAGTTCATGCTGGCGCCATTTCCACCGGGCAGTGATCCGCTGCACGATGGCGACCCGGCGCGTGGCGCCGATATCATCAACAACTCCTGGGGATGCCCGCAAGATCTCGAAGGATGCGACCCGAACACGCTGCTGGCTGCCGCGGAAGCATTGCGCACCGCTGGCATGTTCACCGTGGCCGCAGCCGGCAACGATGGGCCGGCATGCGGCAGTCTCAAAGAGCCGCTGGCGCTCTACGACGCCGTGTTCACCGTCGGCGCCGTAACGCGCGACGGCATCATCGCTCAGTTCAGCAGCGCCGGCCCGGTGGTGGCCGACGGTAGCGGCAGGATCAAGCCCGACATAGCCGCTCCGGGAGCGGGCGTCCGCGCGGCTGCACCGGGCGGGGGCTACATGATCGCCAGCGGTACATCAATCGCCGCCCCGCATGTCACCGGCGTCGTGGCACTGATGTGGTCGGCGAACCCGGCGCTGATCGGCGACGTCGCCCGAACGGAGGAGATCTTGCGCGCCACGGCGCGCCCGGGCGCGCCACCGGATGCCGCAGCAAGCGGGTGCATCGTGAGTACCGACATCGCAGCGACGCCCAATATCATCTATGGCGCGGGGATAGTCAACGCCTACGAAGCGGTGCGCAGCGCCAGCGCATTTGACACACACGGCACGCAACCTTTACAATTCCCATGGCGTAGTAGATCATGAAGGATGATGTGTCCAGTTCTGTTCAGCGTGAACAGGACGGGCGCGACCTCGGACGAGCGGGCGGGCGCGCACCGCCGTTCCAGCTTCAACACGCACGCGAGGTGCCATGCGCCTGATTCTTTACCTGGGCAAGGGCGGCGTCGGCAAGACGACGACCTCAGCGGCCACTGCGGTGCGGGCCGCCGAACTTGGCTACCGGACACTGGTGGTCAGCACCGATGTGGCGCATAGCCTGGCCGATGCGCTTGATCATCCGCTTGGCCCGCAGCCCACACAGTTGAGCGATCGGCTCTGGGGCCAGGAAATCAATGTGCTGGACGAGGTGCGCCAGCACTGGGGTGAACTGCGCACCTACCTGGCCGGCCTGCTCAAGCGCCGTGGGGTGGACGACGTGGCATCGGAAGAACTGGCGATCATTCCTGGAATGGAAGAAGTCGTCAGTCTGCTGCACATCCGGCGCCAGGCGCGCGATGGCAACTTTGATGCCGTGATTGTTGATGCCGCGCCCACGGGCGAGACGATTCGCCTGTTGACCATGCCGGAGACGTTCCAGTGGTACGCGGCGCGTGTCATGGATTGGGATCCCGGCACCAAGAGCGTGGCTAAACCGCTGGTGCGCGCACTGATCCCGGCGACCAACGCCTTTGAAACGCTTGATCGCCTGACCAGGGGGGTGGAGGCGTTGCGCCAGACCCTTACCGATCCCGACATCAGTTCATATCGCCTGGTAGTCAACCCGGAACGTATGGTCATCAAAGAGGCGCAGCGTGCCGCCACCTATCTGTCGTTGTTCGGCTATCCGGTTGACGGCGTGGTACTGAACCGGGTGCTGCCGCGCGGCGCGGTCGAGGGCGCGTTCATGCAGCGTCTGCACGAGATGCAATCGGGCTATCGCAAAATGGTACACGACCTGTTCGCGCCGCTGCCGATCTGGGAAGCACCGCATTACCCGCACGACATTCGCGGCATTGGCGACCTGTCGCAAGTCGGGTGCGAACTCTTCAAAGAGGATGACCCGACGAAGGTCTTCTTCCGTGGCACCACTCAGGAAATCGTGCGCGATGGCGATGAATATGTGATGCGCATGCCGCTGCCGCACGTCGAGATCGGCAAAGTGTCGATCACCAAGCGTGGCGACGAGTTGTTCGTCGCGATCGGCAACTTCAAGCGCGACATGATACTGCCGCTCACCCTTGCTGAACGCCCGGCAAAGCGGGCCGTTTTTCGTGAAGGAGTGCTCGAGGTGCGCTTTGGAGCCCCGGAAACGGCGGCGTCCGCCCCCGCGCCGGCCGCAGGGTAGCCCCAACGACAGTGCCATATACACAGCAAGGCCAGCAACGGCAGCGCTGCATAACCACACCGCCGGGTTGGATACGTCTGGCCTGGCGGTATTGATTCCGCCGGACATCCGGCGCTCAAGAGGAGCAATACGATGGCACACATCATGGCCCGATCGCTGGCGCAGATGTGGGAGCGCTGGTTCAGCCGCATCGCGCTGATTGCCGGGGTCTGGATGATTCTGTCGCCATGGATGATTGGCGTCGGCGCAACGACGCCGGCAGGGTTCAGTGCCCTCGTGTGTGGTCTCATCATTGCAGCGGCGAGCACAAGCGTTACCATCTGGCAAGCGCGCCTGTCGCACCAGGGGGTGTTCGTGATCGCGCTGATCGCCGCCGCAATGGCGGGTATCGCCGTGGTAGCGCCGTTTCTGTTACAGTTTGGCGGCCTGGCTCGCTGGAGCAACATCCTGGCTGGCATGCTGGTCATTGTCGATGTTGGCTATGAGTTGCTGAACCTCAACGCATGAATGGCAAGGCAACCGTCGCTGTACCAGTTGCGCCGCACCTTTCTGCCAACCGTTGGCCACGCTCGCAGGCGTGGCGCCGTGGCGCGACGTGAGGGCCAGTCTGTCTGGCGCGTTCCATGCCGGTCGTTGATACTGGCTGCCACAGGGGGTCCCCCCCCCGGCGGGGGCTGTATGGTGCATCGAGCCTGGATGCTGCGTGCACATCCTTTGCATATCATGTACAATAGAAGAGGTACGACGCAGTGGCGCCTGCCCTGCCTCGCGCTATCCTGCGGCAGCGTGACGCTGCCGATCACGGTGGTCGGCCCCGTGAGGACGCAGCACGCTGCGTCTCATACCGCTCTGCCGAAGGCAAAAACCCGGTCACCGCGCCGCAAACGAGAGCGGCTGCGTGGCTCCTGAACATGACAGATGCGACATCATGAATGGAGGATAATCGCA
>Ga0272446_1004643_pt1 | contig 16006 bp, 12 predicted proteins | sample YNPCB0061_FD_194587 | JGI IMG/M metagenome (GOLD analysis project Ga0272446, IMG submission 194587) | Hot spring microbial mat communities from Yellowstone National Park, WY, United States - YNP-CB-006-1 | ecosystem: Environmental > Aquatic > Thermal springs > Hot (42-90C) > Sediment | place... | reverse complement strand
CGTTGGCGTGGGTCTAAGGCATCACGTACGCCGTCGCCGATGAGGTTGAAGCAAACGACGGTCAGCACGATGGCGAGACCGGGGAAGGTGGAAATCCACCAGTGGTTCAAAAGGTTGTCGCGTCCTTCGTTGATGATATTGCCCCACGAGGCAGTCGGCGGTTGAACGCCCAATCCCAAAAATGAAAGCGCGGCTTCGGTGAGAATAATGCCGCCAATGCGAAGTGTTGCCGCAATGATAACCGGCGTGAGCGAATTGGGAACAAGGTGCTTAAAAATGATGCGTGCATTGGAAAGCCCTAACGCCCGCGCCGCTTGCACAAACTCTTGCTCTTTCAGCGAAAGCACCTGACTGCGCACCAAGCGCGAAACGCCCATCCAGCTTGTAAAGGCAATCGTTACCACAATCAGAAAAATGGAATTGCCAAACGACGCAATAATGATGAGAATCAAAAACAAACTCGGAAAGGCTTGAAGCACATCGACAAGGCGCATGATGAGCGTATCGACCCAGCCGCCGAAATAGCCTGACACCACGCCCAAAATCATGCCAAGCGTAATAGCAATCGCAACAACCAAAAAGCCAATCGAGAGCGAAATGCGCGAGCCGTAAATGACGCGGCTGAAAATGTCGCGTCCGTATTGGTCAGTTCCCATCAAATAAAATTTCTTTTGAATCACGGGCGAGCCATCGGGATTGGTTTTGAGTTCAGAAATGGGAATAGATTTTTCGCGCGAGCCTTGCTTGTAAATCAAATTGTTGGATTCAATGCGATAAGAATTGACAATCATTTTGCGCTCGGTTTCGCCACGAAATCGGAGAGCGTAGTTTTGTGTGATGAGCGCGTTGGTGAGCGAGCTGGCAAAGTCATCGCCCTCGCGTAGAGGAATCGTTTGTGATTCAGATTCTTTGAGAAAGAAGCAGTCGAGCGTGGTGCCGGGCGGTTGAAGTGCGGTTACGATAAAATCTTGTTGTGCGTTGGGGTCGTATGGCGAAAGCATCGGTGCAAGCAGGGCAACGGAATACAGCACGGCGGCGATACACATCGCCACAACGGCAATCGTGCGCTTCTTGAACTCGCGCCACGCAATCTGCGAAAGGCTCATGCTCGATTTCGTCTGTTTGCCGACCGCAAGTTTCTTGCGATATATGCGCACCGAAAGCCACCATGAGCCGAAAAACCCAACCAAACAATAAATCGATGCCACCCAAAATTCGAGAATGTCAACCGTGAAGACATCTTTCAAATCTTTGAACGAGACAAAGAAAAGCAGGAGTGAAATGAAGAACGATTTTAAGCCGCCCCAAAAGAGAAATTGGTTTGAAAGTATCACGATGAGAAAAAACAGCATCACACCGATGGTGAGTGCGCCTTGAATCGGTTGTCCGATGCGAAAAAATCCGACAGCAGGAAGATAGTCCATCGGAGATGGCGCAATGTGCGAATACGGATTTTCAGGCTCGGCAAGTTCAAAGGCAGTATTGCGGGCTTTGTTCAGGTCTTTATTGATGCTTGATGCCGTTGGTGTTTGTGCCATAGTGTTGAGCGTCCTACTTTTTGACGGTTCAGATTAAGCGTTTGAAAAATTCAGAGAGCGGAAAAATCTCACTAAATTCACGCGCCTTCGTTGTGTTGAATCATTTTCAAGAAATTTAAGATAAATCCGACCGTTATCACAACAACTCAAAATCAATCAGCACGTTCATGAAGTCTGCGACACTCAATCTCGACACGCTTTCACGCTTAAAGGCAGATGCGCTGCTTTTGTTCAAAAAAGGAATTGATGCTGTCAATGGATACAAAGTGGTTCAAGATGCGTTGCGGCTTGACGGCGATGTTTTGACCGTCGTCGCACAAGGAAAATTGAAACAATTTCAACTCTCGCAGTTCAAACGGATTCACTTAATCGGTGTGGGAAAAGCGAGCGTTGCAATGGCGAGGGCGGCAAAGGACGTGTTGGGTGAGCGCATTCAGTCGTCGTTTATTGTTACGAAGTATCATCATGCCCAAGATGCGCCGAGCGAGTTGCGCATTGCTTACTCTGCGCACCCAATTCCTGACGAGAATAGTTACAAAAACGCACGCGAGATGTTTCGTTTGTGCAACGAAGCCAAAGAAGAAGATTTAATTATCAATGTCGTATCAGGAGGCGCGTCATCGCTCTTGTGTTTCCCGGCGGGTGAAATCACGCTTGACGATAAAGGCTTCGCGACCTCGCTCCTGCTCAAATCGGGCGCAACGATTTCAGAAGTCAATATCGTGCGCAAGCATCTCTCAAAAATTAAAGGCGGACAACTCGCGCGTGCGGCATTTCCCGCAACCATGCTCACGCTCATTCTTTCCGATGTCATTGGAGATGATTTAGGAACGATTGCGTCAGGCATTACTTCGCCCGACGCTTCGACCTTCCTTGACGCTTATCGTGTGATTGAAAAATATCGTCTTGAAAAAATGATTCCCGACAGCGTGCGTGCGCGCTTGCAACGCGGCATCGAAGGCAAAATCGCCGAAACGCCGAAAGCCGACGAAGAGTGCTTTCAACGCACGCATAACATCGTTGTCGGTTCAAATCGAATTGCTCTCAAAGCGATTGAAGACTATGCGAAAGAACTCGGTTATGAAGCCGGGATTTTAACCGATGAACTGCAAGGCGAAACGCATGAAGTCGCTAAGAACCTTGCAACCCGCGCCAAAAAACTCGCAAAGTCAAAAGCAAAAGCCTGTTTGATTGCAGGCGGAGAAACCAGCGTGACCGTTGTCGGACACGGCAAAGGCGGACGCAATACAGAAATGGCTCTTGCCGCCGCCATTGCACTTGACGGCACGCCCAATGTCGTCTTTTTGAGCGCAGGCACCGATGGCACTGATGGAGATACCGATGCCGCAGGCGCAATCGCTGATGGTGCAACCCTCACTCGCGCAAAAAATCTCGGACTTATCGCCAGCGAACATTTACAAAACAACGATTCCTACAACTTTTTCAAACTCGTCGGCGATCTCGTTATCACCGGCGCAACGAACACAAACGTCATGGATGTTCAAATCGTGTTGGTTGATTCAACCGTTTGACTCCAACAACAACGCTCACGTAAGCAACAGCAGTCAAATTTCGCAACAATGAAACATCTCATCATTTTTCTACTCGCGCTCTCGCTTTTCGTCGCAAGTTGTGGGCGCAAACAATCCGACATCAATCGCACGAACTCCATCGTTCATGCCTATATCGCCGATTTTGATTATCTCAATCCCGTTCTCTTACAAGAAGGCACCAGCCGCGAAATGTGCAACCTCATCTTCCCGCGCTTGTTCGAAGAACGCTTCGATTCCGTGCGTGGCATCACCGCCTTTGAGCCGCTCTTCGCAACCTCGTTTGAAGTGTCGCCCGACCATAAAAGCGTCAAGTTCCTTTTGAGAAATGATGTCAAATGGTTTGATGGCAAACCCGTAACCGCACGCGATTGGCTTTTCACTTACAAACTCTACGCCGACACGGTCATTGCCTCCTCGCGTCAGAACTTCGTTACGGAAAATTTCGCACTTGGCGCAAATGGACAAGTGGACTTTCAAAAAGCCGTTCAGATTCCAAACGACTACGAGCTCATCGTCAATTTTGAAAAGCCGTTGCCTGTTGAAATGCTCTTGAAGTATGTCAATCTTGGCTTTATCTCGCGCGAAGTGTGGAAAGATGTCGAAGCGATGTCGCCCGCTGAAAAAGTGGCGATTCGAAAAGATGAGCGCAATTTCAATCCTGAAAAAATTATCGGTGCCGGTCCTTACAAAGTTGAAAAATGGATTCGCAATCAAGAGTGTGTGTTGGTGGCGAATGAGCAGTGCAATTTGCCGCGTCCGCCGAAAATCAAATACCTTGTCAATCGCTTCGTGCCTGAATACACTACACGATTAACGCTTCTCAAAACAGGTGCCGCCGACATTGTCCAAAACCTCACGCCCGACGACGCACTCCAACTTGCAAACGATAAATCTTCATCGATTCAAATCTTTGAGCGCGGCTACATCACCTACGACTATGTGGCGTGGATGAACATCGACCAAAAACTCTACAACGAAAAAAAGGAAATCAAACCGCACCCGCTTTTCGGCTCAAAGAAAGTGCGACAAGCCCTCACAATGGCAATCAATCGACAATCAATCATCGATGGATTCTTGAAAGGCTACGGTATGCTTGCGATTACGGACTATCCGCCCATTTGCCTTTGGGCGAAGCCCGATTTGAAGCCGATGCCTTACGACCCTGAACAAGCCAAAAAACTTTTAGAAGAAGAAGGCTGGAAAATTGGTCAAGATGGCATTCGCGAAAAGAACGGACGCAAGTTTAAGTTTCAACTCACCATCAACGCCGGCAATCAACGACGCAATTATGCCGCAACCGTTATTCAACAAAATCTCAAAGACATCGGTATTGATTGCCAAATCGAGCAGTTGGAATCGAACATTGTCATGGAGCGCACGCGCAAACGCGAACTTGATGCGTTTCTCTTCGGCTGGATTGTCAGCCCGCCTGATATTGACCCTTCTGAAACGCGCCTTTCCGACTTGGAGAAAACGCCTTACAACATGGTTGCGTATCAGAATCCGAAAGTCGATGACCTCATCAAGAAAGGTAAATCGGAAATTGACCTCATGAACGCCGCAAAATATTGGAAAGAGTATGCGGCAATTATTTATGATGAACAACCCGAAACGATTTTGTATTGGATGACGGGACTTGTTGGTGTGAATCAACGTGTGAAGAATGTGCGCATTACGCCCGTTGGTGCATTTGAAAATGTGATTGATTGGGAACTCGCCTCGCAAGAGAAATGACGGAGCGGAACAAAGGCGTTCTTTTGATTTTTCTTGCGGCACTGCTTTGGTCAACGGGCGGCGTGTTCATCAAAGCCACGTCGCTCAATGCGTTTCAGACCTCGCTCTGGCGGTCGCTTTTTGCGAGCCTCGCGATTCTTTTGATAGTTCGTCCAAAAACACTCTTGTTGGACGCCACTTCATTGATTGCCTCACTCGCATACGCGGCAACGCTCATTCTCTTTGTGCTTGGCACGAAACTCACCACAGCCGCGAATGCGATTCTGCTTCAATACACAGCACCGATTTACATTCTCGTGTTGGCGCATTTCATTCTCAACGAAAAAATGACGCGCATCGGTGTAATGACGGTTGCTCTATGCATCACAGGCATGGCGATTTTCTTTTTGGATAAACTCTCGCCCGAAGGCGTTGTAGGCAACCTTGCCGCACTCGGTTCAGGTGTCTGCTTTGCCGTGATGACCGTGTTTCTGCGCAAAAACAAAGGTGGCGAACCCATCAGTGCAATTCTCTTCGGCAACATTTGGATTGTCATCATCTGTGCGGCGATTTCATTTTTTCAAGTTTATTCGCTCGTTGCGTTTGCGCTCTCGCCCAAAGACGCTCTACTCACGGGCTTTCTCGGCGTGTTTCAAATTGCACTTCCTTATCTGCTTTTCGTGAATGCGATTAAACACATTCCTGCGTTGGAAGCCTCGCTCCTCTCGATGCTTGAACCAATTTTGAATCCGATTTGGGTGATGCTGTTTGTCGGAGAGAGTCCATCGCTCAATGCGGTGATTGGCGGAAGTGTGATTATCGGTGCGGTCGCACTTCAAAACATTATCACGGCAAAGCAAGCGGCGAGAAATTAAAAAGCCCCGACAGTTGTCGAGGCTTGTGAGTTCGGTTGTTCGAGTTTATCCGCGTTTATCCGCGTTCTTCAAGCGGAACATACTTCAAATCAAGTTGACCGGTGTAATCGGCGGTCGGACGAATAAGGCGGTTATTGGCGTATTGCTCCAAGATGTGCGCCGTCCAGCCTGCGGTTCTGCTGATGGCGAAAATCGGCGTAAAGAGGTCGAGCGAAATGCCCATCAAGTGATAGGTTGACGCGGAGTAGAAGTCGACATTCGGATAGAGTTTCTTTTCTTGTAAAACGAGCTCCTCGATTCGGCGCGACATTTCATACCACTTCATAATGCCCGTGCGCTCGCCCATTCGCTTCGACATTTGGCGCAAGTGTGTGGCGCGAGGGTCTTCGGTTTTATAGACGCGATGTCCGAATCCCATGATTTTTTTCTTTTCAGCGAAGGCTTTCTCGATATAGCCATCAACGCGGCTGGGGTCGCCGATTTCTTGAAGCATACGCATGACTTGTTCATTTGCGCCGCCGTGAAGCGGACCTTTAAGCGCGCCAATCGCACCGGTAACAGCAGAATACATATCGGAAAGCGTTGCCGCAATCACACGCGCCGTGAAGGTCGAAGCGTTGAGTTCATGGTCAGCGTGAAGAATTAAGCAGATGTCAAACATGCGCACGATTTCATCGTCAGGCACTTTGCCTGTGAGCATGTAGAGAAAGTTCGCCGCAAAAGAGAGGCTGGGGTCAGGTTGAATTAAATCCTTTTCTTTGCGGATTCTATCGTCAAAGGCGACAATCGTGGCAACTTGCGAGAGCAGGTGAATCGCTTGGCTGATATGCACTTCACGAGACATTTGCTCCGATTCTTGATAAAGTGCAAGTTCTGAAACCGCTGTCCGTAGGGCTTCCATCGGCGGTGCCGAAGTCGGAATGTTGAACAGATGCGAGACAACTTCACGCGGAAGCCGACGATGTTGCGACAGCTCGCGTCGGAACTCTCGAAGTTCTTGCTTATTTGGGAACTTCCCGAACCATAGGAGATAAACCGTTTCTTCAAAGGTCGCGCCGCCTGCGACAATGTCGTTGATGTCGTAACCGCGATAAACCAACCGCCCTTGCTTGCCGTCAATAAAACAAATTTCAGACGTAGCGGCGACGATGTCTTCCAGACCCGCTTTCGGCTTGGTCGCCTTGCCATTTCCGTTTGTGGTGAGTTCTGCCATTGTGAATACTCCTTGCAGTTAAAATTGTGAAGTGAGACTGAATTAAATGTAGCGGGCGACAGTGTTCATTTTTTGTCGCATAAATGTTGAAACGAATATAAAATAAATTGGTCGAAACCCTTTACTCAATGATGACCGCTATGCAACATCGATAGTAGCACCATCACAACACCAAGTAGCATCATCGCTATGCCTGAAATCACATTGCCGTAAGCGCGAAGCCCGCGAAGCAACGCACTTGAAAAAACACCCGTGAAAAAGAGCATCGGAATCGTGCCAAGTCCAAAGGCAAAGAGCATCAAGAAGCCTTCCAAAAATCCGCCGCTTGAAAGCGCGGTGACAAACATGGAGTATGTCAAAATGCACGGCAGAAAGCCAAGCAACACGCCCATCACATATTTCGCCGAAAGCGATTGCGCTGACATAAATCGCCCAACAAACTGTTGAAATATCGAACTCGTGAAAAAGATATTTTCGGAAAGAAACTGCCAACGGCGAATCACGCCAACCTGCATTAAGCCGAAAAGAACCACCAGCACGCCCGCAACGCTCCCAACAAGTTGATGACTCACGCCAAACCCAAGCGTGAGAAGCGAAAGGTTGAGCATCTTTCCAACTACTCCGCACGCGCCGCCGATGAAACTGTATGTCGTAATTCGCCCGAAGTTGTAAAGCAAATGCGTTGCGGTAGCGACTTGCGGCGAAGGTTGTTCTGAAAGTGTCAAGCGTGAGGAATACGCCAGCACAATCGGACTGCACATACCCAAACAGTGAAGGCTGTTCAAAACACCAAATCCGAAAAAGCCGAGAAATTCCGTCATCGCTTGGAGAAAAATCCAACAAGAAAATTAACAATCACCACAATTACACAGGTTGAGTCGGTGTCAATGCTTGCAACGCTCTTTCCGACGTGCGACGCGCTAATGTTGAAAGAGAAGGATTTGATTTCAAGAGCGAGAGCGAATTGAGCGTAACCATTGCCGAAGACGCGGTCATAATCGCAATCGCCCAAAGCGGTGTCAGAAAACCAAATGCCGCCAATGCAATGCCTATCGTGTTGTAACTAATCGCCCAAACAAGATTGAGCAAGACTTTTCGCTTTGCTGTTCTTGCAAATGCAATCATTTCCGCAATCATCAAGAGGTTCGAGTGAAAGAGCGTGAAATCAGCGGTTGTCTTGGCTTGGTTCGCACCTTGAAAGAGCGCAATGGAAGTTGTGGCAGTCGTCATGGCTTCTAAATCGTTCAAGCCATCGCCGATGAAGACTGCCGCGCCAAAGTTTTGCTCGTAGTCTTTAACGAGTGTCGCTTTGGCTTCGGGCGAAAGCGCGTTGTGATACTCGCATGAAAGAAATTCAGGTTTCGGAGAAGCATCACCGGTTAGAACGGCAACTTTCAAGCCGAGTGCGTGAAGGGCTGAAATCGCTTGTTGGACTTGCGGTTTCGGCTGATGCGCCAATGTGAAGACAAGGTTCAACTCGCCATTCACAACCAGCCCCAGTTGATTCGGTTTTAACTGCGCCGTCAAGTGATGATGCGAATTGAGAACCGCAAGTGTAACGCTCTCGCCGTTGAGAATCGCTACGCCTTCAACGCCAATGCCGGGAAGAAGCCTTGTCATCACAAGCGAAGCAGGCGAAAGGTTGTGCGCCTGTGCGTAGTTGCGGAAGGCTTCGGCAATCGGGTGTTCGTGTTCGGATTCAAGTGCAATCGCAAGCGAAAGCAACTGCGTGCGTTCTTCATCGGAAAGTTGAGCATCGGAGTCAATGCGTGCAATCGTGATGCCATCGGTGAGCGTGCCTGTTTTATCGAGAAGAACGGTTTTAACAGAGGCGAGTTTTTCAATCGCTGTGCCGCACCCTGAAACTGTAACGCCTGCTTGTTCCAAGCGATAAATCGCGAGCCAAAAGGCAATCGGCGTGGCAATCGCAAGTCCGCACGGGCAACTGATGAGCAAGACAGAAAGCGCATTGAGCAACGCTGTATCCAACGAGAAATTTAACAAGCCATAACTGAACGTGATTGATGCGACCGTAAGCGCAATCGCAAGAAGCACACTCGCGCCTTTTTCTGCCAAGCGTTCAAACGAACTTTGCTTTGCTTTGAGTTCAAGGACGCGCTTGAAGTAGCGGTTGAGCGAAGAGCTTTTGTATTCCGATGTGGCTTGAAATTGTGCCGTTCCGCCGCGCCAAATTGCGCCTGCTTTCACTTCGTCGCCTGTTTGCTTAAAAACGGGCAACGGCTCTCCTGTCAGGTGCGATTCATCAACATCGCCGAAACCCTTTGTCAGCACAGCGTCTACGGGGAATGGCGAGTTTGAATCGAGTTCGAAACAATCGCCAAGCGAAAGTGCTTCGGCGTTAGTGCGCCATCGCTCTTGGTTAGGTGAAAGTTTAATGACGGAAAGGCTTGCGTTTGAAGTCCAAGCCGAGAGCGCGTTGGAAAGTTTGAGTTTGAAATGCGCGTCAATCGTGAGGCTCACGACATAGAGCGTGAGTGCCATTGCTGCCGTTTCAAAGTAGAGATGTGCGCTATCGCCACGAAAGAGATTCCACGATGAAATCAAAAACGCCGCGCTTGTTCCGACAAAAACAAGCGTGGCAATGCTCAACAACCGCTTGCGAAGTTCTTGCGAAATTGCCCGCAGAAATTCTTTTGAGAGCAAGGCAAACACAACAAGCGTGAGCGCGAAGCTCACAACTGAAAGCGCAATCGGCGCGCTCTCTCGTTCTTGATGAATCGTTGCGCTCAAAAGCGTGATGAACATTGAGACGATAAACGCTAAAATCACACGAAAGAGATGCGGTGGAAGTGCCGATTCATCTTTTGGAGATTCTTTTAAGATGGTTGCTGCCATCTCGCAGCCGCAACAGCAATACGCTGGTTCAGGAAGATTTTTCCCATAAACAGGCAAGCCGCAGTGAGCGCAGGAGGTTACGGCATCGGCGTTATTTTTTTGCGCCTGTGGCGAGTTGAGGTTTGAACACGTCATTGAGTTCTTGTTCGGTCCAAGGTGCGGCGCGCGTGATTTTCTTTCTTCCTTCGGCAACTGTCGCTATTTGCACCGTGTCGGCAGAGTTGCCCCAACTGTTACGAACGTAAGTTGCAACGCCGGCGATTTGCTCATCGGTCAAAGTTTCCCAAGCGGGCATATTACCGTTGTAGACCGCGCCGTTCACGGTCAAATTCCCATTGATTCCATAAAGCAAAATCGAGACCAAGCGGTCAGGATTGCCCAGCACCCAATCGGACTTCACAAGCGGCGGATATGCCCCCGCAACGCCTTTTCCATCTTCTTGATGACACGAAACGCACCGCTGACGATAGACTTTTTCGCCAACTTTGAACAGCGGTTGTGGCGGTTCGGGTTCGTTGCTTACAACCATCGCGCCTTCTTCCAAGACGTGCGGACGGTCGGAGATTTCACCCAAGTATCTGCCGATATAAAAAAATCCGAAACAGAGCGTTGCGAAGATGACCACATAGAGCCACATCGGTCCCGGCTCTGCGCCTTCTTCGGGCAACTTGGCTTCGCGAAACGCGGCGGCGTGAATTTCGTCCATCGACCGCTTATCGGACGAGTCAAAAAATTCAGGTGTTTGGTTCATACTTCACGAATTTTCAGTTGAAATTTCAATAACGCCTCTTGGCAACGGTTCAGACAAAAAACTTTTCAATCTTGGAATCAAATGCTTTAAAGAATGATATGAGTTACTCTGTGCATTCAGCACAACAACGCATACTGGATAGTTATCAAAGTTTTGCTGATGGCGCATTTGCTTGTCAAAGGTTATCAAAACATCAAAGTTTTCTTCAACCATTTTTGCCAATAGTTTGCTGTTTTTTGTGCCTTGCCAACCTTTGTCCCTAACTGTAAAAATTTGGGTTTCTAAAAACTCATATTTCAACCGTTTTGGTAAGTTTTCATCGAGAAGAATTTTCATTCATGTTAGCAAAGGTTGAAGAGAGCAACAGATGCTCTGCAAGATTCAGCACTTCAACAGCAGTTTGACGAGAGACGGTTGGAAAATCATCTAAAAACTCATCTAACGAAATCCCATCGGCTAAATGGTCAAAAAGACTTTCAACGGGGACGCGAGTGCCTGTAAAGACAGGCGTTCCACCGAGAATATCTGGGTCAATCGTGATTAGGTCAGCCATCGTTAGTTCTGTTGCGGTTTAATCGGGTCTTTTTGATTCAGTGATAAAAGGTAATCAACGAGCGCGTTGGCTTCGTCGGTCGGAATCACTTTCTTGCCCGGAATCTGATATTCAGGCGGCAGTTTCAATCCTTCTTTCAGCGTTTTATCGGCATCGACAATTTCAAAGAGATACGGATACGGCGGCATAATCGATTCTTTAATCACCGTGCGCGGATTGTAGAGATGAAGCAAATGCCAATCGCGACCGGGCTGACGAACACCAATGTTGGAAAGGTCGGGACCAGTGCGCATCGTGCCGAGTTGGTGCGGCGTAAGTCCTTTGTAATCAGTTGCAACCGACGCACGACCCCAGCCACGTTCAAAATCTGCGCCGAAGCCTTTCGGGCGCACTTGTTGCGAGTGGCAGTAAATACAGCCGTTAGAAACATAGACCTTATGTCCTTCTGCCGCTCTGCCCCACACATACACATTGGCTTTCTCAACATTCGGCTCAATAAAGACTTTCGGTAAAATCGTTAAGCCAATCATCGCAAAGAGAAACAAGCCGACGATGCCGAGAATGAGAATGGAATTTTTAATCATAATGATGCTAAAATTTAGAGTTAATGTTCATCGACCTTGACATCATTCGCCCACCGTTTGAGCGATTGATTCAGACCTGAAAAGGCATTTGCAACTTTCTTGCTGAAAGGCACGGGTTCAGGCTTTGGTTGCTGGGCGCGTTGGCGTTGAATATCGAGCCAAGTAACGGGCGGCGCAGGACGCACTTTGCGCAAGTGCATTAAGCGAAAGACATTGTAAGCAAAGACAAAATGCCCTGCCGTGAGTAATATCGCCGCAAACGAGCGCGATAGAAGCCACTTCTTCGTGTTATTGACCACCGTCATAAACGGAATATCAGGATTGTTCATCTCCAAGCCTTGAATAATGCCGCCAATTTGCAAGCCCACAAGGTAAATAATCATGCCCGAAGCCGAGAGCCAAAAGTGCAGTTTGATAAGTTTCGGCGAATGCCATTCCCAATTCGTAATGCGCGGCATAATGTAATAGACCGCACCGAAGAGCATCATCGTGAAAAAGGAATACACACCTGCGTGTGCGTGCGCGATAACATAATGCGTAAAGTGAATGGTCTCATTAAATGCGCGAATCGCTTGGAAACTGCCTTGAAGCGAGACAAACGTGTAACTCATTGCCGCAAACACGACAAAGCGAAGTGTCGGCGAATACTTGACGGCTTCAAACGAGCCGATAATCGTCATGTGATGGTTTACCGCAACGGTTACAACGGGGATAATCATCATCACGCTGGCGGCAATGGAAATCGTAACAAACCACGTCGGCACAGGTCCGCCAATCAAGTGGTGAAATCCGTTCCAGTTGTAGAAGAGAAGCAAACTCCAAAAGCCCAAGACCGAAAGCGGATAGCTGTAAATCGGGCGACCAGTAACTTTTGGAATCAAGAAATAGGCAATCGCTAATCCCATCGGCGTGAACCACAAGCCCAGTGCGTTGTGTGCATACCACCAGTTCATTCCGGCTTGAACCGTGCCTTCAAAAATGGGCAAGCTCGAAACAATCCCCAACAGCGGAAACGACACAAGTGCGGCAATGATATACCACGCTGAAATGTAGAGGTGAGGCTGTTTGCGCGTGTAGAGCATTGAAATTGCCGCTTCACCTGCTAAGACAATCACGAACACAATCGGCACAATCGTGTAAATCGGAAGTTCGAGCCATTCCAATCCGCGCGAGTGTCCCATCAAAATTTCAATCCCGCCAATCAATAAGCAGAGATTCCAAACTAATAAGCCTACAAAAAGCCAAGGGCGAACGGGAATCGTTGTTTTCAACACGCGCGAGAGTATCCACAGCGAAACGCCCACACCCACTTGCGACGCCCAGCCGTAAGCCATCCAGTTGAGATGTAGCGGACGGATTCTGCCAAAGGTGAGCCACGCCTGCTCGCCGAGCCAATCGGGCATGTGCATTTTGAACGAGGCAACCGTTCCTAAAATTGACCCAAGCAAGAGCCACGCTGAACCTGAAAGAATAAAGGCAACAACGATAAACGAGGACTTTTGGTCAAGTCTTGCATCTTGTTCGAGCGAATCGGCACCGTTTCCAACGGCGGCTGCATTCACTTGTGCGAGGTTAGAAGTGTTCATGCTTAAATCAAGTTTATTTTTCGGAATCTTTGAAAAGTTGGTCGGTCGGCTTGCCGACAGGTTCATCATCATCAAAAGGAATCAGCGCGTCTTTTTGAAGTGAATCGAAATGCTTTGACTTGAAGGCGCGATAAAAGAAAAGAAGGGCGACACCCGCAATGAGCATCGAGGAAAGGAGAAGAACAACACTACCCATAATTACTACCTGTTAAATTCAAACACTGCAAAGGTGCATCGCTTTCGTGAGAATTACAAATACTTTCTCTTCACTGCTGATTCCTCACAAAGCATATCAAAAAAGAAAAGGCGGAATGCTCCGCCCTAAGTGCCGTCCTGAATGTCGTTAACACGACAGAGTTACTTTGTCAAAAGCATCTTCTTGGTTTCCACAAACGATTGTCCATTCGCGCCACTGGCTTGCAACCGGTAGAAATAAACACCGCTCGACAAATTCAATGTCGATGTGTTGAGCGTGTGGCTGTAAGTGCCTGCAGATTGTTTTTCATCAACGAGTGTGGTAATAGTTCTACCCAAGACATCGAAGAGCGTCAAGCGAACGGTGCTGGCAGTCGGCAGTGTGTAAGTGATAATTGTTGTTGGGTTAAACGGATTTGGATAATTCTGCAACAGCGCAAAGTCGCGAGGCTTTTGTGGCTCTTCTGCAGAGAGCGGCGGATTGTTCGACCAAGTTTGCGTGGTGCCATCAAACCAGCCGTCTTGTGTTCTCAAAAAGCCGGGTTGCATGGCGGCAGGAATTTGATTCGTTCCATTATCGCGGAAAATGATGCGCACGCTGTTCACGCCGGCAATCGTGTGTCTAAACCAGCCGTTGCCGTGTGTGGTCATTGTGGGCGATGTGTCCCAAGTGGGTTCAGGCACGCTGGGTGAAGTTTCGTAAAAGTAAAGGCGTGGCGTGCCGCTCCAAGAAGTTGGCGGCTTAAAATAAATCGTGATGCCATTGCCGCCCGTAGAGCCACCCGTAACGCTGACTTGATAATCTGCCGTGTTGTTGTTATCCCAAAGTCCTTGACCATTGTTGAAGACGCACACGAAACGCTGTTGCGCAGTGGACGACACCGTAACGGTAACGCGCCAAGTGGAATCGTTGAGCCGCGTCATTGGCGTGGTGGTGATGTTCTGCCAATTATCAATGCCCCAATAGAGATTCACCTGCGGTTGCGAACTCAAAAAGCCTTGATAGGTAACTGTGAGCGGCGCGCCCGCTTGTGCAGGATTGGGATTGAAGGTAACAATGCTCGAACCGCTTCCGCCACCGCCACTTCCGGGATTGGCTGATGTTTGGAAATAACCAGCACCTAACGCACCGATGAGACCAGGTCCATTCAACACATAAATCCCTGCGGAACTTGGTGCGACCGTGAACGAGAGCGTGCCATTTGTAACGGTAACTTCCGCGCCGGTTACCGCATCACGATAAACGCCGTTCGTAACGCCGGTGAAGTTGAAAGTCGCATTGCCATCTTTCGCTAAACCGACAACGGCTTCGCTTGTTCCGAATCGGCGAATAAATCCAACGCCATTTGCGCCCGCGTTTCCACCCCACTGCCACGAGCCTTTCTGCAAGGCAGGCACGGCACGACGAATCGCATTGAGTTTTTTAATGTGCTGATAAACAGGGTGAGAGGGTGCTTGGTGCATCACATCGCCGTAGTAAGCGCGCCCAGTGTTGTCAAGTGAGCGTTCAATATCGCTGGCAGAGTGAATGTCGGTGTAAGCCCCGCGCTTGAACTGCATTTCTGTTCCGTAATAGACACATGGGATTCCGCGCCAAGTGAACATAAAGTTCATGCACGCAGCGAGATTTTGCGGCGTATTCCCGAAGCGGCGATTCCAATCATTGTTCGGTCCGAAATCGTGATTATCTAAAAAGGTGATGAGTTCGGAAGGATTGTAGTAAAGATGGTCGTAACGCGCCGCCGCCGTTACGCCTGAAATTGATTCGCCGCGCTCAAAAAGGTGAAAGGTTGCCATCGCGTAAAAATCAATGACAGACATTCCCGAAGAAGGCGACGCGCCAACGGCACCACGCCACGTATACCAATGCGGATTGATTTCTTGAACTTGATGCAACTCATGCCGCTTCTGCGCAACTTCGCCGAAGATGAACAGGTTCGGATTACGCGCTTTGAATTGGTCGATGAAGTAAATCACACTGCCTTTGCTCATGTGTTTGACCGCGTCAAGTCGCATACCGTCAATGCCCATGTCAATGAAGCGATTGTAGGCGTTGACGAGATATTGTCGCACGCTGTCGCTTTCAGTGTTAAGGTCGGGCGTGTCGCCTGCAAGCGCACGGTAGTAAAGATTGACCGTATCGTCGTAGCCTTGTGCGAAGCCGTTGCCTGAATGGTGATACCAATTTGGGTCGCTGGTATCAACGTAATTTTCTTTGCTTGGAAAATTGAACGCGGCGAGGTTTTGATTGTAGGGCGGTGGCATGGGCGCAAGGTTAGCGCGAGACCAGATTTTATTGTCGTCAGGGTTCGGTGTCATGCCGTCGTATTGCCAATTCGGATTGGGTTGAAGCGGATTGCCGAAGCGGTCTTGTCCCCAAGGCTTTGTCGGGTCGGTATTGTATTTGATTTCGGCGCGATGTTTAATGCCGAAGCGTCCTGCATGATTCAGCACGACGTCCAAAATCACTTTGATGCCTTTGGCGTGCGCAGAGTCAATGAGGGTTTGAAAGGTGTAGCCGGGTGATTCCAATCGTGGGTCAACGGTGTTGAAATCCCAAGCATGATAGCCATGATAATCGAGCGGACT
>Ga0272446_1004642_pt1 | contig 16010 bp, 12 predicted proteins | sample YNPCB0061_FD_194587 | JGI IMG/M metagenome (GOLD analysis project Ga0272446, IMG submission 194587) | Hot spring microbial mat communities from Yellowstone National Park, WY, United States - YNP-CB-006-1 | ecosystem: Environmental > Aquatic > Thermal springs > Hot (42-90C) > Sediment | place... | reverse complement strand
TGACGAGAGCGGCGGGCCGGTCGAGGGCGATCACGGTCCCGCGGTCGATCACGGCCACCCGGTCGCAGAGAGCCTCGGCCTCGTCCATAAAGTGCGTCACCAGCACCACGGTCGCGCCGCAGTCACGAACCTGGCGCACCAGCTCCCAGGTGGCGCGGCGGGCCTGGGGGTCGAGGGCCGTCGTGAGTTCGTCGAAGACGACGACCTCGGGGGTATTGATGAGGGCCAGGGCGATAAAAAGCCGCTGGCGCTGGCCGCCGGAGAGGCGGTCAACTGGCTGGCGGGCCTGCTCGGCGAGGCCCCAGGTGGCGAGGAGCCGGCGCGGGTCGGCGGGGCGGGCGTAGAACGAGGCGAACAGGTCGAGGGCCTCGCAGACACGGATCCGCTCGGGCAGGGCGGCCTCCTGGAGCTGCACACCGAGGCGCTGGCGCAGGGTGCGGGCGTCCCGCCGCGGGTCGAGGCCGAGCACGCGAACAGTGCCGGAGTCGGGGTAGCGCAGGCCGCTGAGACACTCGACGGTCGTGGTCTTGCCGGCTCCGTTCGGGCCGACAATGCCGAAGATCTCACCGCGGGCGATCGCAAGGGAAACGTCCGCGACGGCAACCCGCTGGCCGTAGCGTTTTTGCAGCGTATCAATCGTGATCACGTGTTCCATGGGTCTCTCCTGGCGATGTGTCGGTCATCACCGGGAAGTATGCCACCTGAGCGGTGCTTGCACGATCGCCCGTCCGGTTATCTCCTGCTCCACCTGCCGACGGAGATAGAACTCAACCGAGCCGACGATGGGCCGAGGGGAATTTATCCCAGGAAATCTGTTTTGAGTGTGCCGCACCTGTCTCCCGCCAGCACCCGTAGAAAGGCGGGTGTACCTGGCAGCTCACCGGTGCATACTATTTCCTGACATCGGGCCGCTACGAGAGGGGAGTGCGGAGCTACACCACTCTAGCGGGCCGCGTGCTCGACGCCGAGGTCGTTACCGTAGAGGTTGTCTTCAGCGATGGAAGCGTGCGGCAGGATACGCCATCGCTTGGGCTGTATGAGATGACTGAGGATCGCGACATTGTACCCTGCGTTATTCACGCCCTCGATGTTGCCGGCAATATCCGCGAGGAGTCTCCGGTGTACAGTCGTGGATCCGATCAACATTGCCCGTAGAACCGCTGATTCGTGCGAAGGGAGCATATCGTCGTGGCAAAGACATTCCATCATCAAATCCTGGGCTTCGTGGCCTTGATCATCCTGTTCCTAAGCGGCATCCAGCCGGTGCCGCACGTAACTGCCGTCGCGCCGGCCCCGCTTGTTGGGCGCCCCTGGTATCTCGTCAGTATCAACGATGCAACGTATGGGGTCATCTGGCGCGAGGAAGGGGGAAAGCGCATCCCGACACAGGCAAAGCTGGTGCTGGGCGGCAACACGATCGCGGACAGCACCAGCGTTTATGAAGACCCTGGAATTGGCCTCGATACCGGCTGTAACGTCGGTGTCGGCAACTACACCTTCACCAGTACAACGACGGTTCGTATTGAGCTCAGCGGTCTGACCGCCCTGTGGTGCTCGCCCCAGCAGTTGATGGATCGTGAGCGAGCCCTGGTCGCTGCTCTTAACGGTTCAACGTACGAGATCGTTCGTACGGAACAGGGGGGAATTGACTTCGGCTCTCTGGGATTTCCCGTGGAAAACGCCTGTTCTCCCGCTCGACTTTACGGCATCAGAGAGCGATCCGAAAAAGCTCGCGCGAAGCGAATCAGTCAGGAGAGGCGTAGGAACTCGTTTGTTCTTCCTGATGCGGCATAACGAGTTTGTCAACCACGGCAATTCCCGGAGACCCAAAAGCCCTCGGCTACGTGGGGCGAAGCCGGCCTGTGCCGGCTCCTGCAGGCCGCACAGGCGGCCTGAGCAGAACCGAGCCGAGCCCTTCAGGGCCACGGCTGAGCGTCTACCGGTTTTAATGCTGAATGTTCATAAGCCCTCAGCTATGGGATGCGATGCCCGCCTGCGCGGGCTAGAGCGGGGTAATTTCTCAACGATCATCAGCGCCTCGGTGCTCAGCGGCTGCTGGCGTGCGCCGGCGGCCTGCCCTGGCGGCTCTCGCGCTGGGCGCGCCTGGCGCTGCTGGTGAGCGCTGGTTTACGTTCTACGTTCTGCGTTCGACGTTTCCTGGCCGGCGCCGTTGTTAAGCATCGCGAGGTTCCTCCTGGTGAAGCGCGGCGCCTGCGCAGGCGCCGCCGACGAATTGTGCCTCCCGATCATTACATCGCCAGGTCGGGCACGCATCGGTGATCACTGCCGATCAGGGCGACGACGAGCGCTGATCGGCAATCCACCCGGTGTGGTATCATGCCAGGGTGTAATACCATTTTGGCTTGCCGATTCTGGATTGTGGATTGCCGCGCATGGGGAAACCGGGTTTCCCTACGCCCCCGCCCGGTGGGAGGGTCTGGTAGGGCTGCGCCTTCAGGCCTTCGGCGAGCAGCGCACCGAGCTGCAGCTCACGCTGGCCGAGGGCGACTACGTGGCGATCCTGCACACCCACCACACCAGGAGCACCGGCCCCTTCCTGGGTAACCCGCCCACCGGCGCCCGGGTGGTGGTGCCTGGTATCGAGTTGTTCCGCTTCAGCGCGGGCAAGATCGCCCGGTTCTGGCGCTTCGACGCCGATGTGTCGTTGCTGGGGCAGCTCGGCCTGCTTCCGGCGCTGCAGCCGGCGGCGTAGGGAAGAGTGTCCCGGGGCGTGCTTCATCATCGCAACCCGGCGGATCATCGGCCAGGTGCTGCCCGCGTTCCCGCTGGTGCGTGCCCTGGCAGACGTAAGCTGCGCACAAGCGACCGACACCCGGTCAACGATCCATGGAATTGTGGAGCAATAACAGACCTGCCGGGTGCAACCACATCCGGCAGGTCTGGGCGTTGGAGATTGCAATCGACTCAGGCGCCCGCGTAGACGGCACGCTCGTAGCGCTCATAAACGTTCATGAAGCGCGGCTCGACGAATGGCAGCGACTGGGTCATAATCACTGCCGCGAGATCGCGCGCCGGGTCAAACCAGTAATGGGTGTTGAGCACGCCGGCCCAGATCTGCGTACCGGCGGCGCACCGTCCGGGGACATCTTCCTCGACGCGGACGAAGCCGAAGCTGTGGGTCTTCGGGACACCAGGGTAGAACTCAGCGTCGGCCGTCAGCGCAGGGACGACCGTCATCAACTTGCCGACGCGCAGGTCACCGATCTGGTTCGCCAGCATCGTCTCGACTCCGGCCTCGCTGAGCACACGGTTGCCGTCGAGCTGGCCCTTATTGAGGAACATGCGCAGGAAGCGCATATAGTCGGGCGCGGTGGAGTAGAGGTTGTGACCCATACCATAGACCTCAGGGTGTGAGGGCGGAGCCAGGCTGAAATCGGCGAAGGCGCCATCCTCACCGCGGATCTTGACGGCGGCCAGGCGGCGCGTGAGGCGCTCGGTGGGCTCGAAGTCGGTGTCGACCATACCGAGCGGCCCGAAGATCTCCTCGTGGCAGAAGGCGTCGATACGGCGGCCATCGACGGCCTCGACCACCTGGCCGAGCCAGTCGATGCCGATGCCGTAGTCCCAGCGCTCGCCCGGCTCGAACAGCAAGGGATAGAACAGCGAGGACTTGAGGCCGCTGAGGATGGTGGGGTGCCCGGTGACCTCCAGGTACTTTGCCATATCGGCGTTCCAGAACTCGTAGGTGAAGCCGGAGGTGTGGGTCGCGAGGTGGCGCACCGTCACCTGCTTGCTCGGCGCGCGGAGCCGCGGCTTCCCATCGTCGCCAAAGCCCTCGAACAGCTTGATCGCAGCGAACTCGGGCAGGATCGCAGCGACCGGTGTGTCCATACTGAGCTTACCGCGGTCGATCAGGATCATCGCGGCCGTCGAGCCAATCGCCTTGGTCATCGAGAAGATGCGGAAGACGGTATCCTCCGTGGCCGGGATTCCGGAGGCCCGCTCGCCTGCCGCACCAGACCATGTGATACCTCTGGAGTTCCCGGACATGGCCACGAGAAATGGAGCATCATTCGCCGCGACAGCGTCACGCAGAATAGCGTCGAGGTCGTCCATGGCCCCTTTCCTTTCTGCTAGATAGAGAGGAACTATCGCGTAGGTTGCCTTCGACAGGCTCAGGCATTATCGCGTCCATACCTCTTCCTGTCAACTGGCATGCGGTGATGGACACGGCATGCGCAAAGTCGCACAGGTGCCGGTTTCAGGCGCCTGTAGCTCCGGAAGTCTTCTTTTTCCGCTGATTGCGGCGGCTTTACCGCCGCAACCAGCTGAAGTACGGGGCAGAGCCCCGCGACTTTGCACATGCCCCGGGCGGAGGAGCGGAGTAATTGCAGATCAGTGCGCTATCCTGTAAGCTATAAATGTATGGTTTGCAGCTTGAGCTTTGAACTGCTCTTCGGGTCGCCAGAACGATGATCTGAACCCCATGGCGCAGATCGAAGCTGGCGCCATTGCCTGAAAGCGTGCGCCCAATGCACGTAGTGCATTGCTAAGGAGACAGGGGATGGACGTACCCATCACAACGCTCACCCCCTTATGGACCGGCGGGGTCGAAACAGGCCGGGTTGATCGCCTGCACGAGACTGGTATCCTGGGGAGCATGCGCTGGTGGATGGAGGCGCTGGTACGGGGCATGGGCGGGAAGGCGTGCGATCCTGGTGGCCAACAATGCCTCTATGACGCCACAAAGCCTGATAATGGCATCTGCGATGTCTGCCGGGTGTTTGGCGCGACCGGGTGGCGACGTCGATTCCGGATCGAGGTTCTCGATGATCAAACCCGGCCCGTCTGGGACGGCAATACGACGCTGAATATTCGCCCGCCGGATCGTACCAGGGGTTGGTTTTTACCGCCGGGGCGCATGGGGAACTTCGTCCTGCGCATCCAGGGCGATCCGGCAAGCCTTGCGCAATTGGCGGCGCTCCTGCTCTTTATAGAACGCTGGGGCAGTCTGGGTGCCAGGGCACCACTGGGGTATGGTGCTTTTGCCCTCCAGGAGCGGGAAACAATCGCCCGCATGGTCTCATGGCCCAGTATGCTATCAACAGCGGGCGTTCAAGCAACCAGTCAAGCGACTGACGATCTTCCCAATCTACGGCATTTCGGCTTCTTCCGCTACCGGTTTCGGCCAGACCAACCAGGGTGGTGGACGCGGCTATCCGGCTTCGAGCGCGTCAGTAGACAGATCCGGCCCCTCGTTGAGACGCACCAGACAGTCCCGGTAGCCCCGGTTCTCAAAAATGCCTGGCGTTTTCAACGCTGGCAACGCGCGTGGGGCGATGCGGGTAGATTCTGGGGCATGCTGGGCCATGAGCGCATCCGCAGCAAAGTGCTGGTAAGCTGGGCCTACCCTTGCGACGGTAGGTGGGAAGTTCACGGCTCGGCCTGGCTGCATGGCGTCCAGGCGCAACCGGTCTGGGCAATGTTGAGCAACGGCGCATCCTGGGATCAGGCGCTTGGTGTACAAGGTGAGCTTGAGACCGTTCCGGCAGGGGCATGGCACCCATGGTCAGCCGAAGATGTGCGTACATTCCTGGGACAATGATCTATGATCGATCGACTGGTGATCCATCGTTTTCGCGGCATCCGCAACGGGCACATGGACCATGTGCGCCGTCTGAACCTCTTGATCGGGCCGAACAATAGCGGCAAGACCGCAATCCTGGAATTGCTGTATCTGGCAGGCACAAGCGGGAGATCGGCCCAGTTCATTCGCGAAGATCTGCTTCCCGCCGAGCGTGGGGCGCTTCAGGCCACGACCTCACTGCGCAGCGATCTGCCTGGATTGGAGCCATTGCCGCGTTTGCGCTTGCGCCACGGCAGGAAGGCGGTATGGGCGGACAATCCGGCAGTCGTGACGCCAGAAGGTGGGATCGAGGTCAATCTCGCCGCGCTGGCTGCCGACGGTGTTCCCGCCCCATGGCCATCGTTTCGGCTTGGCGCTCCGTTGCCGGAGTGGGGCACCAGAGACGTGTATGCCTTCACGAAGGCTGATCTTCAGCGTCTGGCCCTGTTTAGTCTTGACCAACCCGCCGCGCTCGACGTGAGTATGATCCCGCCGGCAATTGCCGCAGCGGGCGTAGAACCCCGGGCCATGCGCTGGCACTACCTCTGGGAACCTGATTGGGTCTACCGTTGGGAGCGCCAGGAACCCATTGACCACCTGGCGGTCTGGAGCGAGGCAGGCGTACCGCCGGCACCTGACCGGGTGCTGTTCTACGATGCGCAGACCGCGAACGCACATTTCACGAAGCGCTTTTCCGATTGGGCCTACCGTACCATTCCGGATTGGTACGAGCAGATTGCGCACCACCTGGCGCATGTGTTCCCCGATCTCGCTGGCGCAAAAGTCGAGATCCGCGATGCACCCGATGCGCAAAAGGGAACAACCGGCTATATTCGCTTCCCTGGCCGCACACCACTGGCAATTGACCACTTTGGTGATGGTGCGCGCCATAGTTTCAAACTCCTGGCCACATTGAGTGCGCTGGCGGCAACGGTAGACGAGCAACGTCAGGGGATGCTGCTCTGGGAAGAGCCAGAATTGTGTCAGAATCCGGCAACGCTGGTACGCCTCCTCGATCAGGTCATCGCGATCGTCACAGCGAAGCCAATCCAGGTCTTCCTCGCAACGCACAGCCTGGAGGTGCTTGCCCATATCACGCGCCTTTTGCAACAGAACGACATCCTGGCACAGGAGTCACTGGTATTTCGCACGAGATTGCACAACGGTACATTCTCGGCATCCCGCTTCGACGTAGACAATCTGACCGCCTGGCTGGAGTCAGGACTCGATCCCCGCCTGGTGGAGGATTCTGGCATGCCGCTTCAGTTTCATCTGCGCGAGGCCGGGGTATGAAGGTTTACGTCTTTTTCGAGGGCAAAACAGAAGAGAAAGTTGTAAATAAAGTATGTTCGGGAATTTCCGTCACAAAGAAGATAGACGCTCAAGGCAAAGGAGGGCTTCATAGAAAATTAGCAGATATTCTCACGCCACTCCTGGAAGAACCACAGCCTGTTGCGTGTCTTGTGCTTCGCGATCTCGACACACATGAAGGTGAAACACCAGAGCGTATTGTCCAGAGCCTGAATGATGCGCTGCGCAGAATGTTTGAGCAGCGTGGCTTCCAGGTCAGCCCTGATCTGCAACCATTGGCTGACCACCAGAATGTATTCGTATGGACATCTCAGCAGCCAGCCATGCGCGTTGCCCTCCATATTGCGACCTACCGCTGGAAGCCGGAGTTTATCAAGGCAACTATTGATGACTACATGTTAGGGCTTGCGTTGGAGCCGACGATTGCTGCCGCGCTGGCGCAGAGCCAGAGGTTAGTGATTGAGCCTGATCGATTAGCGGCGAAGATAACCCGGGAACTTCCCGATCTTCTGACACAGAACGGAATCCAGTTGGTCGAAGCGAAAGATTATGTACGACTGTATGCAGCGGTGATCAAAACGCACACGTCACCAGCAGTATTTGCCGAGAAGGTGCTTGAGCATGCTCAGGAAACAACCATCAGGCAGCATTTTGCTGCACTGTATGCGGCACTTGATACGTGGGAACGACCATGACGGCGTATGACTTCCACACCCAGTTCGCCTTCGCGCTCCAGGACAGCATTGGCCAGGGACAGGCAATCCAATGGCTGGCCGGCGAAGCTGAACAGTGGCCGGAGCGCTGGCAGGCGATCCAGGCTCTTACCGATCCTGTCGAGCGTCTGACAATTCTGGCCCAGGCCATGCTTGGCACGCACTCCGATCGCGCTCGGAGTGGAACCCGTCAACAGAGTGGCGGCTACCGCTTCTGGGTCGAAAGGCATGCGTCGCACTTCCTGCGTGAACGGCGGGAATGGATGCAGGCACTCGGTCTGGAACCGAATCTGCCCGATCTCGCGTTCTTTCCCGCAGCTTCCTGGGCGCTCGAGATCCCCTTCACCCTGCGCAAGCCCTACCTGAGCAAAGATGACACCACCTTCCATCTGCTCGACAACCCGGTGCGCAAGGAGAAGATCTTTCAGACGCCGATGGTTGCGGCAACGGGCTGGAAGGGCGCGTTGCGCGCTGCGATGGCGCGGCAACTCGTGGAGTGGTGGAGCAGCCTTAGCGATGATGAGCAACAACAGCGCGCCGCTCGCAAAGCATTCGTGAAACGGCGCGTGCAGCTGGCACGTCTTTTCGGGAATGAAAAGGGCGTGCAGACCGATGATACGAGCGTTGAGGCATTCCTGGACACATGCAGTGGGGAGGCGCAGGCTCGCCACTACCGCCGGGTGATACGGCGCTTCTGCTCGTCGAGCGGCTTCTTCGCCGGCCGGCTGCATTTCTTCGCCACCTTCTTCGACAAGCTCGGGCTGGAAGTGATCAATCCGCATAACCGGCAAAGTGGTGTTGGCGAGCGCGGGCCGATTCTGATCGAGTGTGTGCCTCAGGGGACGACAGGCACACTCCTGCTGCTGTACGTGCCATCTGGCTCGCTGGATCGGCGCGAGGTCGCCCACGATCTCGCAGTGACAGCCCAGGGTCTTCACGCGATGCTGACCACCTGCGGGTTCGGCGCGAAAACCAGCAGTGGCTTTGGCGTTGTGGAAGAGCAGCTCGCCGGCCAGGGCAGGTTGCTGATCCGGGCTGCGCTCGCCGCTCCAGATGCGCCGGCCAGTCCCCAGGCTGCTCCGCCCGCGCCGGGCCCGGCCCGCTATCTGGAGACACCTACCCGTTTGCATGCCGACTTCCGCCGCCCGGATGGCAGCCTGAAATCGGCGGTGGAGTACGAAGCATTTGTGAAGAGCCAGGGAAGGCAGTACGGCAAGCAAGAGCGACAACTTTACGAAAAGGCGCAGAAGTGGTGGGAACGCGAGGGGCGGCAGCTGACCGAGGCCGCCGCGCAGGAGCCGGTAGCGCAACCTGCACCGGAGGCGCCTCCCCGACCGTCCGTCACCGAACGTACGTTCACGACCTTGAGCGGCTTGCAGGAACAGGCACAGCAGGTGGCCGCGCAGTTGCGGAGTGGAGGTGGGGGATGAGCCAGTTGGAGATCCTTGCCCAACATCGTGATGCTCTCTTGCTGGCGGAAGCGATCGGCTGGTTGCATGACTATCGCAAGTGTTCGGATGAGCACCTGAAAGTGCAGGCTGCGAATCCTCAAGGTTCGGCCCTACCCCGTAGTGAAGCACGTGCCAGTGGTGGAGCACCTGATCCTAACAGTCTCGCTGGCCGTTACAGTGCTTTGACCAGTGCACACCTACAACTGCCTGTTCAATCAAATGCTCGTACTGTGACTAACTTACTCGATGACAACACCTGGAATGCCGACCTCTTAGGCCAGTATCTTTCCCGCTGCCATAACACGGCTCACTTCGACAAACAAGACCCGGCTGGCGGAAAGCAGAGCTATCCCGGTATGCAGATCAGTTCGCCGTTTGGGTTTGAACGCGCTGTTCCATCTAGCCTGACAAACCAGCTGTGGGCATTGCCCTGGGCTTCGCTCGCAGCGTATTCCCAGACCGAACGGCAGAAACTGCTGGTAGCCTTACGTAACCTGTTCTCTCAAGTCGGCGCAGATACACGGCGACCAACCAATGAGGTTGATCTGTGGAGTTGGGGGCTGCTGGTTGGTGCGCTGTACAAAACAGCACTGGCAGGTGTTCTAGTATCGGGTAGTACCCCGCCTGCTGCGCAAAATCTGCATTGGCGTTTACTCAGCGTTCGGGTTGATGGACCAGACTACCTGCTTAACGTCGTACGCCTTCCCGATCTGCTCAGTAGACAACAGTTGCTGCAGAACGCTTTTGAACGGGTTCGCTCGTTGCTTGAAGAAACCTACCCACTGGCGCATGAAGTATACCGCGATGAGCATGGCAGCCTTTATGTTGTCGCTGACCTGCCTAACCTGCTCAGCTTAACAAACAGCCAGCAGGTTCCATTGTCTCAGTTGATACTCCAGGAATTTGCCAGAGCAACGCTGAAAGATAATCAAGCATTGCAGTTGGGGGGCGAAATTGTACCGGTGCTGGCGCTCGAACCGACACCCTGGTGGGGGCAAGATCCGAATCGTAGTGGAAGCGACGAGCTACCCGCAATCAACGCGATGCTCACAGACGTCCGCTCTCAAGCGGATGTCGAAGCCATCGAGTCTTTCTGGAACGGTCGAGTCGATACCATTTGCACGGTGTGCGGGTTGCGCCCACAGGGGCCATCCAGGAAAGCCATCGAGCGCAATGTGTGCGATATCTGTGAGCAACGACGACTGGATCGTTCGCAAGCCTGGGCAAGCAAGCAAGCGCACGAAACGATCTGGATTGACGAGGTTGCTGATACCAATGGGCGACTGGCGCTGATCGCCGGGCAATTCGATCTTGCAGAATGGCTGGATGGAAGGCTGCTCGACTCGCTTCTGGTGATTGCCCCCAATGAGGGAGCGACAACAACAACAAAGACAGCTTCTTTTAGCCGGGTACAGCGCATCTGGCAGACAACGAGGCAATTCTGGCAGGAGGTGCAGTCCAGGCTAAACAACGATCTGTCAGATGACCGCCGTCGTCTCTTGTTGTATCTTGATCAAGCGCCAGACCGTGGCCCCTTCCATGTGTACGACCTGGATCTTGGCGCAACTACGTTGAGTGTGGTCTGGCACCCTCCCCAGGCAGACGGGGGCGGCGGCTACTTGATTTCAGCCGACAATCTCAACGCGGTTGCGCGTCGTCTCGGCGCGGAACGACAGATCTATGAAGATGCGGCAAGCGCTGCAATCTGGCTCGAAGAGTATCTCCAACAGGAGTTTATGCGGGGCAGCCGCACACTAACCCTGTATAATCCTGAGGCGACGCCTGGGAAACGCCAGCAGAATCTGCTGGCTGGCCGGCGGCTGATCAGAACGGATTATCAGAAGACGGCATATTCGACAGCCATCCCCATCCTTGCCGAACCGCGTAGCTTTCTGGCGCTGGTGCCTGCGGATCGTTCCCTCGATATCTTGCGGCAGATCAAGCTGAAGTACGAACACGAGATGGGCAAGGTGCGCAATCGCCTGCCGCTGCATCTTGGCGCGGTCTACTTCTCGCGCCGGACGCCACTGCGCGCCGCGCTGGATGCCGGGCAGGCGATGTTGCAGCGCAGAGCGACACCCCAGCCCTGGCGGGTTGCGCACAGACAGGATGGCGCGCTCCCTTTGGATAAACTTCAGCTTGCCGATGGAACCAGCCAGTTTCAACACACCATTACGCTTACGCTTGAACACGCCGGCATCACGCTTACCTGGTGTGTTCCCGCCGTCATGGGTGATGGGACAACACCTGATAACTGGTATCCGTATGTCTTCTTCCAGCAGGATACGAACGGAAATACCCGGCCAGCCGGTCGCCAGCGGGCCTTCAACGACACACACGGCCACTGGCTCATTCACGCTGGCGATCTCCAGGCAGGCGATCAGATTCTTTTCACGCCTTCGACCTTCGACTTCGAGTTCCTCGATACCACCTCGCGTCGCTTCGAGATCCACTACAACGAAGATGGCCGCCGAGCGAGTCGCCCCACGCGCCCGTTCTACCTCGAAGATCTTGACCGCCTGGAGCTACTCTGGCGCTTGCTCTCGCATCTGGAACGGTCGCAGCGGTATCAGGTGATTGCCACGATCGAAGCAACCCGTGAATTGTGGTATGGCGCTACGAGCAGCCAACCGGATGATGAGGTGTTCACGCAATTCGTTCACGATACGCTTGCCGGGGCCGCATGGCCGCATCGGCGACGCTGGGATGCGACCCAACGCACGTGGGTGGACCGCGCCAACGATGATCCCCAACCCACTGGCTGGCGGAGCATCCCTCGTGACTGGCAGCAGCATTTGATCCAGGCCGGCGTTCGCGGCGAACTGGCAGATCTGCTCGAATTGCGCATGGAGATACTCAAGGAGCGCTAACGATGGCTACCTACAAACGACAGCGGTATCTTTTCATGACCACCGACCCGGTGCATATCGGCGCTGGCGGCTACCGGCTTGGCCGGGTGGATAATAGCATTGTGCGTGAGCCAGGGACACGCATTCCCAAGATTCCCGGTACCAGTCTGCATGGGGCGGCCCGATCCTACGCGGCGCAGTTGTACGGCACGCCTGAAGCTGCCGGGCAAAGCCAGGATAAAGTCGATAAGCCTGATGAGAATCCGGTCTGCTACACCTTCGGTTATCTCAAAAAGACGAAGCGCAACGCCGGCGAAGAAGATAGCGTCGGCTATTCCGGCGTGGTGAATGTCTTCGATGCGCGGGTGCTCCTCTTCCCCGTCCACTCGATGGCCGGGCCGGTCTGGGTGAGCACAGTCGCGCGCCTACAAGATGCGGAGTTCACGGTGAGTGAAACACCGCAAGATTGGACGAACGATACCGCACTGCTGACCTGGGAACGCGCGGATGCCCTGAATCTTGGCTGGCTGATGCTCGGTATTGGCGGCAAGGTGAGCATCGCTGCACCATCTGCATGGAAGGACACCCCTCGCTGGCAAGCGGTACACCAGAAGATCGTGCTGGTGCATGATGCGCTCTTTAGCCAGATCGTGAATAGCAACCTGGAAGTGCGTACCTCGGTGGCGATCGACCCGAAACGCGGCGCCGCCGAAGAAGGGGCGCTCTTCACCTATGAGGCGCTGCCGCGTGCGACGTTTCTGACCGCTGATGTGGTGCTGGATGACTATCGCGGTGGCTTTAGCAAGAAGGTTGACAAGACGGAGAAAGACAAACCCTTACCGGGCGGCGCCTGGTCAGGCCCGCTGGATGTGCTCAAAGCCGGGTTGTGCATGATCGAATGGCTGGGTGTGGGCGGCATGGGCACGCGCGGGTTTGGCCGTATGGCGATCGTGGGCGAGCCGATCACGGAGGAGTTTGGGAAGGAGCCGACCGATGCATAATCTTGATCGACTGGCCGCCGAGCATGCCCAGGCCGTGGTTCAATCAGGTGATCAGAATATCGAAACGACGGTAACGAAGGCCCTGGGTGTCCTCCAGGAGCATGGCGTCTACGCCTGTTTCCTCTATTTGCTGGCGAAAGAGAAGAGTAATAGTAAAACGGTTGTCCCGAAGATGCTCGATCTTCTCGATGGCCTCGGCTTTGGTTGGGGTCAACCAGTTGACCAGAAGCCTGAAACGATCTTGAAGCATATCAATGAGAAGGTGAGCAATGATCTAGAGCGACTGCTCCTCGCCAAGGAGACCTTAGAGCAGATGCTGATCTACGCCCGCTATGGGGCCAAAGCGCGCGAGTAAGGAGCGGTCATGGCCTGGCAGTGCTATGAAGTCATTTTCCGTCTGCGCACGCCCCTCCATATCGGCTGGGGCAACGTCGGCAACGTGCAACGTACCCGCCCCTACATCACCGGGCGCGTCGTGTGGGGCGCGTTGACCATGCGCCTGACGCGCGATCAGGCGAGCCGGCGAGGGGCCACCGCCGCGGCCCGGGCCTACCGCGAGATGGGTGAGCAGGTGCATCAGCACCTCGTCTATAGCTATTTCTATGCGGCGACGATGACCGATGACAAATACAAGATCGCCTGGCCCTGGGAAAATCCGGGGCGTTTCCGGTATCGCTTTCTCAGCAGTTATGGCAGTACGGCGCTGAGCTACCCTCAGCAGTCAGCGGCAACCGGCATGCTGCACGAGGTGGAGTTTCTCGTGCCACATACCATTGATACGGGTGAACCGGTCTTTTTTGTCGGGTATATCTTCGCGTCCGATAGCTGTACCCTCCCCTGGCAAGCTGCCTGTCAACGGCTGCAGGTTGGCGGCGAGCGCGGCTATGGCTGGGGTGATCTGGCGTTGATGAGTTGCCAACTCGTCGATGCTGATACCCGCCTGTTCGGGCAGATCGGTTTTGATGGCCAGCACGAGCGCCCAGTGCTCCAGATCGAGGCTGGACAATCCTTGCTGGCCCATACGCTCGCGAACGATACCATCGCCAACGGTGAAATCGAGCCGCTGGTCGGGCGCGAATGGGACCAGCATCCAGGTCAGCAGGTGGCCCATTCTGGCACCTGTTTTGTTCCCGGAAGTACGGTGGAACCAGACCCCGCCGCCCCCGCACAGTTTGCGGTCGGGCGTTCTGGGATCTGGCAGCAGCGCGCAACAGCTACCAGCAGATGAGTGTGTCGTCAGGCGTCTCGTTTGATTGTGAGAAACGGTCTCCACTATGCCCACCCGCAAACTCATCGAAGTTGCCCTCCCGCTGGAGGCGATCAATGCAGCATCGGCCCGCGAGAAGTCGATCCGCCATGGCCACCCGAGCACGTTGCATCTCTGGTGGGCGCGCCGCCCGCTCGCCGCATGCCGTGCGGTGCTCTTCGCCTCGCTGGTGGACGACCCGAGCAGCCACCCGGATCGGTTTCCGACCGAGGAGGCTCAGCAGCGCGAGCGCGAGCGGCTGTTCGGCATTATCGAACGCCTGGTGAAGTGGGAGAACTCGAACAACGAGTATGTGCTGCGTGAGGCCCGCGAGGAGATCCTGAAGCATACCAATGGCACCCCACCGCCAGTCTACGACCCCTTCGCCGGCGGCGGCTCGATTCCGCTGGAGGCGCAGCGCCTCGGCCTGGAGGCCCACGCCTCTGACCTCAATCCGGTGGCGGTGCTGATCAATAAGGCGCTGATTGAGATTCCGCCCAGATTCGCCAATATGCCGCCGGTGAATCCAGAAAGTAGGAAACAGCAAATAGCAAATAGTCAGGGGGAGCATGCATTTCAAGGAATTGATCGTTTGGCAGAAGGCGATGGAGGCAGCGCGCGAAGTATATCGGCTGGTGCCGCGCCTGCCCAGGGAGGAAACCTACGGGATGCGCTCTCAGATCACACGGGCAGCGGTGTCGATCCCAGCCAATATCGCAGAGGGTTGGGCGCGCGAGTCGGAGCGGGAGAAGGCGCAATTTCTGGCGATAGCCCAGGGCTCGCTGGCGGAGTTGGAGACCCTGCTCATCCTGTGCCAGGATCTGAACTGGTTTCCGGAACACGAGACCCGCATCCTACGCGACGTGATGAGCGAAGTGGGCCGCATGCTCACCACCATGCGCCGCAAACGCAGAGCGGAGTAGGAAATAGCAAAGAGAAAATAGAAGATAGCAAGGCACTGTCACAGACCCCTATTTCCTATTTCCTACCTCCTACTTCCTACAAAGCCGCCGCCGGCCTGGCTGCTGATGTGCGCTATTACGGCAAATGGATGCGTGACGAGGCTGAGAAGCGCATTGGACACCTTTACCCCAGGGTACGGCTACCGAAAGAGTACGGCGGCGGTGAGGCGACGGTGATCGCCTGGCTCTGGGCACGGACCGTGAAGTGTCCTAACCCGGCATGTGGAGCACAGATGCCATTGGTGCGCTCATTTGAGTTGTCGAAGAAGAAGGGCAAAGAGCATTGGGTTGAGCCGGTGGTGGAAAGTAGGAAAGAGGAGAGCGGAAAGAGGAGCGAGGAGAGCGGAAAGAGGGGTGAGGAGAGCGGAAAGAGGGGTGAGCCTGTTGTGCGCTTTACCGTGAGGAGCGGCCCTGGCGCGCCGCCTGAAGGGACGGTGGGTCGACGCGGGGCGCGCTGTATTTGCTGTGACACGCCCGTTCCGCTTGAGTATGTTCGTGATGAGGGTAAAGCCGGCCGTATGGGGGCGCAGATGATGGCGATTGTGGCCGAGGGTGCGCGCGGTCGCATCTACCTGCCGCCCAATGAGGAGCATGAGCGGGTCGCGGCGAGCGCGCAGCCGGCCTGGGCGCCGGAAACTGAGTTACCTGAGCAAGCGCTTGGTTTCCGTGTCCAGAATTATGGCCTCACGAAGCATCGCGATCTCTTTACCCCGCGCCAGCTTGTGGCCCTCACCACCTTTAGCGATCTGGTGCGTGAAGTACACGAGATGGTACGCGCCGAAGACCCGGGTGCGCGGGCGTCCCGCCCGCAATCCGTCGCCAGTGATCCGGGTGCGCGGGCGTCCCGCCCGCAATCCGTCGCCAATGACCCGGGTGCGCGGGCGGCCTTC
>Ga0272446_1004641_pt1 | contig 16011 bp, 18 predicted proteins | sample YNPCB0061_FD_194587 | JGI IMG/M metagenome (GOLD analysis project Ga0272446, IMG submission 194587) | Hot spring microbial mat communities from Yellowstone National Park, WY, United States - YNP-CB-006-1 | ecosystem: Environmental > Aquatic > Thermal springs > Hot (42-90C) > Sediment | place... | reverse complement strand
ATGATGCCGGTGAGACCGGTCTGGGTCTGCCGGCCTGGCTCAAGCCGGCATTGTTGCCGCCGTACCATAGTTCCACGCGCGTCAGCCCACCGCTGCGTACCGAGGAAGATGTCGAGGCGTTGATCGAAGGGTTGCGCGATGGAACCATTGATGCGATCGCCACCGATCATGCGCCACAGACCCTGGTTGAGAAGGAATGTGAGTACCGTCTCGCGGCTCCTGGTATCAGCGGGTTTGAAACCGCTCTCGGCCTGGCGCTGACTCTGGTGCATCGCGGCAAGCTCGACCTGGTTGACCTGGTTGCCCGGCTGACCGAAGGGCCGGCTGGCGTGCTGGGACGCGCGCCGGCAACGTTGCGCCCCGGCTCACCGGCCGATATCGTGGTCTTTGATCCCGACTCGCCCTGGATCGTTGACCCGGCGAAGTTCCTGTCAAAGGGGCGTAACACACCGCTCGCCGGGCAACAGTTGAAGGGACAGGTGATGCTGACCATGTGTCGCGGCCAGATCATCTTTCGGCGCGGTAATTTTGGTGTCGGTACGGGCGCGCTGCAGCAGGCGTCACGGCTCGACGGGTTTCTTGGCGCCGACAATGAGGAGTGAGGCGAGGTTCACGGATGGCGCGCCAGCACCTGGTTACCATTGCCGACCATCGCCCGGTAACGGCTCGCCTGCGCTGGCTGGCGCTTCAGGCCGGCGACCTCGCGCGCGATGTGCGACCCGGCAATTATCTGCTGCTGCGTTGCGACGATCCCGGTGACGGCTATCGCCTGCTGCGCCGGCCATTGTTCATTGCTGCCACAATGCCCGAACTGGGCCAGGTGGCGCTGCTGTACGAAGCACATGAGCCGGGGCTGGCCTGGCTAGCGCGGCGCAGTGTGGGTGAGACGCTCGATGCGTTTGGTGTGTTCGGGCGCCCGCTGTCTCTCGATAGCCGGTTGCACAACCTGCTGCTGGTCGGCGCGGGTGCCGGGCTGGCGGCGTTGATATTTGCAGCTCGTGTCGCCGCCTCCCACGCTGCTGTCACGCTACTGGCCGTCGCCAGCGACCCGGATGGCCTGCCGCCGTCGTTCCTCTTGCCTGGTGCCACTGAATACCTGACCGGTACCGGCGCCGATCTGGCGGCATCCGTCACCGCGATGCTGCAACCGGCGGCGGGCGTCTCACCACTGGCGTGGGCTGATGCGCTGGTTGCCGCGTTACCGCCCGATGCCCTGACGGTGTTGAGCCAGGTGGTGCGCACGGTGCGTTTTCGCTGGTCGCGCGGGTTTGCCCTTGCGCTGATTGACATTCCGCCTGGCTGTGGCGTTGGTGCATGCGGTGTGTGCGCCGTGGAACTGCGCGGTGCCGCTTGCCTGCCATGTGTTGAGGGCCCCTGGTTCGACCTGCGTGATATTGAACGATAGACATGATCTACGCGCTGCTCCGCCCACTGTTGTTCCGCCTCGAAGCCGAGCGTGCCCACGAACTGGTAACGGCGTTGTTTCGCGCCACAGGCCGCGCGCCGCTGCTGCCGCGCCTGGTTCACGCGCTGTATGCCTGGGATGATCCGATCCTGGCCGTGCAGTGGGCCGGGTTACGATTCGCCAGTCCGGTCGGTGTGGCGGCAGGATTCGACAAGCGCGCCGAACTGGTTGATGCGCTGGCGCTCCTGGGGTTTGGCCACGTCGAGGTTGGCACGGTCACGCCGCGCCCGCAACCGGGTAACCCGCGGCCGCGGTTGTTTCGCCTGCCGCAGGATGCCGCGCTGATCAATCGTCTGGGTTTCAATGGCCCGGGTATGGTTGCTGTCGCGCGCGCGCTGCGGGCGCGCCGCGTCGCTGCCGGCCCGGTGGTTGGCGTGAATATTGGCAAGAACCGCAATACGCCGCTGGAGCGCGCCGTCGAAGATTACGTCGCGGCATTCGTGGCACTGGCGCCGCTGGCCGACTATATTGCAGTGAATATCTCATCGCCGAATACGCCGGGGTTGCGCCTGCTTCACGAACGCGCGGCGCTCGAAGAGCTCCTGCGCGAACTGTCCGCCTGCAATCGAGCGTTACCCCATCCCCGCCCGATTGCGCTGAAGGTCTCGCCCGATGAAACCCCTGCACAACTTGAAACTGTCGTGCGTGCCGGTTGCGAGGCGGGAGTGGCAGCCTTCATTGCCACCAACACAACGCTGGCGCGACCCGGCCTGCGCAGCCCGCTGGCCGGCGAGGTCGGCGGGTTGAGCGGTCGCCCGCTGGCAGAGCGGTCGCGTGCCGTGATTGCTGCGATTTTTGCCATGACGCACGGCAAACCGCCGGTGATCGGTGTGGGTGGTGTCGCCGGGCCGGATGATGCATACGCCCACATCCGCGCCGGAGCCCGCCTGGTGCAACTCTATACCGGCATGGTGTACGCTGGCCCTGCCATTGCGCGTGATACGAAACGTGGCCTGGCGCGCCTGCTCCGCCGTGACGGTCTGACCTCGCTTGAAGACGCTGTTGGTATTGATGTCTGCACGGCTGGCGGGTGATAGCTACCACGCGCTTAACGGATCACTTTACACTCGCATACGAACCATGCTCATAGCATAGGGATAATTCGCACTTTCCTATTGCATCTGTGCCATGTATCATGTATAATCGTTTCAGTTTGTTCGTCCGGTAGCATCATGATACGACGCACCAATGCCTGCACGGTCATCCCGTCAGCACCCTGCACCGCAGCCGGAAGATGAGACGCTCCTCGAAATACTGATTGCGACGCCTCCGGCACCGGCCGAGGCGTGGCATTTGCCAGTCAGGCTGCGCTCCACTGATGAACACCGCAACCACGCGCTTGGCGGTTTTCTCCTGCGTACACGGCTGGATAGCTGGTTGCATCACGCCGAGCGTCTGCTGGCAGTTGCGGCGCTGCTGGTCTTCGTCTACTGGCTGGTTGATGGGCCGGTGCGCGACTGGGTGCATACGCAGCAGGCAGTGCGTCGTGCGCCTGTGGTGCAGGCTGCCGTGCAGGCAACGGCTGTCGTGCGTGTGCCGCCGTACACCGCAGGTTTTCAGGTGGCACCCGCCGGCGCGCCCCTTCCCTTTACGACTCCCGATATGCAGCAGCCATCTGCCGAAGGGTTCCTTGCGCCACGGTCGGCGGTTGTGGTTGCTGATGCGCCAGCCTATCAGAATGGATCGCGCCGGCCGGACCGTTTGCTCATTCCGGCCATCGGCGTTGACACGCCGGTGGTCGAAGTCTTTGTTGTGGACGGCACCTGGCAGGTTGCCGACTATGCGGCTGGTTATCTGCACGGCACCGGGTTGCCGGGCGATCCTGGGAACATGGCGCTGGCGGGTCACGCCGGTTTGCGCGGAGCCGTCTTTCGCGACCTTGGGCGCCTGACCCCGGGAGATGATGTGTTTGTCGATAGCGACGGGTGGCGTTATCAGTACCGGGTTCGTGAAACCAGGAGTGTCTGGCCAACCGATACTGGTGTGCTCGATCCAACCGACGCGCCGACAATTACCCTGATTACCTGCACCAACTGGGATACACAGCGCCTGGTGGTGGCGGGCGACTTGATTGGAGCGCGACCACTGGCGGGCGAATAACGCAGCGCCGGAGCAAAGGAGGAACGTCGCCATGCAGCGTCTCTCTGGCCAGAATCGTCCACCGCGTGCCGGGCGCGCGCCGGCGCGCTGGACGCCCTACGAACTGGTGCTGATTGTCGTAAGTGTCCTGCTGATCGCCTTCCCGTTGTATGCGGAAGCGTACCGCTGGGTGAATCCGGCGCTTGTGCCGGCGGCACCACGTGGGCAGGAGGCGCCGACGGAACAGCCGGCAAATGATGCTGGATCAACCAGCGTGCCCGCCGACCAGGCGCCCGCCGCGCCAACCAGCGTGCCCGCCGACCAGGCTGCGATCCAGGCGCGCGTAACCGAGACGCCACTGCCGACGGCGACCACGGCGCTGGAAAGCCCGACAGCGACACCGACGGATACGCCGGTGCCGGGCGCGACAGCGACGTTTACCAGCGTGCCAACGGCGACAGGCTCGCCAACTGCGACGGCCGGGCCGAGTCCAACGCCCATTCTTGGCCTGCCGCCCCTGACGATCTCCAAATCGGCTTCGGTAAATGCGGCAGCGCCGGGGCAGGAGTTTACCTATACGATTGCGGTTGAGACCAATGCCTCGGCGCCGGTGTCAGTTGAGGTGCGCGACCCGATCAACGGCCAGCTGGAGGTGACTGGTTCCAGCTCATCGAGTGGCTCATGCCAGCAGAGTGGCAGCACAGTCGTCTGTTCGGTGACGGCCCAGGCCAGCCAGCCGGCGTTGATCAATATCAATGTGCGCGTTCGCTCCGGTGCCCCGGCGGATTCGTCGATCGGCAATCAGGCGACCGCTCAGGATAGCCGCAGCTTCACGGCCGCGTCGGACCGGGTGATTGTGCAGGTGCAGGGTGGGGCGATCACCCCGCCAGAGCCGACACGCGACCCGAATCAGCCGACGGTTCCGCCAAGCACGGTTGTTCCCGTCACTCAGTCACCTGTCCCGACACAGCCGGTTGATGGTGGTGGTGGTGGCGGTGGTGGTGGTGGTGGTGGTGACGGTGGTGGTGGCGGTGGCGGCCAGCCTTCGGGTTCCGGTGGCCAGCCGGAGATTCCGGTGATCGACCTGCTCCTGCCGCCGACACCGGCGCCGGTTGCACCGGTGCAGCCGGCACCACAGCAGCCGCGACCTACAAGGACAGGTGGGGCAGGTGGCGCGCGTACGCCAACGCCTGTTCCTGCAACTGCGGTTGCATCCACTGATGCCATCTTCTTCCGCATGGCCAGCAACTGGGGCAGCGCGTTCCCGGGTGATACGGTGACCTATGTCATTGCTGTACGCAATACGCATCCGAGTAATGCATTGCGCGATCTCGCGCTGCGCAGCGTGATGCCGGCCAACCTGGAGATTCTTGCGCTCTCTGCCGGCCCGATTGACCGTAATACGCCCGGGGCGTTCAGCCCCAACGATCCATCCCGCGCCGATAATCGTATTACGCTGGGTGTGGCCGAATTGCCCGCTGGCCAGGGCTTTGAAGTAACCGTGCAGACCCGGATCAAGCCAGGCGTGCCGGCAGGCACGCGTATCGTGGCGCAATCGGAGTTGACGTTCGCCGGGTTGCAGATCCCACTCTATTCGAACATTGTCGGCGTCGAGGTCGTGAACGCGGCGCAGGCGCAGGTATTGCCAACGGACACAGCGATGCCAACCGCGTCGCCGGTGCCGACGAATACGGCGATACCAACCGAGGCACCGACCGCGTCGCCAACCGCCGAACCACAGGCAGCGGCGGTTGGTGCGGTACAGCCGGTGGTGGCGCCAACGGCGACGCTCCGCCCGGCGGGGAGCGCTCCTGCGCCCGCGGCAGCAGCGCCACTCCCGGCGACCAGCACCGGCGTGCCGCTGGTGGGCTTTGCCCTGCTCGGCATGACGATGCTGGTGCGGACCTGGCGGCTCCACCGAGCTCAGTCGCGGATCTGAACCCTCCGGGTCGGCGTGATGAGGCCAGTCCCTCCATTCGTCTGGCGCGCTGCAGACGCAGCGCGCCAGACGAGAGACGCCCCGCCGCTGCAACAGGGTACCAGACGCCCTGCCTGAACGCACTCGCGCAGGTCCTATGAACCAGACTGGAGGCAGATGTGTGTGGTTGATTGTGGGCCTGGGTAACCCCGGCGATGAATATGCCAGAACCCGGCATAACATCGGGTTTCGTGTGGTGAATGAACTTGCGCAGCGTCACGGCCTGGATTTTAGCGGGAAGCGCGCCAATGCACGGATTGCCGAAGGCAGCATCGCCGGGCAGCGTGTGGTTCTGGCACGCCCGCAGACCTATATGAACCTCAGTGGCCAGGCAGTTGTCGGGTTGCGGCAGTGGTACAAGATTGACCCGGCAACCGGGTTGCTGGTGGTGTATGACGATGTTGATCTGCCGTTCGGCCAGTTGCGCCTGCGTGAGCGTGGCAGCGCCGGCACACACAATGGTATGCGCTCGATCGTCACGCTACTTGGATCGCAGGTCTTTCCACGGCTGCGGATCGGTATCGATCGCCCGCCGGCGGCGTGGGATCTGGCCGACTATGTGCTGGCGCGGTTCACGCCGGAGCAGGAGGAACGGCTGCCGGCAATCATTGCAGGCGCGGCGGATGCGCTCGAACTCGTGCTACGCGAAGGAATGGCGGGGGCGATGAACCGTATCAACGGGCCGGAAACGCAACGCGGTCGTGCCGGGAAGCATCGAACGGATGATCAGCCGGCAGCCGGTGGCGATGCAGCAGCCGGGCAGAACGCCGGTGAGCCTTCGTGCTAGGGAACGGCCGGCACCTCTTCTGGAAGTGCGGGCAAGACTCAGTGCCGGAGCGGCGCAATCTCATGCGCAAAGTCCGACAGGACGGTTGCCAGAAAGTGGGGGTGATGGAGCGGCACATCGTGGTGACTGTCGTTGGCCCAGACGACGCGGGCGCGCGGCGCCATGGCGACGGCCCGCGCCACAGATGCGCGTTTGAATGCCATCCAGGTCGCTGCCTCGTCGGTAATGATGTGTTGTGCGGCAGGAACGATCAGCAGTGGACATGTAACACGCGGGAAGAGAAGCGAGGGACGGTGCTCCCACATGGCGGCCACGATCTTGAGGTGGTTATCGAAGCTCAGGTGTGGCGCAATCCGGTCCGTGGCATCGATCGTGAAACTGGCCATGACAGCTTCTTCCACGGCAGGGCTCCAGAACTCGCGCAGCCAGCGATCGCGTAACGCGGCAACAAACTCGGCACGCGGCGTGCCCGCCAGGCGCGGCGGTGCCAGCCGCTCGAACATTTCGTCGCGCGACATAACTTCGATGAATTCGGCCGTCCCCCCGTCCACCAGGGCCGCCCCGGCAAGCGTATCCGGCGCGAACGCCGCGTACTGCAGCGCAACCGATGCGCCCCACGAATGACCGACGAGTAGTGGGAGCTCAAGATGCAGCGCCGCGATCACCTCCGCGAGATCGCGGGTCACGGTCGCATAGTCATAGCCGTCATCCGGCTTATCGGATGCGCCATGGCCCCGTTGATCGATCGCGATGACGTGGAAGTCTCGCGCCAGTAACGGCGCGACCAGGTCCCAGATGCGTGCATTCGATGCCAGACCATGCAGAAGCACCATGGAGAGCCGCGCACCTGCCGGGCCGCCCCAGTCGCGTACATGGAGCCGGATGCCATTCGCGGAGATAAAGCTCTCGTATGGATTCATGCCGGTCAAGCCGATCGCTCGTCAATATCAACGCTCCAGGCGTGAACGCCCTGAGTTGTGAATGAGAAGTGGCGGATCTGCACGCCCGCCTCGCCAAGTATGCGCTCAAGCTCAAGGCGCCGGTCGAAAGGGCAGGCAAAGACCATGAACCCTCCACCGCCTGCGCCGGTGATTTTCCCCCCCCACGCGCCATGCCGGCGTGCCAGTGCATAGATCTCGTCAACCTCCGGCGGCGCGATGTAGGGCGAAAATGCCTTCTTCACCTCCCACGCCGCGTGCAGCAACTTGCCGAACTCGGCGATCTGCAAACTGCGCAGCAGGCTGACCGCCTCATCAACAAACGCCTTTGTCTCGTCATGGTAGCGGAGCGTGTCACCCTCTTTCAGCCGGCGCACCTGGTCGGTAACGAGATGCTGGGTGAGGAGCTTGCGGCTGCCGATGTACCCCAGAAGCAGGCAGCTTTCCAGTTCCAGCAACGCCGTCGGGTCGCTGAGCACCGGCTCGGCAATCACGCGCTCTTTGCCGAAATGGTAGACGCACATGCCGCCGAACGCGGCGGCATACTGATCCTGTCGCCCGCCGGGAATACCGAGATCGACGCGCTCGATGCGATAAGCGAGCTCCGCCAGCGTATGCGGGTCGAGTGTCAGGTGATAGGCCGAACCGATGAGCTTCAGCATACTGACGACCAGCGCCGATGACGAGCCAAGACCGGAGCCGGGCGGCACATCGGAAAACATGGTCACCTCGACCCCCTCAGCCGGCGGCATGGCGTCGAGCACCGCCTGCGGCAGATCGAGACGGCCATCCCAGTGGCCGGTGGTCTTGCGGCTCACCTCTTCCAGGTCGAGTGAGCGGATGGTGATGCCGGGCTCGGCCCTGGGGCGCAACATGCAGCGAACATACTTGTCAATCGTACAGTTGAGCACTTTGCCGCCATGTTCTTCAGCATACGGGCTGACATCGGTGCCGCCGCCGAAGAAGCCGATGCGCATCGGCGCCTTGGCTTTATAAATACGCATAGCGAGTCTCCATCATATGTGCCTGTCGCCGTACCGGCGCCTCGCAGTATAGCACGGTTCGGGTAGCGCATCCTTCACTCTGGTGCGCACGTATCTTTCCCGTTCCGGCGCACTGGAGGAGTACGATCAGGGTACGCCTGAACATGACGTCTCGTGTGCTACTGGTGACGTGTCAGGAGATCCCTATGAGACAGAGTAGAGTGCGCGGACCGGCAGTGCTGCTGGCAACGCTGGTGGTGCTGCTGGTTGCGCTGGCGCCTGCGCCGGCTGCAGCGGTGGACCGTCGCTCCGGCGATCGGGTCGTTATCGGTGCCAACGAGATCATAACCGACGATCTGCTGGTGACGGCCGGCACGGTCGTCATTGATGGCCGGGTCATTGGCGACGTGGTCGCTATGGGCCAGACGATCGAGATTAACGGCACGGTTGAGGGTGATGTGTTTGCCGCTGGTGGTGGTGTGACGCTGGCCGGCACAGTGACCGACGACATGCGTGTGGCTGCGGCGGTGGTGCGGCTGGGTTCGGGCGCCCGTATTGGCGATGACCTGCTGGCGACGGGTGCAAGCCTTGAGACGTTGCCCGGCAGCGAGGTGCGTGGCGCGCTGATCTTTGGCGGTGGCCAGGCGTTGCTGGCCGGTGGTGTCGGCGAGGATCTTCTGTTTGGCGGGGAGGGCCTGGAGTTACGCGGCACGGTTGCCGGCAACGTCGAAGCATGGGTGGGTGCAGGTGGTACGACGAGCTGGACGTCGCAGATGCGGTTTGAAGGCGCGCCGCCTGTGCCAGCGGTGCCGTCGGGATTGACGCTTGACCGTGAGGCGCGGATTGGCGGCGATCTCGCCTATACCAGCCGTACCGGCGTGACCATTCCGCCGGGTGCGGTGGCTGGCAGGGTCCGCTTCACGGAAGAAGTTGGCGAAGCGACCACGCCTGCGCAGCCGGCGCCACTCGCCTGGTTGCTGGACCTGGTGCGGCGTTTTGCCGCGCTGTTACTGGTCGGGCTCCTTATCATGTGGCTGGCGCCGCGGATCTCGCGTGGGGTTACCGGTGAACTGGAAGCGCAGCCGCTGGCCAGCCTGGGCTGGGGGCTCGTCAGCATTCTGGCGATCGGGCTTGCCTTCCTGGCCGTGCCGCTGGCGACTGTGTTTATGGCGGTGGTGCTGGGTACGGTCAAACTTAACGGGTTGATGGGCCTGGTGATTGCGCTCGGCATCCTGATGCTGATGGCGCTGGTGCTGCTGACGATTATAGCGATCGCCTATGTGGCGCAGATCGCAGTCAGCTTCGAACTGGGCCGGCTCATCTTGCTGCGCCTCCGGCCAGGGTGGATCGAACGCCCGTACGCACCGCTGGTTGTTGGCCTGCTGTTGCTCGTCATTCTGACGGCACTACCGATGGTCGGCTGGTTGTTCAGTCTGGCAGCGGTCCTGCTCGGCCTCGGCGCACTCTGGCTGTTTGGGCGCGATAGCGTCCAGCACAGGGCGATTCCGGTGCCGGTGCGACCGTGATTCGCGGGCGGGCGTATGGGGGACGTGTCCCTCACACGCCCGCTGTACGGTGCAATGGTATTACGTGACATCATCTGTGGCGAACAGGTAACGATCAGCAGCAAGCCGGGTGCGGTCAGCGTCATGTTTGAGACGCGCGAGGTGCTGACGTACGATCGTGGCGGCCGTTTGTGGGCGCTGACGCGTGATGGCCGGACGTACCGGCGCGGGCTGAATGGCCAGGTGCTCGAGAAGTATCACGCTGGTGGCACCCTGGTTCGCCGCCGTCTCGATGAAGCAGAAGCCGCAGCGCTGATAGATTCCGCGGCGGCGCGTATGGCGGCGCTCCGTGAGGCGCTTGCCGGCAGTGCCGCGTTTCGGCAGGGAGTGGTCGCGCCTGTGGATTCTACGGTGCCGCCGCTCGAATCGCCGGATGATCTGATTGCAATGCTCAATCGCGCGGCGTGTTTCGATGCTCGCGCCGATAGACGCGACCGTGCCGCATTTGCGCAAGTCTACGACCCGGTCGGCATTCTTCCACCCGATCAGTACATGGCGGTTGTTTTGCAGGCGACTGAGGGATGTTCATTCAATACATGCACCTTTTGCGATTTTTACCGTGGCCGGCGCTTTCGCATCAAGGCACCGGAAGAGTTTCGCGTGCATGCGCAGGCGGTACGAGCATTCCTTGGCGAGTCGATCCGGCTGCGCCGTTCGATCTTTCTTGGCGAGGCGAACGCGCTGGCGGTGCCGACGGCACGCCTGGAAGCGTTGATGCAGGTGGCCCGTGAGGAGATTGGCGCCTGGCCGATGTATGCGTTTCTCGATGGCCTGACCGGCAGCAAGAAGACGGCGGATGAGTATGCGCGCCTGGGTGCGCTGGGTCTGCGGCGGGTGAGCATTGGTATGGAGAGCGGCCATGATCCATTGCTGGCATTTGTGCGCAAGCCGGCTACCGCCGCCGATGTCGCTGAAACCGTTGGTGAACTGAAACGCGCCAGCATTGCCGTCAGCCTGATTGTGCTGATCGGCCTGGGTGGCGAACGTTTTGCCGCCGGCCACATCGCAGATACGATCGCCCTGCTCAATCAGTTGCCGCTGGGTGCCGGCGATATTGTGTATATGAGCAATCTTGTAGAGCATGCGGACGCACCGTATGCGGCGCAGGCCCGCGCTGCCGGTATTCGCCCGCTTGAGCCGGCTGAACTGACGGCGCAACGCCAGACAATTGTGGCGGGATTGCGTTTCGGCAAGCAGGGGCCGCAGATTGCAACGTATGATATTCATGAGTTCGTCTATTGACACGACGTACGCAGTGGCGTACCGGCAGGGTGGCGTGGCGGGCGGCACGCCCGCCAGGGCCAATCATCCGGTGGCGGGAAGGCGGTCGCACCGCGGAAACGAACGCCGTCCCGCCGGCGGGTGGGCCCTGGCATGCGCCCGGCTGGCCGATTGCGCGCGTGACCGCGTCATTCCTGCTATTGACGGGATGTCGGCGATGCTTGCGGCGCCAGCGGCAAGGAGCCTGCGGCAGCGGCACTCCCGATGACTGACCGGAGGTCGAGATGGTCCAGGGACGTATCATCATCGATGCCGAACGCTGCAAAGGATGCAGCCTGTGTGTGGTGTTCTGCCCGAAAGGCGTGGTGCAGCAGGCGGAGTCGTTCAATGCTGCGGGGTATCACCCGGCGATTCTGCACGATCCGGGAGGCGCATGTACCGGCTGCGCAGTGTGCGCGCTGGTATGCCCCGAGGTCGCGATCACCGTCTACCGGGCGCCGGTTGAACATCATGGCATATTCCGTGGCGTGACACCGGGCGGTGAAACCGTTTCGCCGCCGGTCCCTCGCAATGCGTGACGTAACCGTTGTATCATCGCCTGGTACTGGCAAGATCAGGGAGAGATCGCAATGGCGCGAGAACTTCTGAAAGGCAACGAAGCTATTGCAGAGGCGGCTGTTCGCGCTGGCCTCGATGCCTACTTCGGCTATCCCATCACCCCGCAAACTGAACTACTCGAGTACCTGGCGCGGCGCATGCCGGAGCTTGGTCGCGCCTTCGTGCAGGCCGAGAGCGAAGTCGCCGCGATCAATATGGTCTTTGGCGCTGCATGTGCCGGTAAACGGGTGATGACATCATCATCTGGCCCGGGTGTGAGCCTGATGCAGGAAGGGTTGAGCTATATCGCCGGCGCTGAACTGCCGGCGGTTGTGGTTGACGTGATGCGTGGCGGGCCGGGATTGGGCAACATTGCCGCCTGCCAGTCCGATTACTTCCAGGTGACGCGCTCGGCCGGCCACGGCGATTTTCGCCCGCTCGTGCTGGCGCCGGCAACGGTGCAGGAAGCGATCGATCTGACGCAACTGGCATTTGATCTCGCCGAGCGCTACCGGATGCTGGTGATCTTGCTGGTGGACGGGAACCTGGGCCAGATGATGGAACCGGCCGAACTGCCGCCATTCCGCGATCAGGGTAGCGTCACGGCGCCATGGGCGCTCAGTGGCGCCGAGGGGCGCGCCGCACGATTGATCACTTCGATTTACCTGCAACCTGAGGCGCTCGAACGGCACAACCTGGCGTTACAGGCGAAACTGACCGTGATCGCCGAACGCGAGCAGCGGTCAGCAGGCATGTGGCTTGAAGATGCCGAGCTGGTCGTTGTCGCCTTCGGTAGCGCCGCGCGTGTGGCGCAAAATGCGGTGGAAGCGGCGCGCGCGCGCGGTCTGGCGGCCGGGTTGTTTCGCCCGATCACACTCTCCCCCTTTCCGGTACGGCACCTTGCCAGCCTGTCGCCGCGCGCGCGCGCGTTCCTGGTCATCGAAATGAATGCCGGCCAGATGGTGGACGATGTTCGGCTGGCGATTGCCGGGCGGGCACCGGTGCGCTTCCACGGGCGCATGGGAGGCGTCGAATTGCTACCGGACGAGGTGCTCCAGGCGATGCACCATACGATCGGTGATATCCGGGTGTCTGGAAACGGTTCACGCTCATTTCACAGGGAGGTGCGCTGATGACCGTCGAGCAATGTGTGTATGAACGCCCGGCTGCCCTCACGGCCGCGCACACCCATTATTGCCCGGGATGTACCCACGGTATTGCGCATCGGTTGACGGCTGAGGTGCTGCAGGAGCTGGATGTACTGGGGCGTGCCGTGGGCGTGGCCTCGGTCGGCTGTTCGGTGTTTATCTATAACTATATCGCCTGCGACTTCGTCAGCGCGGCGCACGGGCGCGCCCCGGCAGTCGCCACCGGCCTGAAGCGCGTGCTGCCCGATCGTGTGATCTTCACCTACCAGGGAGATGGCGATCTGGCATCCATTGGCCTGGCAGAGGTACTCCATGCCGCGGCGCGTGGCGAACAGATTACCGTCATCTTCATCAATAACGCGATCTACGGCATGACCGGCGGCCAGCTTGCGCCAACGTCGCCGGTTGGCATGGTAACATCGTCGTCGCCAGGCGGGCGTGACCCACACCTGGCCGGCTACCCGGTACGCGTGTGTGAGCTTGTGGCACAGATGGAGGGCGCCGCGTATGTTGCACGGCGCAGCCTGCATGATCCCGCCGAGATTCGCAAGGCGAAGAAAGCGCTGCGGACAGCCTTCGAATGCCAGCTTGCCGGGCGTGGCTTTGCGCTCGTGGAACTACTCTCCACATGCCCGACTAACTGGGGGATGACGCCGGAGCAGTCGTTGCGCTGGATCGAAGAGCGGATGCTGCCGGTGTTTCCGCCGGGCGAGTTTCGGAACGTGGCAGCCTTGAACGTTCAACGATGAACGAAAGAAGGGCGCAGTATGTACCACGATCTCATCATCAGCGGGTCCGGAGGTCAGGGGGCGCTGTTTGCCGGCCAGGTACTGGCGTATGCAGCGATGGACGCCGGCCTGCACGTAACATGGATCCCATCCTACGGCCCTGAGATGCGTGGCGGCACGGCGCACTGCACGGTGATTGTGTCCGATACGCCGATTGGCGCACCACTGGTACGTCATCCGCAGCAGGTGATCGCACTGAACAACCCGTCACTTGAGAAATATGAACCTCTGGTCGCGCACGGTGGCCTGCTGGTCTACAATAGCTCGCTGGCAGCGCGACCGCCAGCGCGACCCGATATCGTCATTGTTGGCGTGCCGGGCAGTGCGCTGGCGGCGGAACTGGGCGATGAGCGGGTGCTCAATATGGTTATGCTGGGAGCCTTCCTGCGACGCCGGCCCATCGTTTCGCTCGACCAGGTGTGCCAGGCGCTGGAGCTGCACCTTGCTCCACGCCATCGCGAGATGGTGGCGCTCGACAGGCTGGCGCTACAATGCGGGTTCAGCGCACCAGTCGCTGACGCACTGCCTGGATGATGGTATCGTGCGCCGGAAAACCGCCGTCGCGATACATAGAATGCACCAGCTCACCATCAATTGCGACATCAAATGCACCATCCTGCCACGGGATGAGTTCGATCGCGCCAAGGTCATAGGTAAACGTATGCATCAGTGCTGAGGCCAGCTCAATCGTCTGCGGCTCATAGCCGCATGCCGCACAGTAGACGATACTCACTCTGGGTGGGCGCGCGCCAGATTCCATCTCCATGTGCCAGTTACCTTTCCTCTCCTGCAAGGCTGCGCGCCAGTAGTTCGCGCAACTCACGGATGACCTCACGATCGGCAATGCTGCGAGTTTCGGCACGGAATGCCGCAAATGCCTGCATCAGACGCCCCCGCGCCGCTTCGGGCATAACCGCCAGGGATGTACCGGGAGCAATTCCTGCAAACGCCGGGTCGGTCCGGTACAGATCGGCTAGCATCTTACCCTGCATCTCGCTGATGAGCGCCGGGCGCTCGATCCAGTGGCCAATGGGTTGAAAGTGGGTGTCGAAAAAGGCGAACACCGGGATCGAACGGTGTACGCCCTGATTGAGATACTGGTCCATCAGGTCAGGGTTCTGGTCGCGCAGGAAGATGCGGATGTCGAGCCTGCCACTCACGGCTGCCAGCCGCCCGAGTATCGGCAGGTTGGCAATTGCATCGCCACACCAGTCTTCGGTGATCACCAGCACGTGCAGCGGTTCGGCAAGCTCGGCAAAGAACCGCACGTCCTCAGGCGCCAGTTCGAGAGTGCGTTCATTCTCTTCGAGACGGTCGCGGTTACGGCTCATCTGGGCCTTGTAGTCGTCATAGGTCATGCCCTGGTTAAAACGTTCGCGAGTGATGATCACAGAGGTTTCCTTTGCTGCAGTAACGGTTCATGCCGATTATACGCAGATCGTGGGAGCACGGATGGAGATGTGGATGCGTTGCCACTATTCAACGCTCACCACGGCCTTATCTTCCAGCTTCTGCCATCTCCCGGATCGCTTGACAGCAACACAATCATCATGTACGATTCAGTGAATGATTGAGTCTATCATCTGTAACAAAGGAGGAGCCAGGCATGGCTGAAAAGAAGTCCAAAACCGACGTCACTGCTCGTGATAAGACGGGACGGGTCACCAACCGGTCCTGCAACCATTGTGGGCAGCGCATTATGAGCGACCGCGAGATGATTGTGATTATGGATGGTCGGCGCCGCAACAAGACGTACTACCGACGAGACTGTGTTAATCGTCTGATGACCGCGGATCGAGAATTGGGACTGGACGGGTCACAGACCTGCCCGCTGCGCTGATGCTCGGCTGCTGAAAGGAATCCACTATGGCGACGTGTGACCTCACCGGCAGGAAGACCATCTTTGGGCGCAATATCCGTCACAAGGCGTCGGGAGGATGGGCGCGACGTGCGCCCAGAACCAGCCGTACCTTCCGTCCCAACATCCACCGGCACATCCTGTATGTACCGGAGATCGGGCGGAGTATCACCCTTAATCTTTCCGCGAAGGCGCTCAGAATCATCAACAAAAAAGGATTGCTGGCAGCTGTCCGCGATCAGGGGCTATCGGTCGAAGCATTTCTCAAGGAGCATGAACGATGACATATCAAGACAGAGGGCGGCGCATGCGTGGACGTGGAGGACGCCAGAAAGTCTGTGAGTTTTCGCGTCTTGGTATTGTGCCAGATTATAAAGATCCAGAGCGGCTCAAGCGTTTTCTTGGACCGACAGGGAAGATTCTGCCGCGCCGTCGCACTGGTCTGACGGCGAAGATGCAGCGGCGGTTGACCATTGCGGTCAAGCGCGCCCGGCATATGGCGCTGCTCTTGTTTGTCGATCGTACCATGACCGACCGGCGGCGCTGAGCGATAAGAACCCTGATTCGGGGGTGTCACAACAAGTGTACCAACAGGAGTGCAGTG
>Ga0272446_1004640_pt1 | contig 16012 bp, 13 predicted proteins | sample YNPCB0061_FD_194587 | JGI IMG/M metagenome (GOLD analysis project Ga0272446, IMG submission 194587) | Hot spring microbial mat communities from Yellowstone National Park, WY, United States - YNP-CB-006-1 | ecosystem: Environmental > Aquatic > Thermal springs > Hot (42-90C) > Sediment | place... | reverse complement strand
CTCGATCCCCGTGCTCCTGCTCGTCACACTGATCTCGTTCTCGCTCATGCACCTCGTGCCAGGCGACCCGGCGGCGGCGATCGCCGGCGCCGGCGCGACCAACCAGGAGATCGAGCGGATCAGGGTCGCGCTCGGGCTCGACCAGCCCTTCCTCGTCCAGCTCGGCCACTGGTATGGCGGGCTGCTGCGCGGCGATCTCGGCCGGTCGATCCTGCTCAACCGCCCGGTCTGGCAGGCGATCGTCGAGCGCCTGCCGATCACGCTGCCGCTCGCGCTGTTCGCGCTCCTGCTCACGCTGCTCGTCGGCATCCCCGCCGGCGTCGTCGCCGCGCTTCGCGCCAACACCTGGGTCGACCAGGCGGTGACGGGGCTTGCGCTCGCGGGTGTCTCGGTGCCGTCCTTCTGGCTCGCACTGATGCTGATCGTGCTGTTCGGCGTGCATCTCGAATGGCTGCCGACGGGTGGCTTCGTGCCCTTCGCCGAGGACCCAGCAGCCTGGGCGCGGTCGATGGTCCTTCCCTCGGTCTCGCTCGCGCTGCTCCAGATCGGCCTGCTCGCGCGCATCACGCGCAGCACCATGCTCGAAGTGCTCAGGCAGGACTATGTGCGCACCGCCCGCGCCAAGGGCCTTCCCGGGTGGATGGTGATCGGCAAGCACGCGCTCAAGAACGTGATGGTGCCGGTGGTGACGGTGATCGGCATCTCCTTCGGGCTGCTGCTCTCGGGCTCGATCGTGATCGAGACGGTCTACGGCATGCCCGGGATCGGCCGGCTGATCGCGAATGCGATCTTTGGCCGCGACTATCCGGTGATCCAGGGCGGGCTTCTGCTCACCGGCACCATGCTCGTGCTGCTCAACCTCGCCGTCGATCTCCTCTACGCGGCGATCGACCCGCGCGTGCGCTATGGCTGAGGCGGTCGCTGCCGGCGCGGTCGACCCCGCCGCCCTGCCGCGCCGGCGCCGCTTCGCGCTCCTGCGCCGCCTCTTCGCGCACCGTCTGTTCGCGACCGGGCTCGTGCTGTTCGGCGCGATGCTCCTGCTCGCGCTCGCGGCCGACTGGATCGCCCCGCACGACCCGATGCGTATGCAGTTCCGCGCCCGCTTCCGCCCGCCCGGGGAGGCGTTCTGGTTCGGCACCGACAATTTCGGCCGCGACATCTTCTCCCGCCTCGCCTTCGGCGCGCGGCTCTCGCTCGGCATCGGCTTCGCGGTGGTGCTCGCCACGGGATTGATCGGCACCGCGATCGGGCTCGCTGCGGGCTATTTCCGCCGCCTCGACGAGTGGCTGATGCGTGTGATGGACGCTCTGATGGCCTTCCCCGCGGTGATGCTCGCGCTCGCCATCGCCGCCGCCCTCGGCCCTTCCGCCGCCAACGCGGTGATCGCGCTCGCCGCCGTCTACATCCCTCGGACGGCACGGATCGTCCGCTCGACCGTGCTCGTGCTGCGCGAGATGGACTACGTCCAGGCGTCGCGCGCCTTCGGCGGCCGCGACGGCTGGATCATCCTCCGCCACATCCTGCCGAACGCGCTCGCGCCGCTGATCGTCCAGCTCACCTTCATCTTCGCCTATGCGGTGCTCGCCGAGAGCATCCTCTCCTTCCTCGGCGTCGGCCCGCCGCCGCCAACACCCACCTGGGGCAACATGATCGCCGAGGGCAAGGACTACATCCGCGAGGCCTGGTGGATCGCGACCTTCCCGGGGCTTGCCATCTGCCTCACCGTGCTCGGGCTGAACCTGCTCGGCGACGGCCTGCGCGACGTGCTCGACCCGAGGCTGAAGGTGCAGGAGGGGTGAGGCCGCTCATCGAGATCGAGGACCTCGCCGTCACCTTCCGCACCGCGCGCGGCGAGGTCGAGGCGCTTTCGGGCGTCTCGCTCACGGTCGGCGAGGGCGAGAGCTTCGGCGTGGTCGGCGAGAGCGGGTCCGGCAAGAGCCTCACCGCGCTCGCCGTGATGGGGCTCGTTCCCGACCCGCCGGGTCGGATCGCGAGGGGATCGATCCGCTTCCGCGGCGAGACGCTCGACGCCGAGGCCAAGGCGCGGCTGCGCGGGCGCGAGATCGCGATGATCTTCCAGGAGCCGATGTCGGCGCTCAACCCGGTGTTCACGGTGGGCGAGCAGGTGGCGGAGAGCTTGCGCGTGCACGAGCGCCTCTCCCGCCGCGCCGCCCGCGCCCGCGCGGCGGAACTCCTCGGCCGTGTCGGCATCCCCGACCCCTTCCGTCGGCTCGGGCAGTATCCGCACGAGCTCTCGGGCGGGATGCGCCAGCGCGTGATGATCGCCGCAGCACTCGCCTGCCGGCCGCGGCTTCTGATCGCCGACGAGCCGACCACCGCGCTCGACGTGACGATCCAGGCGCAGATCCTCGCCCTGCTCGCGTCGCTGCAGCGCGAGACCGGCATGGCGATCCTGCTCATCACCCATGATCTCGGCGTGATCGCACAGGTGGTCGCGCGCGTTGCCGTGATGTATGCCGGGCGGGTCGTCGAGACCGGGCCGGTCGTTCCGGTCTTCGCACGGCCTGCCCACCCCTACACGCGCGCCCTGCTCAACTCGATCCCGGCGCGCAACGAGGACGCAGCGCGGCTGCCCGCGATCCCCGGCTCCGTCCCCGTCCCCGCCGCCTGGCCGTCGGGCTGCCGGTTCCACCCGCGCTGCGCCCGTGCCGAAGCGGCCTGCGCCGCTCTCCTGCCGCCGCCGGTCGAGGTCGGGCCCGGCCATGCCGCCTCCTGCCTTCGCGCGGAAGCGGCATGAGCGCGCTGCTTGAGGCCCGCGGCCTCGCCAAGCACTTCCCGGTGCGGCGCGGCGGCGCGCGCGGCATCCTCCGCGCGGTCGATGGCGTGGATCTCGACCTCTCCAGAGGCGAGACGCTCGGCCTCGTTGGCGAATCCGGCTGCGGCAAGACCACGCTCGGCCGCCTCGTCCTGCGCCTGGTCGAGCCCACCGCCGGGTCGGTCCTGTTCGAGGGGACGGACCTCCTGGCGCTCGCGCCCGAGCCGATGCGGCGGATGCGCCGGCATCTCTCGATCATCTTCCAGGATCCCGTCGCCTCGCTCGACCCGCGCATGAGTGTGGCCGACATCATCGCCGAACCCTTGCGGATCTTCGGCGAGGGAAGCCGCGCCGACCGCCGCGCCCGTGTGGCCGCCCTGCTCGCCCGGGTCGGGCTCAGGCCCGAGCACGGCGCGCGTTTTCCGCACGAGTTCTCGGGCGGCCAGCGCCAGAGGATCGGCATCGCCCGCGCGCTTGCGCTCAACCCGGCGCTCGTTGTGTGCGACGAGCCGGTCTCGGCGCTTGACGTCTCGATCCAGGCGCAGATCGTCAACCTGCTGAAGGACCTCCAGGACGAGTACGGGCTTGCCTATCTCTTCGTCGCGCACGACCTTTCGGTGGTGCGCCACATCGCCGACCGGGTGGCGGTGATGTATCTCGGCCGCGTCGTCGAGACGGCGCCGAAACGGACGCTGTTTTCCGCCCCGCTCCACCCCTACACCCGCGCCCTGCTGGCCGCCGTGCCTGTGCCGGACCCGCGTGCCGCCGCCCCGCCGGCGCCGCTTGCGGGCGAGATCCCCTCGCCGCTCGACCCGCCCTCGGGCTGCCACTTCCGCACCCGCTGCACCCTTGCCGTCGCCCGCTGCGCGGCAGAGGCGCCGCGCCTGCGCGCCGTCGCGCCCGCCCATGCGGTCGCCTGCCATCTCGTGACGTGATCGAAAGGAGAACGCCGTGCCCGATGCCAGACCGAGCCGCCTCAGCCCGGAGGTCCCGCTCGACGAGGACGGCCGCCACCAGGGCTTCGTTCGCCTCTACCACTCCGTGCACGAGAGCGCCTACGGGTTCATTCCGATCCCGATCATCGTGCTCCGCAACGGCGCGGGGCCGACGGCGCTGCTTGTCGCCGGCAACCATGGCGACGAGTACGAGGGCCAAGTCGCGCTCTGCCGCCTCGCCCAGAGCCTCGATGTCGCGCGGATCAGGGGGCGCGTGATCGTCTTCCCGCTCGCCAACCAGCCGGCCGGGATGGCGGGGCGGCGCACGAGCCCGATCGATGGCGGCAACCTCAACCGCTCCTTCCCCGGCGACCCTGACGGGACCGTGACGGAGCAGATCGCGTATTTCCTCGCGACCGTCCTCTTGCCGCTGGCGGACGTGGTCGTCGATCTCCACTCCGGCGGCTCGTCGCTCATGTACGTCCCCTCCGCCCTCTGCCGCCTGCCCGACGACCAGGAAGCGGCGGGGCGGGCGCTGCGCTACCTCAAGGCCTTCGGCGCGCCGATCGCCTATCTCCCGAGCGCATCCCAGGGCACGGGCGACGACCGCACCTTCAACGGCACTGTGGCGCGCTCAGGAAAAATCGCGATCGGGACGGAGCTCGGCGGCGCCGGGACGGTGACACCGGCCGCGCTCGGCCTCGCCGAGCGCGGCGTGCGCAACATCCTCGTCGAGGCCGGAATCCTGCCGGAGGAGGAGCGCCAGCCCGGCGCGACGCGGACGCGCATCCTGGAGGTCGGCGGCAACGCGTGGTTCGTCTACGCGACCGAGCCGGGCGTTGTCGAGCCGCTCGTCGAGCTCGGCGAGGCGGTGGCCGAGGGCCAGCCTGCGGCGAACATCTGGTTCCCCGAGACGCCGTGGCGACCGCCCGAGACGGTGCGGTTCCTGCGCGACGGCGTCGTGCTCTGCCGCCGCCAGCCCGGCCGCACCCAGCGCGGCGACTGCCTGTTCCACCTCGGCACCGACACGGGTCTCTAGGATAGTCCCGCCACGGCCGCGCGCACGGCCGCGTGCTTGGAGGCGAGGTGGTCGCGCAAGGCAGCGCCGAGCGCTCGGCCGTCGCGGCGGGCGAGCGCCTCCATCATCGCCGTGTGCTCGGCCACACTCCTCTCCCAGGAGCGCTCCTCCACCTTGGCGACGTAGCGGATCCGCTTCAGCCGAAGCGACAGGGCGCGATGCAGGGACGCGAGCGTCGGGTTGGCGGCGGCGGCGACGATCCGGTCATGGATCGTTTCGTTCAGGGCAAGAAACTGCTTCCGCCGCCCCGCCCGGTGCGCCGCCAGCATCGCCGCGTGCAGCCGCGCGAGCTCCGCCCGCTCGGCCTCGTCCATCCGCACGGCGGCGAGCTCGCCCGCACAGCCCTCAAGCGCGGCGAGAACGGGGAAGACCTCGTCCACCTCGGCCGCCGTCACGGGTGTCACCATCGCGCCCTTGTGCGGCTCGATCACGACGAGGCCTTCGGCGGCGAGGGCGCGCAGCGCCTCGCGCAGCGGGATGCGCGAGATGCCGAGGCGCGCGGAGAGCTCTGCCTCCCCAAGCCGCTCTCCGGGCGCGAGCGTGCCGTCGCCGATCAGCAAGCGCAGCCGCTCGGCGGCGGCATCGGCGAGCGTCAGCCGGCGCAGTGTCTGCGCGGCGGTCACGCGGGCGCGGTGGCGGCGAGGTGCTGCATCGCCGCCGCAACGCCTCCCGGCCGGTGCGGCACTGAGGCGAGCGCAAGCCCCATCTCGATCCCCCCGACCGTGCCGACGAGCATCAGGTCGTTGAAGTCCCCGAGATGGCCGATGCGGAACACGCGGTCGGCGAGCCGCGACAGCCCGTTGCCGAGGCTCATGTCGAAGGTGTGACGGATGCGCGCGCGCAAGGCATCCGCCGAGTGGCCCTCGGGCATCAAGACGGCGGTGAGCGAGGCGGAATGGTTCCTGGGCTCGCGGCACAGCACTTCGAGCCCCCAGGCGCGCACGGCGCGTCGCGTCGCCTCGCCGTGCCGCGCATGCCGCGCGAAGACGTTGGCGAGCCCCTCCTCGTTGAGCATCGCGATCGCCGTTTCGAGGCCGTAGAGCAGGTTGGTCGCCGGCGTGTAGGGGAAGTAGCCGGAAGCGTTCGGCCCGGCATGCTCCTCCCAGGCCCAGAAGCTGCGCGGCAGGAGCGCTGTGCGGTTCGCCGCCATCGCCTTGTCGGAGACGGCGTTGAAGGAGAGGCCGGGGGGAAGCATCAGCCCTTTCTGCGACCCGCCGACGGTGACATCGACGCCCCATGCGTCGTGGCGATAGTCGATCGAGGCGAGCGAGGAGATGGTGTCGACCATCAGGAGCGCTGGGTGGTGGGCTGCGTCGATGGCGCGGCGGATCGCCGGGATGTCGCTGGTGCAGCCTGTCGAGGTCTCGTTGTGGACGACGCACACGGCCTTGATCGCGTGCGCGCGGTCCTCGGCGAGCCGCGCCTCGATCTCGCCCGCTGCGGCGTCGGCGCCGACGCGCCAGTCGGTGCCGATGAGCTCGGGCGCGAGGCCGAGCCGCTCGGCGAGCTTCTTCCACAGCAGCGCGAAATGCCCGGTCTCGACCATCAGAACGCGATCGCCCGGCGAGAGCGTGTTGGCGAGCGCCGCCTCCCACGCACCCGTTCCGGAGGCGGGATAGATGAACACGCGCCCGCGCTCGGCGCCGAAGATCGTCTTCATGCCTTCGAGGCAGGCGAGGCCGAGCCGCGCGAAGGCGGGGCTGCGATGGTCGATCGTCGGCGCGTCCATCGCGCGGAGGATCCGGTCGGGCACGTTGGTCGGCCCGGGGATCTGCAGGAAGTGGCGACCGGCGATCCGCCCCTGCCGGTTATGCCCAGGCGTCTCCGCCCCGTCGGTCGCCATTCTGTCCTCCCCTGGTTGCGCCGCCAGATCGTATACAATATGCTTTAACGCGGGAGCAACGGAGCGGCAAGCATGGGCGTCACCATCAGGCCAGGGCTCGAGCGCCGCCTGAAGGCTGCGCTCAAGGGGGCGGTGCGCTTCGATGCCGCCACCCGCGGCCGCTACGCCACCGATGCCTCCGCCTACCAGGTGATGCCGCTCGGCGTGGTCGCCCCCGCCTCGGCCGAGGACATCGCCGAAGCGCTGAGGATCGCCCGCGAGGAGGGCGTCCCCGTGCTCGCCCGAGGCGGCGGCACCTCGCAATGCGGCCAGACGGTGAACGACGCGCTCGTGCTCGACTGCTCTCGCCACATGACGCGCATCCTCGCGCTCGACCCTGCCGCGAGGCGCGCGGTCGTCGAGCCAGGGCTCGTGCTCGACGCGCTCAACCGCGCTCTCGCCCCGCACCGGCTCTGGTTCCCCGTCGATGTCTCCACCGCCTCGCGCGCAACCATCGGCGGCATGGCCGGCAACAACTCCTGCGGCAGCCGCTCGTTGCGCTATGGCACCATGCGCGACAACACCATCGCCATCGACGCCATCCTTGCCGACGGAACGGCCGCGCGCTTCGGCCCGATCGATGCGCCCACGGAACGCCCCGTTCCGCCCGAGCTCCAGGCCGATCTCCTCGCCCTTGGCGCGCGCGAGGCGGACGAGATCCTCGCCCGCTTCCCGCGCCTCGAGCGCCGCGTCGGCGGTTACAATCTCGATGCACTCCTTCCCGCGAACCGGCCGCAGAACCTCGCCCATCTGCTCGTCGGCTCGGAGGGAACGCTTGCCGTCTCGACCGCGATCGAGCTTGCCCTCGCCCCGCTCCCGCCCGAGCGGAAGCGGCTCGGCGCCTGCCATTTCGGCAGCTTCCAGGAGGCGATGGCGGCAGTCCAGCACATCGTCCGGCTCGGGCCGACATCGGTCGAGCTCGTCGACCGGACGATGCTCGACCTCGCCGCCGGGATCGCGCTGTTCCGCCCGACCCTCGAGGCCTTTCTGCGCGGTGCGCCGGAGGCGCTCTTGCTCGTCGAGTTCGCCGAAGAGGACGATGCCGAGAACGCGCGACGGATCGACGCGCTCGCCGACCTGATGCGCGATCTCGGCTTCTCCTGGGAGGGGCTAAGCGCGCGCTTTGGCGGCGTCGCAGCGATCGCCGATCCGCGGCTGCAGGCGGCGATCACCGCTCTGCGCACCGCGGGCCTCAACATCATGATGAGCATGAAGGACGAGCGGAAGCCGGTCTCCTTCGTCGAGGACGCGGCCGTGCCGCTCGAACACCTCGCCGACTACACCGCCCGGCTCTCGGCCATCTTCGCGAAGCACGGCACGCGCGGGACCTGGTACGCGCATGCCGGGTCGGGCTGCCTGCATGTCCGCCCCGTGCTCAACCTCAAGCTCGAGAAGGACCTCAAGGCGATGCGCGCGATCGCCGAGGAGGCCTTCGCGCTGGTGCGCGCCTTCAAGGGCAGCCATTCCGGCGAGCACGGCGACGGCATCGTCCGCTCCGAGTTCCACCGGCCGATGTTCGGCGACCGGATCGTTGCCGCCTTCGAGGAGGTCAAGGACCGCCTCGACCCGCGCGGGCTCCTCAATCCGGGGCGGATCGTCCGCCCGCCGAGGATGGATGACCGCTCCCTGCTCCGCTACCACGACCGCTACGCCACGAGTACGGTTGCGCCGCGGCTTGACTGGTCGGCCTTCGCCACCGCGTCGCGGAGGACGCCGGCCGAGCAGTTCCAGGGCGCGGTCGAGATGTGCAACAACAACGGCGCCTGCCGCGCTCTTGCGGGCGGGGTGATGTGCCCCTCGTTCCGCGCGACGCGCGAGGAGTCGGATGTGACGCGCGGGCGGGCGAACACGCTTCGCTTGGCGCTTTCGGGCCAGCTCGGCGCGGTTGACCTCGCCTCCGAAGCGGTCGCCGAGACGATGGCGCTCTGCGTCGGCTGCAAGGCGTGCCGACGGGAATGCCCCACCGGCGTCGACATGGCGCGGATGAAGCTTGAAGTGCAGGCAGCACGCGTCGCGGCGCGCGGGCTCGGCCTGCGTGACCGGCTCGTCGCCTTCCTGCCGGTCTACGCGCCCCATGCGCGGCTGCTCGGCGCGCTCGTGCGTCTGCGCAACCGAACGCCTTGGCTCGCCGCGGCGATGGAGCGGCTTCTCGGGCTTGCGGCGGATCGATCGCTGCCGGAATGGTCGGCCGCCCCGTTCCGTGACGACGAAGTGAGCGGCGGCGCGGGCGAGCGCGTGGTTCTGTTCGCCGACACGTTCAGCCGCTGGTTCGAGCCTGAGAATCTTCGCGCCGCAGCGGCGCTGCTCCGTGCTGCGGGCTTTGCGCCGGAGGTGCCGCGGGCAAGAGGCAGGCCGCTCTGCTGCGGCCGCACCTTCCTCGCCGCAGGGCTGATCGACCGGGCGCGGGAGGAGGCGCTGCGAACGCTCGCCGCGCTCGCCCCCGCCGTGCGCGCCGGCGCTCCGGTGATCGGGCTCGAGCCCTCCTGCATCCTGACGCTGCGCGACGAGTGGACGGTGCTCGGCCTCGGCGCGGAGCCCGAGGCGGTGGCGGCAGCGGCGCTTCCCTTCGAGAGCTTCGTCCTCCGCCACGCCGGGCGGGTGCGCGCGGTGCTCGCGCCGCGCGCCGGAGAGGTTGCGGTGCACCCGCACTGCCACAGCAAGGCGCACGGGTTCGGCGAGGATGTCGCAGCAGCGCTTGGCCTCATCCCCGGGCTTGCGGTGCGGACGATCGAGAGTTCCTGCTGCGGCATGGCCGGGAGCTTCGGGCTGCAGGCGGAGACGGCATCGGTCTCACGCGCCATGGCGGAACTCGCCCTGCTGCCAGCAGTGCGACAGGCCGGGCCCGGAACGATGCTGGCAGCGAACGGAACCTCATGCCGCCACCAGATCGGCGACCTGGCAGGGCGGCAGGCGCTGCACCCTGCGCGTCTTCTCCTCGCCGCCTGAGCGGTTCCCCACCGACGCATATCCTTGGGGATGCCGGTGGGCCCCGGGGGGACTGTTGCGTTGGAGAAGCGGGGCTGGTAACGAACCGCCCGCCGACGGTTCCGGCGACGTTGCTGCGCGGTCTCAGCTCTGATCATAGCGTGCGCGGCCATGAGGGCCAGCAGCCGCTGAGCCTGCACGTAGGGTGACGAGGCTGGTGATGACCACTCTGGAACGCGTTGCACCTTACGCGCTCGATCTCGCGCGGAGTGTGCGCAAGGCCGTGCTCGGGCCGATCGTCGATGCGCGGCTCTACGCACGCGCCAAGGCGCAGGCCCGACAGCCGCGACGCCCTCTCGCCGAGGAGCGCTTGCTGCACATCGCCTTCCTGTGCAGCGCCTGGGACCAGCAGCATTACGGGATCACCGTATGGACCCGCGTCCTCGCCGCAGCGCTCGTGCGTCTCGGCCATCGCGTCGTGGTCTTCCGCCGTGCGCGGCACGAACAGGCCGACACGGTGGACAGCGACGGCGTCCGGATCGTCACGGTGACGGGCCAACCACTGCGCGGTTGGCCAGCGCTCCCGCCGATCTGGCCTTGGCTCGCGGACTGGCAGCGCGCCGTCACCGCGGCGGTGCTTGCGCGTGACGCTGCCGACCCGTTCGACGTCGTAAGTGGCCCGATCTGGCCGGCGGAGCCGTTGGCCCTGATGCGTGCCGCAGCGGTTCCCCTCGCGGTGAGCCTGCACACGACCGAGGCGATCGCCTCCGCGCTTGACGGACGCGGCTCGCCGGAGGATCGCGCCCTCGTCGAGGCGGAGCGGGCTCTGTTCGCCGGCGCACCAGTGCTGATTGCGAATTCGGAGGCGACGCTGCTCGATCTCGCCGAGGCATTCGGTGTCGTCGTGCCGTCGGACCGCGCTGTCGTCGTGCCGCACGGCATGCCCGACCGTGCAGCCACGCCGCGCGAGCGGCCGGCCACGGAGGAGCCGCTCATCCTGTTCCTCGGCCAGCTCGGGTTCCGCAAGGGCATCGACGTTTTCCTCGACGCCCTTCCGGCTGTGCTTTGCGGGCGTCCTGCGACCGTGGCGATCGCCGGCGCGCCGCAGGGCGAGAGCCCGGAGGCGGCGTTCCGCGCCCGCCATGCCGGAGCTCCCTGGGCGGGTCGCGTTCGGTTCCTCGGCCTCGTTGACGATGCGACGAAGCAGGCGCTGCTGGCCGCGGCGTCGGTTGTCGCCGTGCCGTCACGCTACGAGTCGTTCGGGCTCGTGTCGGTCGAGGCGATGATGCACGGCGTGCCGGTCGTCGCGAGCCGCGCCGGAGGCATTCCCGAAGTGGTCGAGGACGGTGTGACGGGCCTGCTCGTTCCGCCGGGGGATTCCGAGGCTCTGGCCGCGGCGATCGGCCGGATCCTCGACGATGCTTCGCTCAGGCTGGCGATGGGAAAGGCGGCAAGGGCGCGCTACCTCGCCCACTTCACCGACACGCACATGGCGACCGCCTGGATCGCGGCGATTCGAAGTGCCTGGGCGCGTATGGCGCCGACCGGTCAGTAGCCGCGCGCTCGGTCGACCTCGTTCGGCATCGGCCGTCCCTCGCGCCAGGCGGCGAGGTTGCGAAAGAGCAGGTCGAGCGTGCGCGGCATGTAGGTGTCCGGGTCGTCGCAGGAGACGTGCGGGCTGATCACGAGATTTGGCGTCCGCCAGAGCCGGTGGCCGGGCGGGATCGGTTCGGGGTCGAACACATCGAGCACTGCGCCCGAGAGCCTGCCTGCCTCGAGCAGGTCGCAGAGCGCGTCCTGGTCGAGCACCGCGCCGCGGGCCATGTTCACCACGCCCGCGTGCAGCGGCAGGAGCGAGAGCAGCCCACGCGTGATCATCCCGCGTGTCGCCGGGGTGAGCGGCATCGCGAGCACGAGCACGTCTGCGCCGGGGAGGACCGTGTCGAGCCGCTCGGGGGTGACGACGCACGCGCAGGCTGAGTGCGGCGTTCCGCGCGCTGAACAGCCGAGCACCGTCATGCCGAGGCGCGCGCACTGGGCGGCGACCGTCCCGCCCAGATCGCCGAGCCCGACGATGACGACCGTGCGCCCCGACGCGGTGCGGCCGCGCAGCCTTTCCCACCGCTCGAGGCGCTGGGACGTCACCAGCGCCGGGAGGCGGTTGAGCAGCATCAGCACGGCCATCAGCCCCCACTCGCCCGCCTTGGGCGCATGGGCGCCGCTGTTGTTGAGGAGGCGCACCGCTGGTGGAAGCATGTCGAACGGCGCGAGCGAGTCGAGCCCTGCGGACGTCGCCATCACCCATCGGAGGCGTGGCGCAGGGGCGGGGAAGCGGGCGCGTAGCTCGGCCGCCGACGTGACCAGGACCTCGGCCGTGGCCATCGCTTCGGCGAAGCCACGATCGTCGTCGGCGACGGTGAAGCGCTGCGCTCCGGGCGGTTCCCCTGCGCGGGCCGCGGCGGCTTCGACCATCGCCGCGGTGATCGCGGAGGCACCGTCCTCGCGCCGGTTCTGGATGTGGATGTGGGTCGGCGAGGGCATGCGCCAGCATCCCTCCGCCCCCATCGTCCCGCAAGCGCGTCGCCGGCTTGGCACTGCCGGATGATACATTGTAGCGTTGCGAATGGATCGTACCTGGAGCCCTGCCATGCGCCGCCCCCTCTCTGCTGCCCTGCTCTGCCTTGCTCTTCCCGCTGCGGCGATCGCGCAGGAGCGGACGCTGCGCGTCGTCTCGCCCTGGGAGATCGGCTCCCTGGAACCGTCCCGCGCCGGCTATGTCTTCACCCGCATGGAGGTCGCCGAGACGCTCACCGGAGCCGATGACGGCGGGCTTGCCGTGCCCCGCCTCGCCGCCTCCTGGACGGTTTCGGATGACGGCCTCGTCTGGCACTTCACCCTGCGCGAGGGCGCACGTTTCCATGACGGAACGGCGGTCACGGCAGAGTCGGTTGCCGCCGCGCTCGGCCGCGCGCGTGCTCAGCCCGGGGTGTTCGGCAACGCCCCGATCGCGGCGATCGAGGCGCGGCAGGGCGCCGTCGAGATCAGGCTCTAGCGTCCGTTCGTCGCCCTGCCCGCCTTCCTCGCGCACAGCTCGACCCAGATCCTCGCTCCCGCCTCGCTCGACGGCGAGGGCCGCGTGCGTGCGGTGATCGGGTCGGGTCCGTATCGTATCGTCACCGTCGAGATGCCGCAGCGGCTCGAGGTGGCGCGTGCCGAGACCTGGGCGGGTGCCGCGCCGGCGATCGCGCGGGCGAGCCTGCTTGCCGTCGGCCGCGGCGAGACCCGCGCCGCGCTCGCCGAGAGCGGGCAGGCCGACCTCGTCTTCACGCTCGACCCGGCAAGCCTCGAACGCCTCAGGCGCAACCCGCGGATCGTCGTCACCGCAGTGCCGATTCCGCGCACGATTACGCTGAAGCTGAACGCGGCCGACCCGGCGCTCGCCGACGTGCGCGCGCGGCAGGCCATCTCGGCGGCGATCGACCGTGCCGGGATCGCGCGCGCAATCCTGCGCAACCCAGACGCAGCCGCGACACAGCTCTTTCCTCCGGTGCTCGCCGAGTGGCACGTCCCCTCCCTGCCGCCGCTGGTGCGCGACCAGGCGAGGGCGCGCGCGCTTCTGGCCGAGCTCGGCTGGCGGCCGGGGCAGGACGGGGTGCTCGTGCGCGACGGCGCCCTCTTCCGCCTCACCCTGCGCACCTTCCCCGACCGCCCGGAACTGCCGGTGATCGCCGCCGCGCTGCAGGACCAGCTCCGCCAGGTCGGGATCGCCGTCACCGTCGCCGTCGGCAACAGCAGCGAGATCCCGGCCGGGCACCGTGACGGCACGCTGCAGATGGGGCTGCTCGCGCGGAACTTCTCGCTCGTGCCCGACCCGATCGGGACGATGCTGTCGGATTTCGGCGAGGGCGGCGGCGACTGGGGCGCGATGGGCTGGTCAAGTCCGGCGATGGCGCGCACGCTCGCCGCACTCGCGGCGACGACCGACCCCGCCGCCCGCGCGCGGCTGCGCGGCGAGGCCGCCGCAATCCTGCAGGCCGAGCTACCGGTGCTGCCGATCGGCTGGTACGACCACACCCTCGCCGCCTCGCGCCGGCTCGCGGGCGTCACGCTCGACCCGCTCGAGCTCAGCTGGCGGATCGCGTCGATGGCCTGGGCCGACTTGCGCGATCTCAACCGATGTGGAACCCGCTCTTGGCAAGCCGTGCGGGCGGCGTCGCGTACACGGCTGATCGGGGCCATGCGCGATCCGCTCCCGGCGCGCGGGCAATCGCTGCGGCGCTCGGGCGGCGCGCCGTCCAGGCGGTGCTGGTCGCGCTCGCCGTCGGCTCGCTCTGCTTCCTCCTGGTGCGCCTGCTGCCGGGCGACATGGCGCTCAGGATCGCCGCAGGACGGTACGGCTACGACATGGTCTCGGTGGCGGCGGCAGAGGCCGTCCGCGCCGAGCTCGGGCTCGACAGGCCGGCGCTCGTGCAGTTCCTCGCCTGGCTCTCACGCCTCGCCCGGGGTGATCTCGGCCTCTCGCTCGTCACCGGCGAGGCGGTGGCGGATGAGATCCGCCATCAGCTCGGCGCGACGCTCACGCTCTCTGCCGCAGCGCTGCTCCTCTCAGCGCTGGTCGGCCCGCCGCTCGGGCTCGTGATGGGGCTTCGCCCCGGCGGCGTGCTTGACCGGATCGGGCTCGGCATTGCCTCCGCTTTGCGTGCCCTGCCGGCCTTCGTCATCGGCGTTGCGCTGATCGTCGTCGTCTCGGTCCGCTTCGGCGCGCTGCCGGCCGCGGGGCATGGCGAGGCGGAGCACCTCGTCCTGCCGGCGGTGACGCTCGCGCTCGGGCTCGCGGCGGTGTCGAGCCGTGTCGCCCGCGACGCGATGGCGGCGGTGCGTGCCTCGCCCTACTATGCCTTCGCGCGCACCAAGGGCCTCGGCGACGCCGCAGTGCTGCTGCGCCACGGCCTGCGCAACGCGGCGGTGCCGATCCTCGCCTATCTCGGCGTGGAGCTCGTCTCGCTCGTCGAGGGTGTGGTCGTGGTCGAGAGCCTGTTCGCCTGGCCGGGGATCGGCCATGCTCTCGTCCACGCCGTGGTGGCGCGCGACGTGCCGATGGTCCAGGGCACGGCGCTCGCGCTCGGGCTCATCTTTGTCCTGCTGAACGCCCTGGTCGATCTCGCCTGCCTCGCGCTTGACCCGCGTGCGAGGCAGCGGTGAGCCGGCGACTCGGCGCCCTGCTCGTCGGCGGCGTGGCGCTGTTCTCGGCCCTCGGCCCGGTTGTGATCACGGCAGACCCTGCCGCTCAGGACCTCGCCGCCTTTCTCGAGCCGCCGAGCCTCGCCCATCCGCTCGGCACCGACCATCTCGGGCGTGACCTCGCGGCGCGACTTGCACATGCAGGGCGGCTCTCGCTCGGGCTTGCCTCCGTCTCGGTCGCCTGCGCCGCGGCGTCGGGCATCGCGCTCGGGCTCCTCGCCGCGTGGCGCGGCGGCATCGTCGACCGTGCGCTCGCCGCTCTGGCGGATGCGACCATGGCGCTGCCCGGCCTGCTCATCGTTCTGCTTGTCGCGGGCATCGCTCCGGGCCGCGTCTGGCCGCTCTGGCTCGGCCTCTCGGTGGCGCTGTGGGTGGAGTATTTCCGGGTCACGCGTGCGACCGCCGCGGTTCTCCTCGCCGCTCCCGAGGTCGAGGCATCACGCCTGCTCGGCTTCGGGCCGGGCTATATCCTGCGCCGGCACGTCGCCCCAGCGCTCGGGCCGCCGCTTGCGACGCTCGCTGCCTTCGGCGTCGGCGGCGCGGTGATGGCGATCGGCGCGCTCGGCTTCGTCGGCATCGGGCTCAGGCCGCCCATGGCCGAGTGGGGGCTGATGATGACCGAGCTCCTGCCGCACTACGCCGACGCGCCCTGGGCGCTCGCCTGGCCGGCGCTGATGGTGTTCGCGACCGTGCTCGGCCTGCAGCTCCTCGCACCGGGGCGCCGGTGATCGGCCTCGGGTGAGCGGGCTTGCGGTGACCGATCTCGTGGTGTGCGCCGCTGACGGCGCGCGGCCGGTCGATGGCGTGTCGCTCACGCTCGCGCCGGGCGTTCCGCTGACGCTGCTCGGCGAGACCGGCTCTGGCAAGACGCTCGTTGCGCAGGCGATCATGGGCACGCTCGCGCCCGAGCTCGCGGCGAGCGGCAGGATCGTGTTCGCGGGGAGGGAGCTCTCCGGCCTCGGCGCGCGCGAACGCCGCGGTCTTTGGGGCCGCGCCATCGCGCTTCTGCCGCAGGAGCCGTGGCTCGCGCTCGACCCGACGATGCGCTCCGCGCCGCAGGTCGAGGAGGTGTTCCGCCGCGTCCGCCGCCTCGGCGCTGCCGAGGCCGCTGCGCGCACCCGCGCCTCGCTCGCGGCCGTCGGGCTCGAGGACGCCGCGCGCGCCTACCCGTTCCA
>Ga0272446_1004639_pt1 | contig 16015 bp, 16 predicted proteins | sample YNPCB0061_FD_194587 | JGI IMG/M metagenome (GOLD analysis project Ga0272446, IMG submission 194587) | Hot spring microbial mat communities from Yellowstone National Park, WY, United States - YNP-CB-006-1 | ecosystem: Environmental > Aquatic > Thermal springs > Hot (42-90C) > Sediment | place... | reverse complement strand
TATCAAATCTCTGAAACCCCGGTGCGCGGACCGCCACATCGTCTCCACGGCTTTCGGTCGGGTGGCCGGATCGGCGGCGAACCGCATCACGAACGGCAGCACATCCTCGTCGCCAGCTTCGCTTGCCAAACCCGCCATCGCCCCGCAACGCTCCTCCACCGGCGCACCCTCGTCGGCCAGGCGCCTCTTCAGCTCCGCCACCACCTCTGCGCTTTCCGTCCCGCTGCCCAGAACTTCCCAGCAAGTTGCGCGCACCCGCACCGAAGGATCGCTTCGCGCCATGCTCAGCAGCTTGCTTTCCACCCGGGCGCTCAGCCGCCGGTTGAAATAGCTTTGCGCCGCCTCTACGCGATGTTCTTCCAGGGGGCTCTCCAGAAACTCTTCCCGCTCATCCGGATCGAGCACGCTGAAAACCGGAGGCGCCGTCTCCGGAAACGCATCCCAGGGGTCGCCCATCGCCGGAAACTCCTCCGGCGGTTCGCTCAAGCGTTTCAGAGTCTCTTCGCCTTCCTCCTTAAGAAGGCTGTCGGAGATTCCTGAAACTTCCATGTCCGCCAAAAACCGTTCGACGATGGGGCGCGCCGCGGGATCGCGGTAAATCTGCATGAGCAGCAGCGCGTCCAGAGGATCGAACGCCATTCGCGCCTCAAGCAATTCCAAAATGCGCGGATCGCGATGCCCGAGCGTCACCAGCAGATAGGCGATCTCCCCTCCCGCCTCCTCCCCCAATTCCTCGTAAAGCTTCAGCAGCGGCTCGATCGCCTCGCCGCCCAGCGCCCTCACCGCAGCTTCCGCGTCTTCCGGAAGTTCCTCGTCCAGTTCCGCAGCCGTTCGTAGTTGCTTCAAATAGAACGGAAGCGCCCGAGGAGACCCTATAATGCGCAGTACGGCGAGCAAAGGTCCCCTCAGATCCACCCTGCACGCCTCTGAGCTTTCGGCGTCGAACCGCAGGACGTCCTCCACCGTGCGCTCGCCGGCTTCCACCAGCGCACGCGCCAGCCGGCGGTCGAACCCAACCTTGCCGCTGGCTGCGGCTTCGAGTAACTCCAGCGGCGTGTGGGTACCGTACTGTTCGGGAATCATCATAAGATCCTCTCCAAAGGAAACGGCGCGGAATTACCCGCGCCGCAGTATCATTCCCGCAACGGATCCAGAGTTACTCTTCTTCCCGGATCACGTTTACCGTAATCTCCACCGTCACGTCCTTGTGCAGGCGGATCGGCACCTTGTGCTCGCCAAGCTGCTTGATGGGCTCCTGGAGAACGATCTTTTTTCGGTCAATGCTGAAATTTTTCTGCGCGAGCAGTTCGGCAATGTCCTTGGCCGTCACTGATCCGAACAGTTGGTCCGCCTCGCCCGCCTTTTGAGCGGTTTCGAGCACCAATCCCTCCATCATCCGAGCCAGTTCCTGCGCATCGGCCACCAGTTTGGCCTCACGCCGCAAATGAGCCTGGCGCTCCTGCTCGATGATCTTCTTGTTCGCTTCCGTCGCCGGCGCCGCCAGGCGCTTGGGGAGGAGGTAGTTCCGTGCATAGCCCGGCGAGACATTCACCACCTGCCCGCGAGAGCCCAATTTCTCAATGTCTTCTCTCAGAATGACTTCCATCCTCAACCTCCCTTACAACTGGGCCGCGAACGGCAACAGCGCGATATTGCGCGCCTGCTTGATGGCTTCACTCAGCCGGCGCTGGTGCGGCGTGCACACGCCGGTAATGCGCCGCGGCGTGATCTTGCCCCGTTCGGAAATGTAGTTCTGGAGCAGCTTGACATCCTTGTAGTTGATGTCATCGATCTTCTCCACGCAGAAACGGCACACCTTCTTGCGCCGGAAATACTGCTTCTTGCCTGAAGCAATCGCCTTGTCGCCGCCGGTGGGCCGCTGAGACGCCGCTACCGGCCTGCCACCCCGACTGGTTTGTTCTGCCATGTGTCTCTCCTCCCTCGCCTATTCCTGCACCGGCGTTCCCGGAACCGGCATGGCCGGCTCGGCGGGAGCAGCCGGCGCCGGCGCAGCCACCTGCGGCTTCCTCGCCGCCCGCTTCTCCCGCGCTTTCTTGCGTTTCTCTATGCGCTTCAGCCTTTCGTCGATCCTCACGGTCAGGAACTTCAGCACAATTTCCGACACTCGCAGACGCCTCTCGAGCTCTTTCACGACCTCAGGTTTGTCCGCTGTGAACTCCAACAGGATGTAATAGCCTTCGGTGTGCTTCCGAACCTTGTAAGCAAGCTTCCGGACGCCCCATCGCTCTTCTTTGTTAACGGTCCCGCCGCCGCCGGCGATCACCTGTTTCAACTGGTCCAGCAACGGATGGATCTCTTCTTCCGTAGCATTCGGACGAACAATGAACAGTTCCTCGTAAATCCTCATGTTCCCTCGTTGACGCCTCCGGCGCGACGATTGTATTTCGTCATGGACATTTCGACGCCTTCAGCGATGATGGATTCCACCGCTTCGGCCGCACGGTCAAGCAGCGGATCCAGTTCCTTCCTCAACCCGCTCCGCAGCGGAGCGAGCAAATACTCCACATCATCCCGGATTTCAAAACCGGGATGTACGCCCAGGCGAACCCGGACAAACTCACTCGTCCCGGCCATCTGGATCACCGATTCCATCCCGTGATGGCCGCCTGCCGATCCCTTGGCTCGAATGCGAATCGAACCCCACGGCAAGTCCAGATCGTCGTAAACGACGATCAACCGGGACGGATCCAATCCCCACTTCTCCAATAGCGGCCTCACCGACGTCCCACTGAGGTTCATATACGTCTGCGGCTTGGCCAGCAAAACCTCGGATCCCGCAATCCTGCCCACTCCGACTAGCGCCCGGCACTCGGGACGCACCATCCGGATCCCGTTCCGGGCTGCCAGCCGGTCCACTGCCATAAAGCCCATGTTATGGGGCGACAACTCGTATTGTGGGCCCGGATTACCCAACCCGACAATCGCAAAATCCATGGCCGGCAGGCCGCCGGAGCGCTACTTCTTCTCCTTTTCGCCGCCTTCCTCTTCCTTCTTGCCCTTTTTGATCACTTCCGGCTCGGCGGCTGCCGCAGCCGGCGCCTCTTCGCCCTCTGTTACCGCTGAAGTCCGCAGCGCCACCACATGGGCAATCACCGTATCCGGCGCCGCCATCAACTCCACGCCCTCCGGCAGCGGCACTTGCGAAGCGCGCAGCGTCTGGCCGATCAAAAGCGGCGTCACATCCGCCGTCAGATGCTCCGGTATGTCATCCGGCAAGCAGCGGATTTCTATCTCCCGCGCCACCGCCTCCAACAAGCCGCCTTGCTGCTTCACGCCCCTGGCTTCCCCAGCCAGTTGCACCGGCACCTTGACCGTCAGCTTACGGCTTAGATCAATTCTCTTGAAATCGACGTGCAGAAGCGTGGACTTCACCGGATCTTCCTGCCAGTCGACAATCATCACCGGGGAATTCTCAGCGCCCTTCACATCCAAATTGAAAATCGTGTTGTGTCCGGTGTTGCTGTGAAGGATCTTGGTGATTTCCTTCGGGTCCACCGAAACCGCCACCGGCCCGCCACCGGCCCCGTACAGCACGGCCGGAATCTGACCGCGAACGCGCAACCGCCGGGCCTCATTCTTGCCCCGCGCCGGTCTCGGCTCCGCAACCACCGTTATGTCTTTCCTCATCTTGACTCCTTTCGCCTGGGGCGCATGGCGCCTCGCCACGCGGAACCCGGCGCGCTTTCCAACTTTCTATACAAATAAAATGCTGACCGATGTTTCCTCGTGAATCGACTGAATCGCCCGCGCCAGCAGCCACGCCACCGACAGCGTTTTGATCTTGGGGCATGCCAGCGCCTCATCCCGCAAGGGAATCGAGTTGGTGAACACCACCTCCCGGATGCAAGAATCCGCGATTCTTTGCACGGCATTGCCGGACAGCACCGCGTGCGTGGCGCAGGCCGAAACGCTCCGGGCGCCCGCCCGCATCAGGGCATCCGCGCCCTTCACCAGCGTTCCCGCCGTGTCGATCAAATCGTCCACAATCAGGCAATCCCGCCCTTCGACGTCGCCGATGATGTGCACCACCTCGGCTACGTTGACCTCTTCCCGGCGCTTGTCGATGATCGCCAGCGGCGCGCCCAGACGTTTGGCGAAAGCGCGGGCCCGTTCCACGCCTCCCGCATCCGGCGACACAACGGTCAAGGCCGTCCCCGGCGCCGGCCGGAAATACTCGATCATCACCGGGGTGGCGAACAAATGATCCACCGGAACTTTAAAAAACCCTTGAATTTGGGCGGCATGCAAATCCAAAGCCAGGATCCGGTCGGCGCCAGCCGTCTGAAGCAAATCCGCGATCAGACGGGCCGAAATCGGAACCCGCGGCTTGTCCTTCCGGTCCTGGCGGGCGTACCCGTAATACGGTAAAACCGCCGTGATCCGGTCCGCTGAGGCCCGCTTCAGCGCGTCCATCATGAGCAGCAGTTCCATGATGTGCCGGTCCACCGGCGTACACGTGGACTGAACCACAAAGCAGTCGGCGCCCCGCACGTTCTCTTGGATCTGGATGTAGATTTCGCCGTCGGAAAAAGTGCGGACGCTCGCCGCCGACAAACCGCACCCCAGACTCTCGCAGATCTCCTGCGCTAGAGCCGGGTTGGAGTTTCCGGCGAATACCTTCATCGAGTTTCTCATATCTTCCTGGCACCGCCGTCCGGCGGCCACAGCTTCCCATCCACCAGCCAAGCCAGACTCCGCCGCCAGAGCCTCCTATACTCGGCGCGGCTCACCGTCCGCACCCGGAACGCCGGCTCTGCCTTCCACCCGCGCCACACCGCTTCAGCCTGCTGGCGGTTCTCGAATAGAGCATACAGGGCCGACCCACTACCGCTCATCGAAGCGCACAACGCTCCAAGTCGCTCGAGAGTCCGCTTGATCTGTTTCAGTCGCGGGTGAAGGTCGAATACCACCGACTCGAAGTCGTTTTCGAATACGGACAGATCCCACCTTGCGGCCGGCTGTCCCTGTGCACCCCAGACAAACGCCTGGAACTTATTAATGTAATTGAAATTCGGGGTCTCTGTCAAACTGCCGGCGGCCTCCGCCCAGCCCGGTCGCGCCAGTTTCCGGTAGGCTTCCGGGGTGGCGACATGGATGCCCGGCGCCACAATCACGCCGTGCAGCGGCGGCGCATCGGGCAGAGGGTACAGCTCGGTGCCGCGCCCGCAAGCGGCGGCTGCGCCCCCCCACAGAAAAAACGGAACGTCGCTGCCCAAACGGCTGGCCAGATCAATCAGCCTCTCCAGAGCGAGCGGCTTTCCCGCCAGCGCCGGCAGGGCCAGCAATACCGCTGCCGCATTCGAAGATCCGCCTCCAAGCCCGCTCCCCATCGGTATCCGTTTCGTGATCCGCGCCCGGAATTCGCCGTGAATGCTGGCGGCGTCAAACACCGCCTCAGCCGCTTGAATCACCAGGTTGTTGGGAATTTCAGGATAGGCCTCGATGCGCCTTCCCCGCCCCGGACGAAATTCCAGGTCTAGAACGTCGGCCAGCGAAACCGTCTGAAAAACGGTGCGCAACTCGTGGTAGCCGTCCGGCCGTCGGTACAACACCTTCAGGCCGAGGTTGATTTTGGCGAGCGCCTTGACCCGTGCCCGCCGCGGCTCAGCGCTCATTTCAGTTCAGTATTGCAGCAGCGAGTAGACCTCACGGCCCGCAAGCTTCTCCCGGCCCTTGAGGAAATTCAGCTCGATGACAAACCCCAACCCGGCCACCTTGCCCCCCAGATTCTCCACCAGTTGCGCCACCGCCGCCGCCGTGCCGCCCGTGGCCAGCACGTCGTCGACAATCAGCACGCGGACCCCCGGGCCAATTGCGTCTTTGTGTATTTCCAGCGCATCCGTGCCGTACTCCAGCGCGTACTCGATGCGCGCCGTTTCGGCTGGAAGCTTGTTCGGTTTCCGCACCGGCACGAAACCGGCCCCCAATGCGTAGGCCAAAGCGGGAGCAAAGATGAACCCGCGCGCTTCGATCCCTACAACCAAATCCACAGGGGTGTTCCTGTAATGCTCCACCAGGAGGTCGATCACCTTCCGGAAACCGGCGCCGTTCTTCAGCAGCGTCGTGATGTCATAGAAATTGATGCCCGGCTTGGGAAAATCGGGCACTTCGCGGATCAAGGCCTTGAGGTCGGACATTAGTAGCGGTGAATCCTGAATTCGCTTAATTTTACCACCGCTTCCTCAAACTCCTCGATGCTTCGCACATCGGCCCACCGCGGACCCTTGGCCAGGTAGCCGGCAAAGTCCCCCAGTTGTTCGCGCGTGCCTACCGCATAAACCTCCACGTTGCCATCGTCCAGATTCCGCACCCAGCCGGTCACGCCAAGTTGAGCCGCCACCTTTTCTGCAAAATACCGGTATCCTACTCCCTGTACCCGCCCTTTCACGATGTACCGCCGTGCGATGCGCCCCATTCCTCCATCCATAGTAAGGTAGAAAACAAGCGGCATGAAACTCGCTCTCATCGGTTACGGCAATGTCGGCCGGGCGTTCGCACGGCTCCTGGAAAGTAAGCGCTCCCAATACCCTTTCCGGATCGTCGCCATCCACACCTTGCGCCACGGTACGGCGTACGACCCTCACGGGCTTCCGCTCGAACCATCTTTCGGCCCGCCGGCCGCCGGCATCGAGGAATTTCTTGACCGGGCCAGACCCGAAGTCGTCATTGAGATTACCTCCCTTAACCCCTCCACGGGCGAGCCGGCAACCTCGCACATCCGCGCTGCCTTCGCCCGCCGGCTGCACGTGATCACCGCCAATAAGGGGCCCATCGCCCACAGCTACGCGGCTCTGCGAGACGAGGCGCTGCGGGCGGGTGTCGCCTTCCGCTTTGAATCCACTTGCATGGACGGAGCCCCGGTCTTCAACATGGTCCGCGACCACCTGCCTGGAACTCAAATCCTGGGTTTTACCGGAGTGCTGAACTCAACCAGCAAGGTCGTGGTCGAGGCCATGCGAGCCGGCAAAACCATGGAAGAAGGCATCGCCGAAGCCAGGCGAATGGGCATCGCGGAAACCGACCCCTCCTACGACATCGACGGATGGGACTCCGCCGCCAAAACCGCAGCCCTGGCCAATGTCCTGATGGATGCCCGGGTCACTCCCCTGGATGTGGAACGGCGCGGTATCGGGCGCCTCACCCCGGAACGCGTTCAGGACTTGGCCCGCCGCCACAAGACGGTGGTGCTGGTCAGCCGCGCCCGCCGCGTCGGCCAACAAATCAGGCTCCGGGTGCGCGCCGAAGTGCTCGACGAAACCGACTTGCTCGCCTCCATCAAAGGAACCTCCAGCCTCCTGCTGCTGCACACCGACCTCATGGGCGACGTCGGAACCGTCGCCCTCAACCCCCGCGTCGAACAAGCCGCCTACGGAGTCTTCTCCGATCTCGTGGACATCGCCCGAACAGCCTGAGTCTCTCTTACTACTTCGGCAGTAAAAACCATTTCGAAGCTGATGAAAATAAAGAAATGGCTGGAAACCGTCCCCGGCGTGGGGCACGTCACGCTGATGGGCGTACCTGGATGACCTCGGGGCCAAAATTCGCGTTTTATACGCCAAGTCTTTGCCTGAAGAGCTGCGGGCGGTGAGAGAAGATTAGGCGAAAGACTTTTTGCCGCTAGCCGCCGGATCTTTCCAAAAAAAGATAACCGGGTACTGGAAATTCCGGGCCCTTTCTGGTTTGTTTTCGGGATAGGCAGAGCGGCGCTTTGCCCGTATGCTGGGGGTGAGCAGGCGATATTCGACCTTCCGATTCACAGCTATGCGGCGGCAGACGGCGCTGCAAGCGTAGTTCACAGAACCTCGATCAGAGATCCACCATTGCACAGGAGGCTGACATGACGACGGCGCAGAAGAACCGCTTCAAAAAGATCCTGGAAGCGAAGCGAAATGAACTGCTTGGAGAGATCCTGATACAACGCGCGCGGCTGGCGATTATTCCGGCGAGCGATCCCATGGACGAGTTAAAGAGCGTTGCGGAGCGGGATTTCGCCGTAAAAAGCATGAATCAGATGACCCGGCTCCTCAGGTTGGTGGAGGGCGCGCTGGGCGAGCTCCGCGCGGGGACTTTCGGCATCTGTGCGGATTGCAGCATTGAGATACCGCTGAAGAGGCTGGAAGCCGTACCTTGGTCTCCGTACTGCGTGAGGTGCCAGGAGCGGGCCGAGCGATCGCAGAAGCAAGGTTCCCGGTCCGATTACGACACTCCTTATGCCCTTGCCAGCTAGCAGCCGCGCGGAAGCGAACATGGCTGTCATGCAGCGGGATTCGAACGTGGCGGTGACCGCCATCGTGGTCACGGCGGATGATAAGGCGCGGCTTTGTTTGCGGCAAGCGTTCGCGGCGTCGCAGTGGAGATTGATTTTTGTAAAAGACGGCCAGGAGGCTTGCGCGCTGCTAGCCGCGGAAGCCGTTCCGGTGCTGATCGTCGACGCCGAGATGCGCTCACCGTCCTGGCGGGAATTGATCGAGCAGGCGCCAGGGACAAAGACGGGGAACGGACCGCGGATTATTGTCTTGACGCATAGGGTAAGCGACCGCCTGTGGGCCGAGGTGTACAACCTGGGCGGATACGATTTGCTGTCGAAGCCGCTGGCGGCGGACGACGTGACTTGGGTGGTGCGATCGGCTTTATCGGAGGGGAACGGCGCATAAACCGGGGTACACTGGTGGTGACGGGGAGGTGTACCGGTGGATAGGGTATTGGCGATCCTGCTGGCGGGCGGCGCCGGGGAACGGCTGGCTCCCCTGACGCTGGAGCACCCCAAGCCGATGATGCCGTTTGGGGGCATCTACCGTCTCATCGACATCACGTTGTCCAACTGCGTCAACTCCGGGCTGACCAAGATCTTCGTTCTCACGCAACACAAAGCCCTCAGCCTCAACCGACACATCCGCGAGGCGTGGAACATCCTTTCCCCGGAACTCGGGCAATTCATTGAAGCGGTGCCTCCCACGCGGCGGCTCCGCGACACTTGGTATTTGGGCACGGCCGACGCGGTGTATCAGAACATGCAGAGCATCGAGGAGGAGGGCGCCCCATACACCCTGATCCTGTCGGCGGACCACATTTACAAGATGAACTACGAGCACATGCTGGAGTGGCACATCGAGCGGGGCGCCGACGTAACGCTGGCGACCACGCAGGTGGACCCCGAGGAAGCTTCGCGGTTCGGCATTGTGGATATGGACGAGCGCTTCCGGGTGGTGGGCTTCGAGGAGAAGCCGCAACATGGGCGGCCGCAAAGATCGCGCTTTAATCCCGATGCGTGCAGCGCCTCGATGGGCGTTTACTTGTTCGCCACCGATGTGTTGTTGGAAGCGCTGGTGGAAGACGCTGAAAACGAGGATTCCACGCACGACTTTGGAAGGGACGTGCTGCCGAGACTGCTGGGGCGGCGGACGGTCGTAGCGTACGATTTTATCGATGAGAACAAGAAAGAGGTGCGTTACTGGCGGGACGTAGGGACGCTGGACGCATACTACGAAGCGAACATGGACCTGGTGGCGGTGACGCCGATCTTCAACTTATATGATCCGGACTGGCCCATCCGGACCGCGCCGCCCAAACATCCTCCGGCGAAATTCGTATTTGCCGATGAAGGGCGGCGGATGGGGGTGGCGCTGGATTCGTTGATTTCCCACGGCTGCATCATCTCCGGCGGGCGGGTGGTGCACAGCGTTTTGTCTCCCGGGGTACGCGTCAACAGCCATTGCGTGGTGGAGAACTGCGTGCTGTTTCCCAACGTGGTGGTGGGCCGGTATAGCCGCATCCGGCGCGCAATCATCGATCAAAACTTACGCCTGCCGGAGCACACCGAGATCGGGCTGGACGTGGAAGCGGATATCCGCGCAGGGCACTTTGTCACTGAAAGCGGCCTGGTGGTGGTGCACCGCGATTCGCCAGGGGTAGAGTGTATCCCCCAAAGAAGCGTGAGAGTGGCGGCGATGGTGGCGAGGGGATAGCGGCCGGTGGCATGCAGGCGATGCGAGAGATAATCACTGGAGAGAACGGAGTGCATGTCGATGTCTGCTCAGGTGCTGTTCTATTCTTACTTGGCGGCTGCGGTGGCGGCCGTTTTGCTGCTCGTGGTCTTTCGAGCGCGCCGCTGGTACTGGCACGTGATCCTCTTGGCCGCCGGTGTGGCTGTGGGCCTGATTCCCCCTCCGGGAAAAGGCGGCGGTAATCTCTTCTATTTGGTGACGGGGGTTGTTTGCGTCTTCTGCATCCTGTGGGGCTTGGGCGCCCCGTTCTTCCCGCAGCGCCGCAAGTAGGCGTTGAAAGGCGCGGCAGCCCGGCAGGTCATGGAAAATTATGGTAGGCTGCCGCCATGACATCCAGACGCCAATTCCTCGCCGGGCTCACCGGACTGTGTAGCGCCGGCTTTTCGCAGGCGCGCCGACCGCCCAATTTTCTGTTCTTTCTGACCGATGACCAGCGCTGGGAGGCCGCGGGATTCATGGGGAATCGCATTTTGCGGACTCCCGTGGCCGACCGCCTGGCATCTTCGGGCGTGATTTTCACCAACAGCTTCGTCACCACGTCGATCTGCATGACCAGCCGGGCGAGCATCATGACCGGTCTGTACGCCCGGGCGCACCGCGTGGAACTGTTCACGACGCCGCTAACCGACGAACAGTTCCGCGATTCCTACCCAGGGCTATTGCGCAAAGCCGGCTACCGCACCGGCTACGTGGGCAAGTGGGGCATCGGTCCGGAAAAACCCGAAGAGCGGCGCTTCGACTATTTCAAGGCCTTCCGCGGCCAAGGCGACCTGCTGGTGCAATGGGGCGGCAAGACCATCAGCTCTTCCCGGCTGCTGGCGGAACAGACTCGCGAATTTCTGCGCGGATGCAGCAAGAGCCAGCCGTTTTGCATGACGGTGGGCTACAACTCGCCGCACGCGCAGGATAACGCCCCGTGGCAATATTTGTATGAACCGGGGCACGGCGACTGGTACAAGGACGCTCAAATACCCGTACCGGAAACGGCCAACCCTGCTTTATGGCCCAAGTATCCGCAGCCGGTGCAGCGGTCGGAGCTGCGCCGGCGCTGGGCTCCGCGGTTCGCCACGCCGGAGCTGTACCAGGAATCCATCCGCTCCTACTTCCGGCTGATCACCGAAATCGACGAGTCCATGGGCGAGATCCTCGGGGAACTGTCGCGCCTGGGTTTGGACGACAACACGGTGGTGATCTTCACGTCGGATAACGGTTACTACTTCGGCGAATACGGCTTTGCGGACAAGTGGCTGATGCATGAGCCTTCCATACGGGTGCCAATGTTCGTTTACGACCCGCGCGCCCGCGGAGGGGGCCGACGGCTGCCTGAGATGGCGCTGAACATCGACATTGCGCCGACGATGCTCGAAATGGCGGGGGTGAAGGCGCCGCCGTCGATGCAAGGACGTAGTTTGGTTCCGCTGTTGCGCGGGGAAAAGCCGGCTTGGCGGAGGGACTGGTTTTACGAGCATCACTACCGCCACAATGGCTGGATTCCGGCTACCGAGGGAGTGCGCACCACGCGCTGGAAATACACGCGATATCTGGACACCGACCCGGTGTTCGAGGAGATGTTCGATCTGGCGGCGGACCCGCTGGAAAAGCAAAACTTGGCTCCTGCACCCGCCCAGGCAAAGCAACTGGCGCGCCTCCGCGCCCGGTGGCAGACATGGGTGAAAGCTCTCGAGAGCTGGCGTCCGGATCAGGAGTGGCGCGAGCCGCCCTACGATCCGCAGCTCGGCGAGTAGCGCCGGAAGCGCCAATCATAAAGCCGCCTCGCAGACTCCGCAGGGGCGCCGTCAGAGGCAAGTCCTGCCGTTACGTGTGGTCATCCGGCCACTGACCGAGGCACAGCAGGGTCTGAGGAAGACTGGCGGTCGGCTGATCCAGCACGGGTAGGATTGGCCGACCTAGGCCGAAGGTCCTCTGACGCGGCGGCTTTTGGGTAAAGAACGATGTGGCGGTTGACACACGGGGCGGGTGGACGAAGATTGCAAGCTAGATGGGGTTTGGAGGCGAAAATAGAATTTCCGCTAGACTGCTAGACTGTATGACTGGAGACCCGGAAGGCCGGCAAAGACCTTCCGGCCCTGGGGGTGGAGATATGAGGACACGCTTTGTTTTCCATGTAACTGCGCTCCTGCTAGCGGGGTTGATCTGCGTGCCGCTCGCGGCGCAGGAGCTGACCGGGACCATTTCTGGGACGGTTACAGACAGCTCCGGAGCGGTGATTCCGGAGGCTTCGGTTACGGTGATCAACGCGGCCACCTCGGTGGTGGCTTATCGGGGCAAGACGAATGAGTCCGGCAACTATGCGGCGCCGGCGCTGCCGGCCGGGACCTATCGCGTGGTGGTTGAGAAGAGCGGCTTCAAGAAATCGGAAGTGCAGAGCATCACTCTCCAGGTAGACCAGCGCGCGCGTGTGAATGTAATGCTCCAGCCCGGCGAAGTCAGTGAGACGATCACGGTGATTGGCGAGGGCCTCGGGCAACTGGAGACGGAGAGCTCATCGGTGGGCGCCGTGATCAACGCCTCGCAGGTCCGCGACCTGCCTATGCCAAGCCGGAACATGCTCAACCTCTTGACGCTAGTAGGGGGCGTGTCCAGCGGGGGAGCGGCCACCGGCATCAACGCCAGCCAGTTGTCGATCAACGGCAGCCGGACGCTGAACAGCGAGTTCACCGTGGATGGGGTGTCCGTAGTGTCGGGATCGACTGGCGGCGTGCAGCGCGTGCCCTCCACCGAAGCGGTGCGGGAGTTCCGCGTTCTCACGTCGGGCTACACGGCGGAATACGGCCGGACCTCTGGCGGATACGTGAGTTTAATCACGGATTCAGGCTCCAACGAAATGCACGGCAGCCTGTACGAATATTTTCGCAACGAGAAGCTGAACGCCAACGACTTTTTCCGGAACCTCCGCGGGCAGAGCCGGCCTGTGGACCGCTACAACCAGTTCGGCGGCAAGCTCGGCGGACCGGTGTACCTGCCCAGGCTTTACAACGGGAGGGACCGCACATTCTTCTTCTTTAACTACGAGGGTCTGCGGCGGCGAAACCCCTTCAACAATCTGTCGACGTTGGCGCCGCCGGCCTTCCGCAGCGGGGATTTTTCGGCCTCACCCGTGGTGGTCTTTGATCCGGTGGGCAACGCGCAGTTTCCCGGGAATCGTATTCCAGCCAGCCGGCTGGACCCTGCGGCGCAGAGAGTCATGAGCCTGCTGCCAGCGCCGAACTCGCCGGGCACGGTGGACCAGGCCAACGGGCGCACTATCAACAACTATTTGAGCGCCGGTTCGACGGGCGTGGTGGATAATCAGTACACGTTTCGCGGCGATCACGCCGCGGGCACGAAAGCACGGGTGTTCGGACGCTTGTCGACCTATCGGGTGAATTCGCCTTCGGCGCCGATCATCCCCGGTCCCCTTGACCCGCGGGTGGGCGACAGCTTGACCACCGGCTACCAGGCATCTTCCTCCTGGACGCACATCTGGGCCCCGAACCTGATCACCGAGGGCTGGCTGGGTTTCCAGCGCAATAACCCGGCCATCGACCCGCCCAGCCTGGGAATCAACGTGCGCGAGGTGCTCGGCATCCAGCGCTACTCGTTTGCCGCCACGCCGGTGATGAACATCAGCGGCTGGACCAGCATGGGGATCAACTCCAACACTTACCGGCGGCAGATCGACAACAACTACCAGGGCTCGTTCAGCATCACCTGGACGCGGGGCAATCACAGCGTGAAGACCGGCTTCCAGCTCCGCAAGAACCAGTTCAACGTTTTCAATCCGGGCGGGAACTTCGCCGGCGTTTATAACTTCAACGGCCAGTTGAGCAGCCCCCTGCGCTCGGCGGGGAATCCCATCCACGCCCTGGCCGACTTCCTGCAAGGTTACGTGAAGACGGCCAACTACGATCTGCCCCAGCCGATGACCGGACGCCGCAATTCCAACTTCGGCGCTTTCGTGCAGGACGACTGGAAGTTCAGCCGGAGGCTGACGGTGAACGCGGGTCTGCGCTACGAACTGGAGACGCCCATGACGATGTCCAACAACATTTACTCGCGCGTGGACCCGGTCTCCGGGAGGCTGCTGGCGGCAGGGAAGAACGCGACGCGCTCGCTCAACCTCGAGGCCGCGAAACTCAACCTGGCGCCGCGTGTAGGATTGGCTTACAGCCGGGACGAGAAGACGGTGGTGCGTTCGGCTTTCGGGGTATTCTTCAGCCAGATCTTTTCCAACCTTGGCGGCGTAGTGCTGTATCCGGGTTTCACGGTGGCGCAGGCATTTCCGGATCTGGGCGTCGGCGTGGCGCAACCTTTCCGGCTCACGGAAGGCATGCCTCTGATTGCGGTGCAGGACCTGAACGACCCGTTCATCGTGGAGCGCAACGCTTCGGTGACCAATCCGCTGGCCGCCTCCGCGCAGTTCGGCGAAATCAACCCCATGCCTCACTCGCTGCAATGGAATTTCGGCATCCAGCGCGAGCTAGCCCGTGGCAATATCCTCGACGTCAGCTACGTGGGCACCCGGGGGCTGAATCTGCCGCTCAACCTGGCGCACAATCCGATTCCGTTCGAGCGGGGGGATGAGTTAGCCCGGCTGGCCACCACGGCCGATCAGCAGCGCGCGCGGAAGTTCCCGACAGTGAATAGCTTGAATTCGTTTGTCCACGCCGGGACCTCCAGTTACCATTCCTTGCAGGTCAAGGCGGTGCGCCAGTTTACGCGGGGCTTGGGCTATCATGCGGTTTACACTTGGTCCAAGTCGCTCGACGACGGCAGCGGACTCTTCCCTTTCTCGCAGCCTTATGGGCTCGACGCCGGGCAGTTTCCGTTTCTGCTCCGCTACCTGGACCGGAGCATCAGCTCCTTTGACCGCCCCCACTCTTTCGCGGGCGCCCTTCAGATTCGGAGCAGGGGACCGGTTTGGTTGCGCGATTTCACCTTCAGCCCGATTCTGGTGGTTCGCACGGGCTTGCCCGACACCATTACGCAGAGCAACCTGTGGCCCGGGGTGGTTCAGCAGAGGCCCCACCTGATTGGCGCCAGCATGAACGCGAAGGCGGACGGCTTCACGCCGGAAGGAACGGCGGTGCGTTACTTGTTGCCCGCCTCCTCGGACTCGTTTCCGTTTGCGCCGTCAGGTCCGTTTTACACGGGTTCCGGCGCGGCCCGCACCCGCATTTTGCCGGCGGTGGTGGGCAGCCTGGGGCGGAACACCACTCGTGAGCCCAACGAGTTTAACATCGACCTGGCGGTGGCGCGCAGTTTTCGGCTGCGGGAAGGACTTCGGTTCCAGATCCGGGCCGAGGCGTTCAACTTCCTGAATCACACGAACTTCAACGGCGCTGACACGGCGCTTAGCGTGCAGGCCAACACGCGGACCGGGAGGGCCGAGTTCAACAGCCCGGGCTTTGGCCTCATCACCAGCGCGAAGAGCGCGCGCTTCCTACAACTGGTGGCCCGACTGGAATTCTAGGCATGGAGGCGACACGGCGCACTTTCTGTTGCGGCTGGACCGCCGCTTTGGCGAGGGCAGCCGAAGAAGCTCCGGTACCGGAGCTGGATGGTTCACGAATTCGCATTGCCGCTTTTCGCGATGAGGAGCTAGAGATAGCGCAGGCGCTGCCCCATTTCGCGCGGGTGGCCAACAGTGTGCGGATGCAGCCGCCGAACCGGGGTTTCATCGACATCGCCGTCTGGCGGAACCCCAAGGACAACCGTCCCTATAACGCCCGCATCATGGAGAATGTCCTCTCGCTGGCTTGGTTCTACACAGCGCGGCGCAGTTGGAACCCATATCGCGGCCACCCCGCGCTGCGGCGCCGCCTGGAAGCGGCGCTGGATTTTTGGTGCAGCATCCAGGACCCGCAAGGCCGATTCAGCGAGTACGGCGAGAAGCAGTGGAACCTGGCTGCGACGGCGTTCGCTGTCAAGTTCATGGGCGAAGCCTTGCGGCTCCTCAACAACGGCCCGCCGCTTAGCCGCACGGTTTA
>Ga0272446_1004638_pt1 | contig 16016 bp, 13 predicted proteins | sample YNPCB0061_FD_194587 | JGI IMG/M metagenome (GOLD analysis project Ga0272446, IMG submission 194587) | Hot spring microbial mat communities from Yellowstone National Park, WY, United States - YNP-CB-006-1 | ecosystem: Environmental > Aquatic > Thermal springs > Hot (42-90C) > Sediment | place... | reverse complement strand
AGTGCAGCTAGAGTTCGCAACCTTTGAGGACTATTTGTCCTATAGTGATGCGACACCAATGGCAGAGCGTAAGGCTTTGCCCCTCAAAACAGTCTTGACAGACCACTAGGTTTCAGCCATTGCTAGATCCATCAGTCGTTGTTTTAAGCGTTGAGGGTCGCCCTGATCCACCACTTTTCCCTGCTGAAGTAAAAAGGCCCCATCGCAGTAGTCCAGTTCTCCCAACCGATGAGTCACCCAAAGGGCGGTCAGGCCCCGGCTTTTGATCAGGTTTTGCACCTGGGCCACCAGATCGAGCTGGCTGTCGGGATCGAGTAGGGCCGTCGGTTCATCCAGCAACAAAACCTCACAGTGACGGGCGATCGCTCCGGCAATGGCGACTCGCTGTTTTTGGCCACCGCTGAGGGCGTAAATCGGCCGCCGCTGTAAATGCAGCAGGTTAACTGCTGCTAAGGCATCCTCCACCCGTTGCCGGATTTCTGTGGGAGATAACTTTTCTTCTACCAAACCAAACGCAATATCGGCCCCCACCGTTGGCATCACCAGTTGATGATCCGGATTTTGGAACACGAATCCGACGGGTTGCTGGATGGTGATTGATCCGGATCGGGGCTGTAATAAGTTGGCCAATAACTTGAGTAAAGTGGACTTGCCGCTGCCATTGGTGCCAAGCAGCATCCAAAATTCTCCCTGTGGCACTTTCAGGGAACAGTGATCCAGGACGTGGCGATCCTGGGCCCAATTAAAACAGAGATCCTGCACCTGAATGGCGCAGGAACCTGGATTAGCAGAAGCCATCGTCATTCCGAAGCCAGGGCAAAGAAGCCGGGCGGTCTGCCAGAAGAGGTGGCCGTACCAGACTTCTCAGAAACTTGCACCGCGGCAATTTCGCTCCCCAGGACGGATACCTTTTTGCCAGGTTGATGTTCACAGGCCAGTTCCACCAGTTCACCACTGCGAGAACGGATGACCTGCAGGACTTTCTGATATAAAGCCTCGGCATCTTCGGCGGATTTGCGCTGTACCGAGAGCGCGATCGGGTTATTTTTCAACGTAACGTCAATGATATACATGCACAGAGCAAACCTCGAGATCAGCTTCTAGTATCGCAAATTTGCGATTGATGCGGCTCAATGGCAGGGCGATCTTTTTCATTGCCTATGCGGATTGATTCCGGCTTGGCAAATCCGTCACAATGGAGACATGAATCAGGTTGATTATTTGCGTATTAGTTTGCTGGATCGCTGCAACTTTCGGTGCCAATATTGCATGCCGACCGGCGCAGAAATCGACCATCTCTTGCAGCAAGCGCTTTTGACCCGCGAGGAGTTATTAGTATTGCTGCGGCAAGTGTTTATTCCAGTGGGTTTTTGCCGCTTTCGGTTGACTGGGGGTGAGCCCTTGTTGCGACCGGATGTGGTGGAGATTGTACAGGCGATCGCCGCCCTGCCCGAAACCCAAGATCTGTCCATGACCACCAATGGCTTTTTGCTGGCGGATCTGGCCCAACCCCTGTATGCCGCTGGTCTGCGCCGCCTCAATATAAGCCTGGATTCCCTTAAGCCAGAGGTGTTTGACCAGATTGTCGGCAGTCGGGGCCGGTCTCGTTGGCAGCAAGTTTGGCAGGGCATCCAGGCTGCTTATCAGGTGGGCTTCAATCCCCTCAAACTCAATGTGGTGGTGATTCCCGGTGTCAACGATGACGAAGTGTTGGACCTGGCGGCCCTCAGTCTGGACCGAGAGTGGCATGTGCGGTTTATTGAATTTATGCCGATTGGCAATGGCGACCTATTCCGGGATAGGGGTTGGGTGAGCTCGGAGGAACTGCGGCAACGCATCCGGCGCCAATGGGGGTTGATGGAGGGACAGGTCCGGGGCAATGGACCGGCGGATGTGTTTCGGATTCCTGGCGCTAAAGGAACGCTGGGGTTTATCAGTCAGATGTCGGAGTGCTTTTGCGATCGCTGTAATCGCATGCGGCTGTCAGCGGATGGCTGGCTGCGGCCCTGCTTGCTCAATGAGGTCGGTCAGGTTGACCTCAAAACGGCGCTCAGAAGTGGCGTATCGGTTGCTGACCTGCGCCAGCAGGTGCGGCACTTGCTGCATCTGAAGCCAGAGATTAACTTCAAGCAACGGGACTCTGGCACGGACGGACTGCTTTACAGCCGCACCATGTCCCAAATTGGGGGTTAAAGAGGGGTTGGGTACTGGGTGTTGGGTGCTGGGTAGGTGTGTCTCCCGGTGACCTGTGGCTCATCAGTGTCCGGCGATTCGCCCTAGACTAGTGTTCTGTCAAACCCTAATTTTAAGGTGAACCCATTGGCTCGTAGTCGGCGCTTTAGCGCTGAAGCGCTGACTACAAACCCTAATTTCTAGAGTTGACGCTGCACTAGCTCGTTTTTTCTGCCAGAACTTATCGGGCGGGTCTACTAAAACGCCCATGCCAGAATGGTAAGCTAACAAATGCACTGAAAATTCTAGGATGACGTTGCAATGACCGGGTCAACCCAGGTTCCCTACCTTTTGCGGGCCGCACGTGGCGAAGCGCTGGATCGTCCCCCTGTTTGGATGATGCGTCAGGCTGGACGCTATATGAAAGTCTATCGGGATTTGCGCGATCGCTACCCCTCCTTCCGAGAGCGGTCCGAAAATCCGGATCTGGCGATTGAAATTTCCCTGCAACCATTTCGCGCCTTTCAACCCGATGGGGTGATCTTGTTCTCCGACATTCTCACACCCCTGCCGGGCATGGGTATTCCCTTCGACATCATTGAAAGCCGGGGCCCGGTCATTGATCCACCGATTCGCACCCTGGAGCAGGTGAAAAACTTGCGGCCGTTGGATCCGGAAGCTTCCCTGCCCTTTATCCGCACCATTTTGCAAACCCTGCGTCAGGAAGTGGGTAATCAGGCAACGGTGCTGGGCTTTGTCGGCGCTCCCTGGACCCTGGCAGCCTATGCCATTGAAGGCAAAAGTTCCAAAGACTATACCGTGATCAAAGGCATGGCCTTTAGTGAGCCCTCCATGTTGCACCAGTTCCTGGGGCACCTGGCGGATTCCATTGCTGCCTACGTGCGCTATCAAATTGATTCTGGGGCCCAGGTGGTGCAACTGTTTGACTCCTGGGCTGGACAGTTGAGTCCCCAGGACTATGACACCTTTGCCCTGCCCTATCAGCAGCGTGTGGTGCAGCAGGTCAAAGCCACCCATCCGGATACGCCCCTAATTCTGTATATCAATGGCAGTGCTGGCATCCTGGAACGGATGGCTAAATCCGGGGTGGATATTGTCAGCGTGGACTGGACAGTTGACATGGCCGAAGCCCGTCAGCGCTTAGGATCTAGCATTGGTGTTCAGGGCAATGTGGACCCCTGCGCCCTGTTTGGCTCCAAAGAATTTATTCGCGATCGCATCCTGGATACGATTCGCAAAGCTGGCCCACGCGGACACATCCTGAATCTGGGACATGGCATTCTGCCCGGTACTCCAGAGGAAAACGCCGCTCACTTTTTTGAAGTGGCCAAGCAAGCGGATCGTCTGCTGGCAGTATCTGCCAAGTAGGAGTTGCGGCAAATCAAGTGCAAGAAGGTAACAATTCGGTGTAGGGTATTGGGTGTTGGATATAAAGAATTGTTGCAAGATCGTCTCGTGACTTTGTCTGCCTGACGGTTCCCACCCTTTCTTGCTCCTGGTAACCTGCATTTTCCCCATCTGCTGATGACTGTTAAACGGATTTTCGTGACTGGTGCCAGTGGTTGCATTGGCCACTACGTGACAGAAGCCCTGGTTCAAGAAACCGACCATGAACTGTTCTTGCTGGTCAGGAATCCGGACAAATTGAAGCTGGATGTCTCATCCCGCCCGGGCATTACCGTGCTGCAGGGTGGGATGCAGGATATCGGCCGGTTCAGTGAACTGCTGAAAACGATTGATTGTGCCATTCTGATTGCGACGGCTTGGGGCGGACCGCAGGAAGTTTTTGATACCAATGTGGTGCAGACTAAGAAACTGATGAATCTGCTGGATCCAGACACCTGTCAGCAGGTCATTTATTTCTCAACCGCCAGCATTTTGGATCGCAACAACCAACCACTCAAGCAAGCGGCTGAAATTGGTACGGACTACATTCGGACCAAATACCTCTGTTACACCAGCTTGTCTGGCTTGGCAATCGCCCCCCGCATTACCACCCTGTTTCCCACCTTAGTGTTGGGCGGCGATAGCCAGAAGCCCCGTTCCCACATTTCGTCGGGAATTGCAGAGGTGACCAAGTGGGCCAACCTATTGCGCTTTTTCAAAGCCGATGGCAGCTTCCATTTCATCCACGCCAGGGATATTGCCCAGGTTGTGGTGTATCTGGTCGATCACCCACCAGCGGCGGGCGATCGCCGCAATCTCATTCTTGGCAATCCAGCCGTCACCGTTAACCAAATGGTGGAAGAGGCTTGTGAGTATCTGCATCGGCCCATCTATTTTCGGATTCCCCTGACGATGGGACTGGCTAACTTCTTCATTGCCCTATTTCGAATCCGGATGGCCGCCTGGGATCGTTTCTGCATGGAAAATCCGCACCTGACCTATCAAGATCCAGTGACGCCGGAAACATTTGGGTTGCGAACCTACTGCGCCACGCTGACAGATGTGCTCAAACTTAGCGGAGTCGAGCCCGCTTCGCAACTGTAACGGAGCTGAATGGGACTGAATCCTTCAAACTTAGGGCGCCTTCAAACTTACGGCACAAAGTGAGACTGTTCAGTTGGCCAGGTAATGGTGGGCGCAGGGGGGGCTACTCGAGGTGAAGGAGCTGGGGCTGCTACGGGTGGCTGGACAGCCTGGGGCTTGATGGGAGATTGACTATTAATCTGAACATAATTGGGCGTGAATAGGAAAATATTCTCTCCCAATCGTTCCTGATGGCCATCGATCGCAAACGCACCGCCAGCCACAAAGTCAACACAGCGTTGGGCTACATCCGGATCCATCAGGGTAAGATTCAGGATCACCGACTTGCGATCGCGGAGGGCTGCCACCGCCTGGGGAATTTCTTCAAAAGAGTGGGGTTCCATTACCATGATTTCCTGAGTCACCCGGCGGTTGGGTAACCCCACCACATTGTTCATGGCGATGGGCTGCCGATCCATCGGGTAAGCCCCCTCTGGCGCATACAGGTCAGGGGAGGCTTCTTCTTCGTACTCATAGGCGTACTCGTCGTCGTAGCGATCGCTCAATCCCAGAGAATCCCACACACGATGAAAAATATTCATGGCAGCCTCGACTTTTGCTAGATCGGATGAACTAGTTCATGCGTTCCATTATAATTGAAAATTTTGGCATCGTGGAACAAAGTTTGTCAGCTCCGGCCATGGCTGGCATGAGACGAACCACAGACGGTTTCGAGATCGCCGTCCATCCTGAAAAATTACGGCTATTTTATTACTACGGAAATTCCCCAAACCCCGCAATCTCCCGTTGGTAAGGATAGTTTGATAGTTCCTATGGTGCAGCCCCATCTGCTTGAACGAGCCCAAACCGGTGATCCCGTTGCGATTGAAGCCTTGCTGAATCTGGCCCTGGAGGCCAGAGGCGTGATGGCTCGCACCTACTTGCGGGACAACTGTTTGTATGTCTGTCTGGTTGCGGATCAGCAATTGAACCGCCCCCCCTTGATTCAATGCATTCGACGGGGATTTGCCACTCTGGGTGTCCAATCGATTCGCAGCGTCAAATTGGTGGCCCTGCAACGGGGCAAAGCGTTACCAACATGGACGGAGGAAATTGCTTTAGACGCTCAGAGCAAGCCGCGGGTGAATAACGGCTCATCTTTTGGCGCTGCTACATCTATTGCTTCAGGTCGTTCCTCTGTTCAATGGCTGGCTCCCTGGCAACCATTGCGCCAGTTTGCTCAGACCTTTTTTAAGCAAGCCGGGCGAATAATGCCCCGTTCTCGGTCAACGATGGGGCGATCGGGTTTCCCTGGCGGGTTTCACAGCCACGCCCTGACCACCTCCAGTCTGCTGATTCTGACCGCGTTCCTGCTGGGGGGAATTGCAGCGGTAGTGGTTAATTCCCAAGCGCTCCATTCCGATTCGGCGGAAAACAGCCCATCGGCAGAGCCTTCCGATCTGGCGGGTAGCCAGATGGCGATTCAGACAGATAATTCGTTTGATGGGGCCCAACAGCAACAAGCGGCTAAAGACTATTTGGCAAAAATGATCCAGGCCCAGCGATCGTTTTATCAACAGCAGAAGCGTCTGGCTACCAGTTTGGAAGAACTGGAGCGGTCGGCCAATTTGATTTCCCGTAGTGCCGCCTACACCTATCAACTGGCGCTCCAGCAAGAGACAGCAGCCCAGCTAACCGCCACCCCAAAAGTAGAAGGACTCAAAAGTTATCGGGCAATCATGGCCTTGAGTGCAGATGCAGAGGGGCAAACTCCCTTGCTATTAGGCATCTGCGAAAGCAACTCAGCGGCCCCAATTCCCCCTGCAGAACCCCAGGTGATTGATGGTCAGGTTCAATGTGGAGTGGACGCAACCCGATTACCATAGGGAATGAGCAAAGATACACCTGGTTAAATAATCGACCATCAGTCTACTGTAATCCCCAGCGGCGGCTATCCCTAAGTAACCCGTCTTTCTAGCCATTAAGGAGTATTTGTTGTGACTCTGGTTAACAGTCGGAAACCCTCTCTCTATGAGCAGGATTACTTGTGCTGGGTGGAAAAAACCGTAGAACAATTGAAATCGCGAGATTTCGATCATCTTGACTTAGACAACTTGATCGAAGAGGTGGAAAGCTTGGGCCGGAGCGAAAAGCATGCTGTTTCTAGCTATTTAATGCGACTGTGCGAACATCTGCTGAAGGTCAAGTACTGGGAAACTGAAAGAGCGCATTGCCTGCGGGAATGGAATGTGGAAATTACCAATTTCCGGATTCAAATCCAGGCAGAACTGGAATCAAGTCCCAGTCTCAAGACGTTCTTACAGAGTCGATTTGCTAAAGACTACAAAAATGGTCGGAAACTCTTTTTGAAAGCCAGTGAACTGGATCCCGAATCGATTCCTGAGCAGCCTTGCTTTACGCTCGAACAGGCCCTGGAAGAAGACTGGTTACCTTGACTGAAGCAGCGACCGATCGGTGGGAACTTTTGCTTCCAGGTTACGTCTATTGTTTTTCGGACTCCAAGGGCTGGGGCATACCGACTAAAATTGAAATAGAAGAGTGTGTTTGAGGCTGCGAGACTGTATCGCAGGGTTCCATCTACCTGGAATTGTCGATCAAATTCTGAGGTGTTTTATGGCTACCCATTGTCTGCGATCGCCACTGGCTGTGACCGCTGGTCGGACTGGGCTGGCAACCATTGGCCTGCTGCTGTTGGTTGCTGGCGGCAAACCCCAATCGGTTCTAGCCTGGCCGGATGGGAATAACGGTAGGGGATCTGGCCCATCCGTTGAGGTCAAGCAGGACGGCAAGTTTACTTCCTTTTATGGACAGCCGACGCGGAACTATCCTGACTACCGGCCAGGGTATCCTGGGTCTCCCAACTATCCCAACTATCCGAACTACCGGAATTATTCCAGCTATCCCACATACCCTCGCTATCCAGTCTATCCAGCCCCGGTTGGATCGACTGTAATTATTACCAGTCCGGGTTATCCTTCCTCGACCTACTCCTATCCCTGTCCGGGAAATATTCCTGGGCGCACTGTGATTCAATATCCGGCTAATCCCTACCAGTATGGTTCGGTTCAACCGCCGATGCGTTACCGGACCTATTACCGGAATTATTAACGGTTGAGGACAGTTCTGGGAAGGAACATCCCAACCTAGTGCAGCGTCAACTCTAGAAATTAGGGTTTGTAGTCAGCGCTTCAGCGCTAAAGCGCCGACTACGAGCCAATGGGTTCACCTTAAAATTAGGGTTTGACAGAACACTAGGGGCAAAGAAGTCTTCATTCGTCTCTGAGGGGACCGAAAAATCAGGATCCAAAGGCTTCGCCGCTACAGCCGATCAATCCTGGCTGGTTATTTTTTCCTGAAACGCTCTTGAGCTTGCGGATCAGCTACAGGGACAGAGGGCCAGCAGGGAACCCAACGTCATTCCAGCGATCGTTCCAGCAATGTCGCCCATAGAAAATCCCCCGACTCCATGCGTCAGAGTCAGGGGATGCAGATCCGAATGGGAGATTAGCGAACCAACAAGACAAAAATCAATTAGGCATCGGGCAGCAGGCTGCTGGCGTAGGCATCGGCAACCTGAAATGCTGGAACCCGAGTATTGTGATCAATCGGGGTGCCAGTAACGGCTTCGGACAGCTTCTCAAAGGAGGCCGAACGCCAGTTGCGCTCGTGAATCGGCTTAGTCTGCTCACCCCGGAAATAAGCTTGGGTTCCCAACACTGCTGCTGCGATCCATCCAGTCAGGAATACGGCGATTAGAAGAGTCATGACGGCCTCCGTGTAAATCCTTGTTGCTTTATGTAAATAAATGTAACAGATCGACACTGGAATTGCCAGTTTGATCAGGTGGGTAGAAGTCCGATCTGTTTGGGGCGGTTCTCCGATCTTATGGGGGAAGGGGTTTGGAATTTTTGTAGAACATCCGTTCTGCTTTGTGGTATGACTGATAGAAGGGGTGACATTTCTGTGCAAGAAGTCGCCTAGAGGCTACACTAAACACTGACTTTTCCCTTCTGTGGATGACTTGGACAGGCTGTGTATATCAAGCGCCTGGAACTGACTAACTTCAAATCTTTTGGGGGTACCACTGCTATCCCATTTCGACCAGAGTTCACTGTCATCTCTGGGCCCAATGGGTCTGGAAAGTCAAATCTGATTGATGCGTTGCTGTTTTGTCTGGGGTTGGCTGGTTCCAAGGGGATGCGGGCTGAGCGTTTGCCCGATTTGGTCAACCATGGTCAGAGTTCGCGTAATCGCTCCACGGTCGAAGCGAGTGTGACGGTCACGTTTGACCTGACCGATGAGCCGGAACTGCTGGATGAAGTGATAGAACGTCAGTTGCACGGCGATGGGGTTGCCCCTGCTGGGGCGGCGACCAATGGTCATGGTCCTGAAGTCAATGGTTCTTCCGCGGCGGCGTCTGCGGCTGAGGAACTGCAGGAAATCCGAGAGTGGAGTGTAACCCGAAAATTGCGGGTGACCCAGCAGGGCACCTACACTTCCAATTACTACATCAATGGTCAGCCTTGCACGTTAACGGAGTTGCACGAAGAGCTGAACCGGCTGCGGATCTATCCCGAGGGATATAACGTGGTGCTGCAGGGGGATGTGACCCGGATTATTTCCATGAACCCTCGGGAGCGACGCGAGATTATCGATGAGCTGGCTGGGGTGGCAACTTTTGACCGCAAAATCGACCAGGCCAAGGAAAAGCTGGATGCGGTAAAAGACCGGGAAGATAAGTATCACATTGTTGAAAAAGAGCTAATCGACCAGCGCGATCGCCTGGCCCAGGACCGGATTAAAGCGGAGAAGTACAAAAAACTGCGAGAAGAGGTTCAACGCAAAGAGCAGTGGGAGATTGTGCTGCGCTACCGGCAGGTGGCCCGGGCAGTTGAGAAGTTGCAGGCGCAAATTGTCAAGGGCGAGCAGGAATCGGCTGACTTGTTGGAGCAATTGGCTACCCTGACCACGGCCATCCAACAAGACACGGTTGAGCTGGAAAAGCTGAATGCCCATGTCAAATCCCTGGGGGAAGAGGAGCTATTAGCCCTGCAGGCAACATTGGCCAGTCGTGAGGCCGAATTGCGTCAGTTGCAGCGCCAGGAGCAGGACTGGCAAACCAGTCGGCAAGAACTGGAGGCCAATATGGCTCGGACTCAGCAAGAGTTGCAGGAGCAGACCCAGGCCCTGGAAGCGATAGTGGCTGAGCAGCGGGGAATCCAGGAGCGGGATCTGGTAGCCCTGCAACAGCAGCGAGATCAGGCCCGTCAACGGCTGGACGCCCAACGGGAAGCGGCCAATGCTTCGGCAGACCACGCGGAAACCTGGATGCAGGAACATACGGCGCTGCGCCACCAGATTGAAACCTTGTTGCAAACGCTAGAACCGCAGCGCACGGCACAGGCCCAGTTGCAGGAACGGTCTGTCCAGTTAGAGCGCCAGATTCAGGAACAGGAGCAGTCTCTAGCGGGATTGGAGCAACGGTTGGCGGAGACCCTTAGCCGACGGGAAGAAGCTGGGCGATCGCAGGCAACCTTGCAAACCCAGGTGCAAACCCTGGCGGCCAGGTTGGCGGCGGCGGAAGAGGAAGTGCAGATTCAGCAGGAAACCCAGAGCCGGTTGCTGCAGGAACAGCGGGACAAGCAGCGGCGACTGGACAAACTGGAGGCCCAAACCCAGGCTATGCAGGAAGCTCAAGGAGCCTATGCCACCCAGGTCATTCTGAAGATGGGCTTGCCGGGTGTGTGTGGTCTGGTGGCCCAACTGGGGCGGGTCGATCCACGCTATCAACTGGCGCTGGAAATTGCCGCGGGGGGTCGGTTGGGCCAACTGGTGGTGGAAGATGACTCGATCGCGGCGGCGGCGATTGAAGTATTGAAGCAACGCAAAGCCGGTCGGGCCACCTTCCTGCCCCTGAACAAAATCCAGGCTGGTCGAACGCCGAACCGAGATGGGCTGCGATCGCTGACCGGCTGTGTGGACTATGCCTTTAATCTGATTGACTTTGAGCCCCGTTACCGGGATGTGTTTGCCTATGTCTTCGGTAACACGGTGGTGTTTGAGACCCTGAACGATGCCCGTCGCCATCTGGGACAATATCGCAGTGTGACCCTGGACGGGGAACTGCTGGAAACCAGTGGGGCTATGACCGGCGGCAGTAGCAATACCCGCTCCACCCTCCATTTCGGCATCGTGGATACCAGCGAATCCGCCGAGGTGCGGGAACTGCGCGATCGCCTGCAGGAAATTGAACAGATCCTGCAACACTGTGAGAACAGTATTCTGCGGGCCTCCCAGTTGGTCAAGGAACGCACCCAGGGCCTGATGGAGGTGCGCCAGCAACATCGGGAAAGTCAACTGCAATGTGGCCAGTTGGAAACCGAACTACAAACCCTAGAAGGCAATCTGAACCAACTGCAGCCCCAATTGGAGCACCATCGGCAGGAATTAGAGGCCGCCCGTATTCGACTGAAAGCCCTGGAAACCGATATCCCGACCCAGGAAGCTAACCTCAAACAGTTACGTCAGACCCTGGCGGAGCTGGAACAGTCCCAGAGTCACAGTGAGTGGCAGCAAATTCAGGCGCTACTGCGGGATCAGGAAGCGGAACTGAACCAGCGGGAACTGGAGCTTCGGGGGGTGGAACAGCGCTTGCAAGACCTGGAAAATCAACGCCAGCGCAGCGAGGAAAAAATTAAGGCCAGCCAGCAACGGTTGCAAGACTTTCGCAACCAGCAAACCTCCCAACTGCAAACCCAGTCCCGCTTGGGTCAGCAACAGGCGGAGTTGCAAGCCCAAATCGACACGACTCAGACCGCCCTGGCCGAGTTGGAACGGCGGTTGGGAACCGAAAAACAAGCCCGTGATCGGGCGGAACGGCAACTGCGCGATCGCCAGCAGCAGCACCAGCAACTGGAGTGGCAACGGCAGAAAGTCCTGGAAAGCCAGCAAACTCGCCAGGCGGAACTATTATCCTTGCAGAGCCAATTGCAGGAACGGCAGCAGGACTTGCCCGATCCCCTGCCGGAGATTCCGCCGGAGGTGGAAGCCCTGGACTTGGCGGCGCTGGAGCATGAAATTCGCTCGCTGCAAAAGCGAATTCAGGCAATGGAGCCTGTCAACATGTTGGCGCTGGAAGAATACGAGCGTACCCAAACCCGGTTGCAAGAGCTGAGTGAAAAGTTGCAGACCCTGGAAGAAGAACGGACCGAACTGCTGTTGCGGATTGAAAACTTTACCACCCTGCGGCAGCGGGCTTTCAAAGAAGCCTTTGATGCGGTTAATATCAATTTCCAGTCCATCTTTGCCACCCTGTCCGAAGGGGATGGCTTTCTACAACTGGATGATCCCCAGGATCCGTTTAATGGCGGCCTGAATCTGGTGGCCCATCCCAAAGGTAAGCCGGTTCAACGTCTGGCCTCCATGTCCGGGGGAGAAAAATCGCTCACGGCCCTCAGCTTTATTTTTGCCCTGCAACGCTATCGCCCCTCCCCCTTCTATGCCTTCGACGAAGTTGATATGTTCCTGGATGGGGCAAATGTGGAGCGATTAGCTAGAATGATCAAACAACAGGCTCTGCAAGCCCAGTTTATTGTCGTTAGTTTGCGCCGTCCGATGATTGAGTCGGCCCAGCGGACAATTGGGGTAACCCAGGCGCGGGGAGCCCACACCCAGGTCTTAGGAATTGATTTGACTGCCCAACGTGTCTCTTCCTAAGATGTCGCTTCATAAGATTTGATATAGTGATCAGGACTTGCGATCAGGATTCAGGACAATAATGACATCTGCAGAAATCCGCCAACGCTCAGATATTCTTGGAACTCTGGTAGTTACGCGCGACACGGGGAAGAAACTGGGAGTGGTCAGCCAACTCTGGGTTGATATTGACCAGCAGGAAGTGGTTGCGCTCAGTTTGCGCCCTAACCTGCTTTATGGCACTCCCCAACCCATGCTTCTGAGCAGCATCCGGCAGATTGGCGATGTCATCCTGGTTGATGATGAAGATGTGATTGAGGATCTGGACGTTGAAGCCTACAGCAATCTGATTAACTGTGAAGTCATCACTGAAACGGGCGAACTTCTGGGCAAGGTTCGGGGCTTTAAGTTTGATGTAGACAGTGGCAAGCTGACTTCACTGGTGATTGCCTCTATTGGCCTGCCGTTGATTCCCGATCAGGTGGTCAGTACCTACGAATTATCTGTGGATGAGATTGTCAGTAGTGGACCGGATCGGCTGATTGTGTTTGAAGGTTCAGAAGAACGGCTGGTGCAACTCAGTGTCGGGTTGCTGGAGCGGCTGGGAATTGGCCGACCAGCCTGGGAACGGGATGAAGAAGATAGCTATGTGATGCCGACCCGGATTGAAAATCAGTTGGGGACGGGGCTACGGACGCCGGTTTCCACTCCGGTGCGGCAGCGAGAGCCAATGGTGCAAGAAACCTGGGATGAGGATAATTGGGGTGAGCCGGAGCCGCGCCAGATTCGTCAGGCTCAACGGCGGGCCGAACCGCTTTACTACGAAGAAGAAGAAGAAGAGGAGGAGAACTGGAGTGAGGCCTCCGATCTCGATCGCTACGACGATCGGCCCGGTCGGGCTGAACCGGAGTCCTATCGGGATGTGGACTATGAAGAGTATGAGGATGATTTAGAAACCGACGCCTGGGCGGATAAGGATGCGACCCCCTACGAAGCACCCAAGATTAACATCCCAGAAAAAACCAAGACGCCGGAGTACGAGGAAGAAGGCTATTAAATGGCGTGATCGTTAGTTAAGCCGAAGCTTCTGGCAGCGATTCACTGGCGTCCGTTTGAGAGCGTTGATTGCTGGCTGCGGCAACCGGCAGGGTAAACCAGAAGGTTGCACCCTGACCTGGTTGGCTTGACGCGCCAATCTGGCCGCCGTGGGCCTGGATAATCTGACGGCACAGGTAAAGTCCCAATCCCAGTCCGGCTGAGCGGCGATTACGGCTGCTTTGGGCATAGCGTTCAAATAATCCCTGGCACTCCTCGGGGGGCATGCCGACGCCGTTGTCCTGTACTGTGTAGCGCACCGACCCATCCTCTAGTCTGGCTTGCAAGTTGATACTCAAGCCAGGGGGATTGTGTTTCAGGGCATTGGTCAACAGATTTTCCAGCACCCGCCGAACGCTGTCCGGGTCAGCGTACACCAGGGGCAGGTCAGGGGGCAGGTGATTGTTCAGGCTGGCTCGACTTTCCTCCAGTAAGGGGGCTAAGGCTTTGACTGTCTGGCGGGTCAGTTTTCCTAGCTCAATGGGTTCGCGGTTCAGCTTCAGACCTTTGACGTCTGCAGAATGGGCTTCCAGGATGGAGTTAATCATCTGGATCTGGCGATCGCCACTTTCCACCATCTGATCCAACACCGGACGGGGCAGGGAAATGACGTCACCAGATTTGCGCTGCAAATTTTTCAACACCAGTTGCATGCCCATCACGGGCGTCCGCAAATCGTGGGAAATGGCATGCAGAAAGTCATCCTGCCGCTGGCTCAGGCGTTGTAATTCCTGCATCTTTTGTTCCAGTTGGGCGGTGCGCTCTTGCACCTGTTGTTCCAGACTGGCATTCAGCGCCTGCACCTGCTGATACAACTCGGCTTGCTGAATCGCGATCGCCACCTGATTGGCCAGTTGGGTTAGCAGATCCACTTCAAAGTCGGTCCAATGGCGGGGACTGGAGCACTGATTGACAATCAAGACGCCAAAGAGCTGATCGTTGACCAGAATTGGCACCCCCAAACTGGCCCGAATTTGGCAACGGGCATAGTATTCGGCCATAGCGGGTGGCAGATCGGGCTGACGGGTGTCCGGCACCACCCGCAGGTGTCCCTGTTCAAACAAAGCCCGAACTTCGCGCAGATAAAAATCCTCACCAATCCAGACCAGAATGGATCCCCATTCCGGCGCAGCGGATTCAGCCAGGATGTGGCCCTCCCAATCGGACCGAATCTGGCCGATAAACACCCGATCTGCCTGTAAAAACTGCCTCACCTCTGCCACGGTGGTGGTGAGGATCTGGTCCAGGTTAAGTGATCGCCGGATGCGCAGGGCGATTTGACCTAACAGGCGATCGCGATCGGCGCCTGCTTTCAGCTTGGTTTCAGTTTCTACTTGTTCGGTGATATCCCTCAGTGTGGCTAGCAGGTGGGGTTTACCGCCATAGGCGAAGAGCGTTCCCCGCACTTCCACCGGAAAAGGGGTGCCATCTTTTCGCAAATCCATAGCCCGACAGTGAAAGGGCAAACCAGCTTTCACCGTAGCAATGTACTGCTCGAACAAGGGATAGCTGGAGGGATGGATAAAGGCGTAGGGATGCAGGCCGACAAACTCCTCCGGCGTAAACCCATGCATGGCGCAGCAGGCTGGATTGGCCGCCACGACCCGTCCCGTTTCCGGGTCATTAATAATCAGTCCATCACTGACAGCCTCGAAAATACTGCGGTATTGTTCCTCCGCCTGGCGCAGTTGCTCTTCCGCCCGTTTGCGATGGGTGATGTCCTGTACAATCACCAGGACTTCTTCGTGACCAGACAGCACCAACCGGGCTTCATAGTGCCGCGGTTCCTGGGCTGGCGGTGGGGCTGGCAGTTCATATTCGCAGGTTTGCAGGGTTCCGGTCTCCAGGGTCTTCTGAATTGTATCCAGACACAATTGGGCCACGGCTGGCGGCAGAAAGTCCTGGACAGTGCCACCAATGACTGATTCTGGCTGGACGCCCCGTTCCAGATCCTCCTGATTACCAGCAAAATCCAAATAAACCCCCTGCCGGTTAACCCGAAACATGCGATCCGGAATAGCATCCAAGATGGCCTGATAGCGGGTTTGGTTGGGGTCGCCGCTGGTCTGCTGCTGGGCCAAAATTGTCTGGAGCTGCTGGAACGCCGCTTCATCCCGGCAACAGGCACGTAACGCATGGAGTGTCTGGTCATCAAGCCTCATGGGACTCACCAGGGGGGAACGGGCCCGGACGATCGCGCCGCAGGTGGTGGTGCTTGACCTTGGTAATCCAGCCCTGACTGCAGTTTAGAACCTCTGCATAGGATAAGTCTGAATCTGGCACCAAGTCCAGAACAAATGGCTGAAACCACAGGGGAAACCACTGATATTAGGAGGCAACTGGGGCTCAGCCGCAGGAAAAACTCCAGGTTCAGCCAGCCGCCGTGGGGCAAGGCATAGTCGGAGAGTTCCCGCAGGGCATAGGCGTTGATAACTCTTTGCTGGAAAAAGGCCGGTAACAGGTGGGCCCAATCGTCCTGACACTGATCCAACAACTGGTCCACAACCGACCCATCTTCCAGCGAGGCATTAATGTACCGTCAG
>Ga0272446_1004637_pt1 | contig 16031 bp, 12 predicted proteins | sample YNPCB0061_FD_194587 | JGI IMG/M metagenome (GOLD analysis project Ga0272446, IMG submission 194587) | Hot spring microbial mat communities from Yellowstone National Park, WY, United States - YNP-CB-006-1 | ecosystem: Environmental > Aquatic > Thermal springs > Hot (42-90C) > Sediment | place... | reverse complement strand
CACGTTTTCGCTGGTTCACCTGGCGCAGGCCACAGAGGCCTGGCTTGCCGCAGCGCCAGAGCCGCAGTTCGTGCTCATCTCAAGCCTAATGCAGCACTTCGCGATGCCGGGCCGCAGCGTCTATGCGGCGAGCAAGGCGGCAGCAGAAATATTCGCCCGTGCCTGGGCGCAGGAGCTCAAGGCGCAAAAGAGCCATATCCGGGTTAAGATATTCAGGCCGGCAGGAATTGAAACGAACTTTCACCATAATACCCCGACCGATGGCGCCGGCCCCCGGTCGAATATCTCGCGTATGCCACCCGAGAAAGTGGCGCGGTATGCCATGAAATTGATTCGGTCAAAGCGGAGTGAACTGGCACCGGGGTTCGGCAACCGGTTGGTGGCCTTTGTCGCGCGGCACTTTCCCGCGCTGGCGGACTATATCGCCTTTCGGCGATACGTTAGAAACAGATAGGGGTGGTTTACCACCCCTATCTGTTGCACTTTAAGCGCTCTGCAGCTGAAAGACTTCTTTTTCGACTGCCAGCTCGCGCTCGCCGGTCGTCGCCTCACGTTCGAGAAACTGCTGGTACTTGTGACCTTCACGCGTCGCGCTGCAGTAGGCGTTAAACAGGAAGTTGATGAGCTCCTTCATGTTCTCCTGCGGCAGCGGCAGGTTGAAGCCCACACGGTACGCGAGATTAATCACCTTGCGCACCAGCGAGCCGCCAAAGTCGAACACGTCGATGCCGAGCTCGGCAAAGTCCGGTTCCATTTTGAATGCGAGCGGAATCGCTGGCAACACCATGAAGAAGCGCTTGAACATCGCGACCGGGTTGTTGCTCTCCCACCAGGTGAGCGGTGCGGTCTTCAGGTAGTTGGTCGGCAGCGCGCAGTGGCGTGATTCATCGAGGTGGAACATCTCGAGTATTTCGAGGCCGGGGTACTTGCTGAGCGCACCAAAGATCGACAGGGCGATGCCTTCAACGAGAACATTCATGCCGAAAAATTTCTCGAGCCCTTTTGACTTGAGCGTGGTCTCGAGCATGATGTACTCGTAGACCGGCAGGCGTGGAATCGGCATCTCAAATGCATGGATTAGCTCGCGCAGGACGACGAAGTGTTTGGCTTCTTCCAGTACCTGCATCGTCAACGCCGCCTTGGCTCCCGTGCTCTTCACATCGCGCAATACTTCGTTCGATACGAGCCAGGCGTACGCTTCGCCGTGGCCAATCAGCGCCAGGATATTCACGATCGCCTGTTTTTGCGCGGGTGTGTATTCGCGGTTGAGTAGCTCTTTGAACTCGGCTGACTTCATGCGCTCCACCTGCTTCTTCTCGGCTTCGTTGAGGCCCTGGTCAGCCATCTTCAGCAGTAGCTCTTCTTCTTTGCTGCAGTCATGGAATGTTGACCACGAAGCATGCTGCTCGGCTTTCCAGAGCAGGCGCAGGCTCTTGTCGTAGTGCTTCTTGCGCAGTTCGTCGTTCGCTCCACCGATGAATTCATAATGTTCATCGTCATAGTCCGCCTTGCGGCCTCCGAGACCGGTTGCCCCGAGAACTTTGTCGATGTTGCGAACCACGATATTGAGATAGTTCTCGATTTCGTCGTTGATCCGCTTCGCGTCCTCGTTCACCTCTATTTTGTTAAACCTCATTGTTTCCTCCCCGGGGTGCACCGCAGCCCCAAAAACAAGATTAAACGACCTTTTTATTCTTATTCTCGCCCTGTCTACTAAAAAACTATAATTTTTTTAATAGTTTTTTAGTGCGGTGCAGGTAGGCCAGATTTGGTGGATTTTCTGGTGTTCTGCGGCCAAAATCGCAGGACTGCTGGGGCGCAGCCCCTTGATTGAAAATAACGCTCCGCAGACCTCCACACGGTTTACATTGCAGGGGCTGCCTGTATTATGTCTCTTCACGATGCAGGGCAAGCTAAACTTTGACAGCGGCTACCAGACGACCGACGCCCGTCCCGCACTGCGGGCCACGCTTGCGGGCGAGTCAGAGACGTATGAAGTCGAAATCCGTCTGCCTGAGCCTGCTGCGGGCGAACCCGGCAAGGCCTGCCAGTACAGCGGACTCTACGCGCGCCTCTGGGCCCTCATGGAAAGCTACTACCGCGACCCGCTTGCCGTTTTTTCGTCTTCGCGCACGATGCTGCTGCCGCACCAGGTCGAGGCGGCTCTGCGAGTTGTCTCGGCGTCCCGCCCGCGCTTCTTGATCGCCGATGAGGTGGGTCTTGGCAAGACAATCGAGGCTGGGCTGATCCTGAAGGAGCTCAAGTTCAAGCATGGATATAAAAAGATACTGATTGTGGTGCCGTCGCCGCTGATGGCGCAGTGGCAGCAGGAGCTCAAAACCAAGTTTGCGGAAGATTTTGCCATTTTGAACGGTGAAACGATCCGCCGCGGTAACGCATTCGCGCAGGGCAGCCAGTTTCTGGTTTCTGTCGACCTCGCAAAAGACGAGCGCTACCGCGAGCTGTTCCTCGAGCAGAATTTTGACCTCGTCATCTTTGATGAAGCGCACCGGCTGCGCCGCGACGCAAATACCGTGACGCAGGCATGGCAGTTTGCGCATGCGATCAGCGAGCGAGTCGAGGGGTTGCTGCTTCTTTCGGCAACACCCTTTCGTGGTAAACTCGAAGAAATTTTCTTCTTAATACAACTCATCGACCCTGATATCCTGGGGCCACTGGCGACATTCCAGACGCAGTTTGCCGAAGATGCCTCGCTCTTGAAAGACCGGCTTTCACCGGTTGTCATTCGCCGGCGCAAGATTGATGTGGGTGGTTTTACCAAACGGTTTGCCAAGACGGTAAAGATTGATCTCGACCGCGATGAACGCGAATTCTATGACAAGATGACCGAATACGTCAGGACAGAATTTAACAAGGCCCTGTCGCGCGGCGAAAATCTGACGTCATTCATCATGATCGTCTTCCAGAAGCTGCTCGATTCGTCTCCTTATGCGCTGATGAAGGCACTTGAAGGGCGACGCGCGCGGCTCGAAGGACTGTACTTTCGTGTGATGCATGAAATCGCCGAGAGCGAAGACGTTGCAGAAGCGGTGCGCGAATATCAGGAAGAAGAAGGTTTCGAAGAAGGCGGCATGATCAACCCGCAGGAGCTTCGGCAAGAGATACAACATCTCACCTATCTTGCGGGTCTTGGCCGTCGTATTCAGTCAGACAGCAAACTGAAGCACCTGAAGAAAACGCTCAAAACAATGCGCGGTATGGGACATGAGAAATTTGTCATCTTCACGCAGTTCAAATCGACTCTCGAATATCTGACAGAGAATCTCACCGGCTACAGGGTCATCGGCTTCCACGGCGGATTGAATTTCGACCAAAAAGAAGATGCAGTAAAAAAATTTTTCACCGAAGCCGATATCCTGATCTGCACCGAGGCAGGCGGAGAAGGGCGCAACCTGCAGATCGCAGCCTGCCTTATCAACTACGACCTGCCCTGGAGTCCACTCAAGCTCGAACAGCGTATCGGCCGCATACACCGTTTCGGGCAGACGCGCGATGTGCATATTGTCAACTTCGCCTGCCGCGACACCGTCGCCGAGCGCGTCCTGGAAGTGCTCGAGGAAAAGATCCGCCTGTTTGAAAATGCTTTGGGGCCCTCGGATACCCTGCTCGGCGTCTTTGAGAGCGAATACAAGTTCGCCCGCAGCCTGATGTCGTTCCTCGGCGCGAAGAAGAGCAGGCGCGAGCATAACGAAGAGCTCGAGCGCAGCCTTTTTCTTGCCAAAGAAAACCTGCGCAATGTTGACCGCCTGATATCGACCGAGCACATGAACTTCAACCTCGCGGCGTTCAGGCAGGCGCATAACGGCGAAGAGATGCGCCGCAGCAGCGAGGAGCTGCGTCGCCTGATCACCGACTACGCAGCGCTGCGTGGAATAGCCGTCAAAGAAGGCGCCAACGAATACCTGATTCACCTCGAAGAGGCCGGTGCCAAGAAACCACGCGTGCGCCGTGGTACGTTTGACCATGACCTCGCCACCCACCGTGTCGACCTCGAGTTCTTTTCTTTCGGGCATGAATTCATCGACGAGTGCGCTGCGACGATCATCGCCGAATCGGAGAAAGCGCCAATTGTCCGTGTTCTGTCGGACCGCGAAGGTATGCTGTTCTTTTTTTCACTGACGCTTGAGCTGGACAAAAAGTACCGGCGCATGTACCGCATTTTTGTGCCGCGCGACAACTCTGCCGGCAGCGTGCGACCCGAAGAGGCACTGCGGCAGTTGTCGCAGCCGGCAAGCAGTGTAACGGTGGATGAAGAATACCTTAAACTCGTAACGATGCGGGCGATCGAAAAACTATCTGCCGAAATGGCGAATGATGTGCGTGCCATCCTGCTAAAGATTCGGCCGTCCGAAAGTTACTGGCACCGGCGGATTGTCGATTCGGCGGCCGCCCGCAAAAGCCAGCTTGAAGAGCGCCTCGAAGTGCAGCGCGGAAAACTCCACTGGTATGGCGATAAATATGCCGGCAGCGTTTCAAAGCTCGCGAGCGAGAAGCGGCGCAGCGAACAGCAGGCATACGAGCGCCTGCAGAAGAGCGATTCACGTCTTAAACCGCGTATCGTGATCGATGTAAAAAAGATCTGCGTCTTCTCGAGCGCTAATTGATGACAGCCGAAATCGCGCTTTTCGCCGCCGGTAGGTACCCCTTTGGGGTCTATGGGCTTTCTCGAAAATGTAAAGACTTCCGTTGCTGCTGCAGGGCGCATTGCGCAGACTTCGGTCGTCTTAGCGCAGCATGCCGCGTTTTTCACGCGCCTGGTTTCCGACCCGGGTTCGACCGAGAACGCCCGCGAGTTGCGCGAAATTTTTGAGGCCCTGGGGGCTACCTATATCAAGCTGGGGCAATTCATCGCCTCGGCCCCGGGCATCTTCCCCGATGCGTACGTGACTGAGATGCAGGCACTGCTCGATCGCACGAGCCCGGTGGATTTTGAAGATCTCGACAGAATACTGAGCAGTGAGCTTGGCAAAGATTACCGTAAGCTGTTCCGCAAGATAGAAGAGATACCGCTGGCCTCGGCTTCCATCGCGCAGGTGCACGCGGCAACGCTTGCCGATGGCGAGAGTGTTGTCCTCAAGATACAGCGTCCGGGCATCGAGGCGAAGATGGACGCTGATCTCGGTCTCATGTCCTTTGCCGCCAAACTCTTTGAGATACTGCTGCCTGAAACCAAGCGTGTGGGAGTGACCGATGTAATACATGAACTGGGCCGCTCGATGGCAGAAGAAACCGACTTTCTCAAAGAAGCACGCAACATCAGGGAGTTTGACGATTTTTTGACTAAAATCGGCGAGGACGAGGTGATTGTGCCGAAGGTTTACGCCAGGCTCAGTACGAAACGGGTCTTGACCATGTCGCGGCTATACGGGCAACCGATAACCGACCTTGCGACTGTGCGCCGCTATGCAAAAGACCCGCAGGCGGTGCTCGAAAAAGCGCTCTCTACCTGGTTTAAGTCGCTCGCAATGGTCGGTTTTTTTCATGCCGACGTGCACGCCGGTAACCTGATGATACTCGAAGACGGTCGCATCGCCTTTCTCGATTTTGGCATTGTCGGTCGCTTCAGCCCTAAAGTTTTTGAATCGCTCTGGCTGCTCGTGCAGGGTGTGGGTGAACGCGATTATGACATGATCGCGCGCTCGCTCATTGGGCTCGATGCGACCGGTGGCGGCGGCGAGAAGATCGAGGAGAAAAAATTTGCGGCAGAGTTGCGCACTGTCTTCGAAAAGGTCGGTAGGTTTGGCCGCGAGGTGGAAAAGGCCGTAAAACGCGGCGATAGCATCGACCTCAACGAATCTGAGCTCAACGACATGGTACTGCAGATCATCGGTGTCGCGCGCGACAATGGCCTGCGCATCCCGCGGGAGTTTGCCCTGTTAATCAAACAGTTCCTGTATTTTGACAGGTACGCGCAAGTACTGGCGCCGGGTATGCCGGTTTACCAGCCAAAGTTTCTGCCGCGTGGGTAGCGGCCTGTTGTGCAGGGTGCCCGCGGGCCGAGGTTGAAGTTGTCAGTGCGGCAGTAGCAGACCTATACCCGCGAGGAATGCGAGTTCTGCCGGCAGGCGGTAGCGTGCATTCACAAGGAAATAGTCTTCGAAAAACAGGATGCCGCCCGGCACTGTGCAGAGAAACGTTAGATACGTGAACTCCCACCGGTACGCGAAGCCGGTCAACCCTGAAGCGAGTACAAGCAGCACGATAAAGGAAACGACTGCCACGCCTATCACTGCGCGGCGTACGAGCGAGGGTGCAAGTGTCCGCAGCGCAAAGACCTGTTGTTCTGACCTGTCAACAGACAATTCGATCAAAGAGTTCATGAACAGGTTGAGCAGCGCCGCCAGCAGAAACAGGCCGAATGCGACGGCGATTGCGGCAGATACCTCGACGGTCCTGTTCAGGTACGGTGCGAACCAGACGCCGCAAGCATAGACTATGGCAACGGAAAATTCTTTTCCAATGCGAATCCTGCCCCAGTACGCGAGTGCCAGGTGCGCCAGTGCGAGGGTGCCCATAAAGGCACCGGCAAGAAACACGATCTCGCGCAGGCACCAGAATGCTGCCGCCACGCACGCGGTGCCTGTTGCGATCGCACAGAGCGTGAGCAGGCGGAAGTTGTCGCTGTGGAACTTGTGCCGCCTGTTCACCGCGGTGCTGCCGGTTTTACGCGCGTCAAAGAGATGGTCGGCGGTATAGATAACCCAGACACTCGCGGGAAGCAGCAACCACCAGCAGGGTTCCATCGTCGATGCCAGCATGGTCTTTGCCAGCGCGGCTGATCCCAGGACCCCGGCACAGATGTCGAGGCTTAGGACTTCTGTGTAGAACCTGAGTTTAGTCCACATCGTTCATGTTCCATAGGGCACGAGGCGTGTCTGTATACGTTCATCTTCTCGCGCAAGGCCATAGCGTGCCAGAGCCCGCGCTGACTTTGCCCGTCCGGGCAGCCTGCTGAGGCAGCGCACTGCATCGACAATAGCCAGTGGGTAGCCCCGTCGGTAAGATGCAAGAAACGTGCGGCTCGCGCGGTGCAGGTTCTTTTCGCGGCGGTAGATTGCCCCGAGTATGTGCAGATCGCGACCGTCGATTTCATGCCACGGTTTCGCCTCGAGTAGCTGCTTTTTCTGCTTCAAACTCGCGCTCTTGTCGCGGTGTATTTTGTACGCCCAGCTTCTGCTGCCGCTGCGCGCTGCCTCAAACGCTGCAGATACCCTGCCGAGCAGACTCACCAGCGAGAGTACATCGCACTCGTTGTGCCGCAGTATAGCCGTGCGCAGATCGCTTTTACCAAAGCGCAGGTACTCGAAATAGGCCTGCGCGATTTGAGCGCCGGAGATGTCGTCGCTTCGGCTAAATTGAAGCAAGCGCGTTTCAGCGTCGGTCAGCCGAGCCGGTTTTTCCGGAAAGATGCGCCTTATGGTGTGAAAGAGGTCTATATGCAGCGCCCGCGCAAGGTCATGCCTAATGCCGTATTTTTCGCAGCGCCGGATTACAAGCGGGAGGTCGAACGACTTGCCGTTAAAGCTTACGAGCACGCGGCCCGAGGCCATTTGCACAAACTGGGCCAATATTGCTTCTTCACCGGCCGGGGTATCGGCAAACCAGGTATGCAGTTCTGTGCCTGCATTGCTCGGCTGCGCCGCGCCGATCAGGAAAGGGTAGACCTGCTCTGAACTACCCAGGCCGGTGGTCTCGAGATCAAAGAACAGCAGCTCTGAAACGGCGACCTCGTGCGCGAAGTCCCGGGCAACGGGGTCGGGGAGTTTTAGCTCTTCGCGCGAGACAGGATGTTCTTTGTAGAGTTTTGTCAGTAGCGTATGGTGTCGCTCTGTGCCGCCGCGAGGTCGCGCGGTTGCGTTACCGGTGGTGTTTTTCTGGTAAGCCTTGAGTCTGTCTTTCAGATGCATAACACACGAGCTCCCACACGATTAACCGAGAAAACCTGTCTGGTGGACCAGATATTGTACTAACCTACTGCAGCCCGTAAAGGCCTGCGAGTTCTTCGAGCTGGCCCGAGAGAATTTCTGCAATCGCTTCTTTTGCCGGTGCAACCGTCACCTGCAACAGCGACATTTTCAATGCTGTCCGCTTTTCCGCCAGGTTGCCTGTGTTTTCAAAAATGGTGACAAGCTGCGGGTAGAGTGACTGCGCCAGCTGCGGCGGCATACCCTTCTGCTGTCCTGCTGCGAGCGCGCGTTGTATCGACTGCGCAACTTTGCGGTACGCTTCTACTTCGTCCTTAAGCTTGTTCGCGGCGCCGGCGTCGAGTTTTGCCCGCTGCATTATCTTGTGAATTTCGTCTGACCAGGCGACGTCCTGTTGTTGCGCGGCTTTCTGGAACAGCGTGTAATAGGTATAGGCGGCTTGCTGTATTGCGGGCAGCGAGCCGTAGTACTTTGCGTAACCCTGCTGGTCCTGTGCCTTGATGAAGCGTGCAACGGTGTTGATCACAGTGACGAAATTGCGGAAGCTGATCTGCTGTGGCACGGCGGGGCCAGCATTTTCTCCGTTCTCATCACCGTCGTCGCTGCCGGTGTCGGGCGTATAGCTTAGCGGGCGTGCGGTAATAAAGAGGGAGGCATAACGTTGCAGCAAAACTTCACCTGGTTGTGGCCTGGGCCCTGATCCCTGTGGGGATTCTCCGGGCAGAACGAGTTCTGCCGCTTTGAGTTTTTCTTCTGCTTCGGCCTCGGGGTCGAAGGGTTTGTAGGTGAGCGGCGGCGCCTTGGCGAAGTCAGCCGCGAACAATATGAGCAAATCGTTGGATGGCACGCGGTACGGGTTCTCGTACTCTGCCTTGTATTTCGGTATTTCGGTCTCGAGGAGCTTCTCCTTAACTTTCTCGAGCTGCGGCATGAAGTGCTGCCCAATATAGGCGCCGAGCCTGCCCGCGTTGGGTTCTTTGATGAATGCGGCAAATTGCGGCAGTTGGTCAAAGTAGTCGTCGAGCTTTTTGATCACCTGCGCCGTGAAGGCAGGTAGTTTTGCGCCAAGCTGCTGCGCCTCTGCGGGGGGAGTTTTGAGTGCCTGCTGTGCATAGTGCACGAGCAGCCGCTGCATGGTCATCAGGTATGCGCGCGAAAGCCCCGCTTCGGAGAGTTCATAATTGCCTTCGGAGCGTTTGCTGATCAGCGGTTGGTGCATCGGGGCGTATTAGGTCTTTTGCTGGAGAAAAAAATCCGCCGCGAGCAAATATCCCTCAGCCCCGAGCCCGACAATGACACCCTGCGCGATGGGGCTCAGGTACGAATGCTGGCGGAAGTCTTCGCGCGCATAGACGTTGCTGATATGTACTTCAATGAAAGGCGTTTTGACCGCCGACAGTGCATCGCGTATGCCGATGGAGGTATGCGTCAAAGAAGCGGCGTTGATAATCAGTCGGTGATTTTCGGTCAGGGTATGTATATGGTTGATAATTTCGCCTTCCGAGTTTGACTGCAAGAAGCTCACCTTGGCGCGGTTGCCGACATGCTCACGCAGGCGCCGCTCCAGATCGGCGAGCGTGAAATTGCCATAGAACCCGGCCTCACGGCGCCCCAGCAGATTGAGGTTCGGTCCGTTGATTACGACGAGCTCCATTATTACGCTAACGTCTGAAATTCTTTCAGGCTCGCAAGCAGTTCTTTCTCAGCAACTGCTTGTGGCAGGCGGGCGCGGCCGATGCCGTCGAGCAGCACATACCGGATGCTACCGCTGTCGTTTTTCTTGTCTGCTCGCATGAGCTGAATGAGTTTACCGGCCTGAGGAATTGTGCGCATACGCGTCTTTACCGCAAAGTCGGTCAATCTTCGTGGCAGGCCGTATCTATTGAGCAGCGCCTCGATGCGCGCCTCGTCTGCCGGGGGCAAAAACCCCATTCGACGCGATACGAGCGCCGCAAAGCGCATACCAATGGAGACGGCCTCTCCGTGCAGTATGCCCGAATAACCTGCGTGCGCTTCGAGCGCGTGCGCGAGCGTATGGCCGAAATTCAGGATGGCGCGCACTGACTGTTCTTTTTCGTCCTCTTCGACAATGCGTGCCTTAATGGCGATACACTCTGCCGAAAGGCGCGCGAGAAAATCTGCGTCGAAGCGCCGGTCATCATAGTCGTGATTTTCTATGAACCGGCAGAGCTCCTCATCGGCAATGAGCGCCGTCTTAATACTCTCGGCTAAACCACAGAGGAGCTCGCGCAATGCCAGCGTTTTGAGAACAGCAGGCAGGATATACACGGCGGTCGGTTGGTGAAAGACGCCGATGAGGTTCTTGCCCGCGCGGATATTAACGGCGGTTTTGCCGCCAACCGACGAATCGACCATTGCCAAAAGCGTGGTCGGTATTTGGATAAAGCGTATGCCGCGCATGAAGATCGCAGCCAAAAAACCCGTGAAGTCACCGACAACACCGCCGCCGATGGCAATAAGCGTGCTCTTGCGGTTGGCCCCGAGGCGAACCAGTGCGTTCGCGGTTTTTTCCAGCAGGGCAAAATTTTTCGCGCCTTCGCCTGAAGGAATACGCAGGAAGGGTGTAGCTCTCAGAACACGGCGGAACTCGCGGCCGTGCAGCTTGTCAACGCGTGCGTCGATGAGCGCGAACTGGTTTTCCTGCCGCAGTTGTTTCAGTCCGCTGAATGAATCGACGTACACAACGTCATAACTGCGTTCGGCCAGGTTTACCCGAATGGGTTGGATTGTCATGCGTGTGCGGGACAAAGCTCTGTGCTATTTAGATGCCGGCGATAAGTGCCTCGAGTTTCTCAACGGCAGCATCCATCGTCGACTTGCGCACGTTGAGCGGGGGAGCTAACCTGAGTACGTTGTTGCCACCGCGGCCGACAATGAGACCGAGCTGCAGCGCCTTCTCGATCAGCGGCCGTGCTTCAATGTCATCGCGCAAAACGACACCGATCAGCAAGCCCAGGCCGCGTACTTCGGTTATTTTCTCCGGGTACTTCGCCTTGAGCTTATTCAGTGCAGAGGTGAGGTAGCGCGCAGATACCTGCACTTGATCCAGGATTTTTTGCGATTCGATGGTCCTGATGACCTCGTACGCTACGGCAGTCGCCAGGTGGTTGCCGCCAAAGGTGGTGCCGTGCATACCTTTCTCGAAGACCGTCGTGTATTTTTCGGCCACAAGCATTGCCCCGATCGGAAATCCGCCACCGAGGCCCTTTGCCATGGTAACGACGTCGGGCAGCACACCATAGTGCTGGTAGGCGAAGTAATGACCGCTGCGGCCCATACCTATTTGTATCTCGTCAAAACAGAGCAGGGCGCCTTCTTCGTTACAGCGCGCTCGGGCGAGTTTGATAAAATCCGCCGAAAGGGGAATCACACCCGATTCCCCCTGCACGGGTTCAAAGATGACGCCGCAGGTCGTGCTGTCGATCGCCGCCGATAATCCCGCCAGGTCGTCGGCATTCACGAATTCGATGTGTCCGACAAGTTCCCCAAAGCCTTTCTGAATTTTGTCCTGGCCGGTGAGCGACATGGCGCCAAAGGTACGGCCATGGAATCCATCGCGCACAGCGACAACCTTCTGCCGCGCAGGCGATTTGGTCTGGCCGTACGCACGCATAAACTTGAACGCGGCCTCGTTTGCCTCGGTACCCGAGTTGCAGAAGAAAACTTTGCCGGGAAAGTTGATCTCGACCAGTGCGCGCGCCAGCTGCGCCTGCTGCTGGTTGTAGAAGAGGTTCGAGGTATGCCAGACCATCTCTGCCTGCTGCGTCAGGGCAGCGATCAGGTCAGCGTGTGCGTGGCCGAGCGCGGTTACTGCGATGCCGCTCAGGAAGTCGATGTATTCCTTGCCTTCGGTGTCGTAGAGGTGGTCGCCCGCGCCGTACTGGAAAGCGACCGGCATACGCGCATAGGTTTGCAACACGTACTTCTCATCCAGCTCGCGTATTTCTTTCAGCGACAGCCTTTCCGCGGGATCAAAAGCATTGTGCTCACGCCCGGCAGATTTTGCCGGCAGTGTATCATGGTCTATGCCGTAAAAATCTCTCGCCGAATCTGCGGTCTGCGTTTCGTTTGCCATACGCCCTTTTACCCTTACGAAACAGGCCGCAAATTGTTTATTGGTTTCTCTGCTCTCCTTGACGGTGCCTTTTCCAGCGCCACTGTGACGCTATGCAGGACGCTGAAAATGCAGTAGCTCCCCTTAGCCACCTGGGGTTTCGCAAGGCGCTCACCAGGATTGAGCTCGGTCTTGCAGCAATCGCGGTTGTGCTGCTCATTGCCTGCTCGCTGGCGATTATTCTGTTGCGTATGCTTTCGCAGAGTCCTATCGCCGTTTCGCTTGTCGACAACCTTTCACAGTATCCCTCGCACCTGATGCTTGTGGCGGCATTGCTCGGCGGTTCGATAGCACTGACACGTGGCGAGGCGCTCAAGATTGAAGTGCTGAACAGCTTTCTGAGCGACACCAGCAAGAGACGGGTGGCGCGCCTGGTTGCGGCAATCGGACTGCTCTTCTATCTTGGGTTTATTGCGCTGGCAATCCGCTACCTTACGGTTGACTACCGCCCGGTCGTGGCCTTTGTCTACCTTCCGCTTTTTTTGCTTATTGGTCTCAAGCTGGCGGTGATCAGGTTTGGTGCTCAGCGATGATCCGTCTGCGCAGAGCATGGCATGGGCGCAGTGGGAGCTCCCCCTTTTGGGCGATCGCTCTGGCCTTGGTTGCGGTTTTTTTACCCGCCTGTAGTCGCAGTGAGGCACAGGCTGCGGCTTACCGTCCGCGATTTGCCGCAGGTGCTGCCGTGCAGTACGACCTCAGAACCCGCGACTACGCTTTCTCGCGGCGCGGCAGGCTCGATACCTCGTTGGTGACCGCAGAGACCGAAATCACGGCGATGGGGGCGAGCGCATCGCGGCTTTTTATCGGTACCTCAAACCGGGGCATATTTGAATCTGAAGACCAGGGAAATACCTGGGTGCACCACAATGTCCAGCAGATACCGATGGCGCTCGACGCGGCTAACCAGCGACGCATTTATGCAGTCGACAACACGCTTGAGTTTGTTACGCACAAGCACGATCTGCTGTTGCGCACGGATAACCCACAGCAGCGCTGGCAGGTAGTGAAGACGAATCTGAAACGCTCGGTGATTTTCACTGCCCTGTACCGGGGAAGAGAAAATCTGTATTTGGGTACTTCGGTGAACGGGCTCGAGGTGGCGCGGCTCAATGGCGACGCGGTCAAAACGGCGCAGAGGCCCGGTGCAACGCTCTCGCTGAAATTTTCGAGCCTGAACGCCGGTTTGCCTGGCAAAGCTCATGACAAGTCACACTTTATCTATGAAGAGGTGCAGGCAGTGTACGAAACTGCCGACGGCAGTCTATTGGTAGCCAGCGGCCCAAGGCCGGCGGTGTATATAAAAGAAAAAACTGCCGCGCGTTTTCGCCAGGTCGATACGGGAGCACTGGGCCAGCAGATGGATGAATGTTTTTCCCTAAGCGCCACCGGTGCAGCAAATATAGTGCTCTCGTGCAGGCGCGGCGTCTGGCAGGGCCCGGCAACCGGCGGCGGCTGGAGTTTCACGGCCCAGCAAGAGTTGGTTCCAGAAATTGGTGAATATGCCGCGTACGCTTTCCTCGACACTGCGGGCAACCACCTGGCGTACAGCGCACCGAGGCAGCACGTCAGTGCAGAGAAAAAGGCGCGCATGCAGAATGCCGCGAAGCAGCGGCTGTTTTACAGCTCGGCCTTCACCTGGCAGAAAAAGCAGCAGCTTGTGCTCGGTGAGCTCAGGCAGGATTTCTGGACCGGGGTCGTGATCGACGGCAAAGATGACAACGGCATCATCCGTTACGATTCTGAAGTCCCCGTGGCGCGCGCGATTGGTGCGGTCAGACCTCTCTACAAGATGCGCGATCTTGTCGAAAAAGTGCACGCGCTCGGTAAGCGCGTGGTTGTGCGCCTGGTTATATTCAAGGATCCAAAACTCTTCGAGCGCGAAGGTTATGCTATCCGGGATGCCAGCGGCGGTAAATGGATCGGCTCTCCCAAAGAACGCTGGATCGACCCTTATAATCCAAATCTTTTGACCGAATACTATGGCCCGCTCGTACGCGAGCTCACCGAGCGGGGGGTTGATGAAATACAGCTGGATTATATCCGCTTTCCCTCAGACGGCGCGATTGGCCGCTGCCGCTATTCGCACAAGAAGAGCGATCACTATAACTCAGAAGCACTGGAAAATTTTCTCGTTGGTATCAGGCAAGCGACGCACCTGCCTCTTGGGGGAGACATTTATGGTTACAACGGCATGTACCGTGTGCCGGGGGCCATTGGCCAGGATCTCGAGGTGTACGGCCGCATCCTTGACGTCATTTCTCCGATGCACTATAGCTCCCACTTTGGCGATGAATACATGCGCGATTACCCGCGGGACGAGCGCGCGTACCAACTGCTGTTCCTTGCTCTTTCGCGGGGCAGTTTTTTTGCTCAGGGCAACTTCTTGCTGCGACCTTACCTGCAGGCTTTTCCGATGAAGAACGGTTTGTGGGGCTACGGCAAGAAATACTTTGCCGACCAGATCAGGGGCAGCGCTGATGGCGGAGGAGATGGCTTCATGTTTTGGGGCCAGATAGACCACATGGTTCTGGTGCGCAAGACACAGGCAGAGTAGGATGTATTCACCCCCGAGAGCTACCTGGACCGTGATGCGCCTGATCTGGATGCAGATTGCGCTCGGCGTCGCGATTATCATCGAAACGGCCGCGATGCACCGCAGCGCATTGCGGCAGATATTTGAACTCAGCTGGGCAGCAGCCATCGGCAAGGGCTACCTCTGGCAGCTCGTGACGGCCTCACTCGTGCATACTAACCCTTTCCAGCTGCTCTTCAACCTGCTAACGCTCTGGATGTTTGGTTCTGAACTGGAGCAAAGATGGGGCAGGCAGGCATTCCTGCGCTATTACCTGTTCTGCGCTGTCTCTTCAGCGCTTGTTTTTCTGCTGCTGGGCTGGTTTTTTCCGGGCATGCGATACGACGTGTTTTCGTCGGCGACTGGCGCAAATCTGGGTTTGCTGATCGCTTACGCTATCTACTGGCCGGACCGGCAGGTCTGGTTCTTCTTTCTGTTTCCCGTACGCATGAAATTTGTTGCACTCATCACAGGTTTTATTGCGCTCTCGTACGCCGTGTCCGCGGCACCTTTCGTGCTGTCTGCAGCCGGTCACCTTGGCGGGCTGATTGCCGCAGGAATGCTGCTGCTATTAACCGGCGGTGAACCAACACGTGCAGGCCGGGCCTTTGGTGCGCTCGGCAGATTCTTTAAGGTCCGGGTGCAGCAAAAGGCGCGGGCGCAGAACACGCCTGGCCCGTCCAGCGACTTCGAGGCGCGCATCGATGCGATACTCGACAAGATTTCGCGCGATGGCATGAAAAGCCTGACGGCTGCCGAGAAGAAATTTCTGCGGGATGCGTCAGACCGCATGAACCGCAAGAATCACTGAGACCTATTCAGGAAAGCTGATAAACTCCTGCCGGTGGTTCTCATCCATGAACTTGCGGTCGTAGGTCGGGTTCTGTTTCAGCCGGTCTTCGATTGAACGCTTCAGGCCGGCATACTTGATAATCTCCAGGTCGGTGCGTGGCTGGTACTGCGCAATCTTCTGGTAAAGCGACTGCATTTCGTTGCGGTCAAAAGGTTCTGAAAAGAGTTTCTGCAGGAACGCGAACATCGCGAGCGGTGACTCGCTGCCGTCGGCGAGTATTTCGTAAGCCAGCGCCGCGCTCTTCTTGCGATCATTCCTGATGGCGTAAAGCTCCATGAGCAGCTTTTTATCATACATCGTGTTGTCTTTGCGCAAGCCAATCAGAATGTTCAGGATTTCAATCTGCCTGTCGATCTGGCCGCGCGCGGCCGCGAGCGTCGACAGCTCGCGCAAAAATACTGGGTCTTCGCGGTAGAAGCGGAATACCTGTTCGTAAAGGTTCTGCGATTCTGCAATGAGATCGCGTTTTTTCATGACGCGCGCAAGCCCCAGGATGCGCGCTGCATCTTCAGGGGTCAGGTTCTG
>Ga0272446_1004636_pt1 | contig 16036 bp, 12 predicted proteins | sample YNPCB0061_FD_194587 | JGI IMG/M metagenome (GOLD analysis project Ga0272446, IMG submission 194587) | Hot spring microbial mat communities from Yellowstone National Park, WY, United States - YNP-CB-006-1 | ecosystem: Environmental > Aquatic > Thermal springs > Hot (42-90C) > Sediment | place... | reverse complement strand
CTGCACAGCTTTCAGCGCCAGGTGGCCGGCAGCGACGGCGAACTGCACCCGGACTTCGGCGGGGCGTTCATCGTGATGGGCGAAGACGACGACGCCACGCTCCTGGAACAGGTGCGCCGCACCACACCGCCCCGGTACACCTACCGCGAACTGGAGCGCGCGGCCGAGGCGTTGCGGGACGACCTGCGCCAGGTGGCCAGCGTGGGCCGCGTGCGGCTCCTGGGCAACGTGCCGGAGGTGGTGTACCTGCTCTACTCGCTGCTCAACGTCGAGGGGTACCGCTTGGACCCGACGTTGGTCATGCGCGCCATCGCCACCCGCAACGCCATCATCCCCGGCGGCGTGTTGCGCACCGAGGGCCAGAGCTTCCCCGTGCAACTGACCGGGGAATTCGGCACCGCGGACCCGCTCGAGGGCCGGCGGCGGTTCGCCGAGGACCTGCGCAACACGGTCATCGGCGTGGCGGGCGCGCGCGGGCTCGAGGCCTGGACCCGCGCCACCGCCGGCACCGGCCTGCCGGTGTACCTGCGGGACCTATTCGAAGTGCGCCCCGGGTACGAGAACCCCATCCGTTTCCGGGTGGACGTGCTCCACCGCGCGCGGCCGGACGAGCCGCTCAAGCCCCGGCGGGCGGTGCTGCTGGCCATCGAGATGAAGTACGGCCACATCATCGGCGAGTTCAACCGCCAGGTGCAGGACGTGGTGGCGGCCTTTCGTCGGGACGGCCCGCCGCGGCTGCCCGAGGGCGTCGAGGTGCTGACCCTCTCGGACCAGCCCCGGGCGGTGGCGCAGCGCATCGGCCAGTTCACCCGCTGCTTCCTCGAGGCGGTGGTCGTGGTGGTGCTGGTGGCGTTGTGGCTCATGGACAGTCGCTCGGCGCTGGTCGTGGCCACGGCCATTCCGTTGACCGTGGCGCTGACCCTGGCCGGCATGCACGTGCTGGGCGTGCCGCTGCACCAGATTTCCATCGCCTCGCTCATCCTCGCGCTGGGGATGCTGGTGGACGACCCGGTCGTGGCTTCCGACGGCATCAACCGCGAGCTGGCCCACGGCCGGCCGCGCAGCGTGGCGGCGTGGCTGGGACCGTTCAAGCTGCGCCGCGCCATTCTCTTCGCCACGGTCATCAACATCGCCGCGTTCCTCCCGCTGGCCGGGCTGCCGGGTGACAAGGGCGCGTTCATCCTGGCGCTGCCGGTGGTGGTCACGCTCGCCCTGGCCGCCTCGCGCCTGGTGTCCATGACCTTCATCCCGCTGCTGGGCTATCACCTGTTGCGCGGGCAAAAGGGCTGGGAACAGGGCGCCGAGCTGCGCGCCTTCCCGCTGTTCCGGCCGGTGGACCGCGCGCTGGCGGCGCTCCTGCCGCGGTACCGTCGCTGGCTGGAGCGGGCGCTGGAGCGGCCGGGGCGGACGTTGCTGGTGGCGTACGGGCTGTTGGCGGCGAGCTTCGGTCTGGTGCCGTTCTTCGGGCAACAGTTCTTCCCGCCGGCCGAGCGCAACCAGTTGCTGGTGGACATTGACCTGCCGGAATCGGCCTCGATCGTGCAGACACGGGAGGTCTGCCGCCAGGTGATGCGCGTGTTGGCGGAGCAGCCGGAAGTGGCCAGCGCCGCCGTGTTCTCGGGCGGCACCGCGCCGCGGGTGTACTACAACCTCAACCCCCGCGAGCCCGGCGGGTTCCTCGGCCAGGTGCTCGTGAACACCTGGCAGGCCCGCGACGTGCCGGCGCTCCTGCCGCGCCTGCGCGCCCGGCTCGACCGTGAGATCGCCGGCGCTCGTTGCGTGGTCCGCCAGCTCGAGCAGGGCCCGCCGGTCGAAACCCCCATCCAAATCCGCCTCTCCGGCACGGACCCGGACACCTTGCGCGGGCTGGCTGACCGTGTGGCGGCGGTGCTGCGCGAGGCCGGCGCTTACCACGTGCACGACGACCTGGGCCGGCGGATGCCGGTCTTGCAGATAGACATTGACCAGGAGCGGGCCAACGCCCTGGGCATCAGCAACGCCCAGATCGGCCAACTGGCCCAGTCCGCCTTCCACGGCCTGCCGGTGACCGAGCTGCGCGACGGTGACCACCTCATCCCGGTGGTGATCCGGCTCCGGGTCGAGGACCGCAACGAGGCGGACAAGATCGCCACGCTCTACGTGCGTTCGCAGCGCGATGAACTGGTGCCGCTCAACCACATCGCCACGGTGCGGCTGCAGCCCGAGTACGCCACGCTGGCCCGCTTCAACCAGTGGCGCGCGGTCACGGTCAAGGCCTACGCCCGCAGCGGCGAACTGGCCTCCCGCGTAGTGGCCCGGGCGCGCGCGCCGCTGCGGGACCTGCCGCTGCCGCCCGGCTACCGGCTCGAATTCGCCGGCGAAGAGAAGGAATTGCGGCAAAGCCGGGCCGAAATGGGGGTGGTCATGGCCGTGTCGCTGGGCCTGATCGCGCTGGCGCTGGTGGCGCAGTTCAACTCGGTGCTCAAGGCGGTGGTGGTGCTGCTGACCGTGCCGCTGGGGTTGGTGGGAGCGTTTGTGGGCCTGACGGTCTTTCAGGCGCCCCTGGGTTTCATGGCCCTGCTGGGCATGGTGAGCCTGGCGGGCGTGATCGTCAGCCACATCATCGTGCTCAACGATTTCATCGAGGAGGCGCGGGCGCAGGGTCTCGAGTTGAAGACGGCGCTGGTGCAGGCCGGGCTGGTGCGCCTGCGGGCGGTGCTGGTGACGGTGCTGGCCACGGTGGGCGGGTTGGTGCCGCTGGCCATCTCCGGCGGCGAATTGTGGCGGCCGTTGACGGCCGTGCACATCTTCGGTCTGCTGTTCGCCACCGCGCTCACGCTCCTGGTCATGCCCACGCTCTACTACGTCTTCGCCGCGCGGCTGCGGTGGATTCGATGACCGCCCCGCGCCCGGTTGGCCCGGCCGCGGGGGCCGTCAAAAATCGTCGTTGAACGAATAGATCGGCTGGAGCTTCCCGAAGCGCAGGTACACGTAGTGGTAATCCGGGCTGCCGAAGACATTGCCGATCGCGATGGGCAAGCCCCCCGTGACCGGCACCACCGTCCGCGGGTCCACCCAGCGCCGCATTTCCACATGCCCGTCCACGTATCCCAGCGTCCCCGCCCTCCCGTGGCGGCTCCCCGGATACCGCATCCAAAGGCCGTATGTGGCATCCCTGGCGAGGGCAAAAGTGCAGTAGAACATGGTGTCTTCGTGCGTATCCATGAACACGATCCAGCCGGGGCGGTGGAAGCGGTTCCAATCATCCATCTTGAGGAACACCTCTCCGCCGGCACCCCAGAGATATCGCGTGCCCATTGTGCCGTTCATCGTGTAGCTGCGCAGCCGGGGGTAGGACTTCCCGTCGGCCAGGGTGGTGCGCGAACGGTCGCTGGGACACTTGAAAAGCCTGACCGACTGCACGTAGCGCCCCAGCGAGCCCTCGCGGTCCCCCATCAGGTAGTCCACGTTCGTGCCGTCCGGATTGCCGTACCGGTGATCGCCCAGCGACCAGGAAGCGAACCACAACCGATGTGGCCCGTATCCGTTCGGACTGCCCATTCCGTAGTTCGCCGGATTGTTGGGCACCAGGATGTTGTGGTTGTCCTGCGCGTAGAAGGTCCAGGCCAGGAGCAGTTGGCGCTGGTTGTTGAGGCACACCGCTCCCTCCGCCCGGCGGCGGACGCCGGCCAGCGCGGGCAACAGCAACCCGGCCAGGATGGCGATGATGGCAATGACCACCAGCAACTCGATCAGCGTGAAGGCGCCCCGCGCCGCCCGGCCGGGCGGGAGGCCCGGTGCCCGGACCCGGGCGGCTGGTCGCACGGTCCCAGTGTCAAGCCGCGTCTGCATGGCTCACTCTTGCGGGGTCGGATACATCAACCACTGGCGGGAATTACCATTTTTCGTGCCGCGGCCAGTCTCGGCCCGGCCGTCCCGGGCCGACCGCGGGGCCGTCGTCAGAAGTCGTCGCTGAACGAATAGATCGGCTGGAGCTTCTGGGATCGAAGCCAAACATAGTGGTAGTCCGGACTGCCGAAGTGGTTTTGTGGGGGAATGGGGCCGCCCGTCACCGGGACCAGCGTTCTTGGATCTACCCACCGCTTCATCTCCACGTGGCCATCCACAAATCCGAGCGTGCCGGCCTTCCCGTGGCGCGCCGTCGGGAATTGGCCCCAGCCGCCGAAAGTCGCGCCTCGACTTAAATAGAACAAACAGAAGTTAATCGAATCCTCATGGGTATCCATGAACACGATCCAGCCGGGGCGATGGAAGCGGTTCCATTCATCCATCTTGAGGAAGAATTCTCCGCCAGAACCCCAGAGAACTCGCGTGCCCATCTGGCCATTCATACTGTAGCTGCGCAGGCGGGGGTAGGACTTCCCGTCGGCCAGGGTGGTGCGCGAACGGTCGCTGGGACACTTGAACAGCCTCACCGACTGCACGTAGCGCCCCACCGAGCCCTCGCGGTCCCCCATCAGGTAGTCCACGTTCGTGCCGTCCGGATTGCCGTACCGGTGATCGCCCAGCGACCAGGAGGGCCCCCACATCCGGTGAGAACCGAACCCGTCGAGGGTGTGTATCCGGGGATAATAGTTGGCTGGGTCGTTGGGCACCAGGATGTTGTGGTTGTCCTGCGCGTAGAAGGTCCAGGCCAGGAGCAGTTGGCGCTGGTTGTTGAGGCACACCGCTCCCTCCGCCCGGCGGCGGGCGCCGGCCAGCGCGGGCAACAGCAACCCGGCCAGGATGGCGATGAGGGCGATGACCACCAGCAACTCGATCAGCGTGAAGGCGCCCCGCGCCGCCCGACCGGGCGCAACACCCGGCGCCCGGTCCCGGGCGGCTGGTCGCACGGTCCCAGTGTCAAGCCGCGTCTGCATGGCTCACTCTTGCGGGGTCGGATACATCAACCACTGACGGGAATTACCATTTTTCGTTCCGCTCCCGACGATGTGCCCGGCGTCGCTGATGGCCGCCGCGCTGGTCAGGACCCAGCCCGATGGCGCCAGGGCGCTGAGGTCCTTGAGGTTGGCCCAGCCCGGCTGCCAGAGGTAGGCGCGGAAGGCCCCGCTGGTGTTCTGAGCGCTGCCGACGACCTGACCGCAGCCGTTGATCCCGTAGCCGTAGCTGCGCCAGGCGCCGTTGGGCTGTTGTCCGGCAAAGCCGGGCAGTTCGTGCGCCGGGTCGAGCGTGAAGAGGTCGGGCGGCACGCGGAAGGCGCGCGGGTAATCGGTGCCGCCGATCCGTTTGTGCGCCCAGCCCGCCGTGCCGCCGACGTCGTGGACTTTCCAAGCTTCACTCTGAGCGCCACCGAAGGTGCCCAGTGGAACCGTCGTAGAAAAATCAGACGCGCTTGGCTCTGTCGTGTATCCCTGCCACTGTCCACCGGGGGTGAAGAGGGCCTTGCCGCAGATGCGCCTCTGGTTGCTGAGGGCGTAGGCGTAAGCCTTGTCCCCGCCGGGCGCGCCGATAGGTGACGGCACCCATGTTGCCCCATTGTAATCCCACCGCAGCACCTGGGGGTTGGCGCCATAGTTCGAGAAGCCGACGATTGTGTTGTCGGCGTTGATGTCCCGGGCCTCGCCCGCCGAATACCCGGGCGGCAAGGAGAGCGCCTGGGGCGTGGCGGTGGGGGAGGTCCAGTCGATGGGGCCATAGACGCTGCCATAGGTCGAGTACCCGACGACCAGCCCAGCGAGGTTGATCGCCCGCGCCCACTGCCGGGGAATGGCCGTGTCGTAGGTGCCCAGGAGGATCGGCGAGCCGCCGTACTGCCAGTGCCACCAGGCACCGTACCAATCCGTAGGGAGCGAGTAGTAGGGGTAGCCGGGACGTCCGTGGCCATAGCCCACCGCCCGTCCCAGGGCATCCACGCTGAAGACCGCTTGGGTGCCGGCGTCCCCGGAAGGGAATGCCGTCAACTCGAGGAGTTGGTACGGGTAGGTACGCGCCTTGTGCTGGCGGCGGTTGCCGCCGCCCAGCGTGGGCCAATCCCCGGCCATGGATGGATGGCCGGACGTAAATCTGTAAACTGCGCCGGTGTCGGTATCGGGATTGGCATCGGCCAGATACGTGGTGCCGGAGCCGTCCGCCCGCACGAGCACGCCGCCAAAGAAGTCGCCGAAGTTACCCGGCGCTCCTGACCCTGCGGTCCACTGATCGGTGCTCCAGTCCAAGCTTCCATCAACTGCCGGACTGACCTTGCGACCGTGGATGGCGCGAGTTCCCACGCCGCTAGAATCCTTGGAGGTGCCCAGAAAGAGCATCCCGTTCCGGTTGAGGGCGGGGGCCTGGCAGGGCTTGCCGCCAAGGCCGAGGCTAAACTTCAGCTCGCCGGAGGTCCCGTCGAACCCAAACACCACGTCACCGTAGAAATCGGTCACGTACACCACTCCACACCAATCGACAACCAGACCCCCGATGGTGCCTGGTTGTATGTTGCCCAGAGTTTCGGTGTGCCACTTGAGTTTCTCGTGCGCGTCGTCTGGGTTGTTTGTGGCGACAGTCGGATCGATCGCGTACAAATGTGACTTGGCGTTGCCACCAGGCAGGCCCGGCACCGTGCGGGTGGCGACATAAATCCAGCCGTTTTCACCAATGGCGGGCGTGGCCTCGATGGGTTCACCTCCGACAGTGAGTTCAGACGCGTTCAGTTTAACCCGCCAATTCCGCGCTCCATCGGCCGGATTCAGGCAGTAAAGGTAACCGTTGGCGGAGCCAACATAGACCGTCCCGTCTAGTCCCAGCACGGGTGCCGAGGACCACGGAATCGGATGGTCGGTACTGGTGGGAGGTCCGTTGAGATTGCCGGTGTTGTGGCTCCAGCGCAGGGCGCCGGTAGTGGCATTGAGCGAATAAACGTAGCCGTCGTTGGCATGGAAATAGACCGTGGCGACCGTGCCACCGCCTGAGGCGGGCGCCACCGGATCGTAAGCAATCTCCGAACGCACTGGCTGGCTCAAAGCAGGCTGGCCAGCGGGCGGGTATTCCCAGACGACCCCTTGCGGGTAACTGTTGACTCCACTCATACCCGTGTTGAGGCAAAAAACCTTGCCATGATCGGCCCCCACGAACAGTCGCGTTCCGTCCGGGCTGATCGTGGGCACCAAGCGCATGTTTCCTCCATCCAGGGGACAGCCGTTGTCCCACTGCCAGCGTTCCGTGCCGGTGGCGGTTATCGAAACCACCTTGGAATAAGTCCAGCCGGACTTCTTGGCCAGCGTAGTGAAGTAGAGATTGCTGCCATCACCGGCGAGGCCGCCCCAGATTTGGCCAGGGAGCGTCGTAGATCTTGGTGATCGTGGGAGCCGGTGCGGCCGAAGCCGCCACGCAAAGCAGGCTGCCACAAATCAGGGCAACCGCGGGGGGGTAAACCGCAGGCCACGCTGGTGCGGGCCCGCGCCGAGGAGGTGGATTGGGTTGAAGCTTTTCATAAGCCAGTGCCTCAATCTAGAAATTACTGCCCCCTTGTCAAGGGGTGAATCGAATTTTTTTTCTCCCACGATTTGACTCAAAAAGATTGTTACACGGCCAATTCACGAAGGGGGTCGGAGGCTGGGGCGGCGGGCTTGGAGGCAGCGGAAGGCCAGGCGCTGATGCTCGGCGTTCATGGCCCCGAAGAAGACCGTGGTCGTCATGTGATGAGGCTTCTTCTGCCGAAAACGCCATTCTAGGAAGAGGCTGTTGCTGAAGCGCCGGAACATCCCCATCAGGCGGATCGCCTTGGGCCGACGCACCCGGCAGGCGTCTACCCGGTGCGAGACGTCCAGGCGCTGGTGCAGGCCGGGCTGGTGCGCCTGCGGGCGGTGCTGGTGACGGTGCTGGCCACGGTGGGCGGGCTGGTGCCGCTGGCCATCTCCGGCGGCGAATTGTGGCGGCCGTTGACGGCGGTGCACATCTTCGGTCTGCTGTTCGCCACCGCGCTCACGCTCCTGGTCATGCCCACGCTCTATTACGTCTTCGCCGCGCGGCTGCGGTGGATTTGGTGACCGCCCCGCGCCCGACCGGCCCGCCCGTTCACGCGCCATGCCACGCCCGCCCGCCCGCGCCCGCCGTCCCGACCCCACCGCCCGCCGGCGGCGGCGGGTGTTGACGGGGCTACTGCTGGCGTTGGCCGCGTCCGCCGGGGCGTGGTGGTGGTGGACCACCGCGCGCCTGGCCCACCGCTACGACCCGCTCATCCGCGCCGTGGCGGCGCAACACGGCGTGGACCCGGCCCTGGTCAAGGCGGTGGTTTGGCGGGAAAGCCATTTCCACGCCCACGCCCGGGGCGCGGCAGGCGAGCTGGGGTTGATGCAGGTGACCGACGCCGCGGCCCAAGAATGGGCCGAAAGCGCGGGCGTTTATCCGCTACCCGAGACGCACCTCTTGGACCCGCGCACGAACCTCCTGGCCGGCACCTGGTACCTGGCCAAGCTCCTCCAACGCTACGCCCGCACGGACGCGCCGGAGGTCTTCGCCCTGGCCGATTACAACGCCGGCCGCGGCCAAGTGCTCAAGTGGGCCCGCGACACCGCCGCCACCAACAGCGCCGCCTTTCGCGACGCCATCGGGTTCCCGTCCACCCGCGCCTACGTCGCGCACGTGCTCGCCCATCGCGAGCGTTACCGGCGCGACTTCCGGTAGTCGGCTCGCAACAGCGGCCGGCCCTCCACCCACCCGCGCGCCCGGGCCGGGGCCGACGTCACTCCGGCGCGGGCGCTCAGCGAAAAGTCGCCTGGCGGCTCAGGAACCCGCTCAGCGTGGCTTCGCCGCGCCGCTCGAGTTGCTCGCGGTCGAACACCTCGACCGGCGCAATGGTCTCCGGGAAGCGCCGCAACACCACGCGTTGCTTGAGGTGCGAGCCTGTGATTTCGCGCGGCTCGGGCTTCGCGTCCTTGCCCTTGGCCCGGGCGGCTTTCTCCGCCCGGGAAGTCTTGGCGGGCTTCGCGGATTTGGCCGGTTTGGCCGCCTTGGCCTTGCCGGCACGGCACAAGCAGCCGCTGGCGGGCTTGGCTTCCGTCCCGCTGCCGGCCGATTCGCCCGCCCGGATCGGCGCATTCAGCGCCAGCCCCGCGGCGAGCGCGGTCAGCGCAGTCCAACGCAATATGGGCAACCAGTTCCATCCGGTTTTCATGCTCTCAATATTTGCGCGACCCCGGCGGCCGGCAAGCTCCGATTAACCCGCCCGGGACACGGCTGCCAGCGCCGCGGCCTCGGCGTCCAGGAGTGCCCGGAGCAGGGCCTCCGGCTCGGCCGGCGCGGCGCGCAGTTGCTCGAGCAGGTCGGTCTTTTGGGCCATCAGACACAGGCGGGCCAGCAGGCGCAGGTGCAGGGCCTCCTCGCGGCAGCCGAGCAGGAAAAACAGGTCCGTGGGCCGGCCGTCCGGCGCGCCGAAATGGATGGGTTGCACGGTGCGCCCCAGCGCCAGCAGGGAGGCCACAAACAGGTCCGGCTGCGGGCTGCGCGGGTGCAAAAAGGCCACCCCGCCCGGCACGGCCGTGGGGCACAACGCCTCCCGCGCCTCGAGGGTTTCGAGCAACGCCCGGGCATCGCACACCCAGCCCGCGCGGTCCACCAGCGCCACCATCTCGCGCAACACCGACGCCCGGGTCTTCGCGGCCAGCGCCGGGGCGACGAGCTCGGGCTGGACCAGATCGGCCAGCCGCACCGCTTCCGCCGCGGGCCCGGGCGCGGGCGTGGCGGGTCGGTTCAGTTGGGCCAGGTCGCGGGGTTCGGCCTCGAGGATGCGCCGCGAGGCCCAGGCATCAATGTCCACCAAGCGAAACACCCGGCGGCCGCCGCGCAGCTCACTGGGGATTTGGCCGTCCCGGACCAGGCGATCAAATTCCGCCCGGCCCAGGTGCAGGTAGCGGGCGGCTTCCTCGGCGCTCAAGAGGCGATGCGGCATGGTGAACTGTGCGTTGGCGGGCACCCGGCGGACCGGGCGCCGGCAAACCTCCGGGCGCCGGGCCGGTCAACTGGAACACCCGCGGCGAGCCTGCGCCGGCGGGCCCGGCCGGGCAATCCGGGAATTGAGGGCCCGGGCGGCGGGGGTGGATTGGACCCGGCAGCCGCTCGCGCGACGCGCGGGCCCAACTTCGGCGTTGCAATCCGGGTCCAGCCGCGGCATGTTCTCACCCGCCAAAGGTCGGGGCGTAGCGTAGCCTGGCTAGCGCGCTTGTTTCGGGTACAAGAGGTCGTGAGTTCGAATCTCACCGCCCCGACCATTTTTTTACGCCCGCCACGGCGGGCGAGGCGAAAGGCAGCCCGCCAACCCGCGCGCGGTACCGGGCCAGCGGCCTGCTTCCGGGACAGCCGATGAACAAGCTCATACTGAACCTGTCGGTCCTGATCTCCACGGCACTGTGTGTGTTGGTCTTCGTGCAATGGCAGCGCGAAAGCCAGCTTACCCGGGACAAGATCAAGCTCACCAACGACATTCACACCAACAAGGTGCTGATCCAGGACCTCCAGGTGGCGTTGCGCACCACGCAGCAGGAACTGGAGCGGGTCCAGGCCATCCGCGCCAAGTTGGAGGAGACGGTCAAAACCAACGAGGTGCGCATCCGCGAGTTGTCCCGGGAACTTGAGAAAACCATCGAGGAACGCGACGCCAAAAACCTCCAGGTCGAGCAGTACAAGGTGGCGCTCGAACAGGCCAACGAGAACATCACCAAGCAAAATGAGGCCATCACGCGCCAGAACGAGACGATCAAGAACCTCGTGGCCCAGCGTGACGAGCAGGTCGAGGCATACAAGAAGCTGGCCGAGCAGTACAACAAGGCCGTCAGCGAGTACAACAAGCTGGTCGAGGAGGTCAAAAAGGCCAACGAAGCCATCCAAGCGGCCGCCGAGCAGCAGCAACAGCAGCGCAGCGGCGGTTCCCGCAAATAGCCCTCAAGTCGCGGACCGTCGGACTAACCCGCCGGAGGAGTCAGACTTCGCGTCCGCATCGGTCGCCTTTCCCGGGGGGACCAACCCCCGCCGGCCCTCGCACCCCGGGTGGGGTTGGTGACGCCGGATTCCTCGTGAGGACTCGCTCAGCCGGGGCCCGATCCGCGCGGTGTTACGGCTGCTTGCTTTCGCTTGCCGGGGAGATGGCGAAAGCGACTTTTTGCACCCCGGCCCGTCGCACCATGTCCAGCACGGCGATCACCGCGCCGTGGGAGGCGTCCTTGTCGCCGCTGATGTACACGGGCAGGTTGGTGTTGGCCTGGAACTTGTTCGAGATGTAGCTGAAGGCCTCGGCCAGGGTCTTGCGCTCCTTCTCGATGTACACGTCGCCGAGCTTGTCCACGGCCAGGTTCAAGATGTCCGGCTTGAGGTCGCGCTTGGCCTGGGTGGCGGTGGGCAGGTCCACCTTGATGGACTGCAGGCGAATCATGCTCAGACTCGCCATCATGAAGGAGGCGAGCAGGAAGAACATGATGTCAATCAGCGGGATGATCTCGATGCGCGCCTTTTTGTGGGGCAACGGGGTGCCGATTTTCATGACGTCGCGGGAAGGGGTTTCGAGCGCTGCGCCCCGTGGGCGGGCTCAGGCGCGGGCCAGGGCCGGTGCGGGCTGGTTGGCCGGTTCGGCAGGGACGGCGCCCTGGCCGTTGCGTTGTTTGGCGGCTTGCACCATGACCTCGACGTTCGTGGCCGCGGTCTCCAGCTCGAACTGCAGCTTGACCGTCTTGCTCGAGTAGTAGTTGTACGGGATCAGGGAAACGATGGCGATGGCCAGACCGCACATCGTGGCGATGAGCGCTTCGCCGATGCCGCCGGTGACCTTTTGCACGGCCAGTTCGGTGTCGCCGATGGCGGTGAACGTCCCCATCAGGCCGGTCACCGTGCCCAGCAGTCCGAGCAGCGGCGCCAACGTCACCAAGGTGTCCATCACGGTCAGAAACCGGCCGGCGCGGCGCAGCTCGACTCCCGCGGCCACCTGGAGGGCGCCCTGGAGCGAGTAATGCACGTGGTTCAAGCCATGCCAGATCATGCGGAGGACCGGGTCCTTCGAGTCCGCGGCCAGCCGGGAGGCCTCGCTGAAATCGCCCCGCTCCATGCAGGCCAGGACCTTCTCCAGCGTCTCCGGGTCCCGGCGCGCGCTCTGGATGATCCACCAGATGGTCCGTTCGCCGATGACGCACACCGCCACAATGGCGGTCAACAGGATGGGCCACATGATGGGCCCACCGGCCTTGAACATTTCGATGACGACGTTGGCAAACATAAAGGCTCCAGGTTTCGGCCGCGGCGGGCTCGGGTCAGGCCCCCGGCTTGCCGCCCGCGGCGCAACAAAGACAGCAGTCTAGGTGATCTCGTGACCGGTTGTCCACCGCGCAATGGGCTTCAATTGGCCCGCATTTCATACTCCCAAGTGTACTTCCGCGGCTCGCCGATGGGGTCGAACCGCCAGCGGGTGCGGACGTGCTGCAAGACCCGTTGGTCCAGTTCCCGAATGCCGGAGGAGCGGCGGATTTCCACCACCGTCTTGGTGCCGTCGGCGTCCACTTCCAGGTAGATTTCCAGCGAGGCGGATTCGCCGGACTTGAGCAAGTTGGGGATGAAGGGGGGATTGGGGAACACCCCCGGTGGCCCGCCCTTGCCGCGGTTCAGGCGCATCACCGCCACGGTGGGCGGCGGCGCGGTCGAAGGCGGCGGGGGCCGGCGCAACACCGCGGGCGGGGCCGAGGCCATCGCCACCGAGGGCGCGATCAACACCGGACCCTCGACGGGCACGGAGAAGGCCACGTTCGCATTGGCCGGCGCCACCACGATGGGCGTGAAGGCCTCGGGTTGCACCTCCGGCTGGGCTTCTTCGATTTGCTCGGGCTGGTCGGGTGGGGGCGGAGTGTCCGGCGGGGGCGGCAACTCCACCGGCATGAACTCCGCCACCTCGGGCAGGGGCTTTTCGGTGATCACCGGCGTTTTGGCGATGCCCACCACGCCGATGATCAGCACCGCCAGGAAAAGCGAGTTGGCGTAAGCGTACTTGGCGTACCGGTCGCGCGTGGACACCGGCAGACAAAACTGCGCGATGTCCGACTTCAACTCGTACTGCGGCGCAGCGGCGTGACTCGACATACTTCATTCCCGCGACCGCCCCGGGACTCCGCGCCACACCCGGCGCGTTCCCTTCACCGGCGGCGTGCCGGGTTCGTTCAACCGGCCAATTCTAGACCGTCCCGATGCCGGTGCAATGCCGAAGGTGAAGCGCGCCGCGCGCGCGTTTCGCGCCCAAGGGACGAAGCGGCGCCGCGGCGCCGGGCGGCGCTTGTCAGCCCGCGGTCCCCGCGTACACTGCGCGCCCCATGCTCGACCTGAGCGCGCTCAATCCCCGTCAACGCGAGGCCGTCACCACCCTGCACGGCCCGGTGCTCATCCTCGCCGGGGCGGGTACGGGCAAGACACGGGTCATCACCTACCGGATCGCCCACCTCATCGAGCGCGGCGTGCCGCCGGAGCACATCCTGGCCGTGACCTTCACCAACAAGGCCGCGCGGGAAATGCTCGAGCGCGTCCAGCAACTGGTCCCCCGCCCGCGCCGCGCCGCCGCCGCGGCCCCGGAAGCCGCTCCCGGCGCCGGCCGCCCCACCATTTGCACCTTCCACGCCCTGGGCGTGCGCCTGCTGCGGCAGCACATCGAGCGGCTGGGCTACAAACGCAACTTCGTCATCTACGACGAGGCCGAGCAACTGGCCGCCGTGCGCAAAATCCTCAGTCACCTCTCCGCCCGCGGGGAAAAGACCGACCCCCACGCCGTGCTGGCGCTGTTGAGCCGCTACCGCAACGGCGGCGAAGGCGCGGTGGCCTCGGCCGACCCCGACGTGCGCGCGCTGGCCGAGCACGTGCGCGCCCGCTACGAATCGGCCCTGCGCGCCTGCAACGCGGTGGACTTCGACGACCTCCTCCTGCTGCCGTTGCGCCTCTTCCGCGAGCACCCCGACGTGCTCGAGGCCTGCCGCGCCCGTTACCGCTACGTGTTGGTGGACGAGTACCAGGACACCAACGCCGCCCAGTTCGAGTTGCTCCGCGCCCTCTGCGGCCAGCACCGCAACCTGTGCGTGGTGGGCGACGACGACCAGAGCATCTACGGCTGGCGCGGCGCCCAGATCGCCAACCTCCTCGACCTGGAGAAGCACTTCCCCGAGGTCAAGGTCATCAAGCTCGAACAAAACTACCGCTCCACCACCACCATCCTCGAGGCGGCCAACGCCCTCATCCGCCACAACCCGCGCCGCCGCGCCAAGCACCTCTGGTCCACCCTGGGCGCCGGCCCCCGGATCACCCTGCACACCTTCCCCGACGAAGAGGCCGAGGCCCGGGCGGTGGTCGAGGCCATCGAGAGCGCGCGCCTGGTCCGCCGCATCCCGTGGTCGGACCACGCCGTGCTCTTCCGCACCAACGGCCAGGCCCGCCCGTTGGAGACCGCCTTCCGCCGCGCCGGCGTGCGGTATCACCTGGTGGGCGGACAAAGCTTCTTCGACCGCCGCGAGGTGCGCGACTTCCTCGCCTACCTCAAAGCGCTGTTGAACCCGCAGGACGACATCAGCCTGCTGCGCATCGCCAACGTCCCGGCCCGCGGCCTGAGCGACGCCACGATGCAACGCCTCCTCGCCGCCAGCCAGGAGCGGCATTGCCCGGTGTTCGCCGTCATGAGCAACCCGGCGGTGACGGCGGACTTTCCCGCGCGCACCCGGGCCAGCATCGCCGGCCTGGTGCGCTGGCTCGAGGACACCGCCCGCCCCTTGCGCGCGCCCGCGCCCGGGGGCGGATTTTCACTCAGCGCCTGGGCCGAGGGGTGGTTGAACGGGCTCGGCTACTACGAGGAACTGCGCCGCAGCGAAAAGACCGCCGAGGCCGGCGAAAACCGCGTGCGCAACCTCAAGGAACTGGTCGCCGCGCTGGACAGCGACGCCGGCCCGGCCGGCCCGCCCGCCGAGCGCCTTCAACGCTTCCTCGAGGAGGTGACGCTCGACACCGAGCGCGAGAGCGACGCCGCGCCGGCGGGCGAGGCGGTGACCCTCATCACCATGCACAGTTGCAAGGGGCTCGAATTCCCGCACGTGTTCATCGTGGGGCTCGAGGAAGGCTTGCTGCCGCACGCGCGGGCCAAGGCCGAGGGCAGCTTGGACGAAGAACGGCGGCTCTTTTACGTGGCCATCACCCGGGCGCGGTATTCGCTCCAGTTGGGCCACTGCGCCGCCCGCCGCAAGTACGGGCAACTCAGCCCCTGCCACCCCTCGAGCTTTCTCCAGGAATTGCCGCCCGAACTGCTCGAACGGGCCGCTGACCGCCCGCGCGAGCCGGCCAGCCTCGAGACGGGGCGCGCGTGGTTTGCCGCCATGCGCGAAAAACTGGCAGCCGTGCGGCCCCGGTGAGCCGCCGGAGCCCGGGAAACCGCCGCTGGGAAGCGTTGCCGGAAGCCGGTTCAACCCGTAGCCGCCGACGGAGGCCCACGGGCTCGTACCGCCGGCTTCCAATGCAGGGCACGGGGAAGGCACGAAGCCGAAAGCCGACTGGAAGCGGCGATACAGCAGGGGGGCAGGAGTCGGGAGTCAAGAGTCAGAGGCCGGCGGCGGCCGGCTGGCGTGGTGGGTTATGGGGTCTTCGCCGGGACGGATAGCGGCAGCAAGCTGCCGCACTCCAAACGCTGGCGCGCGGTGCGGGCACCCGGTGAAGCGCGAAGCGTGTGGAGTGCGCCGGCTGGCCGGCGCTGTGGCCGCGGTGAACGCCGCTGGCGAGGCGCCGACTCTGGGGCTGCCAGTTCAACCCGTAGCCGCCGACGTCCGGCGGCTCAATCATTCCCGGGCGAGATTCGAGCCCCGGGAGACCGGGGGAGATCGAGCGGACTGACGTCCGCGGCTGCCCGGCCCCGTGCCGCCAGCCCGGGCTCCAAGGCCGACGGCGGGTTGTCGTCAGCGGCACGCGAGACCCGGGCGCTCCCCGCGCAGGACCGGCCAGCAGCCAGTCAACGCCGCCAGAAAGCGGCAGCCCGGTCCAGCTCCAACAACTCCCCCGTGACACACTCCACAAGCCACACTCCACAAGCGGCCGCCCCCCCAAAAAAAACGTTGACTGAAATCAT
>Ga0272446_1004635_pt1 | contig 16047 bp, 17 predicted proteins | sample YNPCB0061_FD_194587 | JGI IMG/M metagenome (GOLD analysis project Ga0272446, IMG submission 194587) | Hot spring microbial mat communities from Yellowstone National Park, WY, United States - YNP-CB-006-1 | ecosystem: Environmental > Aquatic > Thermal springs > Hot (42-90C) > Sediment | place... | reverse complement strand
TCGCCCTCATGCGCAAATTGGTGCACCTGATCTGGGGCATCCTCAAATCCGGCCGCCCCTTCGACCCTGCCATGGGCTTGCCAAGGGGTGGGTAAGACAGTATCTGATTGAGTGCGCTTCCCGTGCGGGCCAGGGATGGCACCCGCCCGTTTCGAGGGCCTCAAGCTCTTGAAACGGGAGCGTCCCCCGACGCGAGCGGCTCAAATGCCGGGAGGGCATTTGAGCAGCATCCCCCTCAGGGCTCGCTCGCAGGACGGGGATGCCGCGGTCTATACTCGGGCAAGGCTGCACCGCCAGCAAACGCACGGCGGCTGTCCTAGGTCCCCTCACGGAACTCCTTTCCCCCAGGCTCCAGAACAGCATGACCGCCGCGAAGATCGCCCTCAGCCGGGCCACCTGGGCGCGCTTCTTGGACATGCTCCATGGCGTGGTCTCCGACCCCAAGGTCGGCCGCACCGCGGTCCTGATGTTCGGTGGCCTGATTGCCCTGCTCGTGCTGGTCAACGGGCTGAACGTGGTCAACAGCTACGTGGGCCGCGACTTCATGACCTCCATCGAGCGGCGCGATCTCGATGGTTTCTGGATCAATGCGCTGACCTACGTCGGCGTCTTCGCCCTGTCCACACTGGTCGCCGTCTATTACCGGTTCTTTGAGGAGCGCCTCGGCCTGCTCTGGCGCAAGTGGCTGACCTGGCGCGCCATCGAGCTCTACCTGGAGGACCGCACCTATTACCGGCTGCACCTGGCCGGCGACGTCCCCAATCCCGACCAGCGCATCTCCGAGGACATCCGCGCCCTGACCGCCACAACCCTGTCCTTTGTCCTGATGATCCTCAATGCCACCTTTACGGTGGTGGCTTTCTCCGGCGTCCTCTGGAGCATTAGCCCGCGCCTGTTCCTGGTCGCCGTGGCCTATGCCGCCCTGGGGTCGGCGGCGACCATCCTCATCGGGCGCCGCCTCGTGCCCCTCAACTACGATCAGCTCGACAAGGAGGCCAATTTCCGTGCCCGCCTGGTGCATGTTCGAGAGAATGCGGAGTCGATCGCGCTGTTGCGCCGGGAAGGCCGGCTCAGGGCGCGGCTGCTGTCCCGCTTGGAGGCCCTGACGGACAATTTCCGGCGGATCATCAACGTCAATCGAAACCTGGGTTTCTTCACCACTGGGTACAACTATCTCATCCAGATCATTCCTGCCCTGGTGGTGGCCCCCCACTTCATCGCTGGGGAGATCCAGTTCGGCGTCATCACCCAGGCAGCCATGGCGTTCGGACACCTGCTCGGCGCCTTTTCGCTGATCGTCACCCAGTTCCAATCCATTTCGAATTACACGGCGGTCATCGCCCGACTCTCGGCCCTGCGCGAGGCCATGGACCGGGCGCGGGCCCCGACCTCTCCGACCATCAGCCTGTGCACCACCTGCGCCCAGGTGGCCTATGAGCACCTGAACCTGAGGTCGCCGCGCAGTGGCCGAATCTTGGTCAAGGACCTAAGCCTGGCCCTGCCCGTGGGGACACGGCTCCTCATCCGGGCGCAGGACCCGGCAGCAACCCACGCCCTGTTCCGCGCGACCGCCGATCTCTGGGACGCCGGGGAAGGGCGCATCCTGCGCCCGGAGCCCCAAGACATCCTGTTCCTTCCGGAGCGGCCCTACCTGCCGCCCGGGACCCTGCGCGAGGTCCTGCTGCGCACGGAGCAAATCGGCCGCGTCCCCACGGACCAGATCGAGCGGACCCTGCACGAGCTGGGGCTGGATCAGGCCCTGCGCCGCGCCGGGGGACTGGACGTGGAGCACAACTGGACGGAGATCCTCTCCCTCGGCGAGCAGCAGCTCCTGGCGTTCTCGCGGGTCCTGCTGGCCTCCCCTGAGTTCGTCTTTTTGGACCATCCCACCCGTGCCCTCAGCGAGTGCCAGGTTGGCGACCTGCTCCAGATCCTGCGCGCGCACATGATCAGCTATCTGACCCTGGGCGACGAGGACGATGACCTCGCGGACTACGATCAGCTCCTGGAGATCCAGGCCGACGGCTCCTGGACCCTGCGGCGGCTGCGGGAGGCATCTGGCACACCCGTACCGGTGGCACCGGATCTGGCCCGTCCCTTGACCTAGGCAAACGCGTCACCCCTTTCCATGAGCGACACGGCCGTCTTTCCCGAGGGGTTCCTGTGGGGGGCGGCGACCTCCGCCTATCAGGTCGAGGGCTCTCCCCTGGCCGACGGTGCTGGACCGAGCATCTGGCATGCCTTCTCCCACGCCCCAGGGCACATCGCCGACGGCCAGACCGGGGACCTGGCCTGCGACCACTATCGCCGCTTCCGCGACGATGTCGGCCTGATGGCCGAACTCGGCCTGACCGCCTACCGCTTCAGCATCAACTGGGGCCGGGTCTTACCGGAGGGCAGGGGCCGGGTGAATCCGAAGGGGCTCGATTTCTACGCGCGCCTGGTCGACGCCCTGCTCGGGCGGGGCATCGTGCCCATGGCAACCCTCTACCACTGGGATCTGCCGCTTGCGCTCGAGCAGGTGGGCGGCTGGCGGCATCGTGACAGCGCCTGTTGGTTCGGGGACTATGCCCAGACCGTCTTCCGCACCCTGGGCGACCGCATACACCTGTGGGCGACCCTCAACGAGCCCTGGGTGGTGGCGGTCGGGGGTCACCTATCTGGGGACCTCGCCCCTGGCCACAGCAGCCTGCGGGAGGCCGCCCTTGTTGGCCACAACTTGCTACGCGCCCATGGCAGCGCCGTACAGGCGTATCGGGCGGAGGGGCACGGCCAGATCGGCCTGGTGGTCAATCTTGAGCCCCAGCACCCCAGCACGGAGACGGAGCTGGACCGGGCGGCCGCCGTTCGCCGGGACGCCTTCATCAACCGCTGGTTCCTGGATGCCGCCCTGCTCGGCCACTACCCGCCGCCAGTGGTCGAGGGCTTTGGCCCGCACTGGCCCGACGTTCCTCAGGGCGACCTGCAACTGATCTGCCAACCGCTCGATTTCGTGGGCGTCAACTATTATTCACGCAGCGTTGTTCAACATGCACTATCGGACCTGCCCGCCCAGGCGCAACCGGTCCGCCAAGCGCATCGTCCCCATACGGCCATGGACTGGGAGATCTATCCCCAGGGCCTGACCGAGACCCTGATGCGCGTCACACGCGACTACGCGGGGCCACCGCTGTATGTGACCGAGAACGGTGCAGCCTTCGTGGATCCGAGTCCGCAGGACGGCAGGGTCCAGGATCCCGACCGGGTCGCCTACCTGAGGTCCCACCTCCAGGCCGCCCGCCGCGCCTTGGCACAGGGGGTGGACCTGCGCGGCTACTTCGCCTGGTCCCTGCTCGACAATTTCGAATGGGCCTACGGCTACACGAAGAGGTTTGGTCTCGTGCACGTGGACTATGCCACCCAGACGCGCACCCCCAAGGCGAGTGCCCGTTTCTACTCTGAGGTCGCCCGCAGCCGGGGAGCTGCTGTCGACGCATAGGGTTTCAGCTGGTCACGGCTGGTGACCCGAGGGCGTGCGCTGATCACGGCCCGCCGCAACCGGTGCTATTCTGCACAGTGTACGTGGTCTTTCGGCCGCCCCAGTCGGAAGCCCAGGCGGCCCCAGGGGACGGACCCCTGGGGGGTCCAAGCGGTGCCGCGATGGCCAGCCAGGGCGGGAATCCCGCTCGATGGTGAGGTTCCGCGATCAGGTTCGATGGCGTCGTAACTGACAGTGTGGTCCCCGGTGGCAGGCCCATCGGTGCGACCTGGAGGCGCAGCCCGTGGCCTTGATCACAGACGCTGACTACCTGCATCTGGGCGTCCCCGACATGGACGTGCCGCACGCGGAGTTTGCCGCCCTGGTCAACCGCCTTGCCGAGGCCGAGGGAGAGACATTCGCCGCCCTTTTCCAAGCGCTACTAATCCATACCAGGGACCACTTCGCCACGGAGGAGGCCATCATGCGCCGTACCCATTTTCCAGGCCGCCAGGAGCATCTGGCCGAGCATGGCCGGGTGCTGGGTGAGATGGAGCGCTTCGCCGAGCGCCTAGCGGCGGGCAAGACCGTCTTTGCCCGGGCCTACATCGAGGACCGCATCCCCGATTGGTTTGCCATCCACACCCGCACCCTCGACTACAACCTGGCCGTCTTCTTACAGTCGGAGGCTGGCCGCGACTAGCCGAGGCCGCGCATCAAACCCATGCCCAACCTGCTGCCGAGCGAGATGGAGTGCCTGCGGCGCATCGGTCGAGGGGACACCAATGGGGACGGACCTTGCACGGACGTGGTCTTACGGCGGCTGGCGGATCTCGGTCTCATCGAGCGCGTGCCCACGGGGTGCCTGCCGCTCGAGATGCCTCGCTCAGCCCTGCGTTTGACGCCGACTGGGCAAGCGATGCTGCGGCGTGCCTGAGTCCCAAGGCCGGCGCTGCACCGAACGCTGATTGTGGCGAAACGGCGTTGTGGCCGTCCCGCAGACCTGGGCAACTCGCCCAAGCGGGAGAGACGCTCAAGTCCAGAGGTCTGCCGACTCTGGTTGGGCCAGCGGGGCAGGCGGGCCCAACCGGGACGCGGATCTGCGCGCCAAGGATCTGTCCGAGACTCTGGTTGGGCCAGCGGGGCAGGCGGGCCCAACCAGCGGGGTAAACAAGGGGAGCGAATCGGGAGGGGCGGCGCCGAGCTGGGCCGCTGGACGCGAACCAAACCGGTACGGAGACCCTAAGTCGGGCGGCGCCCCGCAACTGACTGCCGAAAGGGGCGCCGCGAGGCCGACAGGTCCGCCGGGCGAAGGGCCGGGGCGCCACCCGCGCCGACGCCCCGGCAGCCCTTTACTCGGGCAGTTTTGGCGGAGGCGGGGGCCTGTCGTCCTTGTCCTTTGAACTCGAGCTCTGCGGCGTGACCACGATGGTGCTGCCCGGACCATAGCCCGGATAGCCACCCCAGCCGCCCCACGGGCCATAACCGCCTCCCCAGGGCCCGTAACCGCCCCCCCAGGGTCCGTAACCGCCTCCCCAGGGTCCTCCCCAGGGGCCGTAACCACCCCAGGGCCCGCGGTAACCATAGGGACCGCCCCAGCCGTAACGGTCGTAGTCGTAATAGCGATCGCGGTCGCGATCGCTGCCGAACCACCGGCTTGGGTTCATTACGTCGCCAAAGTTGAAGGCCTGGGCCGGCCCCGTCGCCGCTTGCGCGCCCAGGCCCAGGATCACGGTGGCCGTCAGAGAAACGAGCTTGTTTCGATTCACGTGTAGTCTTCCTCAGCAACTCGTCGTATGTTGATTATATTTTCAACGTCGGCATCCGGCACCATCGATCGTCGGTCCGAGCGACACTGCGCCGGGTGCGGTCGACCCTGACCCCGTCAATGCCCCGCGGCGAGTCCTGTGCGCCTGGTGTTGCATGGGACCGCCATAGTGTAGCGGCGAGCAAGCTTTGCTGCCGCCCCATCCGGACGTCGGAAAACCCGCTCGATCGCCCGACGATTGCGCGTCCTGAGCGAAGGGGCTAGGGTACACCGAAATGGCCAAACCAAACCCGAGTAAGACCAACCCACGCGCGTGGCTGGGACGAGGCCCTTGGTCGCGTGCTCCACAGGCATCGCCGGAGGAAATCTAAATGAAACGGTCGCTTGCGTCGCTCCTCGTCGCCCTGCCCTTGGTCGGCACTGCTGCCGACTACGAATCCACGCTGCTCGTGCAGACGGGGAAGCTGCGCGAGAGCGACCTGATCGTCCGAACCATATCGGATCTGCAAAGCAACAAGATCTGCCTGGCGTTTTACGTGCGCACCGCCGGCACCAGCTCGGTCATGACCTGTTACGACGCGATCAGCGGCTTCCGCTCCAACGTCAATCAGGTCGGCTTCTTCAAGGAGGGGGAGCTCGTCGTCCGCAAGGTGAAGGATCTCGAGAACGGCGTCTCCTGCCTGGTGGCCTACATCTCGACGCCCGGCACGGCTCCGGCCATCGACTGCTACAAGAGCTCCCCGGTGGCAGGCGAGGCCATTGTCCGGGGAGGTCATGTCCGGGAAGGGGACCTCGAGGTTCACCGCCTGAACGATCCGGACAGCAAGAAGACCTGCCTCGTCTCCTATGTCAGCTCGGGCGGCACCTCGCCCTCCCTCACCTGCTATCCGAGCGCCGGGCAGCCCGGGGAGTCGGGCATGGTTCAGACCAGCCAGCTCAGGGAGGGCGATCTGGTGGTCCGCAAGATGATTGACCCGCCGAACCAGAAGACCTGCCTCATCACCTATGTGAGCACCGAGGGCACCTCCCCCTACATGTACTGCTTCGATGAACAGGCGGCGGTCCCAGCGCCGGCGCCCGCACCCGCACCCTCGGCCGCTCCCCAGCCTGCGTTTATCCCAAGAAAATAGCCCACGGGGTTGCCGCGGGCCGCCCACGCCGGTGCGCCTGCCTGAGCCGGGTCTGCGGCCTTGGTACCGTATCGATCGGCGGTGTCGCGGCGCGGTCGCCCTCACGGGGGCGTCGGACCACTGGCCCGCGCCCCAGCCGAGGGCGTCTCGGCGACCGAAGGGGCCATGCCGTCCCGCAGCACCGTGTAACGCCCCTGGTCGGGGGCGGGCCAGGCCTCGGTCCGACCATCCGGCCACTGCACCCGCAAGACACCTGCCTTGCACTGACCCAGGCCGACGATGATCCGTGGGTCGCTTGCTTAGGCATCGCTGCCGTCGGTGTGCGCCCGCCTGCAAAGGGTATGGCCCGAGTCGAGCACCACGGCCGCCCTGGCGCCAAGGGCCTCCCGCCCCGCGGCATCCAGACGCCTCAAGCCCGTCCAGGGGTGTTGGTTGCCGAGGGTGTTGAGGAGCAGGAGCGGCGCCGCGCTGCCGACATCCAGCGCGGCACTTGAGAGCCGCACTTGGGGGAGGGCGATGCCCTCGCATGGTCAACAAAGGGTAACGGCCCCGTCATGGCGCTTCGGTAGGCTCTAGGCCCGCTGTCGGCCGCTCCCAATCCCTTGCACGGCCGGCGGCAAGTGCGCCCCATCCGACAACCCTCCCCGAAGCAAGAGGAGCCCTCTCATGACCCAACGCAACATCCTGACCGCCGCCGTCCTGGCCGCCCTTTCGGGACCCGTCAGCGCCAAGAGCAACGCCTTTGCCGTGGAGTTCTTCGGCATGCCTGCGCCGAGCACCGTCGAAGAGCGTGCAAGCGTCTACACCTCGGCCCGCGTAATGATCACCTATGTCAGCGGCCGATCCGAGATGCTGGACCTCAAGTACCATGCCCTGACCCACACCACCGACCTGGTCGACGGCCAGGTCGTCGGCGGATTGTTCGACGCGAGCGACGCGCCGATCATGGACAGCTACGGCCAAATGGCCTCCGACGCCCCGGATGGCAACTCGCTCATGGAGATCCCTGGGATGCGCGCCGAGGATCCGGCCGTCAGCCGCCCGCTGGCCCTGGTGACCAACTTCGAATACCGGGAGGTGCCGCCCGACTATCCCAACGTCACCACTTACACCAGCTTCTGGTCCAAGCTCCCCGCGACCATGGGCCTGACCAAGATCGACCAAGATAAGACCACGGGTCGCCTGAGCGCCGTGGACTACGAGCACATCAGCTTTGCCGATGTGAACGGCGGTTGGATCCATTGCGCGTCCAGGCTCTCCCCATGGAACACGCACCTGGGCTCCGAGGAATACGAACCGGACGCCAAGACAAGGGAGGGTATCCCAGCCGCCGCCGGCACCAACGATGGCACCGACATCGCCAGCTTCAGCAAGTACTACTTTGGCGACGAGGCCACCGCCAACCCCTACCACTACGGGCTCGTGCCGGAGGTACGGGTGCGCCACGACGGCACCACCCGTGTCGTGAAGCACTACGCGCTTGGGCGCATCGCCCGCGAACTGGTCGACGTCCAACCGGACGGGCGGACCCTGTACATGGGCGACGACGGCGGTTATACGGGTCTGTTCATGTTCGTTGCTGATGAGGCCGGCAATCTGTCCGCCGGAACCTTGTACGCCGCCAAGTGGCAGCAGCGCTCTGATCTAAACGGGGGCAGCGCCAACCTGGCCTGGATTCGCCTCGGCCACGCCAGCGACAAGAAGATTGCGGGCCTGGTAGACGGCGGCGTCAAGTTCAGCGACATCTTCGACGTCAGCAACACGGACCCCGGCGATCCTTCGTTCACCAAGGTGAAGACCTATACCGGCACCGAATGGCTCAGGCTCAAGCCTGGCATGGAGACGGCGGCGGCCTTCCTCGAGACGCGCCGCTATGCCGCCCTGCTCGGCGCCACGACGGAGTTCTCGAAGATGGAGGGCGTGACCCACAATGCCGAGGACAAGAAGGCCTATGTGGTCATCTCGCGTCTGGAGGGCGGCATGACCGACGTGCCGACCGACCCCCAGAACGACATTCGGCTCCCGCGCAACGACGGCGGGGCGATCTATGAGCTCAACCTGGAACGTGGCCAGAAGGACACTGGCGGGCGCTGGATTCAGAGCCGTTATGTGGCCACCAGCATGGTCAGCATCCCCGAGCTGCTGGGCGGCTGGCTGGGGGGTGCCAAGGACGCAGAGGGCAATCGCTGTGCGCAAGACAAGGTCTGCGGTGCCGACAACATCGCCTTCTCCGAGAACATGCGGACCCTGTTCATCGGCGAGGACACAAGCCGCCGCAACAACAACTACGTTTGGGCGTTCAACGTCGATAGCCGCAAACTGTCCCGCATCCTATCGCTTCCCATGTACGCCGAGGCGTCTGGTCTGCAGGTGGTCGACAACCAGGGCGGCTTCAGCTACATCATGAGCAACTTCCAGCACCCCGGCGAGCAGGACCAGCACGGAGAGTTCCTCGGCGCCCCTGGCATGACCGAGGCCGATGTGTTGCACGCCATCGACGCCCAATGGACTGATCGCAAGAGGTCCGCGATTGGCTATATCGGGACCCAGGACGGTGCGCTGCCAGGCCTGAAGTAGACCGGCATGGCAAACACAACGCTTGGGCAGTCGTGAGCGATTCGGCCGGGCGATCCCCCTAAGGTGGGGGCCGCCCGGCCTGGTGCCGCTACACGCCCTGGAAACCCACCCGCTTGTGGCTGCCGTCGCAGAAGGGCTTGTTCTGCGAGGCACCGCAGCGGCAAAGGGCGACCTGGGTACCCTGCCAGGCCTCGCGCCCGGTGCCGGCACGCAGGGTCAGGTTGCCTGTCATCAGCAGAGGCCCGCCGGGCAGCGGCTTGATGCTCAGGGTTCCGCCCGTTTCACTGAGCCCGGGTCCCCGCTCGCCCACGGAACCCGTGTCGTCGAATCCGGCCTCAAGATGACTGTTGTCACAGAAGGGCTTGTTCTTTGAGGCCCCGCAACGGCAAAGCGCTGCCCGAAAGCGCACCCCGGGCATGTCTTCCGGTGCCCCCTCGATGCGCAGGTCGCCCGTGACGTAGAGCGGTCCCCGGTAGGCGACCATCACCGTATTCTGCGCGGCGGGCTGCTCGGGTCCCGCCTCCTTGTCCGTGTAGGTCAGGGCGCCGCTCGGACAGCGCTCACAGATGTCCCGCACCTCCTCCCGGCTGGCGAGGTCCGGGATGCACCAAGGCTCCCTGCCGCCGACGAACAGGTCGCCCTGGGCGTTCCCGCACTCGCCGATATGGATGCAGAGGCGTCCGTCCCAGTGGACGTCGATCACCTTGCCCGGGTAGCTGTAGACCTGACGCTCGCTCATGCCTGGCACCTCTTGTGGTTGCGGCCCGCGGGGCGAAGATGCCCCCCGCCGCTTGGATTTCAACCTGGGCCGCAGGCGGCACCCCTGTGCATGCAACCCCGCGCGCCGCCAGGGTCGCGCGGCCTCAATCAAGCCGCAGGGGCGCAGGGCTGCCGTGGACTCGAAGGGCACGGTAGTCGGCGAGGACCAGGGCATGGTCGAACGCCAGCGGCTGCGGCGGCGCATCCGGGGCAAAGACCCCAAGGGCGCGGGCATCGTCCAATGCTCGGGGTTCGCCTGTCGCCTCGGCCACGTAGACCACAGTGACGGTGTGACCGCGGGGGTCGCGGCGCGGGTCCGAATAGACCCCGAGCAGGCAGCGCAGGGTCACCTCGAGCCCTGTCTCTTCCCGAGCCTCCCGCACCGCCGCGGCCTCGACCCGCTCGCCGAGGTCCACAAAGCCGCCCGGTATGGCCCAGCCGTGGGGCGGGTTCAGGCGCTGGATCAGCACAATCGGGCGTCCGGGCCTGTCGGCCAGCTCGATGATGGTGTCCGCGGCGATGACCGGCGTGATCGGTCTTGGCATGCTGCTGGCTCCAAAAGCGGCGAGGCCGAGCGGCCCCGCCGGCCTAGATGCGAATCACCCCGGACTCGATCAGCCCGAGCAGGATCAGGTAGATCCCGACGATGTAGCTCAGGATGTTCGGCCTGATCAGGACGAGCACACCGGCCACCAGGGCCAGGATGGTCTGCGGGCGGATGGCCTGCCCATCATAGAAGTGCAAGAGGCCCAGGGCGCCGACCGCGATCAGGTAGGCGGCTACGGCGTAATTCAGGACGCGGGGCGCAAGCAGCACGACGGCGCCCGCGACGAGTGCCAGCACGGCCTGCAGCGGCCAGTGCTGGAGGGCTGACGGGATGTCCATGGGGCTCACCTCCACTCACCTCGGGTCTTTACCGCGTATCCTAACCCGGGGCCTGGCTCGGGCGGAGGCAGCTCCCCCGGCGAGGACTGGCGCAAAGCCCCCACAGCGCCCCACCCCTCGAACACCCGATGCAGGACGGCCCGCGATTGGTATGCTTGGGCCACCCATGAACAAGGCCAAACGCACCCAGATCTTCGAGCGGCTGCGCGCCGCCAATCCGTCGCCGACCACGGAGCTCGATTACCGCAGCCCCTTCGAGCTGCTGGTCGCGGTGATCCTGTCCGCCCAGGCCACCGACAAGGGCGTCAACAAGGCCACCGCCCGCCTGTTCCCGCTGGCCAACACACCGCAGGCCGTCCTGGCCCTTGGTGAGGAGGGCCTGCGCGAGCAGATCCGTTCCCTCGGGCTGTTCAACACCAAGGCCAAGAATATCATTGCCGCCTGCCGCGTCCTGGTGGAGCGCCACGGCGGGGAGGTCCCGCGCCGCCGCGAGGACCTTGAGGCCCTGCCCGGGGTCGGACGCAAGACCGCCAACGTGGTGCTCAACACCGCCTTCGGCGAGCCGACCATGGCCGTGGACACGCACATCTTCCGCGTCGCCAACCGCACGGGTATCGCGCCAGGCAAGACGCCGCTCGCCGTGGAGCGGGGGCTCGTCAAGTGGGTACCGAAGCCGTTCCAACGCGATGCCCACCACTGGCTGATCCTGCACGGGCGCTACGTCTGTACGGCGCGCAAGCCGCACTGCCCTCAGTGTCTGATCCAAGACCTGTGCGAGTACCCCAACAAGACCACGGCGCCGGGGTCCAACGTCGCCTGAGCGCCCCGAGTCTGACAGCCGAGCGCCCGCCCATCCATGTTTAGCCAAGACCGCGACAGCCTCCGCCGCTACCTGGCCGCTGCTTGGACCAAGGCTGAAGCGGGTCTGCCGCTGGAACCCTTGGAACGGCAGATCGCCGCCTTGGTCCGCGAGCATCCGGAGTACCACGCCTTATTGGCCGATCCGGAGCGCGCGGTCGCGCGGGATTTCGCGCCCGAGCTTGGCGAGGGCAACCCCTTCCTGCACCTGAGCCTGCATCTGGCACTGCTGGAGCAGGTCGCCACCGACCGCCCGCCGGGGATCCGCGACCACTACCAGCGTCTGGTGCGCCGCAGTGGCGACGCCCACAGGGCCGAGCACCTGGTCATGGAGTGCCTCGCCAAGACCCTGTGGGAGGCGCAGCGGGAGGGGCGGCCGCCGGACGAGGCGGCCTATCTTGCGTGCCTTGCGAGGCTGTGAGCGACCTTCCGGTGCCAGCGCAAACGATGGCTTGACAGGGCCTGGGGAAGCGCTGATGTATTGCGCAAGCGGATCAAATGCCGGGAGGGCATTTGATCCGCATCTCCCTAGGTCCCAAAGGGTTGCGGTTGCCACAGACCGGGTGGGGTGAAACAAAACGACGCCCCTCGGGTCTTACGCGCCGATGACACGCTGCCCGCCGACCCCCTTGCGGTTTTCGCAAGATGTGTTATCAAAGCCAAGCCCTAGCGCTTCGGTCGGGATTCAAGAACGCACAACGACCGGTGCTGGGCCAAGCTCAACTCTCTCGACACCCACCCCGGAGATGATCATGTCCAAGACCACGTTCAAGCCCGTCGCCGCCGCCGTCGGCTTTGCCCTCGTCGGCAGCCTGACGGGTGCCAATCTGGCGAGCGCCGCCGAGAACCCCTTCGCCGCCAACCCACTCAGCGGCGGTTACCTCCAGGTCGCGGAGGCCGACAAGGCCAAGAGCGAAGGCAAGTGCGGCGGTGCGACCATGAGCCCTGAGGCGAAGAAGGCCGCCGAGGGCAAGTGCGGCGAGGGCAAGTGTGGAGCCATGGGCAAGGCCGCGACCCAGACCAAACCAGCCGAGGGCAAGTGCGGCGGCGAGAAGAAATCGGCTGAGGGCAAGTGCGGCGGGGCCAAGTAGGCCCGATGCCTGGATCTGAACCGTGAACGCCCGGCTGTTCCCGGTTCAGGGTGCGGGTCTCGGCCTACGGCGCGCCTTCCTGGCGGCCCTGGCCGAGCGCCCCCCGGCAGAAGTGGGCTTCTACGAGCTGGCGCCTGAGAACTGGATCGGCATCGGGGGCCGACTGGGCCGGCAACTGCGTGCGCTCACCGAGCGTTTCCCCTTCGTCTGCCACGGCTTATCCCTATCCATTGGCTCGCCCGCCCCGCTCGATCTGGACTTCGTGGGGCGCGTCAAGGCCTTTCTCGACACCCATCACATGCGCGCCTACTCGGAGCACCTGAGCTACTGCTCCGATGACGGCCACCTCTACGACCTGCTGCCCATCCCCTTTACCGAGGAGGCAGTGCGCCACACCGCAAGCCGGGTGCGCCAGGTGCAGGAGGTGCTGGAGCGGCGCATCGCGCTGGAGAACGTCTCCTATTACGCCGCCCCAGGTCAGGAGATGCCAGAGATCGCATTCATCAACGCCGTGCTGGAGGAGGCCGACTGCGACCTCCTGCTCGACGTCAACAACATCTACGTCAACGCCATCAACCATGGCTACGATCCGGGGGACTTCCTCGCCCAGCTCCCAGCGGAGCGGATCCTCTACGCCCACGTCGCCGGCCACCAGCAGGAGGCCCCCGACCTGTGCGTCGATACCCACGGGGCAGACGTCATCGATCCGGTGTGGGGCCTGCTGGGCCAGGCCTATGGCCGCTTCGGCGTCTTTCCCACCCTGCTAGAGCGGGACTTCAACCTACCGCCCCTGAGCAAGCTGTTGGACGAGATGGGCACCATCGTGCGCTTGCAGGCGGAGGCCCGCTCGGGCGAGAGGCGCGCCGCCCATGGTTGAGCCACAGACGAGCGGACGCCCCCGCTTCGTCGCCGTGCAGCAGGCGTTTACCGCCCACATCCGCGACCCGCGGCGGGAGCCGCGGCCGGGCGGCGTCGACGACCGGCGCATGGCGGTCTACCGAGAGCTGATCTTCAACAACGTCTCGTCCTTGCTGGCAACCACCTTCCCGGTCTCCCGCGACACCCTCGGCGAGGCGCGCTGGGACGCGCTGATGCGGGGATTCCTCGCAAACCACCGCTGCAGCACGCCCCTCTTCCACGAGCTCGGGCAAGAGCTGCTGACCTACCTCCAGGGCAGCGCGGCCGGGGGCGAGCCGAACCCGCCTTTCCTCCTCGAGCTCGCGCACTACGAGTGGGTCGAACTGGCGCTGGACATCAGTGCGGACGAGCCCGACCCGGCCCTCGCGGACCCCAATGGGGATCTCATGGCAGGCATCCCCCTGGTCTCGCCCCTGGTCTGGAGCCTGACCTACCGTTTCCCGGTCCACCGGATCGGTCCCGCGTACCAGCCGACGACGCCCCCGGCCGAGCCAACCCGCTTGGTGGTGCACCGAACGCGTCAGGGGCGGGTGGGCTTTCTGGAGGTCAACGCCGTGACCCAGCGACTGCTGCAGCTCCTGCAGGACGGACCGTCCAGGACCGGCCGCGAAGCGCTCAACTGCATCGCGGACGAGCTGCGCCACCCCCAGCCGGAGCAGGTCGTCGCCGCCGGACAGGACCTGCTCGCCGACCTGCGAAGGCGCGACATCCTTCTGGGCACCCGGCGCTCCGGCTAGGCGCCCCTCTAGGCGCTCGCGGCACAGGCGAGGACCCCTGCGCCCAGCGCCTAAGCCCCGCCATCGCCTCCCCCCGCACTGCGGTCCACCGCCGGACGCTGACAGTCCTGTTACACTCCAAAGGTGCCTGAGGATGGGCCCGCGCGCCGCCGGCGGCTTCGCTGGGGCCCAGCGGCTCTCTCGGCATGACCGGTGCCAGGGTGCGCGGTCGGTCTGGGATGGCCATGCCGGACTCGGCACCATCGATTGCCAATACGCCTCCCTGAGGAGGCAGACGTAACCGGAGGAAGGCCACATGATGACGACCTGGGTGCTTGTCGCGGACGCTTACCGAGCCCGCTTCTTCGGGGTCGAACGACCGGCGGGCCCGCTCAGCGAGCTGCGCGATCTCGCCTCGCCCGAGGCCCGACTGCACGAGGGCGACCTGGTCACCGACAGGGGCGGACGCGACCGCAATCCGAGGGTTGGCGGGCATGGCCTCGGAGAGAACGGCAGTGTCAAACAAGATCTCGCCGACCGTTTCGCCCAACAGGTCTGCGACCTGCTCGAGTCCGCGCGCGTGGCGGGCGAGCTGTCCAAGCTCTACATCATCGCAGCCCCAGCCTTCCTGGGCCTGCTGCGCAAGCATCAGTCCACCTCCCTGCGGCAGCTCGTGGCGGCCGAGGTCGATAAATCCCTCGCGTCCCAGGACCCGGCCAACATCCGCAAACACCTGCCTGAGTACCTCTGAGCGGCACCCGCCGCGACCTCCGGCTCCCGGGCCACCCATCACTCACCCCGCCCGGGAGTCCAGCACCCGCACCCCCCCCAGTGGCGTCATGAGCTGTGATCGTCGCCAAACGTCATCTCCTTAGGCGCGAGCGTGCCCTGATGGCCCCGTGGGCAGGCCGCTCCAGCCTTGGGCGCGTTTAGACCCCCAGCGCAAGTGTTCGCCCATGAGCCACGACCAGAACTTCAAGAACCTCATCCTCGACTACCCGCGCCAGGCACTGGCCTTTCTGGCCGAGTCCGAGGCCCGTCGCCTCTCACCGGAGGTGCGCATCACCCCCATTCGCCAGGAGCAGTTGCAGGAGCGCCTCGGCGAGCGCTTCCGCGAGCTGGACGTCCCGCTGCTGGCAGAATGGCCCAACGGGGAGCGCGCGGCCCTGGTGTTCGTGATCGAGGAGGAGAGCGACCCCCGGCGCTTCTCGATCCTGCGTCTGGCCCACTACTGCCTGGACATCGCCGAGCTGGTGGGCACCCGCCGGGTGGTACCGGTGGTGGTGTTCCTGCGTGGCGGGCCCGCGGAACGTCTGCTGGAGCTGGGGGGTGAGTCGGACACCTATCTGCGCTTCCACTTCCTCTCCGTGGAGCTCGCCGCCATCCCGTACCGGCGCTACCGCGACAGCGACAACCTGGTGGCGCGCCTCAACCTGCCCAACATGCGCTACGAGCCCGCCGAGCGGGTCGACGTCTACGCCGCCGCGGTGCGCGGCCTCACCACCCTGGAGCCCGACCCGGAGCGCCAGCTCAAATATGCCGACTTCATCGACATCTACGGCGCCCTTGACGACAATGAGCGGGAACGCTACCAAACTGAGTATCCATCAGAGGCACAAGCCGTGAGCACCTACTTTCAACTTGCCCGCCAGCAAGGTCGCGAAGAAGGTCGCCAGGAGGGTCGCCAGGAGGGTCGCCAGGAGGGTCGCCAGGAAGGCCGCCACGAGGGTGAAACCCTGGTTCTGCTTCGCCAGATGCGCCTCAAATTTGGCGACATCCCGGACACGATCCGCCAGCGCATCGAGCAGGCGGATGCTGATACCCTGCTCACCTGGTCCGAGCGCATCCTCACCGCCGAACATATCGAGGACGTCATCGCCTGACCCTG
>Ga0272446_1004634_pt1 | contig 16048 bp, 13 predicted proteins | sample YNPCB0061_FD_194587 | JGI IMG/M metagenome (GOLD analysis project Ga0272446, IMG submission 194587) | Hot spring microbial mat communities from Yellowstone National Park, WY, United States - YNP-CB-006-1 | ecosystem: Environmental > Aquatic > Thermal springs > Hot (42-90C) > Sediment | place... | reverse complement strand
GTGCGCCAGCTTCGCTGGCGCACCGCAACGCCAACAACATACCCCCCTCTCCCAGGCTGGGAGCGGGGGGGAGGGGGGTGAGGGCAAGCAGCACATCAGGACGCCATCCGCCAGAAACGCTACACCTGAGAGGGCGGGGGGGCACCGGCGCGCAGCAGCCGCGCCGAGTTGGCCAGAATGCCCAGGTCGGGTAATGACTGGGCGGCCGCCGCGACCACCGGCGAGAGGAAGCCCGCGGCCGCCAGGCTCAGGCCGACCAGGTTGTAGGCCACGGTGAAGCCCAGGTTGAGCCGCACCACGCCCATGGTGCGCCGCGCCAGCCGCAGCGCCTCGGGCAGCAACGTCCAGTCGTCACGCATCAGGGTGATGTGGGCTGCCTCCAGGGCCACGGCGCTGCCGGCGAGGCCCATGGCCACACCGACGTCGGCCTGGGCCAGGGCCGGCGCGTCGTTCACCCCGTCGCCAACCATGATCACCCGGTGTCCCCGAGCCTGGTAGGCGCGCACGATGGCGATCTTGTCCTCGGGCAGCAGCCCGGCACGGTAGGCCACACCGAGTCGCTCAGCCAGCGGCGCGGCGCTGTGCTCACGGTCGCCAGTCAGCATCACGATCTCGTCGATGCCGGCCTGGCGCACTGCGGCCAGCGCCCGGGCCACCGCGGGCCGCTCGCTGTCGGTCGCCGCGAGCACCCCGCGCAGCGCGCCGTCCTGCGTGACAAAGAGCAGGGTCGCCCCCGTCGCCGCCAGCGTGGCGACCGCGGGCGGCAGGGCGAGATCAGGCGGCAGCGCGCGGCCACTGTCCACGCGGATCTCGCGCCCGTCGACCATGGCCCGTACCCCCTCGCCAGGCATCGCGGCAAAGTGCTCGGGGGCCCGGGCGCTGATACCGCGCTCGGCCGCCGCCACGCGCACCGCTTCGGCGAGCGGATGCTCGGAGTAACGCTCGGCCGCCGCGGCAAGGGCCAGCACCTCATGCTCGTCGGCGCCACCGCAGGGCACGATGTGCGCGATGCGCGGCTGCCCCAGGGTGAGCGTGCCGGTCTTGTCCACCAGCAGCACATCAGCGCGGGCGAGCGCTTCGAGATAGCGACCGCCCTTGATCAGCAGGCCGCGCCGGGCCGCGTTGCCAATCGCCGCCAGCATCGCCACCGGGGTGGCCAGCGCAAACGAGCACGAGCAGGCCACCACCAGGACCGCAGCCGTCGCCAGCGGGTCACGGCGCAGCAGCAGGGTCAGGACGGCCACCCCCAGCACGACCGGCAGGAACCAGCCGGCGAAGCGGTCGGCCAGGCGCTGCACCGCGGCGCGGTTGGCCTCGGCCTGTTCAACCAGCTGGATCACTTTGCCGAAGGTGCTCGCGCTGCCGATCCGCAGCGCCCGGACCCGTAGTCCGCCGAGTTGGGCGATCGTCGCGGCATAGACCTGCACCCCGGGGCCAACGTCCACCGGCATGGCCTCACCGGTGATCGCGGCCTGGTTGACGGTCGCCTGGCCGCTGATAACCTCGCCGTCCACGGGGATCTGCTCACCGGGGCGCACCACCACGATCTCGCCGGGGTGCACGGCGGCGATGGGCAACTCGGTTTCGCCCCCCTCACGCTCAACCCGGGCCAGCTGTGGGGCCAGCGCGCCCAGCTGGCGAACGGCGCGGCGGGCCTGCTCGGCCGTAAAGCGCTCCACATCGTCGCCGATGCGCATGAAGAAGACCACCACCGCGGCCGTCGCCCACTCGCCCACAACGAGCGCGGCGATCACGCCGATGCTCATCAGGGTGTGGGCAATGACCTGGCGGCGGGCCGCGGCGCGGGCCACAGGCACGAATACCGGCCAGCCGGCCAGCAGCACGAGCAGCGCGCCGAGCCAGAAGGGGACACCAGCCGTAACTGCCTCGAGCAACCCCAGCCACTCGCCCACCACCACCAGGAACACGACAGCGCCAAAGACCAGGCCAAAGAGGGTCAGGACCCGGCGCGCAACCGCGCCGGCAGGAGCGGCTGGTGGTGCGGACGTGTCGGCCACGGGCACACTGTAGCCCGCCGCCTCGATCGTTGCACGCAGGGCCAGCGGCGTAACCCGCGTCGGGTCGGCGCGCACCACGGCCTTTTCCGCAGCGAGCAGCACGGTTGCCGTCTGGACGCCCGGCAGGGCCGCGAGCGCCTGCTGTACGTGGGCGGCGCACTCGGCGCAATCCATGCCGCAGACCGGCACTTCAATCGTCGCCAGCCGTTCCGTCAGGTGCTCAGCTGTGGCAGACATAGCGGGCCACTCCAGAACGGTGCCATTGATCACCAGGTCGAAGCACTCGTGCCCGTTCGGCGGTGACCAGGTAGGCCGTGCCCGTCACCTCGCCTACCGCGCCGAGCAGCGTGGTCGGCACCGCAGCTTCTCCTCTGGTCGCGTGCGCTTCCCACTCCTCTCGACTGGTCAGGACTATTGTAGCGCGTTTGGGGTGAGGCACGCAACGGTCGGCCACGCTCCCACAGGGCTGATGCAACGATCCTGCTGGCAAACCTGGGTACGCGGGCCTCCGGCCCGCATGCGGGCGGGACGCCCGCGCACCCAGGTTTGCCAGCAGTAGCCTGGCACATGGTCTTTGCGCATATATTCCGTCATAGCTCGCGAAGGCGGACGTTGCTCGCGGTAGCCCGTGGCTTACGCGTTTTAAGAATTGAAACGGGTATAGGCCGCGCAGGCGGCCTTCGCATCCCGTAGCCGGGGCGTTTACGCCAACGGTACGGGCGTCTACCCAACTGAATACGGCTAGACCAGGCTAACTGACGCGGAGAACTGCGTTTACGCCAACGGTACGGGCGTCTACCCAACTGAATGCTTAAAAACCATGAGCCACCGGGCGTGGGGCGTCCCGGCTTGACAGGCGGCAGCATCGTGCCCATGATGGAGGCGTCTGGAGCGACAGGCCGCGGGCGGCTGCGGCGCATCTGCCGCCCAGATGAGCAAGGGAGGAGCCGGAGATGACGAGTACGCGCAACGCGCCGGCTGCAATGGCCGGTGACAACACGTTCGACGGCTACGCGCTGCTAATGGACGCGGCCCGGCGCCAGGAGCCGATCACAGTGGCGGTGGCCCACCCCTGCGACGAGGCCTCGCTGACCGCAGCAGTGGATGCGGCCCGCGAGGGACTGATCAGGCCCATCCTGGTGGGGCCACAGGCCAGGATCCGCGCGGTGGCCGAGCGCCTCGGGATCGATCTGAGTCCCTACCCGCTCGTCGATGCCGCGCACAGTCACGACGCGGCAGCCAGGGCCGTTGCCCTGGTGCGCGCCGGCGAAGCCGAGGCACTGATGAAGGGCAGCCTGCACACCGACGAACTGCTGGCCGAAGTGGTGAATGCCACGACCGGGCTACGTACCGGGCGGCGCATCAGCCACTGCTTCGTGATGGACGTGCCAACCTATCCCAAACCGTTGATCATCACCGATGGCGCGGTCAACGTGGCCCCCGACCTGCTAGCCAAGCGCGACATTGTTCAGAACGCGATCGATCTGGCGCTGGTGCTGCAGATCAACGAGCCGAAGGTGGCTATCCTCGCCGCGGTCGAGACCGTCAACCCCGCGATGCAGGCCACCATCGATGCTGCAGCGCTGTGCAAGATGGCCGACCGGGGGCAGATCAGCGGCGGGATTCTCGACGGACCGCTGGCCTTCGACAACGCGATCAGCATGGAGGCAGCGCAGACCAAGGGCCTGCGCTCGCCGGTAGCGGGGCAGGCCGACATCCTGGTAGTGCCGGACCTCGAGTCGGGCAACATGCTCGCCAAGCAGCTGACCTTCCTCGCCAGAGCCGAGGCGGCGGGGATCGTGCTGGGCGCGCGGGTGCCGATCATTCTCACCAGCCGCGCCGACAGCGTGCGTTCACGGCTGGCCTCCTGCGCCGTGGCCGTACTGCTGGCCCATGCGCGCCGCAACGCTCAGACGCCCGCGGCAGTCTAGAGGCAGGACCTTGAGCAGCGCCGTATCTGAAAGGTCGTGACCGTAGCGCGCAAACATCGCTTGAGGAGGCCTCTGTGCGCACAACCATTCTCGTGATAAACGCCGGGTCGTCGAGCATCAAGTTCACCGTGTTCGGTCATCACGGTGACACGATGTTCGCAGTACGCTATGCGGGGCAGATCGAGGGTATCGGGACAGAGCCGCGCTTCAAGGTGCAGGACGAAACGGGCGCAGTGGTGCACGAGGACAGCTGGGCGAATCCCCCGCCGGGCCGGGGCCATGCCTATGCGCTGGAGCAGCTAGCCAACTATCTTGATCCGAAACTCCCCGAACACAAACTGCACGGCATCGGCCACCGGGTGGTGCACGGCGGGCCAGACTACAGCGCGCCCGTCGTGATCGACGATGCGGTGCTCCGCGACCTGGAGGGCTTCGTGCCGCTGGCGCCGCTGCACCAGCCGGCCAACCTGGCCGGCATCCGCGCGACGATGGAGTTCCTCCCCGGCGTGCCGAATGTGGCCTGCTTCGACACCGCCTTCCACCGCCGCCACCCCCCGGTGGCCGATCGTTTCGCCATCCCTGAGGAGTTCTACGCCGAAGGGGTGCGGCGCTACGGCTTCCACGGCCTCTCCTACGAATACATCGCCCAGGCGCTGCCCGCGGTGGCCCCGGAGATCGCCGGGAGGCGCGTGGTCGTCGCGCACCTGGGCAACGGCGCCAGCATGTGCGCGATCAGCGCGGGGCGCAGCATCGACAGCACGATGGGCTTCACCGCCCTCGATGGCCTGCCCATGGGCACGCGCTGCGGCCAGATCGATCCGGGGGTGCTGCTTTACCTGATGCAGGAAAAGGGCATGGCCGCCCAGCAGATCGAGGACCTGCTCTACAAGCGTTCCGGTCTCTTTGGCCTGTCAGGGATCAGCAACGACATGCGTACCCTCCTCGCCAGTAGCGATCCGCGCGCCGCGTTCGCGATTGACTACTTCGTCTACCGCATCATTCGCGAGACGGGCGCACTGGCCGCCGTACTCGGCGGCATCGACGGCCTGGTGTTCACCGCGGGCATCGGCGAGCACGCCACGGCGATCCGCGAGCGGGTCTGCCGTGGCCTGGCCTGGCTGGGTCTGCAGCTCGACCCGGAGGCGAACGCCGGCCACGGGCCACGCATCACCACCCCCGACAGCCGGGTGTCGGCCTGGGTCATTCCCACCGACGAGGAGCAGATGATCGCCCGCCATACCTTCGCCGCGCTCGACGGGCGCTGAGGGGCCATCGGCGCTCCGGACGGGGCGTGGGAAACAGGCTTTCCGCTAACGCCCCGCCGCCCCTACCAGCCGCGCCGCTGCCGCCCCTCGTCCGAAGGCGAGCACGAGAGGCCGCTCGCTCCCGGGGTAGCTGGCCACCGGGCCGAGCGCGACGCCGTCGGGGCCGAGCGCCGCCAGCGCTGCGGCCTGGGCCGCGGCGCTGGCATCGCCTGGCAGCAGGACCAGCGCCGCGCCTGCCGGTGGGAGTGGCGCGCCGTGGTAGCGCTCCGGCGGTGCCCCCCAGGTCAGGAAGCGTACCGTGTCGCTCCCGGCCAGATCCTCGGGGATGAAGACACGCACCGCCGGGTCGCCGCTGGTCGTCGCAGCGGCGGCAAGCCGGCCCATGGCCGTCTCCACCAGGTCAAACTCGCCGTAGACCCGGGGCTCCACGCGCATGACGCCGAAGTAGAGCCAGCTGTTGAAGGCCAGGCTCGCCACTAGTGGGATGGCCAGCAGTGCCGGGCGCCTGGCTGGCGCCAGGGCGGCGAGCCCCAGGCCGGCCAGCATGGCCGCGGGGGCAAGGGTGCCGAGCGAGCGCATGGCGTGGGGCGCGTTGCCGCTGAAGACGCCCGGGATGAGATAGATCGCGCCCAGGGCGAGCACTGCCGCCACTCCTGGCTGCCGGCGCACCGCTGGCAGCGCCAGCCCCAGCCCCAGGGCGAGCAGCAACCCCGCCACGGGGTCGAGCATGGGCGCGTTCGGCATGTGGTGGCGCCCGTTGAAGTCGCCGCGCAGGTGGAACATCAGCAGGTAGCGCCCCAGGTTGTCGAGCACAAGCGCGACGGGCGCGCGGTTCGTCGGGGTGCTGCTATCGAGAATGGAGACACTGCCAACCCGGCGGTTGTAGCCCTCCAGGTCACCCAGGATGTAGGCTGCCAGCGGTGCGACGGTGAGCGCGCCAGCCAGGGCGGCGATCGCGAGCCCGGGCAGGGCGCGCCGCCAGGCGGCCGCCGACGGCCCGAGGCGGATGGCCGCCACCGCGGCCAGGGCCAGCGGCGCCACCCGCCCGGTGTGGTAGGTGTACACCGCCAGCCCACCCAGCAGGCCTGCTCCCGCCAGGGACAGCAGCGGCAGCCAGCGCCGCGCCGCCCCCTTCTCCGCGCCAGCCTGGCGCACAGCATCCTCGCGTCCCGTATCCTCGTGCACGCCGGTGGCAGGCCCGCCGGGGTCGTGCACGAACTGGTCGAGGCCCCGCCAGAGCAGGCCCACCGCACTGAGCACGAGCAGATGATCGAGGGTGGCCGGGAAGGCCCAGCGGCTCATGCTCAGGCTCCAGGAGGCCCAGGCCACCAGGGCCGCGCCGATCAGCGCCGCGCGCCGCCCGATCAGCGGGCTGGCTGCCCAGAAGAGCGCCAGCGGGGTCAGCGCCCCGGCCAGTGCACTGACCAGCCGGACGCTCCAGGCGTGGGGGCCGAGCAGCCCCACCACCGGCGCCATCAGGTAGAAGAGCAGCGCCGGCAGGTCGGCGCCCACGACCACGTAGATCGGCCGGTAGCTCGGGTCGCTCCAGATGCGCAGCGCCTGCAGCCCGTGGCGCGACTCGTCACGCCACAGTCCCGCCGGCTGCCCGTCGAGGTTGAAGAGCCGGAGCCCGAGCCCGATCAGCAGGATGCCGACCAGCAGCAGCGTCGGTGCGACCCACGCCGCCGCCGCGGGCTGCGTACGCGGCGCTGCCTGCGCGCTCCCCGCCCACACCCCGGCAACCAGCAGGCTCATCCCCAGGGCGGGCGGCAAGCCCAGGCGCATGCCCACCAGGGCGGCCAGGGCCACGGCCAGGCCGGCCCAGCCCGCCGCGGGCCGGGTGCCAATGCGCCTGCGGGCATCGGTGAGCACGGGCCGGAGCCACGGCCAGGCGGCCAGCAGCACCAGGGGCAGGAGCGGCCACCAGGGCCAGCCCAGGGTCGGCAGCCAGTAGCCGGACACGCTCGGGAAGGCTGCCGCCCAGCCGGCCACGCCCGCCAGCAGCCCCCCCGTGCCCAGCGCAAGCGCCGCCGGTGCGCCGAGCCGCTCCAGCAACAGCCAGCCGAGCAGCGGCAGGGCCAGCAAGAAGCTCATCCGCACGGGGGGCAGGGCCAGGCCGCCGGTGGTGGTGGAGGCTCGCACCGCGCTCAGGGCCACGCCCAGTTCTCGCGGGTCGCCCGGGGGGAGGAAGGCCGTGGTCGCCAGGTGCAGGGCACTCTCGCCGGTGGGTCGGGTCGGGACCAGCAGATGGTAGCGTCGCCAGTCGCCGCTCACCGTGAAGCTGCCCAGGGCCGTATCACCGGCCCGTACGTCCAGCCGCGGGGGCGCTGTGCCGGCGGGGCGCGGCGCCGTGAGCCGCAGCCGTACCAGCGCCGGGCGGCCCTCAAAGCCATAGAGGAACATCGCCGCCCGCGGCTCCGACCAGCGGAAGCTTTCGCTGGCATTACGCTCGACACCGTGGAAGCCGACCAGTACCCGGCGCGCCGCCGGGTCGTCGGCAGCCAGATCCAGCCCGGGGCGCGCCACAGCGGCGCCGGCCAGCACCAGTCCCAGGCTGAGCACGCCGAGCAACAGAGGAAACCAGGGCAGGCGCAGCCGCGCCCGGCTTGCCGTGGCGGGGCGCTCGCCTGCCAGGCTGGCAGCACGAGACTTCATAGCTGGTCCGTGGTCCGTCGTCGGTACAACCGGGCCATTATACCGCGGAGCAGGGCCAGTGCAACGGAGCTGCTGGCAAACCTGGGTGCGCGGGAAAAACGGGCTGTGCCAGCAGGATCGTGCCACGTCGTGGGGGCACGCCGCCAGGGCTACGTGGCAGCCAGATCGCCGTTGCCCAGCACCTCGCGCAGCCCGCGGAGCAGCCGTTCCGTAGCATTGGCCAGGCTCCGCCGGCCAAAGAGGCGCACGTAGTCGGTGGTGGCTACCAGCGGGCCCGGGTCGGCGCCGCCGTTGCGTTCACGCAGGAACCAGCGGTGATCCATGATCCAGCGGTACAGGTCGGCCTCGCTGCGGCCGGGGAAGGCCTTCAGCGCATTCGTCGCGCGGATCACCTCCACCACCGGGGTGTAGACGTGGTCAAACCAGTCGGCGACAGCCTCGTCGCGCTCCACCACCTGGCCACGTTCCTGGCCCAGGTAGTAGCGGTGCGCGTTGATATGGCTCACCAGCGCCAGGTAGCCGCCCGGCTCGCTGAACTCGATCCGCTGCTCCGGCCGCAGGTCGGCCAGGCCCGTCCAGGCCAGGAAGTCGCTGTACTCCTCCTTGAGTAGCAGATCGCGCATGCTCAGGTCGGGGGCAAGGGGTACATCGACCACCAGCTCGGTGACGGTGGCGTCAATCGCGAGCTGGCCCCGCATGCGGGCCACCGAGATGCGGTGGTGGCCGTCTTTGACGAAGTAGATGTCGCCGAGCTTGTAGAGCTCAACCGCTGGAAGGCCAACGTCTTCGTGATGCGCCCGGTCGATCGACATCCAGCGGATCATTGTGGCCTCGTTGAGTGGGGCGAACTGGCGGTCGAAGTCGGCGTAGCGGCCCTCACTGCCGACAATGTGGTCGAGCGGCACGGTCTGGCTGCCAATCGCGCGCTGGCCGCGCACGTTCAGGCGCGCGCGCACCTCCTCAAAGGGGAGCAAGTCGTTGGTTGAGCGGGTCAGCAGGGCCAGCAACTGGCCAATAAAGGCTTTCCGGCGGGCCCGGTTGAAGTCTTCGCGTGTGATGTGGCTAATCCAGGACATTCACGAACGCTCCTGGCCACGTCGCACTGCACTGTGGGGGTCTGTCTGGCGTTGACGAAACTCCGTAGCCGTTAGACGCCTGATTCCTCGTCTCTAGCCTAGCACGCCCGCATACTAATTGCAAGCAATATTATTGCCGTGTCAACCTTTTATCAGATCTGGCTGCACGTCCACGTCGAGCAGGCGGTAGCCTGCGGTATTGATCACCGTGGTCTGCTCATAGACGGTTTTCACGCCGCTGTCATAGCCGTAGGAGAGATGGATGTGGCCGTGGATGAGGTAGCGTGGCCGGAAGCGCTGCATAAGCCAGAGGAAGGCGCGAAAGCCCTGGTGGGGATAGTCGGGGCCATTGTGGATACCGAAGGGCGGCGCGTGGGTGATCAGGATGTCCAGGTAGCGACCGTGGCGATAGAAGTTGAACAGCATCCAGGGCACCAGGCGCCAGACCCGGCGCATCATCTCGGCCTCGGTGTACATATTGGCGCTGTCGGGCTTGTAGCGGAGGCAGCCACCGAGGCCGGCGATCAGCAGCCCCTCGTGATACACCCCGCGCCCCTCCAGGTTGACCGCGCCGCGCACATCGTTGACCGTCTGGCCATTGTCCTGGATCTCTGCGCTGTCGTGGTTGCCGTGGACGTAGAAGCAGGGCACGCCGAGCATCGTCACAATAAATTCGACATAATAGTAGGGCAGATCACCACAGCCGAGTACGAGGCCGACGTCGGCAAAGCGCTGCTTGATATTCAGGCTGTAGATCGCGGGGACGACCTCGTCGCTGATCGTCAGGATTCGCATCGGCGCGGCGCTCGTCACTGGCGTTGCGCTCCTACTCAGGATGCCGATCAACCATCCCGAGTGGCGCATACCGAAGGGCGGTTATTTGGCCAGGCGCTAAACCTCGGCGGGCTCGAGCACCGGCTGCTCCGCTGCGTCAGCCGGGGTCGGGCGGGGCGGGAGCGGCAGCCAGATCGCGAAGGTGCTGCCGCGTCCCGGCGCGCTGGCCACTGTCGCGTAGCCATTGTGGGCCTCGGCAACCCGCTTGACGATCGAGAGGCCCAGCCCGGCCCCGCCGCTGTAGCGCGAGCGCGAGCGGTCGGCGCGGTAGAAGCGGTCGAAGATGTGCGGCAGATCCTCTTCGCTGATGCCCACGCCGGTATCGGCGACGGTCAGCAGCGCATAGCCATCGCGCTGCTCCAGGCCAAGGGTGACGTGGCCGCCCGGCGGCGTGTACTGCAGCGCATTGACCCCAAGGTTCAGCAGCGCCTGCTTGAGCCGGTCGCGGTCACCCTGCACCATCACCTGGTCCTCCGCGCCAATGCGCAGCGCGACCTCACCGGCGAGCGGCCGCAACTCGCGGTAGACCTCGAGCAGCAGGGTGTCGAGCTCCACTGGTTCGCAGCGCAGCTGCTCGCGGGCATCGCTCTGTGCCAGGAGCAGCAGGTCATTAACCATACGGATCAGCCGGCCAGTCTCCCGGCGCATATCGGCCACGGCCTCGCGGGCCAGTGCTGGATTGTCGAGCCCGCCCCGTTCGAGCACCTCCAGGTTGCCCTGCATCGCCGCGAGGGGCGTCCGCAGCTCGTGGCTCACGTCGGCGACAAAGCGCCGCTGCGCATTGAAGAGCCGCTCCAGGCGTTCGAGCAACTCGTTGATCGTGACGGCCAGGCGGTGCAACTCATCCTGTTGCGGGGGCACCGGCACGCGCTGGCCCAGGTCTTCGGCCCGCACGATGCTCTGGGCGGTGCGGGTGACCTGGTCGATCGGGGTGAGCGCGCGACTGGAGAGCACGGCCGCGCCGGCTGCGGTGAGCACCAGGGCGATCGCGCCGCCGCCGAGCAGGATCCCGGTGAGCGTGCTCAGCGTCGTCTCAACATCACGGAGCGGGCGCGAGATCTGCAGGTAGCCCACGACGCGATTGTTGCTCTGCAGCACCAGCGGGGTGATGAGCGACTCGATGCGCACGTCATCGATCTCGTGCATCGTCGTCAGGCCAGTGCCCACGTCATCAGGGCCGAGTTGCAGCGCACTGGCGGCCAGGGGCAGATCCCGCCCGTCGAGGTTGGGGGTGCTATTGAGCAATGCGCCGTTGGGGTCGAAGACCTGGGCGCCCAGGTTGGGGTTGTTGAAGATCTGGATGAACTCGCTGCGCAGATAGAGGTCGAGCTCGCCGGTGGGGGTGCGCACCGGCTCCAGCCCGCCCGCGTTGAAGATCGCGCGTACCTGTCGGGTGGCCGCCCAGAGGTCACGGTTGACGCCGGCGAGCAGGGCCTGGCGCACCGAGAAGTAGATGCCCCAGCCGAGCAGCAGCAGGGCGAGGGCAAAGAAGCCGGTATAGGCGAGGGTCAGCCTGATGCGAAAGGACATAGGCAGCGCCGGAGCTCATGCGAAGCGGCGACAAAGCACTTCAGTGTAGCGCGCCGCAGCCCACCGCGCAAGCGCCACGGGCGATCCTCTCACCGAGCTCTCACCAGTCACCGGCGTAGGCTACTCCGTACGGCGCTGCACGGGCGGCAGCCAGAGTGTAGCGCACCTCGACGAGCTGGCGCAAATGCAGCAGGTCGTGGGCGACCCAGGCGGCGAGCAGGTCGCCGGCGCTGAGCTCGAAGCCGGCGGGGTGACGGTGGCGGTTCGCCCAGGCAGGGGTGCTGAGGCTACGCAACCAGGCGAGCGAGCGGGCGCGCTCCGTGCGCCAGGCGGCGAGGGTCGTACCGAGGTCTTGCATATTATACTGCCGTGCCGTAATCCAGCCGGCGGGGTCGATTGCTGGCCATGGGGCGGCGGGGTCGCTCAGGGTCAGGGCGGAGGCGCTGCCGAACGTCCTCGCGCTCTTCGTCGAGCAGGTGGGCGACGACCTCAAGCAGCGACCAGGTGTCGGGCGCCGGTCGGGAGCGAGCCTCGCTGTCGCTCACCCCCGTGCAGAGGGCCACGATCGCCGGCTCGTGGCCTGCAAGCTGCGTGATCGCCCACTCCAGGTCCATAACATGCTCCTCACGTAGGCCCGAGCTCGCCAAAGAGCTCCTCGGCGCTGCCGTAGGGGTCACGCTCGCGGGCGGCGATGCGGGCGACGAACTGCTCCCAGGCCGGGCCACGCAGCCGTTCGAGGGCCAGTTCCTGCACCGCGGCCGCCAGTTCGCGCTCGGCGGCCTGGCGGGTCCGCTCGGCGGCCTGCCCCGAGTCGCGCAGGTGGGCCAGGTGGCGCGTAGCGGCGTCCACGATCGCCGGGCTGCCCGTTGCCGCGGTGGCGATCGCGGTGAGCACCGGTGGCTCCCAGTCGCCCGGCTTATGGTCAGCCAGGTGCAGCATCGCGCGCAACTGGCGCACCGTATTGTCGGCGCCCTCGCGGTCGGCCTTGTTCACCACGAAGACATCGGCGATCTCCAGCACGCCGGCCTTGATGCTCTGCACGTCATCGCCCATGCCTGGCACCTCAACCACCAGCGTGGTATGGGCGGTGCGGGCGATGTCCACCTCACCCTGGCCGGCGCCGACCGTCTCGATCAGCACCACCGCAAAGCCGGCGGCATCGAGCATCGCCACCGCGTCGGCGGTGGCCCGCGCGAGCCCGCCGAGCCGGCCACGGCTGGCCATTGAGCGGATGAAGACCCCCGGATCGCCGCCGAGGGCCTGCATACGGATGCGGTCGCCAAGCACCGCACCGCCGGTGAAGGGCGAGGTCGGGTCCACCGCCACAATGCCCACCGTGGCCCCGCGGCTACGCCACTCTTGAGCCAGTGCGGTGACCAGCGTACTCTTGCCGGCGCCGGGCGGCCCGGTGATGCCGACCACGTGGGTGCTACCGGTGTAGGGGTAGGCGGCGGCCAGCAGTTCACGGGCAGCGGGGCCGCCCGTTTCCACGATCGTAATCGCCCGGGCCAATGCCCGCCGCTCACCGCCGCGCAGCCGCGCAATAAGCTCTTGACTGTTCACACGAGTCCTGCTGATTACGGTCGTGCCCGATCAATCCCGTGCAACCGCCGCGTTCTCCTGGATGAACTTGATGATGTCCTGGGTTGAGGCGCCAGGCCCGAAGACCTCGGCGATGCCGTGTTGCGCCTTGAGCATAGCTGCGTCGGCGTCGGAGATGATACCGCCGGCCACCACCAGCACATCGTCCATCTGCTGCTCCTTGAGCAGCTGCATCACCCTGGGCAGCAGGGTCATGTGGGCGCCGGAGAGGATCGAGAGCCCGATCACGTCGACGTCCTCCTGCAGCGCCGCCTCGACGATCATCTGCGGCGTCTGCTGCAGGCCGGTGTAGATCACCTCCATGCCGGCGTCGCGCAGGGCGCGGGCGATCACCTTCGCGCCGCGGTCGTGGCCGTCGAGGCCGGGCTTGGCGACAAGCACACGGATCTTACGCTCCATGGGTGGGCCTCCTGGCGGTGCGGTGCGGGCTCGCGCCCGTCCGATCGAGAACCGTTGCTGATGGGCTGATTATAGCATGTTCAGTGACGCTCGTGTTCCGCTGGGTGGCGCATCCGCGTTGGGGCACGCCCCAAAAACCGCGGGGTGTGCGGTGGTGTTGGCGGTGGCGCCGCCAACACCACCGCACACCCACCTTGTCGTAGCGGACAGTTTTTTTCATTACAACGAATCGCCGCCAGAACCCCTATGCTTCAGCGTTCTTCTTGTATATAATGGGAAAAATCCCCTGTGCAGACAGCTACAACTGTAAAGCTGTTTGTAGATCATATGTTCGAGGGCCGTGTATGCATATCCGTCGCCTGACCGCCGTGCTCACCCTGGCGCTGATCGTGCTGACCGTATCCGTGGGCGCCGGCTGGGCCCGCACCGTTGCAGCGCGCCACCCCGCCGCCGATTTCGCCGCGCCCGTGAGCTACCGCGAGGCCCGTGCCGCCGTCGTTGCCGCCCAGGCCCGTGAAGCCAGCCGCCGCGCTGCCATTGCCCAGCAACTCGGTAGCGTCGACCCGGCGCAACTGCCGCTGCTGCAGACGATTTTCTTCCCCGAGACCGGGCACCACCTCAGCAATCGCAGTGGCTTCCTCGACTTCTGGCGCGCCAACGGCCAGCTCCACGTCTTCGGCTACCCGCTCACCGAGGAGTTCGTCGAGCAGGGGCGCATCGTCCAGTATTTCGAGCGTGCCCGCTTCGAGTACAGCCCCGAGCACGCCGGCACGCCCGATCAGGTGCAACTGGGCCTGATCGGGCGTGAGATCCTCGACATTCAGGGCATGCCCGGCGGAATTGACGATCCGCAAAATGGCGTCCGCTACTTCCCCGAGACTCGCCACAGCCTCTGGGGCGAGTTCTTCAACGTCTGGGAGAAGCGCGGCGGTATGCGTCTCTTCGGCTATCCGCTCAGCGAGGCGGTCGACGAGGGCGAGCGCACCGTCCAGTACTTTGAGCGCGCCAAGTTTGTCTATTACCCCGAGGACCTGGCGCCCTTCTTCCAGATGATGCAGGCGGCCAACGGCTTCAACCTCAACAGTCTCTTCGAGGTGCAGATCGCCGACCTGGGGCGCCAGCTTGCCCAGCTCCGCGGCCTCAACATCGCGCCCGTGCCCCAGCTGACGGGCGCGCTCACCTGGGACCCGGCGATCTGGGAGCGCCGGATCGAGGTCAATCTGAGCGAGCAGTGGCTCAGCGCCTACGAAGGTGACCTGCTCGTCTTTCGCGCGCCGGTGGCCACCGGGCGCGACGGCTTCAACACCCCCGTCGGCGACTATGCCATCTACGCGAAGTACGATATGCAGACGATGACCGGCTGTATGGGCGGTGAGTGCTGGGAAGTGCCGAACATCCCGTGGGTGCAGTACATCGTGGGTGGCGTGGCGCTGCACGGCACCTACTGGCACAACAGCCACGGCAGCGGGGCGCGTCCGTCGCACGGCTGTATCAATTTGCGCATCGATGACGCCCAGTGGCTCTACGAGTGGGCCGATGTGGGCACGCGGGTGATCATTTCGTACTAACAGCCTGTTCACGAGCAGGGCGCCGCTCGTTCGTCACGATTTATTCCGCCGGCCTATCCTCGGAAGGATCAGCCGGGATGTTCCCGTGCACCCAGCAGCGGAGTGAGTCGTGGGCCAGCCTGCCGGGCAGTGGGAAGTGACAATCCAGGTCTCGTGGCGGCGGCTGCTGGCCGGGCTGCTGGTGCTGGCCGGGCTGCTGGTGCTGGGTTTCGGCGTGTTCCGGCCTCTGCTCAGCGCCTATCTCGGCCGCCAGGTCAGCCGCGAGCTCAACGAGGCCGTGGCGCGCGAGGTGCTGGTCGCGCTGGTGGGCGAACCCACCGCCCCCGCCGCCGCTCCCGCTGTGGCGCCCGGCGTGGCGATCGTTGCGTCCGCCGAACGCGCTGCACCCGCCGTCGCTCCGTCCGCGGCCCCGGGCGCGATCGTCCCCGCGGCGACAGCAATGCCGCCCACCGCGGCCGCGCCCGCCGCTGCCGCACCCGCACCGGTGGATAGCCGGAGCATCGTGCGTGCTGTGGTGGCGCCCGCCGCCCCCACCGCCGCCCTCGCCCCCACGGAGCCAGCCGCGTTGCCCGGAGTCGTGCCCAGCCCCGCCCCGCTGACGGACGCGCCGCCAGTCGCCCAACCCACCCCGTTCGTCGCCCCGCCCATCAGCGCGCCGGAAGCCCCCCGCTCGGTCGAGGACGTGGTCGCGGCCCTGCCGAGCGGTACGATCACCGTCACCGAGGAAAAGCTGAACCGCCGCATCGCCGAGCGCATCGCCGGTCGGCGCCCGATCGATGGCATTACGGTGCGCTTTGTGCCGGAGCAGGTTCAGGTGACGCTGACCGTCCTTGGCCAGGATACGCTTGCCACTGCCGAACTGGCGCTTGTCGATGGCCGGGTCGTCGCCCAGAACCCGCAGCTGTCCGGCGCGCTCGGCCTGGTGATCGCCGTCAACGAACTGGTGCGTCCGGTAGAGGATGAGCTGAACAGTATCCTCGCCAGCGCCGGGCGCACGGTGCGCGCCGTGCAGATCGAGCAGGGGCAGATTGTCGTTACCCTCGACTAACGTGAAAATAGGTGGGGCAGCAGCCGTCAATCAGCCGCTACCGCCATCGGTTCCAACGTGACGTGATAACCGAGCTGCTCGATCCGCCGGCGCATGAGCGTCAGCACCCGGTCCTTCTGACG
>Ga0272446_1004633_pt1 | contig 16055 bp, 13 predicted proteins | sample YNPCB0061_FD_194587 | JGI IMG/M metagenome (GOLD analysis project Ga0272446, IMG submission 194587) | Hot spring microbial mat communities from Yellowstone National Park, WY, United States - YNP-CB-006-1 | ecosystem: Environmental > Aquatic > Thermal springs > Hot (42-90C) > Sediment | place... | reverse complement strand
TTCAAGGCCCGCAAGCAGATGCACGGGGCCGAGCTACTCATCGTCAATCACGCCCTGTTTTTCAGCGATCTGAAGCTCCGCCGCGAGGGCGGCTCGCTGCTGCCAGATTATCAAGTCGTCATCTTTGACGAGGCGCACACCTTGGAAGAGGTGGCCGGCGATCACTTGGGTTTGCAGATGGGGCGCGGCTCGCTGGAGTGGCTGTTCAACAAGCTGTACAACTCGCGCGGCAAGGGGGTGCTGGACTTTATCCCTGCCGATCACGCCGTCGAGCAACTCCAGCGCACCCGCCAGGCCGCCGAGCAATTCTTCGCTAGCCTATTGGCCTGGGCGGCTAATCAGCCACGCACTCCACGCAGCCCAGGGGCGGGGGGCAACAACCCCGAGTCGTTGCGGGTGCGCAAGCCGCACCCTGTCGCCGACCCGCTCTCGGAGGAATTGCACAAACTCGCCAGCCGCCTCGCCGAGGTCGCCAACGACCTGGAGGATGAAACCAAGATGGAACTCGACGCCCTGGCCAACCGCGCGTCGCAACTGGGCACGACCCTACAGGCTTGGCTCGCCCAAACGTTGCCCGATCAGGTTTACTGGCTCGAGGTGGCCGCTCCCAAGGTGGACCTGTGCAGCGCCCCGATTCACGTCGGCCCGCATCTCAAAGAGATGCTCTTCGACCGGGTGCCCACGGTCGTGCTGGCCTCGGCCACACTTACCACGGGCAAGGTGGATGGTTTTCGCCACCTGCGCGAACGATTGGGCATCCAGACCTGCGCCAAGCAGGAGTTGGCCTTGGGCAGCCCGTTCGATTACGCCCAGCAGGTGGAGTTACACCTCTGCAAGGCCATGCCCGACCCCTCGGATAATCCATCTACTTATGAACAAGCCGTGCTCCAAAAACTCCCGGAGTATCTGGAGCGCAGCGGCGGCCGGGCCTTTGTCCTGTTTACCTCCACCGCCTTTCTGCAAAAGGCCGCCCAAGCCCTGCGGCCATGGTGCGCCACGCGGGGCTATCCACTGCTGAGCCAGGCGGATGGGATGCCGCGTTCGCAGATGGTGGCGAAGTTCCGCGAGGCGGGCAACGCGGTGCTGCTGGGCGTCGATAGTTTCTGGCAGGGCATCGATGTGCCGGGTGATGCGCTGTCCAATGTGATCATCACCAAATTACCCTTTGCCGTGCCCGATCGCCCCGTGCTGGCCGCTCGCATGGAGGCGATCGAGGCCGCGGGCGGCAACCCGTTCTTCGATTATCAAGTGCCACAGGCCGTGATCAAACTCAAGCAGGGCTTCGGCCGACTGATCCGCACGGCTAGCGACCGGGGCATGGTGGTGATTCTCGACCCGCGGGTGCTGACCAAGAGCTACGGCAAACGCTTCCTGGAGGCCCTGCCGCCATGCCGCCGCTTCGTGGATGGCGTCGAGAATTAAGAAGAAACGATGAAATCCGAAATTGTCCAACCAAAAGCTATTGCCCCCCCATTGTGCTTGTTATGATTGGTGAAAATCAGGGAGATTCATCCATGAAGTTCACCTTCGATTGGCGGATCGTTCAGGCTCTTGGTTTCATCTTCCTCAGCATTTCTTCGTGTCACGTGCTGTCGCCCGGACTGGAGATTCCCGTTCGCGGCGAGATGCAAAAGGAAACGCGGCCGTTCCCTGCTCAGGTTCAACTCGGCTCGCACAAGGTCAAGACAGTACAAGAAGCCTTTCTGCCATTCCGTGCTCCACAGGACAAGGGCTGGAAGGTGGAACAGATCGAGATCGATTCGGCCGATTTGAAACTGATTCCCGCGACGGGCGGTTATCGTGTGCTACAAACGATCGGACAGCAGGGCGAGCGAGGTGCGCTTTCACGTCCGGAAACCGGGCGAATCGGCCGCCTTGGTTTATAAAGTAACCGTCGACGATTACGGGGAGGCGAAATGAGCCGGACCATTTCCCTTAGAGGCATGCTCCTTCTGGCTACCCTGGCGACCACGACGGCCAACGCCCAGCCGGCGACGGACAAGCGGGCCGGCGTGAAGGCCATCTTAGACGCCTGGCAGGCGCAGCGAACGCAGTTTCCGTATCTGCGTTACACCGCCAAGGGTGTGGAGACCATCCCGAGGGGCATCTCCACCCACTCCAGCGACGGGAAACCGCTGCCAGTGCCGCTGCCGACGGAAGACAAGACCTTTCCTGTCGATCTGTCGCTGTTGTTGGACACCAAACGCGATCGCTACCGCCTGGAGCGCAACGCCTTGGAGTATGACATCGAGACCGACACGCCCCGACGCTTTCCCATAGTCATAGGGTTTGACGGCGAACAAAACTGGGTTACCATTCCGCGCGGCGGCTATCGTCCCCAGGAAGGCGAAGAGCTGGATGCCGCGACCGTCTCGGGCAACCTGCGTGGTGTCACTCTAACTGCCGATATCCAGGGGGTTTTTTTATCCCATGGTTATGTGACGATTCATCATCATCGCAGGATGCCGGGCAAATTTCAGCCCACGCTCGACCCCGACGAGTTTTACCTCCACGGCACCGGCAAGTATCAGGGCGTTGTCTGCACGATCGTCCGCACCGAGTTGGACCACAGCGGCGGCGAGTCCTACCACGAGTACTGGGTCGATCCGCAACGGGGCGGACTAATCCTCCGCTCGCTGCGGTTCGTTGGTAATGAGCTTCGTGACGAAACCGCCATCGATTACAAGAAGCAAGGCAACGACTGGTTGTTGGCGGGTTGGAGTTTTCTTGGACGATACCGAGGCAAGCTTCAACGGTCCTTGCGATTCAAGGTCGAGGTGGCCGAGACCGCGTTGCAGCCCAGCGAGTCGGAATTCCAGCTCGCCCTGAAGCCGGGCATGAAAGTCCGTCGCACGGTGTACGGCGGCCATCCGTCATCGGCGACCCACCCGCCCACTCAATCGGAACGCTTTTATGTGGTGAACGCCGCGGGTTTGTTGGTGCCGGTGGACGGCTCGTCCTGGGCGACAGGATGGGTTTGGTGGGCCGTCGCAGCCGGAGTGATCTTCGCTTTGGCAGTCTTGTGCTTGCTCTGGTATCGACGATCTCGCTCCGTTCAATAGCTGGACCTCTCAAAACAGGAGCCAAAAATGGAAAGATTCTCTTGGAGATGGTTTCTCCGGTTTCTGCTACTGCCCGCCCTCGGTGGTGCTTTTCTCGCAGGCTGGCAACAGGCCCGAGCTCTACCCAAGTGTGTGAACTGCGACTGTAAGGATGTGCTTTTCTGGCAGCCATCCACTATCCCACCGAACGAAGGCTACGGCCTGTGGAGTTGGTGGAACCAGGCTTACATGTCTCATGGCTTCGTCGGCATCTGGGCCGAACCACCTTGCAATAGCATTCCAACAACCTCTATCGACAACTATCCACGTGACACCTGTGTCGAATGCAGGTACACTTGCAGCGTGGCAATGCCAGTTAACGTGTGCGAAGTGGAATGCGATGATCTGAATACCAGAAATCGCTGCGACAGACGTGGCACAGGAATGCTTCTTCGCCGCCGCTGCAGCCCCTGACGAGGATTTGCCGATGAACACTCATAGACTTCGCCGTGGCTTCACTCTGATCGAATTACTGGTGGTGCTGGCCATCGTGGGGGTGCTCGTCGGCCTCTTGTTGTGCGCCGTGATGCAGGTGCGGGCCGCCGCGGCGCGGACGCTTTGCGCCAATCGCCTGCGGCAGATTGGCCTGGCGTTGCACGGCTATCATGATACCCATCGCTCGCTGCCCTCGGGCACTACCACGGGTCAATTGCCCGGCGACTTCGCCGCCATGAACTGGCACGTGCGGCTTTTACCTCATCTGGAGCAGGAGCCGCTCTGGTGGCAAGCCGTTCATGCCCATCAGGTCGAACCTGATCCGTATGAGGCGGTGGGGTCGTTGCATCCGCGCGATCGGGTCATGCCGATCTTTGAATGCCCGGCCGATCCACGCGGTGGTTCCCACTGGGTGTCGGAGAAAGGGCATCGCTATGCGCTGACCATGTATCTGGGCGTGCTGGGTACGGAGTTCTCTCGTTCCAACGGCGTGCTGTATCTGGACTCGCGCGTGCGCTTGGCCGATATCACCGACGGCACCAGCAACACCCTGATGGTGGGCGAATGCCCGCCCAGTCCCTCGCTCCTCTGGGGCTGGTGGTATACGGGGTGTGGGCAGCCGGTCAAGGCCTCGGGAGATGCGATCCTGGGCGTGCGCGAGTACAACTTCAGCACCAGTGAGCCCAACTGCCCGGTCGGGCCGTACGCCTTTGGACCGGGCAAGCTCACCAATCCCTGCGACGTCTTTCACTTCTGGAGCCTACACTCCGGCGGCGCGCATTTCGTGCTCGCCGATGGCTGCGTGCGCTTCGTCGGTTACGGCGCAAAAGACGTGATGCCCGCCCTGGCCACTCGGGCCGGCGGCGAGGCCGTCGAGGTGCCGTGAGGGGGACGTGGCTCAGCCGTCACAGCGGATACTCGCCGATCGGCAGGCCCCGACGCACTACCTCTTGCAGGCGTCGCCAGCCACGCGTCACCCGACGCTCTTCCTCGGCGACGAAGCTGGCATCCAGGGTGCGTTTGTCGAACCAGCCCTCGCACACCACCGGCGCAAAGGCCGGATCGACGATGTATTGCGCTCGCTCGGCCGCACAGCTTAGGTGCCGATCCGGCCGATTGAGCAACTCGTCGACCCCAACTTCGCCCAGCACATACGCTAGGTACAACTCCGAATCGGTGATCTCGGCCACTTCCGCGCCACACACGGCACAGAGGTAGCCCTGGTCGCAGCGGCTCATTGAAACAGCCTCAGCACAAATACACCTTCAATACCAAACCTGCAATACCAACAGAACTGTTTGCAACAAGTCATCCATACATCTTCAGCACCGGAATCACCGTCGTCTGCGGCTCGGGGCCGGTCACGTGTACCTGACCGTCGGCAGCGATGAACACGTTCACCTCGCTACGCACGCCAAACCCCGGCAAATAGATGCCCGGCTCGATGGAAAAGCAAGTGCGACGCATAACCCGGCGCGTCTCGTGCGTTTCCAAGTTGTCCATGTTGGCCCCGTTGCCGTGTGTCTCCTCGCCGATGGAGTGGCCGGTGCGGTGGCAGAACGCCTCGCCGTAGCCGGCGGCGGCGATGGGGGCGCGGGTGGCATCGTCCACTTGCCAGCCCTGCAAGGGGCGGTTGTGGGTCAAGGCCTCGCGCACTAGGGCAATGCCCGCGTCGCGCCCGGCGCGGACGATCTGAAAGATCTCTTCATACTTGGCTGGCACCTCGGTGCCCAAGTAACCGGTCCACGTCAGATCGCTATAGACGGCCCGGGGCTGGTTGAGCTTGGCCCACAAGTCGATCAGTACAAAGCTACCTTCGTGCAAAACGCCGTCCTCGCCAGGACGCGGCTCGTAGTGCGGATCGCCTGAGTGCGGCCCGACCGCCACGATCGGCGTATGATCAGTAACCAGGCCGTTGACCTTGAAGTGATCGAGGATGACCTGTTGCACGTCCATCTCATGGGTGCGGATGCCGGCCCGGAGCCGTTGGGCGATGAAGCTCCAGGCGGCGGTGAAGGCGCTGGCGGTGTGGCGAGCGGCTTGCTGGTGCATGGCCCATTGTTCGTCGTCCCAGCAGGCCTCGAAGCGCTGGATCAGATCGCCCGAGGGCACCACCTCGACACCACACGACCGCACTAGTTCGATAGTGCCGGCATCGACCCGGGAGATGTAGGGGTTGGCGTTGCGCGGCACGTATTCCATGGCGACGCGTTTGGCCCCGGCCAGCAGCCCGGCGACGCCGGCCTCCAGCTCTTGCCAACGCAGGTAGACGGTCTTGCCGCCGGGGTAGGCATCGAGCTGGGCCGATTCGATGCGATGCACGAGCTTGCGTGGCTCGCCGTGCGCGGGGATGAAGTAGAACCACCGCCGCGAGGCATGGGCATCGGCCGGGAACCGCAGCACCCGCCGGGCCAGCACATTCAGCCCACGAAAGTCATACAGCAGCCAGCCATCGAGACCCTCCTCACGCAAGGCGGCCTGCACGGCGGAAAGATCAAACATGGAGCCATCTCCGGGGAAACGAGGCGCAACGGTTATCCGTCCACTGTAGGGCGAAGCGGGGCCGTCGGCCAGCCGAGGCCGGTGAGCGGGGCCGTGCAAAGAAAAAGGAGAAGAATCAGAAAAAATGCTTGCCAGAAAAATTGGCGTCGATTAGATTAATCGTACCACTTCCCATCACACAACGCGCAACGGAGTTGCCGGTATGAAATCTTCGTCCTTCGTCCTTCGGTAAAGCCGCGCCCCTTGAGATGCTGGAAGCACGCGATTGTCCCACGGTCAACGTCAGCGTTCTGGCGGCCTTTGACGGCAGCGAGGGCCAGCAGGACGGTAGCTTCCTCCTCTTCCGCGACAACACCTCGGGTAGCCTGAGCGTCAACTACAGTCTCGTCTCGCAACCCCTAAACGGCGGCCCCATCGCCGTCCCCGAAGACGGGCCAACCTCTCCGCCTCTCCTTGGGACCGTCACCTTCGCACCCGGTGAAGATCAGGCGACGATCACGCTGCCAATGCCCCAGAACGACCTGCGTCAGGGCTCACAACAGGTGGCGTTGACACTCGCTCCCGGCGTGGGCTACACGGTCTACCAACCCGAACCGGACCACGTGCTACTGACCGACGATGAAGACGACGATTCCATTTGGATCGAGGAGATTCAAAACGCGGTTGAGGGCGGCGATGTCGGCTTCGTGCGGGTCGGCCGTGCTGATCCGACGGGCTACCGCTCCGTGCCCTACAGTATCCTCAGCGGTCCCGATATGGCCACCATGGGCATTGACTACGCACCGTTGAGCGGAACGTTAGTTTTCTTGCCAGGCCAACGTACGGCAGAGGTGGTGATCGATGCCACGGGACCGTTCGTCGATGTGGCGGTTGAGGGCGACGAGACAGTTACATTGCTGTTCATGCCGCCTCCGCCCGTGGGACCGGCCCAACCGCCGATTGAGGCTAAACCCATCATCCGCGATGCGCGGCCGGGAAATGATGCCCCGGTCTTTCAATTGCCGCCCGGTAAAGCCTTCTACGAGTTCTACCTCGGCGACCTCACGCCATCAAACACCTACGTCGATAACGTATTCGCAACCGATGCCGATGCCGACGAGGTGACCTACTCGATCAGCAACGGCAACGCGGATGGGGTTTTCAAGCTCGATCCGAAGACCGGGGACCTGAAACTCGCGAAGGATCTCACTGGGGCGATGCCCACCCTGTACGCCATCCAGGTGAAGGCGTCGGATGGGCGGGGAGGTGTGGTCACGGAAGAGGTCATCATCAACGTCGTGCCCATGGTGGTTCTCACGGGCGACCGACACGGCGTCGAGGCCAGCATCTCCGAGAATCTGTTGCCTAACGGTAACTATCTGTGGGATACCATTGAGTTGACTTTCCGCCGCTTCTCACGGGATATCTCTCAACCACTGACGGTGCATTACAAGGTGCCGATGAATGCCGCACAGGGGGATACGGCAACTCGTGCGGACTTCGACAATCCGAACGTGCTAACTGCGGCGGGTGTGAACACCGGAACGATCGTCATCCCGGCGAACAAGGCCACCGCAACGATCAGCATTGGGCTGGCCGAGGACGGACAACTGGAGAGCATGGAGAAGTTCCGGGTCATGATCGAGGATGACCTCGATCGCGAGTATGTAACCATTCACAAGGATTCTGGTGTAGACAGAATCTCTTTCAACCATCTTCCGGGGAGGCCAGTCGGCGAGCAGACGGCAACGCTCCTGTTGTTGGATGATGTTCAGCTGTTCGCTTCCGAGAACCTGAACATAGTCGAAGGCTGGGCGCTCGCAGATGAGGATAGCCCTGTGGATCTCAACGATGTTGACCAAGGAGCCATTCCCAACTGCTGGTTCACGGCGGCCATCGGAGCGATCGCCTGGCGAGAGCCTGGCAGCATCCACACGGCACCAGGCGGACCAGGCGATATGCTGGTTCGCCGTCCCGACGGCACGGTGGCGGTGCGATACTATGTCCAGACACCACTGGGATTGCGTCCTCGCCTCGCCGTAGTGGACATGACCCTCGACTATGGGATCATGGGAACGGAATTGTCTGGGGATTACGAAGACAAGCAGTTTGACGACAACAACGATGGCATCATCGATCGCAGTTACCGGTCCTATGAGGTCTGGCCGAACATGCTCGAGAAGGGGATGCGGCGGATCCTGCACGATACCGGCAGCCCCCAAAGTATGACGAGCATCGGACACGCAGACGTTGTTTGGAACCTGCTGACTCCGGGCCAACCCGTCAATAAGGCGAAAAGGGTCGATATTCCGAAGGTGCTCGCTCAGGGGGCTGTGTCGGTCAATCAAATGGTGGCTGCATACGGCGCAGGCAAGAAAGTCGTTCTTGCGTCTCGAACCCTGAAGGAGGTTGATTTGCTACCGACGGACCCAGCGGTCGTATCCAATCACGCCTACGTCGTATGGCACACGACCGCAACCGAAGTGAAACTATACAACCCTTGGGGCTACAAGCATATAACCGTGATGCGAACGAGTATTCCCAGGTTTTTTGACACATGGTACTACCAATGAGAACCTTTCTGGTCACTTGCAGTCTTCTGCTGGGCTTTGTAGCTTTCGCCGCACCACCGGAAGCCCCGCCGCCCCTCTTCATTCCGGATCGGATCCTGTTTCAAAAAGGGCCGGATTTGCGTAAGGATTGTTGGGATCTGCGGACAACCTACTGGGGATCAGTGACCCACAAGGACGGCAGGACTTGGAGTCCCGGGGGCACACTCAGCGTTAGCTGGCGAAAAGTGCCGCTGCAGTATTATATTCTCTCCACGCCCCAACTCGATTCCAACGACGTCATCGCGGCCCGTGGCGCGCTGTATCGCGTTCGCGTGCACGACGAAAGCATGGGCTGGCGGCGCATCGAGGCGAGCGGGCCGTACAAGGGGCTGGAGCCGAGCATCGACACCATCGCCGTGCCGCTGGCCACGCCGTGCCGCCGAGGCTCGAAGTACGACGATGGCCGCATCGCGCTGGTGGGCGACGCCAGGCTGTATGGCACTGCGTTCCAGGTGGCGGCGATCGAGCCGACCTCGGACGCCGATCCGTCGCTGGTGGCCCGACTATTCAGACGCCAGGTGGTGGAGGAGGGCAAGTACGTGGACCACGAGGCAACGCTGCGCGAGGGCGACTATCTGTCGATCAAGGACAACGCCCACAAGGTGCTGCGTCTGGTGCCGCGCGACAAGAAGACCAAGGTGGTCGGCTGGATGGTGCTGGCCGGCGACCCCACGCCCGACGAGACGCTGAAGAAGCTCGGCAAACGTCCCGTCCGTCTGGTGAAGGTAAAGAAGTAACGCGGCGTCCGCCTTAGCCGCCCGGAGCGCGGCCGAGCAGGATCATCGCCAGGCGGTCCAGCTTCGCCGCGTCGAGCGGTTCGCCCAACGATTCGGCCAACTGGGCCAGGAAGACGGTGTCGGGCGCAGTCCAGGCTTTGCTGGCCAGGTGGCGGGCGGCCTGCTCCAGCGTCCAACGTTCCGAATAAACCAGGTAGCCCAGAATCGTCGCGGGGCTGCGGCTGATGCCGGCGAAGCAATGCACCAGCACGCCACCGGCGGCCCGGCCGGCATCGATGAACAGACGCGTCGTGCCTAGATGGCGGTAGAAGGTCGGGTCGGGATCGCGGATGTCCATGCGATGATAGGTAAAAACGCGCGGATGGAAGTTCGGCACCTCGACGGCACAGTTGAGCACATGCGTTATTCTTTGTTGACGTAACAGGTGCAGATCGCGTGCGTCCTCTTGTGCCCCCAGGTACAGCCCCTCCAGGATCGGCGTCATGCCCCCTCCGGCAACACCGCGATCACCTTTAGCTCGATATGGATCGGCGTCGGTAGTCGGCTGATGCCCACCGTCGTCCGCGTCGGCCGATTCTCCGCGAAATACTGGGCGTACACCTCGTTGTAGGCAGCAAAGTCGGCCTCCAGGTCGGTCAGGAACACCGTCACATCGACGATGTCCTGCCAGCGGGCTCCGGCCGACTCCAGCACTGTGCGCACGTTGGCGAACACGCTGTGGCATTGTGCCCGGATGTCGTGGGCGATCACCCGGCCGGCGTCGTCGGTCACGTTGCCCGGCACGCGGTTGGTGGCCGGGTCACGCGGGCCGATGCCGCTGAGAAAGAGCAGATTGCCCACGCGCCGGGCGTGCGGATACAGGCCCACGGGCTTTGGCGCGGCCTGGCTGACGATTTCGTTGTTGGGCTCGCTCATGCCGGTACCTCGTCGCTGTAACGGATGCACACCGTTTTGGGATCGGTGAAAAAACGCAGCGCGTGGTCGCCGCCCTCTCGACCGACGCCGCTGGATTTCACGCCGCCAAAGGGCACGCGCAGGTCGCGCACCAGCCAGCAATTCACCCACACCGTGCCGCACTCCAACGCCTCGGCCAGGCGATGGGCACGACCCAGGTTGGTCGTGAACAGCGACGCCGACAGGCCGTACTCCACACCGTTGGCGATGGCCAGCACCTCGCGCTCGCCGCGAAACGGCAGCAGCGTCGCCACCGGGCCGAAAATCTCCTCCTGATTGGTGCGGCACTTGGGGTCCAGGCCGGCGATTACCGTCGGCGACAGGAAATAGCCATTCTTGCACCGCTCGGGCAGGCTGGGCACCGTGCCACCACACAGCAGTTTGCCGCCCTCGGCAACAGCACGCTCAACATGGCTGCGCACCTTTTCCCAGTGCGCTTTACTGATGAGCGAGCCTTGCTGTGTGGCCGGATCGAGCGGATCGCCGACCACGAGATTGCGCGCTAAGACCACAAATTTTTCGACAAATGTTTCGTAAATGGATTCTTCGATGAGAATGCGCGAGCCACACAGGCAGATCTGCCCCTGATTGCCAAACGCCGCCTGCACGCAGGCGGGGAGGGCCTCGTTTAGGTCGGCATCGGCAAAGACCAGAGTGGGATTTTTGCCGCCCAACTCCAGGCCGACCTTCTTGAACAGCGGGGCGGCGACGCGGGCTACCTCGGCCCCCGTGGCGGTACCGCCGGTGAAGCTGATGGTGTTGATGCTGCGATGGGCGACGAGGGCCGCGCCGGCCTTCGCCCCCGAGCCATGCACGACATTCAGCACGCCGGGCGGCAGGCCTACCTCCTGAGCGAACGCACACAGCCGCTCGGCCGTCGAGGGCGTTAGTTCTGACGGTTTGGCCACCACGGTGCAACCGGCCGCCAACGCCGGCGCGATCTTCCAGGTAAACAGATACAGCGGCAAATTCCACGGCGAGATGCACCCGGCCACGCCGCGTGGTTGATTCAGCGTGTAGTTCAGGCCGACGCCCTCGGTGCGATAGGTTTCCGAATGGAAGTTTTGGATGGCAGTGGCGAAGAAGCGGAAGTTCGACGCGGCGCGGGGAATCTCCAGCGTCCGGGCACGCGTGAGCGGCTTGCCGCTGTCCTCGACCTCTAGCCGGGCTAGCTCCTCGGTGTGTTGCTCGATCTTGGTGGCCAACGCCTCCAGCAGGCGGGCTCGTTCGGCGATGGGGGTTTTGCTCCAGGCAGGAAAGGCGGCCCGGGCAGCCTGGGCGGCCTGGTCCACCTGGACTGCGTCGGAATCGGGCACGGTGCCGAGGACTTCACCCGTGGCGGGATTGACGTTGTCGAGCGTGCTGGGGGTGTCGTGGAAGGCCCCTGCAAAAAAGTTACGGATGCGACGCATGGTAGCCCCTTTGGTTTGTTGGACTGCCCGTTAGCATAGCGGAAGCTAGCCGCACAGCCGAGGGGCCGCAGGCAACCCGTTGCCGCCAGCGCCCTTGACGCCCAGCGGCGGCCATCTACCATGAATGGGGAACGCTGAGGCTTATCTATTCGGAAAAATAGATAAGAAAATCTCATCGTTTGTGTCGCCTCGATTCTCCAGCACAAGGAGTTGGCTCCATGAAACTTTCGTATCTAGCTACCTTTGGTCTGGCCGTGGCTCTGGCGGTGGGCTTGTCGTGGGCCGACGACAAATCCAAGCCGATCAAGTCCGGCCCGCAGCCCGGCGAGGAATTGGCTGGTCCTTTCCATCCGCTGAACATCAACGGCAAAGCAGCCGGCAAAAAGTTCTGCCTGTACTGCTCCAACGGTGACAAGCCGGTCGCCATGGTCTTCGCTCGCACCCCGAGCAAGGAAGTGACCACGCTGATCAAGAAGCTCGATGAAGCCTGTGAGAAGAACAGCGCCGCCAAGATGGGCAGCTATGTCGTCTTCTGCAGCAGCGAAGAGGGCCTGGAAGACAAGCTGAAGCAGCTGGCCAAGGACGCCGACCTCAAGAAGGTGGTGCTGGCCATCGACAACCCCGCTGGTCCGGACGGCTACAAGGTGGCCAAGGAAGCCGATGTCACGGTGGTGCTGTATGTCGAACGCACGGCCAAGGCCAACTTTGCCTTTGGCCCCGGTCAGATGACCGAGAAGGACATCGACGCCATCCTCGAAGCCACCAGCAAGATTCTGAAGTAATTGCTTAACACAGATGAGAAAGTAGCGGGCGAGTCGTGGATACGGCTCGCCCACTCGCTTTTGCCGGCTCGCTTCGTAGAATGAGGCCAGCCCGCTCCTGGCCGTGCAAGGAATAAGGAGGCTTTGCTTATGCTCGTTCGTACACTTGTTGTTTTGCTGATGTTTACGGCCGCTCTTCTGGCCCAGGGCAAGAAGTCCGACCATGTGGTCAAGGCCAGCGCCAAGGCCGTCGCCTCTGGAGCCAATCGCCTGGTCACCATCACGCTCGACATCGACCCCAACTATTACATCTATGCCAATCCCATCGACAACAAAGATTTCGCCGACAACCAGACAACGGTGACGGCGACCAAGGGCAAGCTGCTGAAGGTCAACTACCCCAAAGGCGAAGTGGTGCAGGACAAGATCGTCGGCGATTACAAGGTCTACAAAGGCAAGGTGACGATCGAAGCTACCGTCGAAGGCACCGGTCCAGTGGAACTGGGCATCGCCCTGCAAGCATGCAGCAAAACCTCGTGCCTGTTGCCCGCGACGATCAAACTCAACGTGCCCTGACGCACGCTTTCTAACCCACGCCTCTTGGGAAAGGGCCGCCATGCTGCCGCGTTTGTTGTTCCTCCCCGTGCTGACCCTGATGGGAATTCTGGTGCTGACCGCGGCCGCGCCCCCAGCGTCCCTGCGATCGCCCAACGCCCTGGTGCGTGAGAGCAGCCCGTACCTGTTGCAGCACGCTTACAATCCGGTGCAGTGGCTGCCCTGGGGCCCCGAGGCGTTTGCCCGCGCTCGCAAACAGGGCAAGCTCGTCTTCCTGTCGATCGGCTACTCCTCTTGCCACTGGTGCCACGTCATGGAAAAGGAATCGTTCAGCGATCCGGGCGTGGCCAAGCTCCTCAACGAGCAATTCATCTGCATCAAAGTCGATCGGGAGGAACGCCCCGATGTCGATCAGATTTACCTGACCGCGCTCAACGTCCTGGGACATCCAGGCGGTTGGCCCCTCTCCCTGTTTCTCGATGCCGAGGCCCGGCCGATCCTCGGTGGCACCTACTGGCCGCGCGACGACACGGAGCTGGACGGCGAAACACGGCCGGGCTTTAAAACCATCCTGAGCCGCATAGCCGAACTGCACCGCAAGGAACCCCAGACGCTAGCCGATCAGGCAGCCAAGCTAGCACGGGCGACCACGGCCGAGCTTACCGGCCGCACGCGCGGTCTGGTGCTAGTGGAGTTGGATCGCGAACTGGTGCAAAGCGTGACAAGTGGCCTACGCGAGGAGTTCGACGCGTTGCACGGTGGCTTCGGCAACCCGACGCGGAAGTTTGCCGGGCCAAAATTTCCGCGACCGTCGACGCTGCGGTTTCTGTTGGGCGAGATGCGTCGCACCAAGGACAACGAGGCCGCCCCCATGCTGCGCCTGACGCTCGATCGCCTAGCCCAAGGCGGCATCTACGACCATCTGGGCGGCGGTTTTCATCGTTACAGTGTCGAACGCACCTGGAGCGTGCCCCACTTCGAGAAGATGCTTTATGACAACGCCCAATTACTTGAAATATATGCCGAAGCATATCAGGTGACGAAATCACCTACCTATGCACGCGTGCTGCGCGAAACCGCGGCCTTCATCGAACGCGAACTAACCGCACCCGAGGGAGGCTTCTATAGCGCCCTGGATGCCGACAGCCAGGGCCAAGAGGGTCGCTTCTACGTCTGGACGCCCCGCGAACTCGCCGCCGCCCTGCCCCATCGCGACGAGCGGCTGCTGTTCGGCCGCGTTTACGGCACCGACCAGGGCGTCAACTTTGAGGGCAAGTATCACATCCTGCGGCTGCCCGAACCGCTGGAGGTGGCTGCTGCCCGGGAAAAACTCACCGCAGCCCAGCTCGACGAACGCCTCGCTCCTTTACGCAAACGCCTCTTCGATCGGCGAGCCCAACGCGAACGGCCGTTTCTCGACACCAAGGTGCTGACGGCATGGAACGGCCAGATGATCGCCGGACTAGCCCGAGCCGGCATGGCCCTGGACGACAAGACGCTCACCGCTCGTGCGGCCAAGGCGGCCGATTTTGTGCTCAAGACGTTACGCACGTCCGACGGCCGGCTGCGTCGTTCCTGGGCCGCCGTTCCGGGCGAGAAGCCGCAAGCTCGCTTCAATGCCTATTTAGATGATTATGCTTATCTCGTGCATGGGTTGCTCGCCTTGTACCAGGCCACGGGGGACAAGCGTTGGCTCGAGGAATCGCACTCTTTGACCAAGCAAATGATCGACCTTTTTGCCGATGACAAAGGTGGATTCTTCTATACCTCGAAGGATCATGAAAAACTCTTTGTCCGCGGCAAGGATAGTTTCGATGGCGCACAGCCGGCGGCCAATAGCGTGGCGGCCAGCAATCTTGTGCAGTTGTGGATTCTCACGGGCGATGCCACCTACCAGAAACAGGCAGAGCGGACCCTCCGCAGTTTGGCCGGGCTGATGAAAAACCAGCCGACCTCGTTGTGTTGGGCCGCCGACGCTCTGGGGGACTATTTGGCCCAGGCCGCTAAAAAGAAATGAAAGCGACCGACGAACTCCTTATCAGACTCGCGACCAACCACTCTCTCGGAGTCTCGCCTTGATGTTACCCCTCACGATTGTTGTCCTGGCGGGTTGTCTGCAAACCGGCCTAGCGCTCGGTTTGGTCACCGCGCTGAAACTCCAGGCAGCACGGCGACCGGATATTCCCGATGAACCGGGCAAAGGCTTGCTCAGTGCCTTTAATTTCCTGCTCATTGCTCTGCTGCTCAGCGCCTCGGTCGTGCTCGATCTGTTGGGAACCCGGACTGGCTTTCTGATCGGCGGCCTAGCGCTGTCGCTGGGTCTGGCTCTACTGTCCTTGACCCGCCCCTCGGGCCGGGCCGCTGCCCAATTGATCCTGGCCGGCCTGGGCGCTACCCTGCTGTACTTGGCCACGCTGCACCTGATGCCGCGCGGCCTGTTAGGCGAGCAGAAGGTGGTCGCCTCTTTGTTGTTCGGTTTCGTACTGATCGGTTTCGGGGGTCTGTTGGCCGGCCCTTTGCTGGAGATTCTTCTGGCCGTGGTGGGCTATCGTTTGACAATGCTGTTTTTTGGGTTGTTGGCCTTGGTGCCTGCCAGTCTGGCCCTCTGGGCTGAGGGCAATTCCTTTCCGCCGACGCCCACTTATGTGCCGTTTACGTTGTTGCAGGAGCCTCGCATCTGGTTTGCCGGCCTGGTTTTTGCCTTTTATGCCCCGCTGGAGTCGTTCGTCACCGTGTGGATCGCCACCTACCTACGGCAACAGAATCAGCTCGATCGCGCCTCGGGCTGGCTGGGGTGGTTCTGGCTGACCTTCATCAGCTCTCGCGTGCTGATTGGTGTCATTCAACACGTTTATTCCATCGACGATGGTTATCAGCCAGCCTTGCTCATCTTCTCGGCCCTGCTGGCGGCGGTGTTTCTGGGCAATCTGACCGGCTCCAGTTCAACGCTCACGGCTTTGTATGGCGTGCTCGCCCTGGGTTTCGTTCTCGGGCCGGTGCTTCCCAC
>Ga0272446_1004632_pt1 | contig 16057 bp, 14 predicted proteins | sample YNPCB0061_FD_194587 | JGI IMG/M metagenome (GOLD analysis project Ga0272446, IMG submission 194587) | Hot spring microbial mat communities from Yellowstone National Park, WY, United States - YNP-CB-006-1 | ecosystem: Environmental > Aquatic > Thermal springs > Hot (42-90C) > Sediment | place... | reverse complement strand
CTAAGGGATACGTCATAACCTTGTTCGAAGACACGCCATGGCCGTTAAACATTGCAGAATCGCCCATCAAATATCATCAAGCTGTATGCCATGGTAAGGTCTGCCATATGCTATGATCAATGCGCCCTCGCCGGTTGTCGGCCATGATCGCCTGGAGTGCTGCGCATACGCACAGACACGTTGCCTGGGGAGAATTGTGGCGCATACGGGGACTTAATCATTGCGTGCGGGCCACCGCAGCTCCCCGTACCACGACTGGCCAGTTCACTGAGCGCCACCTTCCTCGGCGGTATCGTTACTCGCCTGCCTGCATCAGTGTTTCAGGCGCTGGCAGGCGCCAGATGATCACGGGGGACAGAGGCATGCAGAATATGCTGGTACGGTTGATGGACATTCGCACTGGTGACCCGGACACACGCCGCCGTGCATCGGTTATCGTCCGGCTAACGCTCATGCTGCTGCTGGCAAACGTCGGCTTTGCCGGCATTTCACTGGTGGAGTCACCTCCTTCTGGCGTTGCCATACCCATCGCAAGCAGTATCTGCTTTCTCGCAGCATACCAGTTCGCGCGGCGCGGCAGGGCCGCAGTGGCCGCATGGATCATGATCGGTGCATGTCTGGCTGGTTCGTTTGCCGCAATGGCCTCGCTCACCACGGATCAGGCCGTGATTGTGCTCTTCTTTCTTGCGGCAGTCGTTGTTGTTGCCGGGTTAAGCACAACACTGGCGCAGTTCTGGCTGGTGGTTGCATGTACGATGGCCGGCGCCGGCCTGACTCTGCACCTGGCGCATCCCGATGTCTGGCAGTCTGTGGATGCGAGACAGGTCGTGTTGAGCGGCGTAGCGTTGATCGCGGTCGTCAGCGGCATCTCGTATCTCGGAGCACGTATCTCGCGGCAGGCCATTGAGGATGCGCAACAGGCGCGTATGCAGGCCGAGCAGGCACAGCGCGCACTGGCGCAGGCAAACGCCGATCTCGAAGCTCGCATCGCCGAGCGCACAACCGAACTCCGGCAGACGCTCGTAGCTCAGCAGACGCTGGCCGAGGAATTGCAGAGCAGCCTGGCGGCCCAGCAGGAACTCAGCCGCATGATTGTCGATCTCTCGCTGCCGATTATCCCCGTCCGCGATGGAACCGTGGTTGTGCCGATCTCCGGTAGCATCGACAGCACTCGCGCCAGCAGACTTGTCAGCAGCGTGCTTCAGACGATCGAACGCCGGAACGTCCATATCGTCATCTTCGACATAACCGGTGTGCCGATTGTTGATACGCAAGTCGCGCAGGCGTTGCTGCAAACGGCCAGTGCCATCCGGTTGATGGGTGCCGAAACGATACTGGCAGGCATCCGACCCGAGGTGGCCCAGACACTCGTCGGCCTGGGGATCGACCTGCGGTTGCTGCGAACCGTTGCGACCCTCCAGGAAGGTCTGGAACTCACGCCCCGGCCCATGCAGGCGGGCGCCATCCGCAGGATGCGACAATATGTGTTACAAGGATCTGCCAGGAGCGAGCTTCCGGGGAGCTCCGTCTGAGGGGCGGATGGACCTGATTGCGCGTATTGCGTGTCAGTGAGCCGGCTGGCGCCGCATCGTACACTTCACGAAAGCTGTGCATTCCGCAGCATGTCGTGACACCCCTGCCCGAAATGGTTCCACTCGCGCGCATACACGCTGTAGGATACTGATCTCTATGAAGATTCTGCTCCTTGGAGATGATGGCCGCGCGCATGCTCTGGCATGGAAGCTGATCAACAGCCCGCGATCGCCCGAGATTATCTGCGCGCCGGGTAATGGTGGAACGGCGCCGTTTGCACCGAGCGTCATGCTCGACATGACCGATGCCGCTGCCATCAGCCGCTGGACATTCGAGGAGCAGATTGACCTGGTCATCCCGGCATCCGGTGCGCCACTGCACGCCGGCCTGGTCGACGAGGTCCTGTCGCTGCAGGTCGGCGTCTGGGGCGCCGCACGCCGCACCGCCGCGCTGGAGCGCAGCCGCTGCATGACCAAAGAGTTCATGCTGCGCCATGGGATGCCAACCGCAACCGGGCGCGCATTCACCGATCTTGCCATTGCCGAGCGCTACCTCGCCACACTGCCGTTGCCGGTGATGATCAAGACGGACCATCCCTCCGGCGGCGAGGAGATCTTCGATGACCGCTACGCGGCACTGGAAGGGTTACGGCGCCTGTTTGCCGCGCGTTCGCTCGACGGCGGCGAAGGCGTGGTGGTGGAAGCCGCGTTGCACGGCCCGCGAGTGGCGCTATCGGCATTCACCGATGGCCGCACGTCTGTTCCATTGCTGGCGGTTCGTCTCTACGACCGGGTTGATGAACGAGACCGCGGCGCTCAGGCATCTGGCGTCGGAGCGCACACCAGCAACTCACCATTTGCCCGGCAACTGGCGCGCTACCTGCACGAGAAATTCATCATACCGGCAGTCGCTGGCCTGGAGCAGGACGGCCTGCCCTGCTGGGGGATCCTGGGAGTTGATTGCATCATTACCGCCGACGGGCCACGCGCAACGGCGTTACGCTGTACCTTTCGCGAAGGCGAAGCGCAGGTTGTGCTGCCGCGCCTCGAAGACGACCTGCTACCATGGGTCGAGGCAACGATTGCCCGCCGCCTCCACGAATTGCCACCACCAGCGTGGACGATCACGCCCAGCGTCGGCCTGGGCCTCATGGCGCGCGGCTATCCGGCCTTTTTTCCGACTGGCGGGCAGGTGCATGGGCTCGATGACATTGAACCGGGGGTCATGGTGTTTCACAGCGCCACGACCCATCCGGCGGCGACCGTGCCCTACACTTCGCGAGCCTCTGCCGGTCGGAGTGGCGGCGCAACCGCGCTGAATTCGATGATCGGCGGGTTGCTTGGCATGGGCGGGTCATCTCAGTGGTCCGGCGGCCTGCGCACAACCGGCGGCCTGGTCGTGACCGTGGTTGCGCAGGGGGTCTCGCTCCCCAGCGCACGCGCACGCGCCCTGATCAATGCTGACCGGGTGAAGTTCGAGGCGTGTACCTACCGCGCCGATATTGGCGAGCGCGACTTTGGATGATGCCACCATAGCGGCCGGGAACTGGCCCGATACGCTGGAACTCGCGCTTGACGGCATCGCCCAGGGTGGTGAGGCCGTCGGGCGCCGGGGCGAGCGGGTCGTCTTTGCAGCAGGCGGTATACCCGGTGAGCGCGTGCTCGTCCAGCTGCGCGAGAAGCACGTCGCCTACGCCCGCGGCGACGTTATCGCCGTGCTTGCCGTCTCACCCGATCGCGTTGCACCGCAGGCGCCCGGCGCAAGCCACATGGCCTGGCAGCATATCGCATTCCTGGCCCAGCAGCGCCTGCGCCGCCAGATCCTTGCCGACCAGCTCGCCAAATTCGCCGGGATCGATCCGCAGCTGGTTGAAGAAACGACGCCCGCTTCCTCACCCTGGGGATATAGGAACAGCGCCCGGTTGCATTGCGTGGGGCGCCGCACCGGGTACTATGTTGCCGGTACGCAGGATATCACCGACCTTGATCACGATCCGCTCCTGCACCCGGTATTGAACGATGCCCTGGCTGCCCTTCACGTGGCACTCGCCGGCGAAGCGCAGGATGCGCCGCCGCTTGAGATCACGCTGCGCGTCAGCGAGGCGCACGGCTACTGTCTCGCGACTCTGCGCGGGCGTGGCGATCGCCGGCGACTGGCGGCACGCTGGCGGGCGGCGTGCCCCGTACTCGCTGGCGTGACTCTGGCTGCGCCACCGCCACTCGGCGCCGATACCCTGATCGAAGAGGCCGGCGATCTGGTGTTTTTGCTCCGGCCAACGACCTTCTTCCAGGTGAATGTTGCCGCGGTGACGGCGCTGCTGGAATTGATCCGCGCCGGTCTCGGCGCGGATGCTGGCGGGCGGCTGCTCGATCTCTACTGCGGCGCAGGAACGTTCACCCTACCGCTGGCGCGGCGCGCGACGGAGGTCGTCGCGATCGAAGAACATCCCGGCGCGATCGCCGACGCGCGGCGCACATCGGTGGCCAATCACATCACCAATGTGCGCTTCATTGCGGGGCGCGTCGAGGAGGCGCTGGCGCATCTTGATGGCACGTTTGATGCCGTGGTGCTCGACCCACCGCGGCGTGGTTGCCACCCGCGCGCACTGCAGGCGCTGCTGGAACTGGCGCCGCGATGCATTGTCTATGTCTCATGCCACCCGGCGACACTCGCCCGCGATCTGAGGATGCTCCTTGTCGCTGGCTATGCTGTCGAGCGTGTGACACCGGTGGATCTCTTCCCGCAGACGCCGCATGTTGAGAGCGTTGCCGTTCTTCGCCGGCAAGAGCGTAACGTATCCGGGTGCACTCCGTACCATCACGAGACGTTCCAGGGCTAAGAGCCTGTCCGAACACCAGATGGTCACCGTCATGGCGAGCGCGAGCGCAGCAATCTCCGCTTGCGCCGGTCGAGTGCTTCAGCCACGCTGCGCTCGCTGCACGCGGTCGCTGGCGCTCCGCGCACTGACCGCAGGCCCATGGGTTTTCGGATAGGTACCCAGTGCCTATCCGAAGAACGGATAGGATGCCATTGCACGCGAAGCGACGCCATCGAGCGACGCGAGCGGAGATGGCTCCCAGCAACAGAATCTGCCCCTACCGCTTACCCGGTGGGGCAGATTCTGCGTCTGGAGATCCTTCGGCAGCGCGGCACCCCCGACGCACCGTTCCTCCTTCCAGCCTCTCCCCACTGGGAGGAGGAGCCGGACTCGCCCCCCAGCGGAGGAGAGCCGGGGTGGGGGCGGCGGGCTTATCTGACAGGCATTGGTACTAGACTGCGATCTTCGCCGCGACCTCCGCCAGGCGGGTTGCATACCCCATTTCGTTATCGTACCAGGCGGCGACCGACAGGAACGTGTCGCCGATGACCTGCGTCAACGGCAGGTCAACAATCGACGAGTGCGGGTCGCCAAGGATGCGGGCCGAGGCCCACTCCTCTTCCAGCACGCCCATCACGCCCTTCAGCGGCGCTTCGGCCGCCGCCTTGCGGAATGCATCGTTCACGGCCTGCGCCGTCACCGGCTGTTCGGTCACCAGGTTCAGTTCCGCAATGCTGCCGGTGCGCGTTGGTACGCGGTAGGCCTTACCAGTGATCTTCAGATCCTTCCAGATGAACTGCAGCGCACGCGCCGCCCCCGATGACGACGGGATAATATTCTCCGTCGCCGCCCACGAGTCGCGCCGATCCTTCATCGGCTGGTCGGTCAACGACTGAGTATTGGTGTAGGCGTGAACTGTCGAGAACAGGCCGTGGCGAATGCCAAAGTTCTCGAGCACGACCTTCACGACCGGCGCCAGCGCATTCGTCGTGCAGCTTGCCATACTGATGATTTTGTGCGCTTCGGGATCGAAAGCATCAAGATTGATACCGGCAAGCAGCACGGCGTCACAGTCCTGCATCGACTTGCTGGGCGCGCTGACGAGCACGCGCTTTGCGCCGCGGTCAATGTGCTGTTGCGCAATGGCGCGCACCGTGGCGCGGCCGGTGCAGTCAATCACCAGATCAACACCCATCGCCTTCCAGTCGGGTAATTCATTCATCGAGTTGTAGTATGGAATCTCACGCCCGCCAATAATGAACCTGTTGTCGGCGGCCACGACTTCTTCGTGCCAGCGGCCATAGTTCGAGTCAACTTCAAACAGGGCGGCAAATGTGGGAACATCGCGAATGTCGGAGATCGAAACCGGAGTCCAGAGGTTGCCCTTGAGGGCGGCCTTCAACGTCGAGCGGCCGATGCGGCCGAAGCCGTGAACTGCAATTCGGGCCATACTGCTCCTCTTTCTGCGTCTCGTCCGTGAGTGCACAAAGGCGCCGGCACGCCGGTACGCCTCCGAGTGCTAGTATACATCATCTCTACACAGGTGTGGTTACGTGGAAGTGGTATGTGCATGCGCATCATGCCATATTTGCCTTCGGCAGAGCCGCCTGTACCGCTCCTCCAGGGAGGGCCATGCTGCCACAGGTGACACGCGCAACGGTGATGCCAGAGCGCATGTGGTACGCATCTACCCTGACGCTCAGGTGAAGCCTCCCGGTCGGGTGAGCGCGGCTCAAGGGTCAGCCTGCCGCCTGCCCCCACAACTGGCGCAGAAACCTGATTTTCTCCTGGTTCTGGTGCGTTCCGCCGCCTTCATGGTGATTGTAGTAGTAGACCCGAATCTGCTTCGCGCCGGCGTAATGATTGTAGGCGGCATACACGGTTGATGGCGGGCAGATTTCGTCCATCAGGCCGACGGAGAAGAGTGCCGGGGCCTGCGCGCGAGCGGCGAAGTTCAGGCCGTCGAAATAGCTCAGGGTCGCGAACACGGCGTCAACCCTGTCGCGATGCACCATGCAGTAGCGCGCGATTTCCTCGTAGGGATGCGCAGCGCTGATCTCGGTGGCGCGGCGGTAGTGGCACAGAAACGGCACATCGGGCATGGCGGCCTGAATGTCGGGAAGCAATCCCGCAACTGCAATGGTGATGCCGCCCCCCTGGCTTCCGCCGGTCACCACAATTCGCTGCGGATCAACGGCAGGATGCGCGCGCGCCGCTTCGACCGCGCGCACCGCGTCGGTAAACACCCGACGGTAGTAAAATGTCTGCGGGCTGGTGATACCACGGGTCATGAACCCGGGAAAGTGCGGGCTGGACCCGTCCGGTTCGAGGTCGGGCGTGTCGCCTTTGAGCCAGGAGCTCCCCTGGCCGCGCGTATCCATCACCAGGTGCGCATAGCCTGCGGCGCTCCAGAGCAACCAGTCGGTGGGGAATCCGCGCCCGCCACCATAGCCGATATACTCGACAACGCACGGCAGTCGGTGGTCGCGGTGGCGCGGCAACATGAGCCATCCTTTGATGGGTTGCCCGCCGTAGCCATGAAACGTCACATCAAAGGTCTCAACCGTCTCAAGGCCGGCATCGTACGGCTCAAAGCGGGCATCGAGCGGATGGCGCCGTGCCTCGCCCAGCGTCGCCTCCCAGAAGGCATCGAAGTCGGCAGGTTCCTGGCGCGCCGGTACGTAGCGCTGCAATTCGTCAAACGATAGGTCAAAGAACGCCATCGCATCCTCCTGCATCTACCAATCACGCGTGACGCCGCATTATAACGCGCCGGCGGCGCCTGGCCATTTTTCCAGGTCGTGCCCTGCCTACACCGGTGATGGCGCGCCGGGTCCAGCCTGCTATGATTGGCGCCATCCACTGCGATCATAACCGGGGCACCTTTCAGGAGTAGTTGTACATGACCACTGCATCCAGCGCCGATCCGCTCGGCACGCTTTCAAACCGGATGGCCGACGCCGTCGAACGCGCGCGGCGCACGATTGTCCTGGTGAATGGGCGGCAACGCCAGCCCGGCAGCGGCATTGTCGTCGCGCCCGATGAAATCCTGACCGCCGACCATGTTCTCGAACGCGATGATGATCTGACTATCCAGACGGACGACGGGCGCATCCTGACGGCGCGGCTCGCCGGGCGCGACCCGGTGAACGATCTGGCGCTGCTCCGCGTCGCCGGCCTCGACATTGACGCCGCGCCGCAGGCCGATGGCCCGGCGCGCGTCGGTCAGATCATCCTGGCCGTCGGGCGCCCGTCGCCCGGGGGGCCAATGGCCAGCCTGGGGATCGTCAGCGCAGTCGGTGGCCCGCTGCGCACTGCGCGCGGCATGGTGGAGCATATCATCCAGACGGATGCCACGCCCTACCCCGGCTTCTCAGGCGGCCCACTGATTGACTCCGCCGGCGCAGTGCTCGGCGTGCTGACCACCGGCCTGGTTGGCGGCATTGCGCTTGCATTGCCGGCCCCGCTGGCATGGCGCACGGCCGCAACGCTGGCAAGCCAGGGCCACATCCGGCGTGGTTTTCTCGGCATCAGCAGCCAGCCGGTGGTGTTGCCACCGGCGCAGCGCGCCGGGCGCAACCAGGAGCGCGGGTTGCTGGTGATGCGCGTCGAGCCTGACAGCCCGGCGCAACGTGCCGGCCTGCTGATCGGCGATATTCTCGTCGGGCTCGATGGCATCCTGCTGAACGACACCGATGACTTGCAGGCGCTGTTGAACAGCGACCGTGTCGGCAAGACGGTGCCGGCGGACATCATTCGCGCCGGCATGCTGACGACGCTATCGCTGACGATCGGGCAACGCCGGGCGGCGCCGTGACGGGCAGAATACGCACAATCAAGAATAAGGATGCCTGTATGCCACAGTTGGGTTATAGTGCGTTCGATCCCGGCGCGGGGTTCGCCGAACTGGCGCAACGCGTGCGGCCGGGCGTCGTGCAACTGCGCGGCGCTGGCAGAGGTGGTGGCACCGGGGTCGTCTGGAGCGCGGGCGGCACGGTGTTGACCAACGACCATGTGGTTGCCGGGACGCGCGGTGCGCTCCGTGCACAGACGATCGATGGGCGCGATCTGCCGGTGACAGTCACGGCGCGCAATCAGGAGCTCGACCTGGCGCTGCTGCGCGTACCGGCGGATGACCTGCCGCCCATGCCCGTCGGCGACTCGTCGCAACTCCGGGTCGGTGAACTGGTCTTTGCTGTCGGCCATCCGTGGGGCCAGCCATGGGTCGTGACCGGCGGGATCGTCAGCGGGTTGGGGGAAGCGGAAACGCGCAGCGGTGAGCGCGTACCGTTCATCCATTCTGATGTGCGCCTTGCGCCGGGAAACTCAGGCGGCCCGCTCCTTAATGCGCGGGGCGAAGTGGTCGGGATCAATGCCATGATTTTCGGCGGCGACCTGGCAGTGGCGATTCCCAGCCAGACGGTCAACGCCTGGGTCGGTGAGGAATCGGGGCGGCGCGCCTACCTGGGCGTGAGCGTCCAGCCGGTGCGACTTCTGCAAGGCGCGCCGGACGGGCGTACGGCAGGCCTGCTGGTGGCCGGTATTGCGCCCGGCGGCCCGGCGGAACGCGCCGGCATCCTGATCGGTGACCTGCTGGTGAGCGCTGATGGTGTGGCGCTGGATCAGCCGGCGGATCTGCGGGCCGCCATGCTGCGCCGCCCCGCAGGCGCGGCACTGCGGCTCTGGCTATCGCGCGCCGGCGTCATGACCGTCGTAGACGTCACTCCTGGCAAAGAATAGGATGCGGATGGTTCATGTCTTGATCGCAGCGCCGACCCCGGCGCTGCGTGCTGGTTTACGCGCGCTGCTGGTCGGGACCGGCATTGCGATTGTGGGGGAGGCCGGGTCGCTTGCCGCACCTTCGGCGATTCCGCCCGGCGTCGATGTGCTGATCATCGGCGACGAGGGGTTACTGGCCGATGCGGAACGGGCGCTGGCAGGCGAGCCGCGCTACGCCGCCCTGTTGCTGGCCGATGATGAGCGCCCGGCGGCGGCGTTGCGCCGACTACCGCTGACCGGATGGGGCATCCTGCCGCGCGACGCTGGCGCTGCGGAACTGGCGGCGGCAGTTCATGCCGTAGCGCAAGAACTGATCGTTCTGGCCCCCGGGCTTGCCGCACGGCTCGTCAGCCATACCCCGCTGGCAGCCGATGATCCGACGAGCGAGCCACTGACCGCGCGCGAGCGTGAGGTGCTCGATCTGGTCGGCCAGGGCCTGTCAAACAAACAGATCGCGCGCCAGTTGCAGATCAGCGAGCACACCGTGAAGTTCCATCTCTCGTCGCTGTTCGCCAAACTCGGTGTATCGAGCCGCACCGAAGCGATCAACCGCGGCGCGCGGCAGGGATTGATCACCCTCTGATGGTATAATGTTCATGCCGCAATCAGCGTACAGAAAGGAACAGCGTATGCCTGAGGCACGAACATTTCCGACGCGCGTCGGCATCCCTGCCGAAACGCGCCGCCAGATGATCACCCTGCTCAACCAGCTCCTGGCCGATACCTTCGATCTCTTCAGCCAGACGAAACAGGCGCACTGGAACGTCAAGGGGTCGCAGTTCATCGCGCTCCATGAGCTGTTCGACAAACTGGCAGAGGATCTTGAGGAGACGATTGACGATCTGGCCGAGCGCGCAACCGCGCTCGGTGGCACGGCGCTCGGCACGGCACGTATGGCCGCCGCCGCCTCGGCCCTGCCGGAGTACCCGATCGACATCACCGACGGCCCGCAACACGTCGAAGCGCTGGCCGAGCGCTTCGGGCGCCTGGCCGTGTCGGTGCGCGCGGCGATCGACGCCGCAACCGAAGCCGGCGATCTCGACACTGCCGACCTTTTCACCGAGGCGTCGCGGATGCTCGACAAGAATCTCTGGTTCCTGGAAGCGCACTTACAGGCATAGTGACGCCCGCCAGAATCAGGGCTGCTCCCCGTCGCCCTGTGCACCATGACCTGGTGCACAGGGCGATCCCTTTCGCGCACAATGACATCCAACCATCCGTTCTTCGGATAGGCACCTGGCATCGCTGCGCGACCTTATCTGACATGTATTGTGCTTCAACCACGACCGGTGTTACTCACGGTTGCCCTCGACCAGCGCGAGCGCCTGTCGCAGGTTGCCGCCGGTCGTATCGAGCAGACATTGCGCTTCAGCACACGAGCAGGCCCCACGCGCCATCACCACAGCGGTTTTGACACGCCAGCCCGCCTGTTCGAGGAGTTCGTGCGCGCGCGTTTCCTCGACGCCGGCCAGCCGTCGTACGATGTCGCGCGCCCGCGCGCGCAGTTTGGCATTGGTCGGGCGAACGTCAACCATCAGCCGCCCGTACACATGCCCCAGACGAATAAAGACCGTTGTACTGAGCGCATTGAGCGCCAGCTTCTGAGCCGTACCGGCCTTCAGACGGGTTGAACCTTCGATGAGTTCCGGGCCGACATCAGCGACGATCGCCAGGTCGGCAGCGGCCACGAGCGGTGAGCCGGGCGTACAGGTCAGCGCAGTGCAGAACGCCCGCCGGGCGCGAGCTTCCGCCAGCGCGCCAAGCACATAGGGCGTGCGCCCGCTGGCGGCAATGCCAAGCACGACGTCTTCTGTGCATGGATTGAGTGCCGCCAGATCCTGCCCGCCTTGCAGCGCATCATCCTCAGCCGCCTCCACGGCAGCATGCAGCGCTGCCGGGCCGCCGGCCAGCAGGGCGATCACCCGGCCTGGCGGGATGCCGAAGGTGGGTGGAAGTTCTGCGGCATCGAGGGCGCCGAGGCGGCCGGAGGTACCGGCGCCGACATAGATCAGGCGACCGCCGCGGTACATACGCGCAACGACCTCATCGGCCAGGGCGGCAATGGTCCGTGCCTGCGTCGCCACAGCAGCCGGTGCACGCGCATCTTCGGCGACAATCCGGCTCACAATCTCGGCAGCGCTGAGCCTATCGAGGTCGTCACAACACATGGCGGCGCACTATGGGCGAATACGGCGCAGGATCGCCGTCAGCCGGTCATAATCATCTTTGAGGAGCGTGGCAACTTCGCGCCCGGCGCGCACCAGGAACGCGCGATCGTCGTGATGGGCGCGGGCAGCGGCGCGGATCGCCGCTGCCAGCACCTCATCGCCCGGGATCTGATAGGCGAACAACACCGTGCGAAAGAAGTCGGTCGCCTGGCTGAAGCGCGCCACTTCTTCAGGCACACATTCGTAGACGCTATAGTGCACCGGGGGTGGTTGTGGGGGCAGGTACTGGTAGATCCTGCCATCGGCGACGAAACCGACCGTAATGGCCGAGAACTCCGTCTGCAGGACTTCGGCCAGATCGGGATGCTCGTGATAGATCTCGGCATCGTACAGTTCACGCCCGGCATAGGTGCGGCCGCGAACCAGTGCCCGCCCGCCCGGTTCCTTACTGCCGGTGCGGATGTCATAGACCAGACCATAGATCGCCATGCCTTCGGCGCGCGCCTGTGCGCGAACGAGCGCACCGAACGGCGGCGCCGCCAGCAACTCGTAGGCGCCGGCCGTAAAGCCGGTACTGGTCGACTCGATGACTTCGGCGATGCGCGACTGCATGGCACGTACTATACGTGCTCCGAACACGCGCGTCAAACGCGCCGGATCATGCCGGCACGCCGCCGTGACACACAACGCGCAACCCGGCGCCGGGCACGTTTCTGCTATAATGCACAGTCGCCGCATCATTCTGTGATTCACGCGCGTTACGTGGTAGCATGGATCCCGCCTCTGTATGGCCTGCAGCGGCGTGGTACTCCCGATCAAGGAGGCGCCGTGCGGTGGGTGAAGCCGCCGTACCGCACCACGAAAGAAGTAAGGTACCGCTCTGCCGCAGGCACGAGGTGCCGGTATGCGAGTTGCCTGTCAGGGCGGATCGCGTCAGACGTGTGATTCAGATCACTTGCACACGGAAGGAAGATATTATGGCCGACACGACGCGGCATGCCAGGGCGCGACGCAAGCCGGGGGACGCCGGGCCAACCGAGAAGATGCGCGAGTATCTGGAGGTCATCTATTACCTCGCAGCGCGTGGCGAGCCGGTCATCAGCGCCCGCCTGGCTGAATGGATGCATGTCACCCCGCCAACGGTCGCCGACATGGTGAGTCGCATGGAGGACCGCGGCTATATCGTGCGTGATGGTCGAGGTGAGATCGCCCTGACCGGCGAGGGGTTCGCGCTGGCGGAGGCGATGGTGCGGCGTCATCGCATCCTCGAACGTTTCCTGGTTGACGTGATGGGGTTGCAGTGGCACGAGATCCATGAAGAGGCGGTGCGCCTGGAACATGCGCTATCGCCGCGCATGGAGGCGCGCATCGAGGCGCTGGTGGGCCAGGCGACCACCTGCCCGCATGGCAACCCCATTCCCGGCCGCGCCGCAGGCTACCCTGGTGATGTGCGGCTTGACCAGGCGAAACCCGGGCAGACCTTCACCCTGCTGCGGATCGTTGAGGAAGCCGAGGAGGACACCAGCCTGATCCGCTACCTGCAGGGCAGCAATCTGGTTCCGGGAGAGCGTTTCGAGATTACCGACACCTCCCCTGCCTATGGTATCACGCTTCGTCGTGGCGAGCACCAGATCACCCTCTCGCCACAGATCGCCGTCTACCTGTGGGGCGAAGCAGGCGTCACTTGATCCGCCCGAACTGGCGTTCGATCTGGGTTGTTGTCAGCAAGATCATGGTCGGGCGACCATGCGGGCAGGTGCGCGGCGAATCACAGCGTTCGAGCTGTGCCACGAGGCCGCGCATTTCATCAAAAGAGAGCGCTTGCCCGGCGCGCACCGATGTATGGCACGAGAGGGTCGTTAGCATGGCCTCGCGCCAGTCGCGCGGCGTTGCCCCGCCACGCCCGCTCAGATGATCGGCGATTTCGAGCAATGCCGCCGCCAGGTCGCCCGGGTGCAGGACCGCAGGAATGGCGCGAACGCGAACGCTCCGGCCAAACGCCTCGATGATAAATCCCCACTCCGCCAGCCGATCGACGGCTGCAAACAGAAGATCCTGGGCCGACGGCGGCAGATCCACGACCTGCGGAATCAGTAGTTCCTGGCTCTCGACGGCGCCGGTCCCACGCTGTGCCATCAACCGCTCATAGGTAATCCGTTCGTGCGCCGCGTGCTGGTCGATCAGGTACATGCCATCGGGCGACTCGGCGATGATGTAGGCCTGGGCGACCTGGCCGACGATCCGCAGAGGCGGAAGTTTTACCGCCTGTGGTACGGCGGGCCAGGCAGATGCCGGCATCACCTCGGGCGACGCCGGCATCGGTTCACGCTGCCACGCACCGCCGGAGGCATCACCTGGCCAGTGGCCCGCGTCAGCCGGGCCGGGCGCTTGCTCGTGTGCCGTCGCTCCGCCCGCGATCCAGGGTGGCACATCCCGGGCGTTCTCATGAGCCGTTCCCAGGCGACGAAGTTCAAAGCGGCGCTGCGCCGTATCGAGCGCGGCTGGCGCGCCAGGCTCCATCCAGGGACGAACGCCACTTTCGAGCAGGGCACCGCGCACCGCGCGCCCCAGCACGCTCATCACGCGTGGCGTATCGCGGAACTTCACCTCACTCTTCGTTGGATGCACATTGACATCAACGGCAGCGGGATGCACGGCGATATTGAGGATTGCCACCGGATGGCGGCCCTTCATCAGCAGCGTATGGTACGCCTCTTCGACAACGATCGCCACCTGGCCACGCGGCTGAATAGCGCGGCGATTGACGAACAGGTGGATGGCTGAGCGCGAACTGCGCGTCAGGCCGGGAGGTGACACCAGGCCGGTTACACGCACCTGCTCGTCATCTTCTCCCGCGGCCGCATCAACCGCCAGCAACTGACGTGCAGCTTCAAGACCATAGACCTCGACCGTTGCGGCGCGCAGGTCGCCATTGCCGCTGGTCTGCAGGGTCGTGCGGCCGTCAATCGTCAGGCTGAAGCGCACTTCAGGATACGCCAGCGCATACTGTGTGACCGTTGCCGAGATCGCGGCGGCCTCGGTCGCATCGGAGCGCAGAAACCCGCGCCGAACCGGGGTATTGTAGAACAGGTTGCGCACGCTGATCGACGTGCCGGGCGAGCAGCCACGCGGCATCACCGCCTGGACCTCGCCACCGGCGATACGCAACTCGACGCCGACCTCGGCACCGGCGGCGCGCGTAACACATACCACCTGCGCGACCGAGGCAATGGACGGCAGCGCCTCACCGCGAAAGCCTAGCGTCGCGATCGCCCACAGGTCATCGGCTGTCAGCAGTTTCGAGGTCGCATGGCGTGCAAATGCCAGTTCGACCTCGGCGGCCGGGATGCCGCAGCCATCGTCCTGAACGCGCACCTCGCGCAACCCGCCGCCGCGCACCTCAACCGCGACGCGGCGCGCGCCGGCATCCAGCGCGTTCTCGACCAACTCGCGCACCACTGAGGCTGGTCGCTCAACGACTTCGCCAGCCGCAATCTGGGCCGCAACGGTGGCATCGAGCACCCGTATCGGCATGGCCCCCCCACAGGTATACGAACACGCTTGCGACTATTGTACCACACGGCAAGGCATAACGGCTGCCCTGCCGATGGGCAAACTTGACGCCGTGGGCGAGCCACCCGCGCTCGCGCGTGATGTGAACTGTTACGATCTGAATTGCTGCGCGGTTCGCGGAACGTTATGGCCCGGTTGTCGCCCGAGGAGATGCGGTCGCCGGAGCGGGCGTTCGCGTGATAGGCGTGATCGGGATTGGTGTACGGGTTTCGCCGGCCGTGGCGGTCGGGGCGGGCGACGCCGTCGCCTGTGGCGTGAGGGTTGCTGTCTGCGTAGCGGTGCGCGACGCGGTTGCGGTAGCAGCAGGTATGTTCGTCGCCGTAACCAGCGGCACACTGGTCGGTGGTGCAGTCGGAGCGGCCACGGTCGGCGGCGGCGCGGTCGGAGCGGCCACGGTCGGCGGCGGCGCGGTCGGAGCGGCCGCGGTCGGCGGCGGCGCAGTCGGAGCGGCCGCGGTCGGCGGTGGCGCGCTGATCCCTGGCGCCAGGACGGACGGATAGGCTACAAAGAGGGTCACTGCCGACAGCGCCACAAACAGCACGAATGCGAGCAGCGCACCGTGCCAGGTCAATCGTCGCGGCGCCGGCGGCTCGTATGCCGCGCGCGGGCGCAACGTTGCGGCCGGGGAAATTGCCAGCTCGCCAGGCATCGCCGCACCGACTGCCGGAGCCGGCGTCTCTTCCTCCAGCGACTGGTCTGGCACTACCGTAACCGGCAATTCGACCGTCGGTTGATCGGCTGCCGTGCGTTCCGCCGCATGTGCAGCCGGCAGATCGAGATCGTCAACGTGGGCGATGATTGCGGTAATGTTATCGGTTCCGCCACGTTCATTCGCCAGGTCAATCAACCGGTCAACTGCGTCGGTCAACGGCAACGTGAGCGCCGTCTGGCAGATCTCGTCATCGGTCACCAGGCCGTGCAACCCATCGGAAGAAAGCACGATTGTATCGCCGGCCTGCAGCGGGTAATGGAACAGATCAACCACGACCTCGGATTGATACCCCAGGGCACGGGTAATCACATTGCGATAATAGAGCGAGCGTGCCTGTTCGGCAGTAATGACGCCGGCGGCCACCTGCTCACCCACCAGCGAATGGTCGCGCGAGATCTGGCGAATCGCGCCGTCGCGAATCAGGTATGCCCGGCTGTCGCCCACATTGGCAATGTGCAGCATCCCCTGGTAGAG
>Ga0272446_1004631_pt1 | contig 16060 bp, 16 predicted proteins | sample YNPCB0061_FD_194587 | JGI IMG/M metagenome (GOLD analysis project Ga0272446, IMG submission 194587) | Hot spring microbial mat communities from Yellowstone National Park, WY, United States - YNP-CB-006-1 | ecosystem: Environmental > Aquatic > Thermal springs > Hot (42-90C) > Sediment | place... | reverse complement strand
GATTAGAATAATTTACTGAAATAAAATGGCAATTATTTACATCTTGTATCTCTATATAGCTAAATCATTTTTGGGCGTTCCTGCTGCGCAGTCGGCGTGCTACGGGCTACGCTATCGCTTCGGTGCGTTGCACCATGCTAGTGCATGCCCTCCGCATGCCTAACGCATACGCACAACGTATATGTACGCGCGTACCTGCGTGAGGGATAGCAGCGAAAAGCCCGCAATGAGCGTAGCGAATGAAGTACAGGCGTGGCATGCCACGTCTCTACCAGCGTATAGCCCGACCCCGAAGCGCTAGCGTAGGGGACACGCCCATAGAAAAAACGTTTAATGCACTATTACTAATCTTTGGGTATAGAACTCCTGCCCATTAGTTATAACGTACATGTATGTACCCGCAGGAAGATGCGAAGTACTTACACTTATATTGTGTGTACCTGCGGAAAGGTAAGTAGGTTTTTGAACATATTGAATATGCCTGCCAAAACAATCGTGCAAAGAAATTTGTATTTCTTGTGGGGAATTCAAAGTAAAACTTAACTGGTTGTAACTTTGTGCGGGATTAGGATAGTTTTCATGCAGGAGAACATTGTTTTGAACAGAGGAATTTTCTGCAACATAGCTCACAGTATCTACACCGAGAATGACTTCACCTGTTATGCTTAACCCATTTATTGCGTACATTTTGCCAACGCCTCTGTTCAAAGAGGCATTTTTTTTGCCCAGCATAACAAGGTCATTGTTGTATATTTTAAGTCTGGAACTTTCACCAATCAAACCTGTATTTTGGCTTACAGGTACATCTATCTGATACCATGTTTCATTCGTATTGTTACGATAGATTACCCTGAAACTTTTAATAAAATCATCATAAAAAGCGATATAGTACTTATTGGGTGCTACTGCCAAAGTAGTATGCGAAAAACTGGTAAGGGCGGTGTATGGACGGTATTTTACCCATTTTCCTGATTTCTTAAAAATACACTCCACTGCATTGGCTGTGTTATTGTAAAAAACAATAACAGGATTATTGGAAGCATCAAATTGCATGTCTACAAACTTGCCTACAATATCTGTGTTGGCTTGGAACAAAGTGGTATCTTTCCAGTCATTGGGAACAGTAGGGTGTGGATAAGCAAATTTAACCTTGTTTGTATTAAAGTTTTGGTAGGCAATATGAGGTTTTCCTGTATTATCCAATGCCAAAGAGATAAATGAACCTACATTATGCACCGTAGCGGAATCCACGATTTGTTTTGTCCATGTTGTACCTGCATCATCAGAATAGGCATACCATACTTGTTGTTTAGTGCCAATAGCCCTGTATGCTACATGATAACGATTGGTAACAGGGTGAATAACAAAACTTAAATTTGTACCCACATCGTACCCTGTAGTACTATCCACCACACTGATTTGCCAATTTGTTCCATTGTATTTTGCCATTTTAAGGTCTTTATTGGTTAAATCATAGTACATCATTACGGGATATTTGCCGTTATTGTTGTTGTATTGAAGTTTCACAAATCTTCCTACATTGCCTACGCTATCCACTTTTTGGTAGTTCCATGAAGCGCTTGCTCCTTTGCGCTGGGCATAATACAAATCTCCGTAGATGCTTTCGTAATAGGCAACTTGAATGGTATCATTAGCAACAGTTCTGTAATCTGAAAAAGAACCATAATCATTGGTAAAATCAATGTAAGATAACGTCCAGGTATTTCCCAAATCTGAACTATATGCAATTTTAGGATATTGGGAAATCGCATCATAATATGCCACCATCACTCTGTTATTGTGATAGCCAATAGCTACTTTGCGGGACATCGTGGGTTCGGCGGTAATGGTCTTGGTTGTCCATGTATGTCCTGTATCTAATGAGTAAGCGAATTTTAATAATCCTGTATGGGGTTGGTAGTATGCCATAAGGACGGTATCTTTACCTTTGGCATGAAAGTCGTTCCATGTTACTCGCTCATCAACAGGCACACGATAGATAGAACCATCTGTACGCATTCTGCCAAAAAGCAAACTATCCACATAACCTGAAGCAAACGCATACATATTGTAAGACATCCATTTGGAATTATCAGAACTAATATGAAAATTAGTATATCCAAAGCCAAAATAGTTAAGTCCAACATCAAAATTAGTGAAAAAATCAGGATTGTTATCACAATGAGCTATAGCCGCAGGATTGTGTACACATGCGGAGTCTATTTTGCTTGTGCCATTTTTTAACCACACAGTATCTAAGGTAGGGTGCTGTTTGTAGTAATATAAATCACTGAACCCACCTGTGGCAATCACTTCAATACGTTGATTAGTCGGATTGATATAAGAAGCTAAATATTCACCGATACGGCGGGGTGCATATTGCGTATTTGTACCTGTACAACAGTTTCTATCCCATGGGTGCAATGCAAAAGCGCTGTACATTGAATTTTCCACAAAAGTCCCATAAATCTGTTGGTTTTTCCATGTAGTACCTTCTCTCCACGCGTGATGTAAATCCAAATCCCACTCTCTTGGGAATATCGTTAAAAAGCGATTGTCATAATACAATAAATTAGGGTTATTTCCTGAATTATCAATTTGCAAACTTAGTCTGAAAGTTTCTACCGCATCATCTGTACCTGCTTTATTGAGAATAACCTCAGGACTTGACCAAGTTGTTCCCTTTTTGTGTGTGTATAAAATCTGTCCTGCGGCACCTGTACCTGCGGGGAGTTTTTTGACATACGCTACATGCGGTTTGTTATTTCCGTCTATGGCAATGGAAGGATAGAATCCTGTATTAGGTGCAGGGTCTGCAATTTCTTTTATCCAAGTGGTGCTTGTAGGTGCAAGATAAGCATAGGTGAGAACAGTATTTTGCTGGTCTAAATATACTGCATGATAAGCACCTGTGGCATCTTTTTTCCAGTCTATGTATAAACCTGCGTTACTGGTTGAGTTGGAAATCACATCTTCATAATTCCATTGTGCATGAGTAGAGGAGAAAAGAATATACAAGAACAAGAATACGGATAGTTGCTTCATAAGTACAAATATAACAAAAACACACACATCTATATAAATTTTTTCAAATTATGAATAGGGTATGTCCAATAAAATTCTATTTTAAGATACCATATAATCAAATTGTTACTATTTTTGCAGCCTTATGAGTATTGACTTAAAAAACATTCAAAAAGTATATTTCATTGGTATAGGTGGTATTGGCATGAGTGCGCTCGCACGGTATTTCAAAGCTCAGGGAACTGTTGTAGAAGGATATGACAAAACCGAAACACTACTTACCCAACAATTAGCCAAAGAAGGTATTACGGTATATTATGACATAGATACAGACCATCTTACGGCAGATACAGATATTTTTATTTATACCCCTGCTATCAAACCCGAAGAAAACGAAGAATTAGCGTATCTGATAGAACAGGAAGCGCCTTTGTACAAACGTGCAGAGGTGCTGGGCGCTATTGCCAAAGATTATAAGTGTATTGCGGTGGCGGGTGCGCATGGCAAAACTTCTACGGCTACGCTTGTAACGCATATTCTCAACCACTGCGGGGTAGGAGCAAGTGCCTTTCTGGGTGGAATTTCGAAAAACTACAATTCAAATTATATTCAGGGTGAAAGTGAGTGGTTGGTTGTGGAAGCTGATGAATATGACCGCTCTTTTTTACAACTCAATCCTTACATAAGTATTATTACCAGTGTTGACGCAGACCATCTTGACATCTATAACACCAAAGAAAATGTACTGGAAAGCTATAAGCAGTTTTTACAACAAACTGACCCACAAGGTGCTATTATTTATTATGACAATGATGAAAATCTCCGTAAAATGGTAGCTTCCATTAAAAAAACCCCAAGAGTGAGTTATGGGGTGGAAGATGCCGCAGACTATACCGCTGATAACATCTCTTTCAAGCACGGTAAATTCACTTTTGATGTACTCAAACACGGTGATGATTATATTTCTGATATGAAATTAAACATTCCAGGTTGGCATAATCTTATCAATGCAATGGCAGGAATTACACTCGCAGAAATCCTTGGCTTGGATATGGAGTTGGTCAATGAAGCTACAGCATCTTATATGGGTGTAGAAAGACGTTTTGAGGTGCATACCTATCCTGAATGTACTATCATAGATGACTACGCACATCACCCCGAAGAAATTAAAAAAACATTGGATTCTGTAAAACGCATGTATCCTAACCGAAAAATAATGGCGGTGTTTCAACCTCATTTGTACTCCCGAACACAACATTTTTACAAAGAATTCGCAGAAGCATTGAGTTTGGCGAACAAAGTGGTGTTATTACCGATTTATCCCGCCCGCGAACAACCTATAGCAGGGGTAAGCAGTGAAATGATATTGAAGGAGGTAAAAACGGCTTCAAAACAACTTATAGAATATGAAGATGCTACAAGTTATGTATATCTCAAAAGCAAAACTTATCCCGTAGTGGTTATTATGGGCGCTGGGGATATAGACAAAGTTGCACAAAAAGTGCTTCAAAAGTATAAGACTTTACCTGCATAAGTACCATGCCTCCATTAGTGTATGTTTGGTTAATTCGTAAAGCACAGGCACAGGATACTGTGTTTATGAATGAATTTTCACAGTTTCTCCAAAAAAATCAACAGAAATTTTCTAACCTCATTCTGCACATCAGTACAGATACACCAGAAGATATTTACTTTCAGGGAAAACGCATATCAGGTTTTTTGAGTGAACATCTGGTTACCAACAGTGTATTTCATTTACACCAATGGGGGCTTGTAAATTATGTACAAGATGTCTACCAACTTAATACAGAAAAACTCTCAAAAATTTTTTCTCTCTCCTCAACAGTAGTATTAACCAATATATGGAAAGAAACACACCTTGACTTAACTGAATTACTACCCCTTCTCCAAAAAATACCTGTTCAGAAGGGATTTATTTTTGCAAATAACCCACATCTGAACATTCACACACAAGCGCATACGCAAGTAAGCGCCTATCCTGACGAACAAGACACCGCAGAACTCCTATCTCTTATGGGTTCTTCTCTGGAAACATGGGTATCTCATCTTAATAATATTTCAAAAATTATATAAAATCGTAATTATTTGCGTGGTTTATTTTTTACTTGGCGTGTCCCCTTCGCTATCGCTTTGGGGTCGGGCTATACGCTGGCAGAGACGTGGCATGCCACGTCTGTACTTCACAGGCTTTGCCTGTTGCGGGCTTTTCGCTCCTATCCCTCACGCGGACGCGCGTACATGCACGCTACGTACACGCGTTAGGCATGCGTAGGGCATGCGTAGCATGGTGAGACCAGCACCGAAGCGATAGCGTAGCCCGTAGCACGCCGACTGCGCCGCGCAGCAAGCAGGAACGCCCAAAAATGATGTATTCACATAAGGTAAATAGTTACAATACAACTATTATTCATTAGTGATAAACATATTTTCACTCAATTATTACAATAAACATACAACATTATAACAAAATATTCCGTTATAGGAATAGCTTTTAGCATATTTGTGTTAATCTTGTATTATGAACGAATTAGAAGTATCCAACGAAATCATCAATAAAGTAGCAAACAGTAATTTGAAGGTGTTTAACCTTGAAGATATTTACGACCCGCATGAAAGAGTGATATTTGACATCAAAGACCAACTCTATATGGGTATGATATTGCGTGAAAAAGATTTCAGGGAATTTGTCAAAAATCACGATTTTACTCAATACAAAGATAAAAATGTAGCCATTCTTTGCAGTGCTGATGCCATTATCCCTACTTGGGCGTACATGCTGTTAGCCTCAAAATTAGAGGGTGTAGCGCATTACTTTGTATTTGGCAACTTAGAGGATTTAGAAAAATCTTTATATCAAAAAGCGCTTTCAGAAGTAAATTGGGAAGAGTATCGTGATGAAAAAGTGGTTATCAAGGGTTGCTCCAAAGTAAATGTACCTGTATATGCATATATAGAAGCCACTCGTAAACTAAAACCTGTTGCTGAAAAAATAATGTACGGTGAACCTTGTTCTACTGTTCCGATTTATAAAAAATAACTGTATCTTTGTCTTAAACATCTTTAACAATAAAAAATCAATATGGGATTATTTAGTTTCTTAAAAAATGAAGCGATTGATGTCATTGAGTGGGTAGACGCCGACCGAGACACTATCGTATGGAAGTTTCCTGACAATGACTGTGCTGTAAAAAATGGCGCAAAACTGACTGTAAGAGAATCACAAGTGGCACTTGTTCTTAACAAAGGTCAAATGGGCAGTTCTTTTACCACTGACGACATGGAGGTATATACGCCCGGTTTGCATACGCTCTCCACAGACAACATGCCTATTATTACCAAGCTCAAAAGCTGGAAATACGCCTTCAACTCTCCCTTCAAGGTAGATATTTATTTTGTCAATACCCGCCAGTTTGCAGACATGAAATGGGGTACTCCACAACCTATCCTTGTCCGCGACCCTGAATTTGGACAAGTGCAATTGCGTGCTTTTGGTACTTATACTTTCAAAATCAGTAATCCGCCTAAATTCTTCCGTGAAGTAGCAGGTACAAACCCTGAAATTACTTCTGATGAAGTAAAAGATACCTTACGTAGTGCTATTATCAGCCGTTTTGTTTCTACAGTGGCAAAAAGTGGCAAGTCTGTGATAGATTTAGCCATGTTCTATGCAGAAATGGGCGACCAACTTAAACCTGTATTACAGGAAGAAATCAAAGAATATGGTATTGAAATTACTAAATTCTATATTGAAAGTATCTCTGTTCCTGAAAATATCCAGAAAGCTATTGATGAAATGACAACCAAAGGCATGGATATTACTATGCAACGCAAGCAAAAAATGATGGATTTAGAAATGCAAAATCTTGAAATGCAAACCAAAATGAATATGATGAATCAGGTTCAGGACATGAACAAATACATGCAGTTCCAGATGGCTAACAATATGGATAACCCTAACACGGGCGGTGGTGAAATGAGCGACCTTATGAAAATGCAAATGCAAATGCAAATGATGAACCAAATGATGAACAATCAGAACATGAATATGAATAACCAGCAAAACAATAATTCAAATAAAAACGCTCAGGAAGATGCCAAAGCCAAAATTATGGCAACACTCAAAGAACTCGGTGAACTCAAAGCCGCAGGTATTATTACTGAAGAAGAATTCAACGAAAAGAAAAAAGACCTTCTTGCTAAGCTATAATACAATCATCTTTGTATCTTTCAGCCCAGCCCACTGAGCATTTTTTGTTCAGTGGGCAATTTTATTTATCTGGTTTTCAATTTACTAGTATTACATAAAAAAATAATTGCAGGAAAAATTTGGAGATGTCAACATTTTTTTTGAGAAGTTTTTATCTAATGCGTTATGAAAAAAATGAAAATTGCTTTAATCGCACTTACGTTGATAAGTGCAGTATGGTACAGTGGTTGTGTTTCACAACGGGAAGCAAAAGACTGTCTAATTAACGAAGGAAGACCTTATAATCTTTCCCCTGAAGAGGAAAAAATTCTGGAAAAAATTCAGAAAGCCTCACAAGAGGCAAAACAAAGCCCGTTTCAGAATAAAACTATGGTTATGTCCCCAGTTAAACACAATAATAGACCCTACCGCAAAAAGCATGACCTGATAAAATAAACTCATTGTATATTATTTCCACTATTTGATTTTCTCTATCACGCTTTGCGGAGAAATATCTTGCATACACTTAAAATGTTTTTTGGGACAATGATGATGCCCTATTTTACTGCAAGGACGGCAGGATAGTGTGTTATTTTCCAAAATTACATGTTCTGTCTGATACGGGTACATACCAAATTCAGGTACGGTATTCCCCCAAATTGAAATCACATATTTTTTTAAGGCGGCGGCAATGTGCATCAATCCTGTATCATTTGTGATAACAGTATCTGTATTTTGAAGTACTGCGGCACTTTCCAAGAGGTTCAATTTACTGCACAAATTAAGTACCTTATCTCCAAATTGCTTTTCCAATACATTTCCTTCCTTCATTTCTGTTTTTCCTCCGAGAAGCACTACCCCTTCATCAAGTTGTTCAATCACGGTTTGAATATGATGTAAGGGATATTTTTTGGTAAAATAAGTTGCCCCAAGCACAATGGCAACACGGGGAATTTCAGGATACTGAGCGTTTATTTTTTCTATGGTTTCTTGCGGAATAAAAAAATCTAATCCTTGATTATCATTCTCAATATCAAAAGATTTAAGCGTAGCAAGATAACGGTCTACAATATGGACATCAGGAAGTTTATTTATTTTGAACTTTGTGTACAGCCATTTTTTTAGATTCAATTTAGGAAAACTGTATTTTTTGCCATTAATTAACGATTTGATTTGCAGAGTGCGTAAATTATGGTGCAAGTCTATGATGTAATCATATTTGGGCAAGGTGCTTACAAAATTGAACAGGGATTGTTTGGGTTGCAAACAGTGGATTGTATTCAAATAGGGATTATGACGAATACAAATTTCAAACTGGCTTTTGGTGGCATAATCAATAACAGCGTCAGGAAATTTTTTGCGAAGTAACCGTATGATAGGAGTGGTCAGTACAATATCCCCGATAGAACTGAAACGCAAGATTAAAAAACGCATAACTACACTAACTACTGCAAAACCTTAGGTACACGAAAGTAGTCGCTGTCTTTTTTTGGGGCATTCAGCAAGGCTTCTTTGTGTGTAATTTCTTGTTTGACGATATCTTCCCGTAAATGATTAACCTCATTTATGATATGAATAAGTGGTTCTACATTGGTTGTATCCAACTCATTGAGTTTATCTACAAAATTGAGGATTTGGGTTAAATCCTGTTGGATTTGTTGTAGCTCCAGACCTTCAAACTCTAATTTAGACAATTGTGCTATTCTACGGATAAGTGCCTGATTGATTTGCATACGGCAAAGATAGTATTTTTTCAGATATAGATAAAAAAACACCTCGCACAATACGTACAAGGTGTTCTTTTTTCATTTTTCAGGAATTAAGGTTTTTTGAAAATATCTTCTATATTTACAGTAGCATCTTTGCCGTCAGATTTCCAAGTAATTACTGCTTTACCTTCAGAAGCCATTACTTTTTTCACTTTTGCTTCCCAAAAAGAACTACCCCAGATAGCCTGAACTTGGTCGCCTGGTTTAAGTTTTGTGTCTTTGGTCATAGCAACAATTTTATCTTCGGCAACTTTACTGGGTTTAGAACCATCTTTCCATTTTACATAGTATTCTTTATCACCCGCAATACTGTGAATTTCACCGGGATAGTATTTGTCAGAATTGCTAATCCATACAGCGGCTACTTTTGTACCAATTTTGTATTTTGCTTTGCTGTCATCTTTTGAACCCATTTCTTCGGTATTTTCACCTTCTTTTTTGGTTTCACCGCCTTTATTGGAGATTTGATTTTTATCCATAGATACCAGCCATTTACCGTTTACTTTTTTAAGGTAAACTTCACTTTCTTTGTTGTCTTTTTTGTTCAGAAGTTTAACGGTAGCATTATCACCATCAATATTTTCAGATTTTACTTCATAATCGCCTTCTTTTTTAGCGTTCTGATTGGTTGCCGCTATTTGTTTTACCCCGTCAATAGCTTTTTTGGTTTCTTCTGTAGAAACCGCTTTTGCGGCGTCATAATCACCACGTGACATAGCTTTAGCGAACGTGACAGCTACGTCTTTGGGAGCTTTTCCCCCTTGTTTTTTGCCACAGGCAACCGCTAAAATAATTACAAGTGTTAGCCCTAAGATATACGATAGATTTTTCATGTTGTTTATCGGATTATGGACGCAAGTTACAAAGTAAAAACCGTTCTGCAAATTTTTTTTATTAACTATATCAATCATTGGGTAAATACTATACTTACATAAGTCAAAAATGAATACGCTTCATAATAAATTGAAAAATGGTACCCGTTCAGGTGGTTTTTTGGTGAGGTTGTCCAAAAAGTCCGTTTTCAGGCAAAAATTAAATTTTTAACTATATGTAAATCAATATATTACGATTTTGACTTTGGTTAAAATTACCCTTTTTAGGCAGTCCCTACTGCGGATAATCCGGGCTGAACGCAGTGAAGGTCGCGCCCATAAAATTAGTAGACCTAAAATAGGTTACTATAAAACTTATTAACTTTGCGCCTATGTCAGAAGAATTAAAAAAATGTCCTAATTGTGGTTCTCTATATGGCTATTTCCTCAAAGATAATGTATATGTTTGCCCTAAGTGTGATTTTGAATGGGATCCAAACAAAGTTTCTGAGGAAAACAATACTACCTTGTAGATGCTAACGGAAACCCTTTATTTGATGGTGATAGTGTAATTATCATCAAGGATTTGCCCCTAAAAGGATATTCAAAACCTTTAAAGTCAGGGACAAAAGTAAAGAGTATTCGCTTGGTCGATAGCGACCATAATATTCATTGTAAAATAGATGGGTTTGGAACAGTATTCCTAAAATCAGAATTTGTCAAAAAAGTATAAGCTCAGCAACAGTCTGCTTTTTGGGTTGAAAGCCCCCGCCTTCGTAGTGCATTGTAAAACAAAACTTTATCAAAAGAGGAAAAATACTGTTCTTGCTTTGTTTTTGCGTGAGGGATAGCAGCGAAAAGCCCGCAGTGAGCGAAGCGAACGAAGTACAGGCGTGGCATGCCACGTCTCTACCAGCGCATAGCCCGACCCCGAAGCGCAAGCGCAGGGGACACGCCCATAAATACTTGAATAGTCAAAAATTAAAACCTGAACCCAATGGTAAAAAATATCTGCACCGTACTAAATGAATTGATTGCCAAAGGAGAAGGCGTATCATTGGTAATATATGGATAGTATTTTTCTTCGGATAAATTCCAAATACCTACCAAGTCCATGTAAAAACCCTCCTCCCTGTATCCAAAACCTCCTGTAACATTAGGTTGCCAACCCATTACCTGAGTTACTTTACCATTGGCAGTGTATTCGCGGGCTTTAGCATTGAGGGGTGTAGTTAAAGCAGCAAAACCTGCACGAACTTGAAAATGGTCATCTAAACGCATTTCACCTGCTACTTTAAAGTTAATTACTGCCTGAAAATTCCGTGCTATTTGTTTGTTTACTTCTCTGAATGAGTTATTTTGGTCACTGATACCTGCACGGGTGTAATTAACATATTCTAATTCACCTGTTACAAAACCTCTTTTAGCAAAAAAGAAAGCGGTGCCTGCATTTATTCTTGCGGGAGTAACTATATTATAGGAATATTTTCCTCTCAAACTGTCTGAATAAGATGGTGCAGCAAAATTAGGATTGCCTATTTTTTTGCTAAAATCTGATGTTACTTGTGTGGTGTAAGTATCTTCCATTCCGAGAAAAGTAGGGGTTTGAAACTGTACTCCAAATCGGACAGTATTATTCGGTTTAAATAGGATACCGAATTTGGCATTTACCCCTGTAGCTTTGGTTTTAAGCACATCGCTGTATGTATTACGAAACAAGCCATATCCATCATTGCCCCCATTATTGGAAATAATATAATTAAAACTAGCCTTTTCTGTTTCTTCGGAGTATTCTATTTCACGGTTATACACACCTCTTACAATATTAACCCCTATGCCCAGAAACAATTTTTCAGCATAATTTCCTGCTAAGCCTATTCCATATTCACCCATTCTGCCTGCTTCAAATCTGTTAAACGATTGATTTACTTTACCCCCCGCTATGGCAGGTAAAAGCGCTGATGTTCCTGCGCTATCTGTCAAGAAAGTATTGTATCCCAATCTACCAAAATAGGTATTATCACCAACTCCTGTACGGTTTCCTTCCTGTGCATAAAAATCACAGATAGAATTTGTGGTATTGTAGCCCGAAAAAATAGTTCTGCGGGCAAAATTGTTATATTGATTTAAGTGAAACGAAACTACTGCTCCCTGCCAACCTTCTCCCCCTCTGTTATCAGGATTAAGAGGTAAAACGTAGGCAAAGTTAGAAACAGCAAGGTTAAATCTGCTCGCATTAGAAGTAGTTTCTATGTATTTACTGGACGCACTGCCAATACGGGTAGAAAGGGTAAACATCAAGTCGCCTTTTCTGTACAAACCCAATCCCGCAGGATTTATAGTAGCATTCATAGCATCACCGCCAAGCGCAGTTACTGCATTTGCCAGACCTGCCGCTCTGCCTGTACCTCCCACACCTATAAAAGACCATCTGTATACATCAGATAAATCTTGTGCAAACACACAAAATGTACTACTTAATGAAAAAAGAAACAAAAACTTTTTGATATTCATCTTTGCAAATTTAAGATAAAATTGTGTAATGGATATGATTTTATGAGATTTTTATTGTAAACACATAAATCATCTCATCTATTTTTGCATTTTCAGAAAAAAAGTTGTATTTTTGCTAAAAAATAACGTTTATGTTGAATTTAGATTTCTCTTACAAAAATCAGGATTTTACTACCATAGAATTACATAAAATCCGCTTTATAGACATAGAAACTGTACCTATGGTTTCTGATTTCAAAGAACTGCCTGAAATATTTCAATACCTGTGGAATAAAAAAACAGCCAACCAGCGCGGGGAGGAAATCAGTGCGGAAGAACACTTTAACGACAAAGGCGGCATTATGGCAGAATTTGGTAAAATTATCTGTATCAGCATCGGAAGCATAGACAATAAGAATGACAAAATAGAATTCAAACTTCATTCCTTATATGGTGATGACGAAAAAGAAATTCTGCTGAAATTTGGAGAAATTTTGCAAAAAAGATGGACTAGTAAAGAAATCACACACCTATGCGCGCATAACGGAAAAGAATTTGATATTCCCTATATCTGCCGTAGAATGCTCATCAATAAAGTGCCTTTGCCTACTCCTCTGCAAATACATGGAAAAAAACCATGGGATACTACTCATTTACTGGACACTATGGAATTGTGGAAATTCGGGGACAATAAAAACTTTACTAGTTTAGAACTTTTAGCCGCCATTTTTGGCGTTCCCACTCCCAAAGATGACATAGACGGAAGTCAGGTAAAGAAAGTATATTATGAAGACAAAGATGTAAAGCGCATTGCTTTTTATTGCGAAAAAGATGTATTAGCTACCGCACGGGTATTTTTAGCCTTGCGAGGAAAAGGAGAAACGATTTTGGAAAATAATGTATCCAGTACACTTAAATAAGCCAAATACCCGGCAATAATTTTCTATTTGTCAGCATGCTAACTGATTTTGAAAAAGTTAGGGATTTATTTGATGTATATGGCAACCACTTTGGTGTTCCATTTTCTGAAATTGAAACCTGCCAAAACAGGCTTAACCTTGCTTTACCAAATGTTATAACGCAGTTTTATTTGCAATTTGGTAAGCATGATGCCATAATTCAAACACAAAACAAATTACTATCACCTGACGAATTGTATATCCACAAATCGGGATATTTGATTTTTTATCAGGAAAATCAGTGTGTATATTGGTGGGGAATACCTGTATCAGACCTTATTCAGGATAATCCTATGGTATATTATACGAAAGACAGGCAATTATGGCAGGTTGAACAATCTCTCCCAACATTTTTAACAGCATCAGCGTATTTTCAGGCGCTATTTGCCTTACCGTTCAGTGCCAATGCTTTGGCAATCAATACAAAAAGCGAAGAATACATCAGAAAAAAATGGAAAAATATAGGAGTCGTCCTTCATGCGTGGCACACCCAATTTTTTCAAAACACGAATGATGAACTTTTAGCGCTTATCCAAATAATGGGCAGAACGACCTTTTTGTAGCTACCAAAACAAAAGATGCTCTAATGCAAATACATGAAAAGTTAAGTCTCACGTGGGATTACTTTTCGCTTATATTAAGTTGAATGTATAAAATTACATACCTTCTGTTACGCAAATTTATTTTTGGGCGTTCCTGCTTCGCAGTCGGCGTGCTGCGGGCTACGCTATCGCTTCGGTGCCGTTCGCACCATGCTGACGCATGCCCTCCGCATGCCTAACGCAGGTACGTAGTGTGTATGTACGCGCGCATATCTGCGTGAGGGATAGCAGCGGAAAGCCCGCAACTTGCGTAGCAAGTGAGGAATTGCAGCGGATAGCCCGACCTGAACGAAGTGAAGGACACGCCCACATTAGAAATGTACTCTCAACGCTTCAAGTTAATATTATTCTATTGCTTTATACTTATACAAGGCATAAATGGTAATCCTGACCATTTTAACCTCATTTTATACATAAAACCGTTGTTCAGTATTGAAAAATGATACGGTTTGAGTATTTCAAAAGTATGATGATAGTAGTATTCAGCCATTTCAGGATACCCTAATTCCGTATAATATTTTTTAGAACGTTGTTTTGCTTGTTGTGCTTCATGGTCATTTTTGTACCAAAAGCTATCTATACAGGTAATTTCTGCATCAGGATTTTGGGAAAAAACATGGTCAAAAATACGTTGAGGATTTTCAAAATACTGCACAGATGCCGCAAAAATGACAACATTATATTTTGAAAAATCAATTTCTGAAATATCTTTTGCTTCAAAATGGAGGGTGCTTTTTTTGAACAGACGTTTTGCCTGTTCCAATTCATAGTCATTGATTTCCGTTCCTGTTATATGACTGTCAGGAATTTGAGATAAAAAATTAACCAACCAGCCGTTTCCAGAACCAATCTCAACAATATTCACCCCTTGCGGATATAGCTTTTGAATATAGTTTCGTAACAATTCTGCATTATAGGCACGGATTTTCCATTCTTTACTGTGTGTATGCACTTTGAGGTAGGGCAGTTCCAATACTTCTTCATCTGTATAAATGCGATGTTCTTTTTGTCGTACCTGTAAATATATATCAGAAAAATGGTGCATAATTACAGAAGAATTTTTGCGAGAATAAAGTCCATAAATAAAATCATGACGCAGGAATACACTACTGCTTTTGTACCTGCATCACCTACTTCCAAAGCGCCTCCTTTTACATTATATCCTTGATACGCCGATATAGAAGAGATACAAAAGCCAAAAACTACTGATTTAATAAGCATAAAAATGAGTTCAAAAGTGATAAATTCCATACGCATACCATTGATATAATCTTGAACAGTTACATCTCCTGCATATTTTACAGCTAAATACCCTCCAAAAATGCCAACAATCCATGCAATAGTTACTAAAATAGGAAATAATAGTACCGAAGCAACTACTTTTGGCATAATCAAGTACCCTGAAGAATTGATGCCCATTACTTCCAGCGCATCAATCTGTTCACTTACGCGCATAGTACCCAGTTCCGAAGCGATATTTGAACCTAATTTTCCTGCCAGCACCAGTCCCGTAATGGTAGGTGCATATTCCAATTTCATGGAACGCTCCACTACACTGCCTACAAGGGTATTAGGTATCCAAGGGGAAGTAATTTGATACATAGCTACCAAAGCACTTTCTGCACCAATGAACAGACTTATCAGCAATACAATACCCAAACTGCCAAATCCAATAGAATTTACACTGCGCATAAACTGCTCCCAGTAAATTGTATTGTTCTCAGGTCTTCTGAAAAACGTACTCAACATTAATGTATACCGACCTAAATGGTATAAAATTCTTAAATCGTACATAGTACGGAGCAAAAATACACAAAAATCAATTATGAGCTGATGTTACGCAAGTTCATTTTTGGGGCGTTCCTGCTTGCTGCGCGACGCAGTCGGCGTGCTGCGGGCTACGCTATCGCTTCGGTGCGTTGCACCATGCGTGCAAGCACGCATGCCCTCCGCATGCCTAACGCGTGCGCGTAGCGTGTATGTACGCGCCTCCGCGTGAGGGATAGCAGCGAAAAGCCCGCAACTTGCGTAGCAAGTGAGGACTTGCAGCGGATAGCCCGACCCCGAAGCGATAGTGAAGGGGACACGCCCTAAATAAAAAGAGAGTGTTAAGTAAAGATAGATAAAAATTGATTTTGAAAAAAGTTGTAATAGCCATATTCATTTAAACAGCAAGTTATTCGCAATGAAATAT
>Ga0272446_1004630_pt1 | contig 16063 bp, 22 predicted proteins | sample YNPCB0061_FD_194587 | JGI IMG/M metagenome (GOLD analysis project Ga0272446, IMG submission 194587) | Hot spring microbial mat communities from Yellowstone National Park, WY, United States - YNP-CB-006-1 | ecosystem: Environmental > Aquatic > Thermal springs > Hot (42-90C) > Sediment | place... | reverse complement strand
CTGCTTGTCATACCATTTATACATCATTAAGTCTTTAGCTACTGTCTTCATGTCATGAAGAGTGAACTGATACCTACCATCTTGCCGCTGTATCAACATATACCGTCGATTCAATGAAGGATCCAAACAATCCAAAAACCAACTGTTTTTGGAATGAAATCTCAAATAATATTCATTCATTCGTTATCTCCTCAGGGCAAACTTGCATACAAATGAGTTTGTAGATTTAATGTGAAGCCATACTTCATTGCCAACAATGCAGCATATTCGTGATTGGCTTGATTCTTTTTGTAATCCAACAAATTGGGGGTCCAAAAACTTATTCTCTCATCTACTTCACTTCTTTCATGCAGTGATCCATCAGCGCCCACTCTCGTAGGAAGTGTTTGATACATGTTCATTGGCGAAACGAATACAGAACGTGGTCCTTTGACTCTGCGGAATTCATAAGCATAATCAGGCACCGTGTGATAAGGCGAGTCTGGCTCTGAAGAAACAACAAACTTCAATACATCCGCTCTATCAAACACATCACCTCGTATTTCCCCATACTTTCCTGTTTTTTCATTGCACTTGGGGCTCACAATCAATACCGTATCATCGGGAATCGCTCTCAAAAAATCACCATTGCTTTCAATTTGAGTTCTATAACCTTTGGTATGTAAGAATTCCAAGAATGCTCCCAAATTGGGTTGCAACTGCGGTTCGCCTCCGGTTATTACAAATAGCAATTTGTTAAAAAGCGGGGAAGCGTCGATTTTTTGAGCAACAGCAAAATCCAAAACTCTATTATGAGCCACATCCAAAATTTCTTGGAATGTCATTTTGTCGCCGCTATCAAAATAGGTGTCGCAAAAAGAGCAGATACGATTGCAGCCAGTGAATCTTATAAACACTGCGGTTTCACCAGCAAATCTACCTTCACCCTGTAATGTATAAAATATTGTAGTAACAGTTAACGTATTGGGTTCCTGATTCTTATAATCTTTGGGCCCAACGATTTTGTTTAATCCAAACATGATTTATTTCCTTTCTTCAACTATAGTTGAAAAAGAGCTAAAGATGCAATTTTTATTTTGAAACACCATCAATAGATCCCTTTCCAGCGATAAAGATGGCATCAGAGGTTTTAGAACGGATGAATGCCGAGACGTTCTTAACATTAATTATACACTACCAATGAATCGCCGGTGAAACATCCCGAACCAATTCCAACTTTTACCATATCTGCACCAGCAAGAATTAGGGCTTCGGTCATGTCGCCTGTAACTACATTGCCAGCCATTATTGTGGTTTTTGGATAATCATCCCTCAAACGTTTGATAGTATCAACAAATGATTCCTGATAACCATTGGCTACATCAACACACAAATAATTAGGATGCCATTGATTTGATAAATCTTTGATCTTTTCCAAATCTGTGTTAGTAATACCGATGGTAACCCAAGGTTGTTTACGCAAATTATGATCAACATCTGGCTCTTCAAAGAATTTTAAGATTTCAACATTGGTATAGAATTTATGAAGAGCCACAGAGCATCGATAATGTTCCAATGCCTTTGCCATTTCAAATGTTCCCACGGTATCCATATTAGCGGCAATGATAGGAACACCCTGATATTTCTGTTTTGAATGTATGAATTCAAAAGTGCGTTCAATGAAAACTTCTTTACGAGATTTAAGTGTGGATCTTTTGGGACGAATTAAAACATCAGAAAAATCCAATAAAACTTCGTTTTCTATTCTCATAAATTAATGATAAACACTAACTGATTAAAAAGCAATTTAAAAAAATAAATAAACATATGCGTCTATTGGATATCTTCGAAAAAACAGTTCATAACAAAGATGAGCTCACCAGTGAACTTCAAAAATTAGGATTTGATCAACTGAAAATCCAAGGCAATGAAGTATCAGTGCTAACACACAGCGATGCTGGTAAAAGAAAATCTGTTTTAAAAAAAGTAGTCCAAGAATTTGATAATGCCACTTATAATCCATCCACATCACGCAGTTCCATAGGGCATGTGGACGTGATTTACCCCAATAGTAAAAAACCGGGGTTCGTTACTGCCAAGCCGCTGAATCGTCAAGGAGATTCATCTGCTGGCGTTTCCAATGAACTAGCATTGGCCAATCAAATCAGTAAAGCATTAGCGGTTGCCAATCCCATTACTGTAGTATTCAACGCACCAAACAAACAAAAAACCGTGAAAAACGTAATAGGAGTAGAAGTCAAGGGGAGACAAACCACCAATAAATCCAAAACTGATATCTCTCTTGTGACTTCTGGTAAAAACTTCAATATTTCTATCAAAAAAGACGATGCCGAATATTGGGAATCTGCAGATTCCTATGAACTAGCCAAATCCGCTGCTAAAAAAATCATTGACAATTTGATTAATAAGGAAAAAGTCAAACTATTGAAGCAAGGCTCATATTATCAATTGATTCCATCTATTGCATTTCCTGCTTCTGAAGAAGAAAAAAATCAAATGGTATTTGGTAATGACATATTGGGAAATGGCGCGGTTATTTCTCAAACATTCACTGATGACGATTTTGAATGGGATGATTCAAGAAGCACACTAAAAATCCGCGTTAATGAAATCATAGATCAAAAATCTGATCTCATTGGTGACAATGACGTGTGGTTTATTATTAGAAACGACAGCAATCGCAACACCAAAGGATTTTATCCTGGATTGAGAATCCTAGCCTGCAAGCCCAAGCGTCTAACGCAAGGTGTAATGCTCGTGGATCGATCAGGAAAAATCACAAGGCCCGTTGACGCTGAAACTGTTGAAAAATTGGTTAGAAGAAGTCAAATCACTGCTATGAAAACTGATCCCAATGTGGATCCAGAAGTTCTAAAAAGAGCATTGAAAAAGAGAACCAAAAGCTCCGACGAACTGTTTAATCAATTACTGAATAAAAAAATCCTAAATCATTCTTGATTAACTCCTCGCAACAATTCATCTGTTCCAGTAGCAAGATCTTTATTTTTTTCGCTTTTAACTTTGCTTTCCAACTCATCAATTTCTTTTAAAATTTCCTCAGTGCCTGGGCCAAAAAACAAAGTGCGATTGGTTATGTCACACCAAATATCCAATTGACTGCGATTCTCTGCTTTTTCCAAAACCATAAGCATCCAGCTGACTTGGCTAAAATAATTTTGATCAATCACAGCGGGGAACACGATGGTATCATTATTGAATACAAACACTTCCTGTTCATTGGTCCAACCTTTTTTAATCAAATAGGCTTTGATCAAGTCAGGCTCACAAGCCATTAATGCTTCCCTGTCTTTAATTGTAACTTTCATTTTCAATCACTTTCATTCTCAAATTTAATTACCATTCCACGAGGTGTGAAAATAATTCTTCTAATAGGAATGTCAATCAATGCTTTTATTTGATTACCATTGGTAAGTAATTGCAAATGTGTAAATTTCTTTTCAAAATCAGAAATCAAACAGGGTATCATTAAATTGTGTTTTTGAGCAATAAACAGCCTACTTCCTCCCCATTGTGGGCACCAAACCGCTGCTTGTTTGGCTTGATCTGGTAACTGATCCCATTGCCAACCATCCAATTTACCAGTGACCACACAAATGGGATTTCGGATTCCAATGGCCAAAATACTTTCTTCCAATTTTTGATAAAATCCTGGCTTTTGTTTTTCAACCAAATCAATCACATGTTGTCCTTTAATTTTTTTTTCATCACTATCATAATAGTCCCAAGGACCAACTGAATTATAAATTTGCCTTGATGGTAAAAACCCATAGCGAATATCATATTGAAGCATATGATATTTAATCAAGAAGCATGTGTTATATCTAGTTGTTGCGCGTCCAAGTTTGAACTGTTTCCCCGCTGGGTTTACGCATGGTGCAACGATTACCAGAGCAACGTGTTATATAGATTGTGGTGCCCACTGAATTTCTATGAATAGTAGTGCCATTGCGATTCACTGACTCTCCCAAATACCTTCCCGATGGGCTATGATAAGTGATTCTCTGATTTTCAGCAGGTTCTCGAAATGTGGGCAACGGAGCTTGAGCCCACGCCACATTTGCTATAACAGCAAAAACCAATCCCATTCTAATTGTTCTGGTAACCATTCTCTCGCCTTTCTTAAACGCCTATCATACGCTGCTTGGTCAAATGACTCAGTGCTGCCTCCATTGGAGGCCAATAAAAAGCCCCAAACGCATTGGTTGAATGCCACTAGAATCTAACAATACCAAAGCATTGGAACAAGAAGGAGTAGTTAGACTTCCATAATATCTAGAGCACCGTACGGAGTCTAGCGTGGGTTGATTATATTCTGCCAGCGCAGTGGCAAAGTAACCCACATGTCCAGTAAGTAACACCAAAGAGATTATTACTATTGTTTTCACAAATATAAGTATATGATATATTGGTAAAAATGTCAAGGAAAATTTAAATGAAATTGGTTGAATTATTTGAAAGTGTTTCGGATCATGAAGATTGGCGAAAATTTCAACAATTGAAATGGAATCCCTATGGGATACAAAGTGCCGGAGGTAGAATGGTGGCCTTAATATACAAAGAAATTGGCGACGTGCCCATAAACAATGATATATCCAATATTAGCGAGGCCGGAGGAGTGGGAAAAATTATTTCTGGTGTGAACACTACTCCAGACGTGAATGCTGATCAAACAGAGATCGAAGCAGCCAAGTTCTTTGCCAAGGCCGGCGCGGATCCCACTGGTAAACCTAGACTAAAGCGTTTGCCAAAAATCAAGTAAACCATCCAAATCCAACACTGTCATTTGACGGTTTTCCACGTATGAAGACCGTGCCATACGAGACTCCACAGCATCAATGTACATGCTGAATCTGCCTTCTGACGCATCCACCGACAATTCTCTAGGGGATTCCAATATCGCCGTGATGTCAGGAATTTCATTGAGTAGGGCAGAATCCATACTCAAACTCAACCATCTGTATTTGCCTTTCAACCGCATTTTCAAAAGCAGTGGAAGATCCCGATAGTCATGTTTTGTGTATGACTTTCCAAAGCCCACATCCTTATAACCAAGCAACAACAATGGCAAGAAGTTTTTGGATGCAAAGTCAATGATCTTTAGGGTTTCACTCATTGGCGATGCCCCCAACACATGCTGAAGTATTATTCTAAAGTCGCTAGCTTGCTCTTTCCCACTGTATTTCAAGAGATCTTTTTCTGTTTGAACACTCAAACCCACTCCTCCCACAAATGAATTCACAACATCGGCAAATTTAGTGTTTTTGATCCAATTTAAAGTAAACGTTGTGAAATTGGGGACAATGTTTCGATCACGAATGTATTGAATGATCTCCAAGAAGTCAGGGTGCTGTGTGGGCTCGCCGCCTCCCAATGCAATTTCAAATGTACCAAGCTCCGCAAGCCTGTCCACAATCTCAAAGATTCTTTCTTTGGGTGCATGAACGCCCGCTCGAGTAGAACTCTGATAACACCATTCGCACCCAAAAGTGCAGTAATCTGTGATCTTCAAATCCACAAGTTCGGGTACTGGGGATTTTGATACCTCTACCGATGCATCCAGATTTAAACTGAATCGAATCTTGTTGCCTGAACTCCTGGAAAACATGCTCCAAACGCCATTGCCATAATTCAAAAAGCTGACGTCAGATGGGTCAATATTTTTAATATGATCAAACAAGGAAAAAGCGTTGCCATATCCAGTTTGACGTTCAGGATCATCGCTGTTGTCATTTCCACCCAAAATCGCCACTCGTGGGTCTTGAATAAATCGCTTGATATCCCCAACCAACAATGGATCTAGATTCAACCAATTCAGGCCCCAATGGCTTTGGTGATCCACTGAACGCTGCAAACTCACATAATGTTCGGCTTGAGTTTTATCAATGTTGAGAACCTGCATGAGATTCTGAACATACTCCTCGTGAGTTTCAGAATTGATCACGTCTTCCAAAGGCATGTTGTTAGTCATACTTTGCAACATTTGAGTTGCAAGGTATTGCATCTTGGATTCTGGATCAGCTAATACAAACCAATTCCAATGGTAATTATTTTGATCGTGAATGTCAAAATCAGTGCTTACATGTTTCATAGAGTCATGAAGCACCACAACTGAATGCGCAGAAGAAGAATTGGTTGCAAAACCAAATCTTAAACTTTGTATTTTCATTGTTGAAGTTTATGATGAAATAGGCGATTAGTCAACCGTCTATTCGCCAATGGTATTATATTTTTTGGCGTATTCTCTTTTGGCCGCAAGTGCTTCACACCATGCGTGATGAAAGATAACCAAAAAATTGCCAATGACTTTTAAAATTTTCATTCCCAGCCCATGCCCCCGTTGGCGCGATAGCGACGAACTTGTTCTTCAGCCTTGCGAATTTGAGCTTCGATGATTCGGTTCCATAGATTTTTAAAAAATCGTTTGATTTTTGTCATGTTCTTTCCTTTGTTGCGCTGCATAATATTTATACAAATCGTCATCCGAAAACCCAGTGATCTTTAGTCACCGGGACGCAAGGTGACTTCGTTCCTATTCTTGTATATATTTTCCTATCATATCATCTTGAATATAAATGTAAAAAATAGGGCTGAAACAGCCCCAATTAAAGCACGGAGAAACGCCGCTCACGGAATTACGGCACGTATTGTAGTCAGTGATGCATCTGTAAAGCGTGAAAAGTTCTTGAGCATATTGGCTCTCGAAGCCAAGGGTTGTTTAGACCTTTGGTAGTTCACCATATTAAAAGCAAAAACCAAACACAAAAATCAAACACCATTGTTGAATTTTCATGAAAAACCCGAGCATAGCAGATATGCTCGGGCATTCTCATCCAGTCCGTTAAATGTTGATTACCAAGCGAAGCGAAGACCAACTAAGAATTGGTTCACTTGCAACTCATCACGTTGACCAGCAGCATTTAGAATGCGCGATTCTGGTGCTGATAGAAAACGGTGTTGCACATTCAATGACCATTTGGGATCCAAATGCATTATGAAGCCCACAGTGGGTCCCCAAACAAATGATCCCGAATCAAATGACCCAGATCCTGAATTCCACATGTAGCCGCCGCTCACTCCAACATATGGCGTGAATGACGTGCTGTTTTGATAATGAAGCATGGGTGTAACCAAAAGATAAGTGCCATCGACTCTCTTATTAAATTCATTGGTGGGTGTTCCCAATTTGGGTGTTCCCAAATATCCAACAGTGGCTTCAAAATCCAACCAATTATTGAATGTTTTACCAGCAGTGCCTTCAATGAAAGGAGCGGTGTCATATGAACCTTCAGTGAGTGCACTCAAACCCAAAGTGCCTTGAGTATACCAACCTTTACGCCAAAAATCATTGGCAGATGCTGTTGTTGCGAATAGCACCAATCCCTATACAGTAGCCAAACTCAATAGTTTTGTCTTCATGTTTTTCCCTTTTCAAAATCAACGATAGATTAACGATATATTAACGGTGAATTAACGGACTAGGTCTCTGATATTACAAGTAAAAATATAATATATTCATCATGACGCAATTGTCAACTAGTATTTGAAAAAACCATAATCAATAAATATTCATGAAGTACCCAATATAGGATTACTAATGCAATGGAATCATTTTTAAAATTCGTTGAAATATTATTAGTTGGAGATATACGCGCTGTAGTTTTAATCCTAACAGCAATAATTGCTGCATTGGTTTGGGATAGATTAAAATTAATGAAGCAAATATCCGATAAAGACGAAAAACTGGAAAAAATAATAGATGATTATTACAAGGGCAATCTAACACTAGTTGAGGCATTGAATAATGTAAAACTAGTACTTCATGAAATTAAAGGCAGAATGTAAAATTTCATATTTGGATCGGTAAACGTATGTCAAAAAAACCCACGGTTCCTTCAAACACTCAAGAAAAATTAGAATACAGCAAAAAAGCATTGACTGATGCCATTGAAGCAATAAAAGGCAGCGTCGAAGAACTAATCCAACAGTTTCAAGACAAAGAAGACGCACTACTAAAACCATTGAAAAAAGTAGGCAATATACTATCTGTTGGCATGATAGTATGTAATCAAAACGGCACGATTATATTATCCAACAACGAAGCCAATATGATTTTTGGTTATACTAATTTATTGGAAAAACACATTGATGATATCATTGAACATCAAAACATTGGAGACAATCCCAATCTTTGTTTTCCCAAATGGCTCAAAACCAATAACCTAAACCTATTTCAACCCAATAAAGAAAAGAATTTATTATTTGGTATCAAAAAAGACTCCGCAAAAATTTACATACATGTGAGCTCAAGCTATTACCACATAAAGGAAGGCGGCAAACATTATATTTTATTAATTGAAGACACATCAAAATCCTCTACATCAAATCGTCAAAATATAGATTTACTGGAAAAATTCCAAAGTTTGTCAGATGCCCTGAACCTAACAAACAATTTCGGTATTTGTATATTAGAAATAGAAAACAATCAGCAGAAGATAGCCTATTGCAATTCTGGATTCACAAAAATCACTGGATACTACGAAAGTAACGTGCTTGCCGCCAGCACATTCATTTTGGAAGGTGAAGAAACAGAACTGGAAGAATTGGAAAGAATTCGCTACTGTATGGACCATGAAACCACTTACGAAGGATCTATCAAATGCTATGACAAAGAGGGGCATTCATTTATTGGCAACGTAAAAATTACAACCATAAAAAATAAAGATGGTAATAAAATTACAAGATCTATTTACGTGGAAAACATCACATCAAGACACGACATGGTTTACAACCTAAAAAGAAGAATTAAAATACTAGAATATTTAGAAGAAATTGCTGGTGTGGGCTGGTGGATATTGGACATGACTATACCAACTACACCAAAATTAACTTGGAGTCAAGGAGTCTTTGATATTCATGAAGCCAAAAGTGATGTCTTTACGCCCACTTTTGAAAGGGCTTTGAGTTTTTATTCCAGCTCAGAGGAACAGAACCAAATTAAAGAAATTATTCAGAAATCCATTCGCGATGGTTCTTCTTTTGAATTCACAGCCAACCTAATCACAGCAAAACACAATCAAAAAGAAGTCTATGTTAAAGGCATGACGCTAAAAAGCATACCCAATGTTGTATTTGGCATCGTTAGTGACCTAACTTATAAAAAACAGATGCCATTTCTAAAAAATATCAAACTATCATCAGTTTAGGTTTTGGGATTGGGGAGTTTTCTTTCCACAAACAAGCAATGTTTGCGAACCACTGGATCATATTTTCTCATTTGATGCTTCTTGCCAGCATTTTGACCTTTGGTGGATTTGGTAATAATATATTTGGTTCCAGTGTTGGGATGTTCTGAATTTATCAACATCACAATTTGATGAGTCTTCTTTGCCATTTGTTGTTATTTATATAAATCGTCACCTAAAAACCCAGTGATCTTTAGTCGATGGGACGCAAGGTGACTTCGCTCCTGTTTTTGTATGCGTTTTCGTATTACATCATCTTGAATGTAAATATAAAAAAATGCGGCAGTCAATTAAAAAATTAAATGGGGTTGAAACCGCCCCAGGTCAGGCACGTGGAGGCGACGCTTGCAGGATTACAGCACGTGGCGGGGTCAGTGATGTGTCTGTGAATCGTGAAAAATTCCAAGATAAATTAATTTCGAAAGCCAAAAGGTCTTTAGACACTTGGTAGTTCAAACCGCAAAAATCATTCAAAAGACTTCCACAGGTGGAACCAAAATGAGACCAAAATAAAATTTAGGTTATGGCACTCACTGCGCAACCTTTGGTGCGAAATCCAACTCACTTATTTCAAATTAGAGGTTTTGATCACCGATATCTCCATGAAATTTTAATTTGAAAATCATAGCGTCTTCAGGTGAATTAAAGTAAAAAACGTTACCACGGCGGCGCCAAAAATCACGAGTATGAATGCGGGCCCACTTCAAAGCCTCAAAAATTTCACGGCCCCTGCACGTGACGCGGGTCAATTCAGCAAGAGATTGGGCTTCGGTGTGTCGCCAATCCGCATCCACATAATGCTCGCCATAGATAGCAATATGATCAATCTCACCCGATTGAATGTCAGAGACGTGGCGAAGTAAGGATAGGATCAAAGGATCAACCTTAGTCATCAAATCACTCTAACCACTCTTCAAATTCGAAATTATTGCGAAACTTTTCAATTTCACGTATCAATATCCAATCATTGATGAACACCTGTATTACAATGTTTATAACGCTTGTTCCCAGACCAAAAAGATTGAGAACAAAACCGAGAATCAGCAAACTGGCCACTTGCATAAATATATAAAGATTCACAAAGACACGCGGTACTCTATAAAACAACCAGTTCATTGGTCTTGATCTCTTTCCCACTGATTCAATATGTACATCAGTACAAAGTTCATACCACTTTAACCAAAAAGAATAGAAGACAAAAGCAGTGGCTGGATTTCAACCAAAACATATTTGAATATGTGTTGATTTAACACTTTGTAGACCAACCAATTCATCATATCTTTTTGCCCTTGTTGGCGGCAGTGTCTCGGAAGCCTTTGAATCGAGGATGACGCAGAGCCCACACCGCACCGCCATTGCGATCCTGTGTAAATTCCATAGCCCTCACTTCGATGAGTCTGCCCACATATTTCTTGGCATTGGCAAAGATTTCATCTCGATCTTCGTCGCTCCATCCACTACCAACGTCCACTTCAATCTTCTTAGTCTCCCCGTCTTTGGGATCAAAGTCTTCACCCACACAACGAGCAAATCCCAAACGACCTTCATTTCTACCAGTGCCTTCGTGTAGGCTTTCAATCTTCACTGTCACATCCACATAGGGTTTGATCTTCAGCCAGCTTTTGCTGCGCTTGTGTTCATACAAGGCATCTGGCTTCTTCAGCATGATGCCCTCAAATCCTTCGTCAATGGCCATGGAAAACATTTCTTCCAGTTGCTCGTGACCTTCGGGTGTATCCAAATCCAAAAACTTCTTTGGCAGCACACGAACTGTGGTACCACAGTGTTCCTGAAACAATGCTGCTAATTCCAGCAACACCTGATGGCGCTGTTTTTGTGTGTATTTGTGAGTTCGTGATTCAAAATCTTCCAAGGGCAGCACATCAAACACTGCAAGATAAAAATCATCAGTGTTCAAATCATCCTTGCGATTCATTTGTGTGGAAAGCGTTTTGAACTGATTGTCGGCGGCCATAATTTCACCATCCAATACAATACTGCCAGGCAACACTGACATCAACTTGTGCAGTGAAGCTTCAATGGCGGGAAAGTTTTTATTGACCCTACCTGAACGAGTGATGCCCTTGACTTGATTTTTCTTTTTGTCCAAAATAAAAACCAACCGAGCTCCATCCATTTTGACATCCGCCAGCCACTGGCCCTTGAGTTCTTTGTGGCCGCCCTCCTTAACACCGGTGGCCAGCATAATCTCAAATTTTTTCACTTGACTTTTTTGGGCTGTTTTACCTAGCTTTTTTAAAACCTTATTGAAGGTTGTTTCGGTAACGCCGCATCGCATATCTTTGATTAGAATTCGGCGATAAAAGTAATTCCATTGATCCACATCGCAGGAAAGTGCCGCAGCATTCACAGCATCTCGAGCCGCGTTGCCGGTAATGTTTCTGTTTGACAATTGTGAAGATAGTTTGACAAAATCTTCCCACTTAAATGATGTTTCCACTGGATCATTATCCTCCGCCTCCAACACGGGAACCTTTTTGATATGAAAGATCAAATGGCGATCATAGGCCATTCTAAATCCGTCAAACAATTCTTGACATCCGGCATGGTATGCTTCCTTTAGAATATGTTCTTTTTCCAAACGTTTGGTTGTGGTTTCCAGCTTTTTGATCCAGTCGCTTGCTTTCATACTCATATATTATATGATAATTTCATTTTGTCAAACAACTGAGACCTATGGGATTATTTCGTTGTAGTTCTTTATGGATATTATCTATGCCAATCCGTGGGCAGTTTGCGTTGTATGATTTTTGAATTGAGTTTTATTGCCTCATTCTTTTTCCCAAACTACTTCCGCAAATACCATGAATCCAATCGCGCCTGCGTTAGCAATGTCTCCAGTTTGGATCTGCATATGACTTTGACGAGTGTCACTGAATTTAAATAACACCACTGAAGTTTGATTCAATGTCCATCCAGGGATAGGAATGCTTGAAAGTGTATCTATAACATGTTTGAGTGAATCATTGTTGGCAGTTTTACTATCAATGGTTGATAATCCATCCACTGCGAGCACCACAGATACCATCGCTGGCAATAACATTTGTACGACTAACTGTCGGGGTTGTCAATGTTTCTATTGCGTGCCGCGGGGAACGCAGATGCGCTGTTATATGAATTATCAATGGGCAACCTGCTCTGGCGATTGTCAAAGTTGTTGAGATTTTGGTTTCCATTGTAAGGTGAATTGATTCTGGAATCATAAGGATCGTCATTGCCATAGATGTTTTGATGCGTGATGTGCCACGGGTCCCTGCCACTTCGTGCTAGATTGGATTGTGCAATTCCTCGTGTGATAGCGGCACCAGTGAGAATAGCGCCAAATGCCAAATGAAAAAATGCACCCTCTTGTAGTGTAATGGGCTTCCATTCTCTGCTCTGAATCAACGCAGTCAACACCGCAGCTTGAGCTTGACCCTGTAGTTTTTCAGTGAGTTCAACCACATGAGCCAAATCCTGCTTGCGATAAATGGAAGTGTAAACAACGGGCATGATCAAAAAATCAAACACGCAGATCAAAATATAGGTCATACCGCACATGGGTCGCCAATAATCGCGCCACCATTCTCCAAATCGAACTGATATGTTTTTCGCCATATTTTTATTTATCAAAATCGTTTTAAATAGATATTCGTTGATGAATGGCACTATAATATAGTTATGAATAACTTTTGCGCTTGGCCGACCAAACCCAGAACTCCCAAAACCAATCAATTGTTTGTTTTTGTAATGAATGGATTTTTGGGAGACCAATGCTCTGCATTACCCACTATGAAATGGATTTTAAATGATCAAATTGGTTTGGAAAACACATTAATTGCTATACGCCCAGAATTGGAGTTTATCTATCATTTTGTACCAAAGAAGAATCTCATTCGTTTTGAAGATTTAAACTCTTTAAACTCTTTGCCTATGCCAGTGAATATACTTCAGCAGTTTACGCAGCACTCTGAATTTATGAAGTGTCATCCCTGTGATTATTATGCGTTTAATTGGTTTGGCAAAATCACGCCACATAGTTGGAGAAATATCCCACAAGCTCCACAGCAAAAAATATCCAAAGGTTTGGAAAAAACTTTGAAAAGTAAAAAAATTTCACCGATGGATTTAAACCATGCTGTGATCATACCGGTGGCTTCGAGAACAGAATCCAAAAGTTGGAATCTTGAAACATTGACAGAAATTGTTGCTTATTTGAAACAGTGTGATTTGACACCAATCTTTATTGGCTTTGATGACAGGGAAGCAAAGTCAGAATACGTCACTGATGAAAATCATATGGCATTTATTGGTAACACACATGACAACAAGCGATTGATGTCAATAATCCTAAAACAAGGCGTTGATTTGACGAATACTACAACTTTGAAAGACTGTTTATATCTGTTCCAAAACAGCCGTTTATTGATTGGAATGGAAGGAGGATTGGCGCATTTGGCATCACTTTCCTCCATTCCTATGATCATTGGATACACACTAGTAAATCCCATTCAGCGCATGCCTTGGCGAAATAACAGTCAAGGGTGGGGAATAACGCCACTGTCAGTGGCTGCATCTGATCCACAAAATTCTGGATGTAAATTTTGTATGACTGATTGGTTTGTAGGTGGATGGCAATGGGATCAATGCTATCGCCATCATTTTGTTGATGCCAGGGAAAAATTCACCTGTAAGAATATACCTTTTGAAAAATGGAAAGCAGCGATCAATGAAGCAATTAAGTGAGCATAGGATGTTTTATCAACCTGACTTTGTTCAGTTTATAATGAATGGCGGGTTGGGTGATGTGATAATGGCGTTGCCTGTGTTAAGATATGCCATTTGCAATGATTTTGGTGATCAATTTAGGGTATCCTGCCCTCCCGAATACGACTTTTTGGTCAAAGATTGGATCAACAGCAAATACATTCACAACTTTTTTAATAAAGTAGTTTGGCCTGGCAGGGTTTCAATGATGAGGGTCACAAAAGATCATTCAATGACGCCAAGAACCAATATCACTCTCTACGCTTCAATGAATATGCTGGGCAAGTTGATTCCCGTGGAACACAGAAGTTTGCCACGGTGGCAAAGTTTAAATTTGTTTTATGAAAATGATATGCAGGCCTGGATGGGATTGGAAAAAAGTTTGGAAGGTGTGGATTTGAGCAAATCAGTTATACTACCTGTATCATTCCGCTCCCATGCTAAAAAATGGAATCAGAAATGTTTGATAGAATTCGTTGAGTATTTGAAAAGTCAAAATCTAACGCCCATTTGTGTGGGCGGAAGCGTGGCGAAAGACAGCAAATTAATTGCTCCAAACTTTTTAACAAAATCCATTTCATTTCCTGAAGGAGCCGTGGATTTGGTTGGTAGAATTTCAGTGAAGCAAACTTTGGCATTGATGCAACGTAGTCTAGCAGTGGTTGGTGTTACTGGTGGATTAATTCAGTTGGCTGGGCTTACAGATCGTCCCATAGTGTGTTTGAGCACTTACACTGACTTATTTCATTCTCTGTTTTGGCGAGATGGAGAATTTGCCAAGGGAGTTTATCCGGTTGTTCCGCCTGAGAACAAATGCGCCTTTTGTGTAAATGATTTTATTGTGAACTACTTGGATTACAACGAATGCTTGTTGGGTAAGAATTTTGAATGCACTGAATTTGAGTTTTCACAGGTAAAAGCAGCATTTGAAAAAGTTGCCTCTGGCAAGCCCTGTGATTTACAAATCAGTTTAAACCAATCCATTATTCGTGATTTTGGTTAACTGCGTATATTACTAATTTACCTGGTATAGGGTAATCCACTGTGTGGATTTGAAAATTTAAATCTTGTAATAATGTTATCAATTGCGTTTGGTTGAAGAACCACAAATGCTCTATGGGTCTCCAATGATGCGTGCCCTGTGGATGAAAGAAATCAGGCACATCAATAATGTAAACACCTTGATGTTTCAAAAGCGTTTGAGTTTGCGTTAGGAAAAATCTAGGATCAATCACGTGTTCCAAAACATCGTGAAGCGTAACAGTTGAAAACTGAGGTTGTTTGAACAAAACATTGGTGTGTTGTTTGATCTCAATCAAAAACTCATTGTCAATAACATTGCCTTCCAAAAAATATCTTTGATTAACCGTGATATTTCTTATGTCCACTCCCAATGCGGGAATTTTGTTGTGCCAGCAACGGTCCACAAATGCCCCGTTTGCAGCGCCTATATCCAATATAGGGGCTTGAAACTTTTCACCCAAAATTTGTTTATATTTTTCAATACGAATTTGGGATATTTTGTAGTCGTGTTCGTATCTTTGCGAATATGGTGTAGTATTGTGTTTGATTTTATATTCATCATAGGTTTGATACCAACCCCAATACTCATCGGCAGTAAAGTCAACCATTTGGTGAACTGTGCCGCAATGCAAACAACTGCGAACCGGTATTTGATTTTGCATGAATGTTTCAGAAAACTTATTATACCCGCAGATGCACTGATCAATTAAATTTGTCATATATTTATTTTATCCAAATCGTCACCCAAAAACCAAGCGATCTTTAGTGGGCCGGGATGCAAAATGGCTTTACCCGCTGTTCTTGTATATATTTTTCGTATCACATCATCTTGAATATGAATATAGAAAAATAGGGCTGTAACGGCTGGAATTCAAGCACAGAGAGACGCCTCTCACGGGGTTGAATCATATGAATCATATAATTCAATTAGTGATGCGAGTGTGAAGCGTGAAAAGTTCTTGAGCATGGGGGCTCTTGAAGCCAAGGGTTCTTTAGACCTTTGGTAGTTC
>Ga0272446_1004629_pt1 | contig 16064 bp, 10 predicted proteins | sample YNPCB0061_FD_194587 | JGI IMG/M metagenome (GOLD analysis project Ga0272446, IMG submission 194587) | Hot spring microbial mat communities from Yellowstone National Park, WY, United States - YNP-CB-006-1 | ecosystem: Environmental > Aquatic > Thermal springs > Hot (42-90C) > Sediment | place... | reverse complement strand
GGATATGAATCCGGCCCGAATGTGGATCGACCGCCTGCAACTAACCCGCCATCCTGAAGGCGGCTGGTTTCGCGAAACCTATCGCTCGATGGATCACCTAGCTCCATCGGCCCTGGCCGCCCGCTTCGACAGCGAACGCTCTTTGGCCACCAGCATCTACTACTTGCTGGAAGCTCCCGATTTTTCATCGCTACATCGCATCCGCTCCGACGAACTCTGGTACTTCCACGCCGGCAGCACCTTGTTGCTGCACCTCATCGATCCCGCAGGCACCTATCAGTTGCGACGGATTGGCCTGGACGAACAAGCGGAACCCCAGGCACTGGCCCCCGCCGGCTGGCTGTTCGGAGCCAGTCTTGCCGAGCCTGCCGGCTGGTGTCTGGTCAGTTGCCTGGTCGCGCCGGGCTTCGATTTTCGCGACTTCGAGCTACCTACACGAGCAACTCTGTTGCAACAGTTTCCGTCTCATGCCAGGTTGATCGAAGGGTTGACGCGTCTGTGAATGCATGGAAAACGTAACCGTTGTTGGTCACACTCCTGGTATGTTCTAAGCAGGATCGTCAGGAAACTCCCCTGGGGGTTGGCACAGTGCGATCTGCCTCTAGATTCGCAGCTATCTCCTGCTAGGATAGGCTCGAACAAGTAATCCTGGATGCTTGTATGATTCTCTGCCTCCTGGGGAACGGAAATATCCGATCGTCCGGTCGTAGAAAAGTGAGCCAGGGATGGGCAAGGCTGATGCTCTGTGAAACGGGGTCGTGTCAAGGAAATCGTGATGCCGAAGCCTATTTGGTCGTTGTTCTCTCTCATCGCTCTACTTCTCGCGTACAGCACGACTTACGCAGCTGACTCACTACTCACTATCGGGCAACTCTTCGGAGTCAAGGAGTTTGAAACCGAAACACTGCCTGCGCTGCGATGGAGCAAGCGATCGTCGGTCTACTTCACGCTCGTCGCTGCCTCGACGGGAACAGGGCGAGATTTGCTTCGCCATGATCCCGCGACTGGCAAGCAAGAGATTGTCGTCCCAGCCACCGCCTTCATCCCCAAAGGGGCGAAGGAACCTCTGAAAATCGAGTCGTTCGAGTTCTCCGCCGACGAGTCGCGCTTGCTCGTGTACACCAACAGTAAGCGAGTCTGGAGGCGAAACACGCGGGGTGACTACTGGTTGCTCGATGTCGCGACACGCACGCTCAAGAAACTCGGCGGACAGGCCGCACCCTCGTCGCTGATGTTCGCCACCTTCTCGCCGGATGGTACGCGCGTCGCCTTCGTTCGCGACAATAATCTATATGTCCAGGATCTCGAAAGCCTCAAGATCACGCCTCTGACAACCGATGGCTCAAAAACCCGTATCAACGGCACATCCGACTGGGTGAACGAGGAGGAACTGGATCTACGAAACTGTTTCCGCTGGAGTCCAGATGGGCGACATCTGTTGTTTTGGCAGTTCGACACCACCGGCGTGGCGGAGTTCCACCTCATTGACAACCTCGTCAGCAAGTCGCCGCAGATCACGTCGTTCGCCTACCCAAAGGTGGGTGAGAAGAACTCCGCTACGCGGCTCGGTGTCATCTCCGCAACTGGCGGAAAGGTACTGTGGCTCGATCTTCCCGGCGATCCGCGCGAACACTACCTGCCCCACGCGGATTGGACACCGGACGGCTCGCACCTTTTGGTACAGCAGTTCAACCGCCTGCAGACGGAACTCCGCGTCTGGCGGGTCGATCCCAAGACCGGACAGGCAAAGGCCGTGTTTACCGAAAAGGATGCCGCCTGGTTGGAGAACGAAAACCCCTGGCGATGGCTCGATGGGGGCAAGAGTTTCCTCTGGTTGAGCGAACGCTCGGGTTGGCGGCATGCCTACCGTGCCTCTGTCGATGGCTCACCGATGGTGCCGATCACGAAAGGCGCGTTCGACCTCATCGCTATCGAAGCGATCGACGAGGCGGGCGGTTGGCTGTACTACGCCGCCTCGCCGAAGAACGCGACCCAGCGGTATCTGTTCCGGGTGAAACTCGATGGCAGCAAGACCGAGCAACTCTCTGCTGAAAAGCAGACCGGCTGGCACGAGTACAACATTTCTCCCGATGCGAAGTGGGCCGTCCACACCTGGTCGACCTTTACCACCCCACCGGTGGTGGAACTGGTGCGGCTGAGCGACCATACCGTTGTTCGCACGCTGACCGAGAATGCGAAATTGCGGGCGAAACTCGCGGCACTGAAGCGACCGGAGATCGAGTTTCTGCGCGTGCCAATCGGCGGAGGCGTTGTGTTGGATGGCTGGAGCGTGCGTCCCGCGAAAATCGACCCCTCCACGAAACTGCCGCTGCTCATGTATGTGTACGGCGAACCGCACGGCCAGACTGTCCGCGATGCGTGGCCCGGCTCTCGTGGTCTGTGGCACTGGATGCTGGCCCAACAGGGATTCGTCGTGGCCAGCGTCGATAACCGCGGCACCAATGTACCGCGTGGTCGAGACTGGCGGAAAGCTGTTCACCGGAAGGTCGGCATTCTCGCACCTTCAGAGCAAGCCGCCGCTGTACGCGTACTGCTGCAACGCTGGCCGTTCGTCGATCCGAGCCGGGTCGGTACCTGGGGATGGAGTGGCGGCGGCAGCATGAGCCTGAATGCCTTGTTTCAATATCCAGACTTGTATCGCACGGCCATCGCTGTCGCCCCGGTGGCCGATCAGCGGTTGTACGACACGATCTATCAAGAGCGATACATGGGTCTGCCAGCAGACAATGAGGCCGGCTATCGGGATGGCTCGCCGATCACCCATGCCGGCAAACTGCGAGGCAATCTACTGCTGATTCATGGCACGGGCGACGACAACTGCCACTACCAGGGCACCGAGCGATTGATGGAGGAGTTGATCGCCAAAGGCAAACGCTTCAGCGTGCTGCCGTACCCGAACCGCACCCACGCCATCCGCGAGGGGCGGAATACGGATCAGCACCTCATGGAAACCATGACGCGCTTCCTACGTGACAACCTGCAATCTCCTCACGCCCCAGCCCTCGATCCCGTCTACGAGACGCGAAAACTTCACGGCTGGACGTTACACATCAATCGCGAACTCCTGGCGGCCGACATCCAGCAAACCACCAAAGTACTCGAACTACTCGACCGGCAACTGGATGAGATCATGAAGGTGGTGCCGAAGGCGGTCATCGCCAAGCTCCAGCGGGTGCCGCTGTACTTCAACCCAGAATACCCCGGCGTGCGACCGACTGCTGAGTACCATCCTAGTGCGGAATGGCTGCGGAAAAACGGTCGCGATCCGGCTATGGCCCGGAGCGTCGAGTTCACCAACCTCCGTATCTACCAGGCCGAAGTGAACCGCATGCCGTGGTTCGTGTTGCACGAACTCGCCCATGCCTACCATGACCGCGAGTTGCCCAAGGGGTTTGCCAACCCGCAGATCGCCGCTGCGTTCGTCAGAGCCAAGGAGTCCGGCAAGTATGACAAGGTAGAACGCCACCATGGCAACGGCAGGCCGAACTCCCGCGAGAAGGCCTACGCGATGACCAATCCGATGGAGTACTTTGCCGAGACGACCGAAGCGTACTTCGGCCGAAACGACTTTTTCCCCTTCACCCGCGACGAACTGAAGAAGCACGACCCGGAAATGTTCGAGTTGCTCGGTAAACTCTGGCAGGTAACTACCGACCCCGCCCCGGCAAAACCAGGCAGTGAGCCGCATTCTATGACACGATCTATCGGTCTGGAAAAATGAGCGAGGAGCGAAAGAGATCCCCCCACTCCCTGCGGATTAGGAGAGGGGGGACTTCTACAAGGCGTTTTGGCCCTTTACCGTTCAATCCTCTCTACCGACTCGAAGGAAAGGGGGTAATTGTCGCGCCCCTGCCCGTCTAACTCGCGTAGTTGAGCATACGATTCAGACGGCAATTCTGATTCGCGGCCTCAGCGACGCAGCGACCGATCGATCGGCTCCTCTTCGGGACGCGGAGCGGGCAGTTCATTACCTCCTGAGCGAGTGGGCTGCGGATAGATACGAGGGGCGTAAGGCGGAGTCGCAGGCGGTGGCAGAACCACTCCCGGTGGTGGCACCGGACAATGCGACCAGTCGGGCGGGTATGCCCACGGTCGCCAGCACGTCTGATAGTAGCCGTAGTGTTCCAGATTGCAAGGATCGCAGACCGGTCGAGGGCAGGCCTTTTTGAATCGCAGGCGTGGTGGCCCTTCAGTGTACCAGAAGTAAGGCGGCGGGCATTGGTATTTCTTTGGGGCGCAGGCTTTATCGGGACAGCTTGTCTGGGCGCAACTATCGCTGCCACAGGTGCCAGTGCTGCACTGACTAGAGAAACCAATCGTAAAGATGCCAGCATACACCTGGCTAGCCAATAGCCAGGCAACGACGGCCAACCAGGGCTTGCCTGGATTCACGATCTTCATCCGACTCCCCTCCGTGGTTGTCTGGAAGAGCGAGGCCCCATCTCCACTTGAGAGACAAGTGAGCCTGCTCGCCAGAAGATTGACAGCTACTTGCCGCGTTGGATATTCTCCCGGCCGCGAGCCGGTTGTCCGCCAATGCGGTTGCGCGTTGGATCCAGGATGCCAACTCCTTGCAAAACTCCGCTGCCCGGCCCAAGCACACTGCTAGGCGTGGTGGCAACCGCACCGCCCTGGTTGAAGAAGTATCGTCCGTAGTTGAAGAACCGCGTCGGATGTCCGGTCGTCCAGCCCGCGTTGGGATCGGCTGACTGCTCTGGCGAGGCACTGGCAGCAGTACTCACTGCTGATATAGCTGGACTGGGCAAAACGGGTGAGGCCATCGGCCCCGCCAGAGTGCCGTAGCGCGCCGCCGTGCCATAAGGGCCAACGGCCGCTCCGCTGTAGAGTCCGTAAGGAAATACCCCTCCAAAGGCTCCATAGGGCCCATAAGGCCCATAGGGCCCCCCTCCAAAGGCTCCATAGGGAGCGGCAGGCCGGCCGGGATAGAACTGTCCGAAAGCTGGTACACTCAATCCAAGGGCAACGATCAGGGCTTTCATCAAGCATTTGTTCATGACACCGGACTCCGGTTGGTTAGCAGTCCCCAACATTTGCCAGAGCCTCTTCATAGTAGCAGTCGAGGATAGTAGGGTTTGCTCTTAAAGCCACTGTAGACCGGAAAAGTCTCGCTGTCCAATCGTTGAGGGCCGACCAGAGAACCGAAGTTACCCGTGAAAGCGGTGTGATCGGGCTGTCGGCATAAAGCAAAACCAGAGCGGCAGAAAACGGACACCCCGGCTTCTGCCGCTAGTCTCAGCGGAGAGGCGCGATGAAACCGACTCCCCCCTGCCCTCCATTGATCCCCCGCACCGTCTGCACTGTGGTGGCACCTAGCAGAGTGATGCCAAAGAGACGTTCAAATGGAGCCAGGATCTTGGCCAGGGTGTTGTCGGTGCAGATCCAGGCATCCGAGTGGACATAGACGCGATCGCCGGGAAACAATTGGTAGTTGGTCGCTGTCACGCCGCCCTGCGTGATGGCCCGCCAGTCCACCGGCAGAATCTGGGTGCATTCGTGGTTTGCCGGCGCTGGCCGAGCTACCCAGATGCGTTTGAGCGAGGCCACCGCGGGCAATCCCTGGATTTGGCTGATGGCATCCAACACCGTCTCGTTGCCAGTGATCGGGAAGCGGAAGACCGATTGACCGAAGCCCGCGCCGTCTGTGATGACGTAATAGGACTTGCTGTTGTAGGCGAAGACATCGACGCTGACTTCTGGATCTTGAAGATACTGCTTCAAGTGTCGCTCGATGGCCACTTTGGCCTGATTGAGTGTCAGCCCAGCGACGTAGACACACCCATAACTTCCCAGGCCGATGGTGCCGTCCATGCGAACCAGATGCTCGCCCCGCACCTGTTGCACGCCACGGAACTGAGCTAGGCCGACCGAAACCTGCGGATCCTTGAGAACCTGGCTGAGTTGGGTGCGAATGGCCCGCTCGACCTCTTCCAGACTGAAGCCCCCGACACGAACGACACCGTATGAAAACCCCAGGTTGATCGTGCCATCGGGAGCGACGGTGTACGGCCCATCAATGGGCTGGTTGGGTAGCGGATCCGCTACTCGAACGAGCAGAACATCCAACGCCTGAACCACATAGGGCGGTTTAGGCACCAACCGGATTGGATCGATCAGGAGAATGTCGGGTGGTTCGATGACATAGGGGGGCAGAGAGGTTTTGGCCTTTTCGGTGGGTATTGGCCCAGGAGGCACCGCGTGACCAGGAGGAACCATCTGCGGGCCAGGAACGGCCTCAATGGGCATAGCAAGTTGACCTACCTGCCCCATTGCTCGTGGCGGCAACATCACCGAACCGGGCGGAAGGTCGCCAGGAACTGCAGTCCCCGGCAACATGGCAGGTGCAGGAGTCGTTGTTGTCCCTGGCGGAATGACCGTGCTGGGCATCAAGGTTCCCTGAATGGGCGTTACCGTTTGCAGGTAAACCGGTGGCGGAACATCGGCACGAACTTGCTGCAACTCGGCTCCAGATCGGTTCATAGCGGTTGCCGAACCTGCCGAGGCTGGGGCCGGTGTTTGTGACGGTTTGGAATCGATGAAGGCAATTTGCAACTGACATCCAGCTACGCCTAGCACCAATCCCACGATTGCCCCGTAGAGGACAACCGACCCTGTACGGCATCGTATGGACATGATCCTCTACACCTCCCCCCGGCAGAGAGATCGACCTGGAATGGATTCTTTGGCTACAGCTAGACAAGCCTCGCTTGCTCTCCCTCATCCCCCAAGAGCCGACGAGGTTACTTTTTTGTCGCACGCATCCCAGGACGCATGGCGCAACAAATGCGAACTGTACTACTCTGAATAGCCTCCGCGTATAAAAAGGCTCTTCAAAAAGGTCAAGGCTAGTTTTTCTCAGACGCTAAGACGGGCAGATCGCATCGGGTGCTGCCAGGTAAGGCCGACTACCGGCAACGGATCAGGTCGGTTGCTCGACGACAGGATGCGACGAGGGCTGGTAGACCTGGCGACATTCCCGATAGGCCCGTTCGAGTGGCATGAGCAGTCCCTTAGCCTGATCCAATTGGTTGTTTAGCAGGGCATCGCGCAACTCTTCGAGTCGCTCGCGCAACTCCTCGGCAGCCTTGCTGGCGGCCGGCTCCAGTTTCCCGGTACGCAGAAACACGCCGACCTGGAGTTTGCGGGTCAGCAAATCCCAGTGCTGAATCTGGCGGATGGCCTCTTCCTTCTTGCCGCCGCGCACGGCGGAATGCACCTCGGCCCGGACACGGACGATCTCATCCAAAGCCTGTTTGGAGTCGGGATAGTAGATGTACAGAGCCACGACGCTGAACACGACCAGCCCCAGCAGAGCGACCACGCCCAGGACTGGGCCTGGCACCTCGACATCCCAACGCGACAGAGGACTCTGACGAGGTGGCGCAACCCGGTTTAGCCAGCTTTCCACCTGACCGCCACGATCCAGCCAAGTGAGCAGTCCGCCGGTCAACCACAGCAACAGCAGAAGAGCCAACGCAAGCGGTTCGAGGATCTCGATCTTGTCCAGCAATTTCTTGCCGACGATTGCCGGATCGCCTTCCGAGATACTGACGAAAGGACTCGTCCAGTCATCGAAAGCGTGGGTATGGCTGGCCTCCTCGTTGGCAAAATAGAGGGGATATTCGATCGCATAAGCGATGCCCAGGGCGAGTACAACCACCAGTAGCAACCACAACAGTGCCCGTCGCCAGCCGTACTGCATCAAGATCCAGACAATCAGCCCCAGATTGGTGCCAACGCCGAGTTCAAACAGTAGAAAGCCGGCTCCCACCGAGTTGCCATGCTCGAAGATCAGGCCGATACGCATCATGCCCGGCAAGACACCTGAGTAGGCCGGCAGGCCAATCAGCGTCATCAGGGCTGGAGACAGCCAGTCGTCGTGCCGCATGGTGTTGCTGAGGATGCCGTGCGGCAGTAACCCAGCGAGCAAGCCGGTGAACGCGATGCCCAGAAAGATGTAGCCCATGGCGGAGCCAACCGATTCGCGACTGGCGTTGACGAATACCGCCAGCAAACGCTTCAGACCGGGTGCGGGCGTTGGCTCATCGCCAGGCGGCTGGGTGTCGGCAGGTGTCTCGAAGCCGTACTTCCAGATTTCGCCACCGGCAATGGCTATCGTCATGGTCGCCACCACGAAACCGATGATGACAATCGGCTCCGACAGGGTCAGTCCATAGAGGAACGACAGCGGGTTGAGTTGCGGAGCGGCCAGCACGAAGGCCAGAATGGTCGCGCTGGGAACGCCGGCCCGAGCCAGCTCACGGGCTACCGGAATCACCCCCAGCGAGCATACGGGCAGCAGCGAGCCAATCACCCAGGCTCGAAACAGACCACCCAGTCCCGTGCCGCCAAACAAGCGTCGCGTGCCGGCCGCTCCGAGCATTTGCCGCATCACCGCAGCAATCAGGAACCCTACGACCATCGTCGAACTGCACTCGATGGCGGTCTGTCCCATCCGAAGTAACACCGACCAGACGATACCCATAAACGACACCCCTTGGTAGCTACGCTGCTCAGACCGGCACCGAAACGGTTTCGAGGATTTGATGGATGACACTAGGAGCCGCGTCGGCTGCCAACCCCAATCGAACGCTGAGAACCGGATAGGCCACTTCTTGTACGTCATCGGGCGTGACGAAGGGCCGTTCCTTGAGGAAGGCCCAGGCCTGAGCCACCCGTTGCCAGATCAACAGCCCACGTGGGCTGAGTCCTAGTGAGATCTTTGGATGCTGCCGCGTAGCTCGCCCTAGATCGACCAGATAGCCCTGAACATTCGGATGCACGGCGATGCGAGCCACGCTCTGCTGCAAGGCAGCCAGTTCGCCCTCCGCCAGTACCGCCCGCTGGACGAAGCCGTCAACCACCTGACCGACGGCAGCGGCTAGCAACTCCAGTTCGTCGTCGCGTTCCGGATATCCCACCGACAGTTTCATGGCAAAGCGATCGAGTTGCGCCTCGGGCAACGGATAGGTGCCATGATGTTCGACCGGATTCTGAGTGGCGATCACGAAAAAGGTCGGCACCAGAGTATGCTTGACGTTGTCCACCGTGACCTGTCGCTCCGCCATCGCCTCCAGTAACGCCGACTGCGTCCGCGGAGTGGTGCGATTGATCTCGTCTGCCAGCAACACGTCGCTGAAGACCGGCCCGGGCAGGAATTCAAACTCCCGCGTCTTCTGATTGAAGACGCTGAATCCAGTGATGTCGCCCGGCAGCAGATCCGGCGTACACTGCACGCGGGCAAATTGTCCGCCGATGGCCGCTGCGATGGCCTTGGCTAGCGTTGTCTTCCCCAGCCCAGGCAAGTCTTCCAACAGCAGATGCCCGCGGGCCAGCAAGCAGGCGAGCACCTGCTCGACCACGTTCGCCTTGCCACGCAACGCCCGATTCAAGGCGGTACGCAACTCCTCGATCTGTCGGGTTTGCTGGGAACGATTGACTTGGATGCCATCGGTCACAGACGGTCTCACGCTCACACTCCCAAAGAGGGTTTCGAGGGCATCGCTCGCCAGCGATGGATCTTCCAGTCGGCCAGGACGCGGCGGCAAATCGGTAGCACTTCGCGTTCCGACCAGGGCGGCGACAGATTCGGGGCGTAGGCGGCCCATTCCGCCATGCGACTGAACTGTCCAAGACTCTCGTCTGGCTTTCGTTGGAGCGAACCTGTCGTCAGCCAAGTCGGGAGGGTTTGGCTGCCTGGACGCGCCTTACCGGCCCAACGAGCCCGTCGCTCCAGCACGACCGCAGCCCGTCGCACCTGATCGCGCCAGGTCGGCCCCGGAAACCAGCACCACCATTGCACCGCCAACGCGTCGAACAATTCCTGTCGATACCATGCCATCCCCAGCAGCACGCCCAGCGACACGATTAGTAAAATCGCATTGCGCCAGGCCCAACCCGCCAGCCCCATCAGGGCGTTCTGTATCAATTCCGCCAGGGGTAGGTTCGGCCCCAGCACCTCATAGCCAGGAGTTGGCTCGATCACCAGCCAGTGACCGTCGCGGAGTAGCACTTCCGGCCAGAAATGCAGATCCGTCACTCGCACTGGAGTGTGTGCTGTCTCGGGATCGTAGGCTTGTGGATCGGCGTAGTAGCCCAGGCACACGCGAGCGGGATAGCCGAGCGATCGTAGCAGCAACGCCGCCGCCGTGCTGAACAGATAGTCCGGCCCGCGTTGCGACTCTTGTAGGAACCACAGCACTGGAATCGGGTGATCGTCTGGAGCGACGGCCTGCTCATCGAGGGTGTAGTCGTTCCGCAAGCGGTCGAGAATCGCCTGGATCTGGGGCCAACCCTGCGGATATGACCCGGCCCATTCCTGGGCCAGAGCGGCTATCGCCGAGTGCAGCGATCCGGGCACTTCCCGCAGCAACGGGGTCGCGATTCCGCCTGCGGTCATGGCCATTCCAAACGCTGTCGCCGGCAAGCGGCGCGGCTCCAGGGTGCGACACTCCGTACTCACCACCACCCCAGGCGGCGTTCGCTTTCGCCCCGACAGCACCAGTACGCCCTCGTAGTCCCATTCATAGTAGTCGGGGCTGTCCACCTTGTTGATACGAAATCGCGTCAGCAGTGAAGGGGTCGGCACCAAATTGCTCTTCAGATCCGCCACCTTGAGACGATGCTTCTCGTCGCACAGATACCAGTCCACGTCTAGGAAGTTACTTCGCTTCATCCAGTAGCCCTTCTGGGCCTCGAGAAAGCGATTGACCGGCTTGCGGGCCTCCCGCCAACGATGGTCGCTCGGATCGTAGGTTTCGTAAGCCACGGTGCGAATGTGTAGCGGCGTGCGACCTTGCACCTCGAAGACGGCGCGGGCACTTCGACTACGAGCTTTTCTCGGGTTCTTTGGCCCTTTTCTTGAGGTGTCGAAGTCGCGACTTGGACGGCGATTGTCGGGCAATTTGCCGTGGAACTCGATCATCTCGGCTCGCCCTGCAGCGACCATGCGTTCCCGATCCTGAGGTGGCTTCTTCGGTGGGCCATACATATCACTGATCGCGTCGATGAGCGAGTTGTTGTTGTCCTCGATCATGCGATCGGTTTCTACCATGCCCGCGGCGCGAGCATCTTCGCCGGCCGTCTCTTCCGGCCCATCGCCAATGCCATAGCGCGCAAACAGATCGGTCTGCCCCGTTCCGCCGGAGGTCGGCAGCCATTCTCCCAGAGCCAGGGCCGTTCGTTTCGGCCCTACGATCACTAGAGCCAGAGCCGCCACCAGACACAAGCCTAGCAACGACAACCCCAGCCAGGGCAACCGCTGACGTTCTGGCAGAACCTCCAAAGAAACCATCCGGTTGGAGTGGACGAGTACCGCTTGCAAGCCCGACCAGTAGACGAGCAACAGCCAGATACTACCGCAGGCCGTGTACAACCCCAGGATCACCAGAACGGCGGGATGGTTGGTCATGGCAGCGGCGAACAACATCAAAAACAAGCTCACCACGCAGGCCAGCCGCAAACAGAACAGCCAGCCCGCACAGGCCGCCAGACCCAATCCGATGTTGCGCAAGGCACAGACCATCTGCAACTCTAGCGGATAGCCGTCGCCCGTCCATTCGCGGCGCAGAGGCTCCGTGACAAACGGTGCCAGGGCAAGTACGACGAGCAGCCCGAGTACCCAACTAGGAGGAAGTCGGCGCGGATCGGCTGGGACGGGCAGCAATCGCGCTACGATCGCCGCCACAGCGATCCAGGCTCCCGCTAGTGCTAGGCTGTGCCAGACCTCTCGGCCATCGTGGGCCGCCACTTCGACCGCCAAAGCGGCCAGCAGAAGCAGCCCAAAGGTAGTGCGATACACCAGTCGCGTCTGTTCAGGAACCATGTTGTGCCTCCCGCCAGCCACCTCGAAGTAAAGCAGGGATGGTCTCGATCGCTTCGATTCGCAACCAAGGAGATGGCCCCTGCCAGGGCGGACTGGGTTCGCAAGTGCGGTCAAAGGCCTTAGCCTGGAGAACGACCCAGTGCTGCTCCTCGTTCTCGCAGGCACTGCAACCGTGATCGGGTTTGGCCCGATCGGTAGTGAGAATCAATTGCAATCCATCGCGAAAGCCTCGACAGCGCGGACAGGCCAGCACCTCGGCCAGAGGAGTCTGGCAGGTCATCGGTACACTTGCCAGGGCATCGAGGATTTTGTGACACTGTGCCTGACCCGAGGCCGCCAGCAGGTCGAACCCTGCCCAGGCCAACCCCACCTGGGCACCGTCTTGCAGCCAGCCACGGGCAAAACTGGCTGCCATCCGAATCGCCCACTCCCGAGACGAATCCGCTCCGGTTCCGACGTGAACCTGCGAGTCGATGTCCAGCACGATTTGAATGACCGGCCGGGCGTTGGATTGCAACTCGCAGACGATCAACCGATCGTGCCGGGCCGACTGCCGCCAGTGAATGCGTCGAGGGGAATCCCCTCGGCGATAGGGCCGTACTCCCAACACGTCACCATGTGTGCCGACCTTGTTGCGCGAGACATTGCCTTCCACCTGCCGATCGCCGCTCACTGGCGGAATTGGGCCGACCGGATAGGTACGCGGCCAGACGATGAGCGGTGTGGGCACTTGCAGCAGACAACTGTTTTCCCACAATCCGAAAGGAAAGCCAGAGGTCAAGCGGGGAGTCCGATGGGGATACAGCCCACGGCAGCAAGGCTGGAAGTTCCAGCAACACCGCGCCGATCGCCGACGTGGTGCGGAAGCCAGGGCCGCCACAATTTCGTTGTCCTCGCCGCCAAATCCACCGCGCACCGCCAAGCCATGAGCCGACCACGGCAGCCGATTGCGAAGAGTGAGCCAGACGGTTACTGATTCGCCCTCGGTTAGGCGTTGCCGATCGAATGTTATGCTACCGTCTAGTCCACGCAGCGACAGCCAGGGCCAGAGAATGCCCAGGGCGAGAACCGCCAGTACGCCCCCGCACAGAATGAAGGCCTGAGCATGCAAGAACAATCCGCAGACAGCGGCGAACAGAGCGGCCAGTGTCAACACGCCGATGGGGTGATACAGAAACCGCCTCACTGGGGCACTGAGGTTCGGAAAGAAATCGTGATGCGCCAGGGTATGGAGTTGGTGGAGCCATCTCGTCACTGTGGCGTAACGCATGCCTGTAGCACTCTCTCGTTCTCACGGTGCGAAACTGGGAGAATCAGCATAGCAAATCTATAATTCTCTCGACAGCCCGGCCCTCCGCCAGGTGAAGCACGAAGCAGCCAATTGCTTGTCTATTTTTGTAATACCAGGGATAACATTGTGCAAGTGGTAAAACGGCGTAAAGCAGCCGGCTCATCAGGACTTCAGTAGTGTGATGCGGTGGGAAGCGGGCCGAATCCAACAACCGACGTTGCTAGTTCGCCAGAGACGACGGAGTGAGTCCACGAAAAGTAGGCACCCCCTCACTGGAGGAGCGAACTTCCCCCACGAAGAGGTGAGGGAACAAGGCTGGTTTGTCTCCCCCCTGCCCTTGACGTTGGGAAGTGCTTTCCCCCAAGAATCCCAGTGACTGCCGCTTGTCCAAGGCCAGCCCGTCCGCCTATTCTCTACTTCTCTGTAGGCACGCTCTCCGTGCCCATTTCCTCTAGGAAACAACGCCTGGCTTCGCTATATAGGCCACCTCTCTTCGAGTTGCCCACTCGAAGCGGTTGTCATGCCCCTGGAACACAGGAGATGGAGCGATGCGCGGCTGGTTGAAGCGGATCGAATGTCTGAGTGCTGTCCAGTGTACCTCCCTGGTACTTCTTTTTCTGGTTCTCGCCTCCTCCTCGGCTCAGGCCACCGACATCGAAACCCGCGACTTCTTAGTGCAGGTCAGTGGCAAGGTCTGTGGCGAGGTTCACATGACTATTCATCGCCAGAGCCCGACTCAAATCTCCGTTCGCTGCGATACCGATCTCAAGGTCGCTCTGCCTACCGGCAACTATCGTTACAGCTTCCGGGGCATGGAAGTCTGGAGGGATAGGCAATTCGTTCGCCTCGATAGCCACACCGACGACAATGGCCGACGCTATGTGGTGACCGCCATCGCTGAACCGACCGGCGTTCGCGTCAAGGTGAACAATCGCGAACGCATCGTTGCTCCGGTGAGCTGGCTGACGACGTACTGGAGTTTGCCCGAGCCGAATCTTCGCAAGCAATCCCTGCACCTCCTCGATGCCGACAACGGCAACGAATTGTACGGCCGACTCGAATTCGTCGCCAACGAGAAACTCACCATCGCCGGACAGCAGGTGGCTTTGAACCACTATCGAGTGGTCATGGGCAAGAACAACATGGATCTCTGGTACGATGGCACCGACCGCCTCGTCCGCCAGGAGTGGGTCGAACTCGGCCACCGCACGGTTATCGAACTGATACGCATTCGCCGCTGAAACGCTTCAGGCAATCGCTCTTGTGCCAGATGTCCCGCCTGGAGTACCTTGCCCCCCTGGGCGGGAGCATTCTCTTTCAGGGGGTTAGTTCCGTTTGCTGTCGCTACCATTGTCAGCATGCACGGAAGGAGTTGAACGATGACCGATCGCTCTGCTATTCGCCAGGTACTTGTCGAACTGCTGGAAGCAGACACGGGAGAGTCCTACGCCGACCTGCGCGACGAGGACTCGCTACGCGATGGCCTAGGGTTGGACTCCGTTGATGTCGTGAGTCTCATTTCTCAGGTCGAACGCCGATTTCACATCCGGCTAACCCACGAGGAACTAGAGAAACTCGTGACCGTAGCCGACGTTCTCAATCTGCTCACGACCAAGATTCAGACCCGCCAGGCGGCCTGATCAACCCGCCTTCGCCCATCTCCTCACCTTCAGGCGGCTCGCAGTCGGGTCTGCTGGGTGGGCAGTTGTACCACCTGCATCAGCCCGTCAATTGCCCCCAGCAACCCATCGATCTGTGCGCTAGTGTGATTGCTGTTGACCTGGATGCGCAACACGCCGGCATGGTAGGGAACAGCTGGGAAGGTCACTGACTGAACGTAATAGCCGGCCTGGAAGAGATGATTGCCACTGGCCAACGTCTCCTCTTCTCCGCCGACCAGTACCGAAACGATCGGCGTTTGACCGCCCTGGATGATGAGGTTGCGGCGTAGCAGGCCGGCCTTGAGTCGATCGAGGTTGGCGTGCAATCGGCCGATCAGTTGCTCATATTCGGCGGACTGCAAGATGTCGCACACGGTACAGACGGCATCGAGATAGGGCGGAACGACTGGCCCCCCGAAGATGTAGGTGTTGGAGCGCATCTTGAGGAGCATTTTCAGTTCGCGCGTGCAGCCGATGAACCCACCGGCACACGAAAAGCCCTTTGACAGCGAGCCGACCACCAACGTGTTGTCGTAGTTGCCCAAAGCGTCCAGCACAGTGCCTCGCCCCTGCTCGCCCATGACGGCGGTCGCGTGGGCATCATCGACATACAGAACCGCCTGGTGAGCCAGACACACCTCGTTGAGTTCGCGCAACGGCGGCAGTGCCCCGCTCATGCTGTAGACACCATCGATGGCCACGACCGCCACGCGATAGGGAGCGGCGTTGGCCAAGAGCTTTTTCAAAGCCACCGGATCGCAGTGAGAGAAGGTCTTGACTCGGGTGCCATTGGCCTGAGCAATGCGACCGCCTTCCTGGATCGAATTGTGAGCGTGTTCATCGACGACGAGCAGGTCTTGTCGGCCGACGAGTCCCGGAATGGCTCCCATGTTGGCCAGGGTCACCGAGGGATAGATGAGAGCGGCCTCGGTTCCCAGCCAAGCCGCGATCCGAGCTTCGGCATCGAGGTTGGATTGCACACTTGAGAACGCTCGAGAAGCCCCATTGTGCGTGCCCCAGCGTTGCAGTCCATCGCGAATGGCGGCCTTGACACGCTCGTCTTGATCCAGCCCGAGAAAGCTGTCCGATCCAAAGTTCACCACCCGCCGCCCTGCCACGACCATTTCCCGGCCCGGTCCGATGGCCTCGACGGTCAGGTCTTTCTGATGCGTCGTCGGGAACAGTTCTGCAAAGTGTTCCATGAAGCGAATCAGGCTGTGCTGTCGCATGGCCTGGGTCAGTGCTTGCA
>Ga0272446_1004628_pt1 | contig 16068 bp, 16 predicted proteins | sample YNPCB0061_FD_194587 | JGI IMG/M metagenome (GOLD analysis project Ga0272446, IMG submission 194587) | Hot spring microbial mat communities from Yellowstone National Park, WY, United States - YNP-CB-006-1 | ecosystem: Environmental > Aquatic > Thermal springs > Hot (42-90C) > Sediment | place... | reverse complement strand
CGATGTGGATGAGCCACAGCGGCAGCTCGGCGAGCTCGCTGATGCGGAACCAGGCGAAGTCGGTGAACTCCCAGCCCCAGAACAGCAGCACCATCGCGAAGACGCCGACGCAGAGATTGGCGAAGAGGTCGAGCGCCGCCCTGCCCCGCGGCGGCAGATGCGGCCAGACATCGACGACGAAGTGGTTGCCCTCGCGCACGCCGAGCATCGCGCCGAGCATGATCATCCAGACGAGCAGGAAGCGCGCCATCTCCTCGGTCCAGATGTAGTGGGGGATCAGGGCGGTGAAGCGCGAGAAGATCTGCAGGCTGACCGGAATGACCAGGATGCCGACGGCGAGCGCCACGAGCACGCAGAGGATGCGGGCGAGGGTCGCGGTGAGGCGGGCGTAGAGGCCCCCCGCCCTCCCGGGCACGGGGCCTTGGGTGCTCGACATCGGCGGCGACTCTCGGGAAGGAGGCGGGGCGGCGGCGCCGCCCCGCCGGTCACGACGACGGACGGCTCAGGACGTCAGCCCGTTGATGCGGGTGAGGATCGCGTCCGCGCCGATCTCCTTCGCGTAGGCCGCCATCACCGGATCGACCAGCCGCTTCATCTCAGCCCGGCCGTCGAAGGGAATGCGCTTCAGCCGCCCCGCGCTCTCGAGCGCCACGAGCTTCTGCTCGTCCTCGCCGCTCTCGATCTGCCGTCCATAGGTGCCCGCTTCCTTGCCGGCCTGGAGGACCGCCGCCTTGAGGTCGTCCGGCAGCCGGGCGAAGCTGCGCGAGGAGAAGCAGAGCGGGCGGATCGTGATCGCGTGCTGCGTCATGATCAGGTTCGGCGCCACCTCGTAGAAGCGCATCTGCTCGACGCCGGCGGCCTCGTTCTCGCCCGCCTCGATCACGTTGTTCTGGATCGCGTTGTAGACCTCGTTGTAGGCGATCACGGTCGGGGCCATGCCTGCGGCCTGGAAGGTGCGCGACCAGATCGGCGCGCCCTGGACGCGCACCTTGAGGCCGCGCAGCTCGGCCATGTTGCGCACCACCTTGTTGGCGAAGATGTTGCGGACGCCGCCTCCGGCATAGCCGATCAGCATCACCTGCGCCCGCTGCGCCACCTCGTCGGCCACCGGCTTGAACATGTCGGCCTCGAGCACGCGGTTCCAGTGGTCGAGCCCTGAGAACAGGAACGGCGCGTCGATGAAGGGGGCGGCGCGCGAGAAGGTGGACATGTGGGCGGGCGAGACGATCGCGTAGTCGACCGCACGGCCCTGCGCCATGTACTCGAAATACTGCTTCTCGAGGCCGAGCGAGGAGTTCTTGTGCAGCACGAAGTTGATCGGCTTGCCGTAGAGCGCCTTCACGCGCTCCTCGAAGCGCACCATCGCCTTGGTGAAGGCGTGGTCGTCGTTGAACTGGCTCGCGCCGTTGAGCGTGATCGCCTACGCCTTCGCCGTGTGGATGGCGGGGGCAGCGAGCGCCGTCCCGGCGAGGCCGGCGAGCAGTGAACGCCTGTTCATGGACATCTCCCTCAGGTCTCTTGTTGCGCCGGCTTCAGCGCCGGCTTGGCGTGCAGCCTAGCGGATGGGCCGGGGGTTGTGAAACATCACCGCCTCGGCGCGGCGATTGACCGAGGACAAGAGGCGGGCCGGAGGCCGTGCTAGGCTGCTCCGGATGCGAAAACTCCTGAAGCGGCTCGTAGGCCTCGCCGTGCTCGCCGCGGCGGTGTCGGGTGGCTGGTGGTATCTCACCCTGCCCCCCGGCGTCGGCGCGACGGCGGTCGCCGTCACCGGCCCGGCCGTCCAGGCGGTCTATGCCACCGGAACCGTCGAGCCGGTGACCTGGGCGCGGATAGGCCCCGCCGTGAAGGGGCGGATCATCGCGATGGTCGCCGAGGAAGGACAGCGCGTCGAGCCGGGAGCGGTGCTCGCCCGGCTTGACCCCACCGTGATCGAGGCCCAGGTGCGCGAGGCGGAGGCGCGGGCCTCCTTCCTGCGCGAGGAGGCGCAGCGGCTCCGCATCCTCGCGGCGCGCGAGATCATCGCGCGCGCGGCGCTCGACCGGGCCGAGAGCGAGGCGCGCGCCGCGGAGGCCATCGTCGAGACCTATCGCCGCAGGCTCGACGACACCATCATCCGCGCGCCGATGGGCGGCATCGTGCTGCGCCGTGACGGCGAGATCGGCGAGGTGGTGGACACGACCGCGACCCTGTTCGTGGTGGGCGAGCCGAGGCCGCTGCGCGTGACCGCGGATGTGGACGAGGAGGACATCCCGCGCGTGGCGCCGGGCCAGCGTGTGCTGATGCGCGCCGATGCCTTCGAGGGCGAGGTGCTGCATGGGACGGTTGCTGACATCACGCCGGCGGGCGACCCGCGGCTCAAGGTCTACCGCGTCCGAATCGCGCTGCCCGACGACACGCGGCTCCGCATCGGCATGACGGTCGAGGCGAACATCGTCGTGCGCGAGACGGCGGATGCGGTGCTCGTTCCCGACACCGCCGTCTCCGGCGGGGCGGTGTGGGTGCTCGAAGGCGACACGGTGCGCCGCGTGCCGGTGGTCACCGGCGTGCGCGGGGCGCGCCGCGTCGAGATCCGCGAGGGGCTGGAGGCGGGCGCGCGCGTCGTGCTCGAGCCCTCGTCGAAGCTGGTCGACGGCGGGCGGGTGCGCCTGCCGGGCGGCGCGGCGGCGCGCTGAGGGGGGGCGATGCTGGCGCTCTCGATCGCGCTCCGACACCTCGGCCGAAGGCGGCGGCAGACGCTCGTCTCGGTGCTCGGCGTCGCCCTCGGCGTCGGCTTCTTCATCGGCATCACGGCGCTGATGCGCGGCTTCCAGACCTACTTCGTCGCGCAGGTGATCGACGTCGCCCCCCACATCACCATCAAGGACGAGTACCGCACGCCGAGGCTCCAGCCCGCCGCGATCGCCTTCGCCCACGGCGCGGTCTCGGTCCGCGGCGTGAAGCCGCGCGAGGAGCTCAGGGGGATCCGCGACGCGCGCGGGCTGATCGCCGAGCTCGAGGCGCTCCCGGGCGTGGCGGTCGCGCCCGGCCTCAGGGGCGCGGCGCTGCTCCGCTACGGCTCGCGCGACGTCACCGCCACGATCGCGGGCATCGAGCCCGCGCGGGAGCGTCGCGTCGGCAACATCGAGAAGGACATGACGGCGGGAAGGCTCGAGGACCTGCGCTCGACCGCCAACGGCATCATCCTGGGCATCGGCCTCGCCGAGCGCCTCGGGGCGGGGATGGGAGACACGATCGGCGCCGTCGCGCCCTCGGGAAACGCTCTCTCCTTCAAGGTCGTCGGCCTGGTCGCGACCGGCATCGCGGCGATCGACAACGGCGAGGCCTATGTCCTGCTCAAGCTGAACCAGGTTCTGCAGAACCGCCCCAACGTGATCAACGCCATCCGCATCCGGCTCGACGACGTGACGCAGGCCGAGACGCTGGCGCGGCGGATCGAGGCCGCCCACGGCTGGCGCACCGAGAGCTGGGAGGAGGCGAACCGCAACGTGCTCTCCCTGTTCGTGATCCAGAACGCGATCATGTACAGCGTGGTCGGCGCGATCCTGCTGGTCGCCGCCTTCGGCATCTACTCCATCATCTCGACGGTGGTGCACGAGAAGGCGCGCGACATCGCCATCCTCAAGAGCCTCGGCTTCACCGAGGGCGACATCCTGCGCGTGTTCACGATCGAGGGCGTGATCGTCGGCGCCGCGGGGGCGGTGCTCGGCGCGCTCGTCGGCGAGGCGCTGATCTTCGGCCTCGCTCAGGTGAGGTTCGAGCAGGCGGGCGGCATCATCCGCGGCACCGGCGGCTTCATCCTCGCCCGCGAGCTCTGGCCCTACGTGGCGGGAGGGCTGTTCGCCGTCACCGCCTCGGCGGTGGCGGCGCTGATCCCTGCACGGCGGGCGGCCTCGCTCAACCCGGTCGAGATCGTGCGGGGGGCGGCGTGACGCCGCTCGTCGAGGCGCGCGGGGTCACGCGCACGCTGCCTGGCCCCGTGCCCGTCACCCTTGTGCGGGAGATCGACCTCGGCATCGGCGCGGGGGAGTTCGTCGCGGTCACCGGCCCATCGGGATCGGGCAAGTCCTCGCTGCTCTACCTCCTCGGCCTGCTCGACCGGCCGACCGAGGGGCATGTGCTGATCGAGGGGGAGGACACGGCAGGCCTCTCGGCATCGGCGCTCGCGCGCATCCGCCGCGCGCGGCTCGGCTTCGTGTTCCAGTTCCACTTCCTGCTTCCGGAGTTCACCGCGCTCGAGAACCTCTTGCTGCCGATGCGGCGGCTCGGTGGCGACGACGGCGCTCTCAGGGCGCGTGCCGAGGCGCTGCTCGAGCGACTCGGCCTCGGCGACGCGATGGCGAAGCTGCCCGACCAGCTCTCGGGCGGGATGCGCCAGCGCGTGGCGGTGGCGCGCGCGCTCGCCAACGACCCCGTCCTCGTGCTGGCCGACGAGCCGACCGGCAATCTGGACAGCCGCAACGCCGCCTCCATGTTCGACCTGTTCGAGAGCCTGGTCGCCGAGCACGGGCGCAGCATCGTGGTGGTGACGCACGACCCGGGCCTTGCGGCGCGGGCGCGGCGGCAGGTACGGCTCATGGATGGGCGGATCGTCGAGGACACGGGAGCCGTCGCCGCCTGACGGTTGCAGGCCTGCCCAGGCCTTGGGCAGGCTGCCGCATCCGGGGCAGCGCGGGCCGAGTCGGAGCCGGACGGGTGCCCGCGTTCCCCGGCACGCGCATTGCTTGCGCTCGGGCCACGGCAGGCCGGTCACGGGCCTCCCGGAGGTATGGATGAGGAGAGCGAGCGTCATGGGTGTTCTTCGCAGCATGGCCGCGGGCCTCGCGCTGGGTGCGGCCGCCCTCGCGGCCCCCGCGTCGGCGACCGATGTGAAGTTCAGTCTCGACTGGGCCTTCCAGGGGCCGCAGGCGCCGTTCCTGCTCGCGCTCGAGCGCGGCTTCTTCCGCGACCAGGGGCTGAACGTGACGATGGACCGCGGCTTCGGCTCCGGCGACGTGCCGGTGAAGGTGGCCGCCGGGGCCTACGACGTCGGCATCGCCGACATCAACCCGACCATCCGGCTCAGGCTCGAGAACCCAGACAGCACCCTGTTCACGCCGTTCATCATCTACGACGCGACCGCGCTTGCCGTGATGACGCTCAGGCGGCAGAACATCGCCACGCCGAAAGACCTCGCCGGCAAGATCCTCGCCGCGCCCGAGACCGACGGCGGCCGCCAGCTCTTCCCTGCCTTCGCCCGCGCCGTGGGGCTCGACGTGAACGCGGTGCGCTGGCAGACCGTCTCGCCGCAGCTCCGCGAGACCATGCTGGTGCAGGGCCAGGCGAACGCGATCACCGGCTTCATCACCTCCGGCATCCTGTCGCTGCGCGCCGCCGGCGTGCCGGCCGCCGACATCGTGACCTTCAAGTATGGCGATTTCGGCGTCGACCTCTACTCGACCTCGCTGATCGTCACCCGCCGCTGGGCGGAGGCGAACCCGCGCGCCGTGACCGGCCTCATCACCGCGATCGTGCGCGGGCAGAACGAGGCCCGCCGCGACCCGGCTGCGGCGATCGCGGCGCTCAAGCGGCGCGACCCGCTGATCAACGAGGCGGTGGAGCGCGAGCGGATGGAGCTCGGCTTCCGCGAGCTCACCTTCACCCCGCACGTGCTCGCCAACGGCTTCGGCAAGGTGGACATGGCGCGGCTGCAGCGCTCGATCGACATCGCCCGCGCGGCGTTCAACATCGCCCGCCCGCTCGCCGCCTCCGAGATCTACGACCCGCGCTTCCTGCCCGAGCCCGCGGCGCTCGCCGTCGCGCCGTGAGGCCGCGTGCACGGATGCTTGCCGGTGGCTGACGCCGCCGCGCGCTTCGTCAGCCTCGAAGGCGTGGCGCTGCGCTACGGCGGGGAGGGGGGCGGCACGCTCGCTGTCACCGGCCTCGACCTCGCCATCGGTCGGGGCGAGTTCGCCGCCGTGGTGGGGCCCTCGGGCTGCGGCAAGTCGACGCTGATGAAGCTCGTCACCGGCCTTGCGCCTGCCTCGGAGGGGGCGGTGATCGTCGGCGGGGCGGAGGTGTCGGGGCCCTTGAAGATCGTCGGCATGGCGTTCCAGAACCCGACGCTGCTGCCCTGGCGCACCACGCTCGACAACGTGCTGCTGCCGCTCGAGATCGTCGCACCCTTCAAGGCGACCTTCCGGCGCGACCGGGAGAGGCATGTGGCGCGGGCGAAGGCGCTGCTCGCGACCGTCGGGCTCGCGGGCTTCGAGGACCGCTATCCCTGGCAGCTCTCCGGCGGCATGCAGCAGCGCGCGAGCCTCTGCCGGGCGCTGATCCACGAGCCCGCCCTCCTGATGCTCGACGAGCCCTTCGCCGCGCTCGACGCCTTCACGCGCGAGGAGCTCTGGGCGGTGCTGCAGGACCTCTGGATGGAGCGGCGCTTCACCTGCATCCTCGTCACCCACGACCTGCGCGAGGCTGTCTATCTCGCCGACACGGTGCACGTGATGAGCGCGCGGCCCGGCCGCGTGATCGAGACGCGCCGCGTCGGGCTGCCCCGGCCGCGCGACCTCGAGGCCTCCTTCGCGCCGGATTTCGTGGAGATCGTGCACGGCCTGCGCGAGCGCATCGCCGCGGCGAGGGCCGCCGCATGATGAGCCCGCGGGCGCAGGCGACGGTGATGCCCTGGCTCGTCGTCGCCGCCCTGTTCGCGCTGTGGGAGCTGCTCGTCATCGCCGCGCGGCTGCCGCCCTTCGTGCTGCCGGCGCCGACGGCGGTGTTCGCCGCGCTCGCCGAGTTCTCCGGCCCGATCGCGCATCACGCGCTGCACACGCTGGGCGCCACGCTCGCGGGCTTCGCGCTCTCGGTGGTCGGCGGCGTGGCGCTCGGCGTCGCGGTCGGGGCGTCATCGGTCGCCTACCGCTCGCTCTTCCCGGTGCTGATCGGGTTCAATTCCATCCCGAAGGTGGCGATCGTTCCGGTGCTGATCATCTGGTTCGGCATCGGCGCGGTGCCGGCCATCATCACCGCCTGCCTGATCAGCTTCTTCCCGATCACCGTGAACGTCGCGACCGGCATCGCCACCCTCGAGCCGGAACTGCGCGACGTGCTGCGCAGCCTCGGCGCGAGCCGGGCGGACATCCTCCGCAAGGTCGGGCTGCCGCGCGCCGCGCCCTACTTCTTCGCCTCGCTCAAGGTGGCGATCACGCTCGCCTTCGTGGGCTCGATCATCTCCGAGACGGTGGGCTCCAACGAGGGCGTCGGCTACCTGATGATCCAGGCCTCCTCGCGGTTCCAGATCCCGCTCGTCTTCGCCGCCCTGCTCGTGGTCGCGGCGATGGGGGTGGCGATGTACTTCCTGTTCGCGGTCCTCGAGCGGCGGATGACCTTCTGGGCCACCCGCGGCGTCGATGCCGCCTATGCGACGGGGGGCTGAGCCGTGGCCGGGCCGAAACGCTTCTGGCACGACCTGACCTCGCCCGAGTTCCGCATGCTCGACCCTGCCCGCACCGTCGCCGTCCTGCCGCTCGGCGCGACCGAGCAGCACGGGCCGCATCTCGCTGTGTCGGTCGACACGACGATCGGCGAGGGCGTCGTCGACCGCGCGCTGGCGCTGCTTCCCGACGACCTTCCCGTGCTCGTGCTGCCCACCCAGGCGATCGGCGTCTCGGTGGAGCATGACCGGTTTCCCGGCTCCCTTCACCTCTCGCCGGAGACCGCGATCGCTGCCTGGACGGAGATCGGCGCGTCCGTCGCCGCCGCGGGCCTGCGCAAGCTCCTGCTCCTGAACTCACATGGTGGGCAGCCGCAGGCGGCAGAGATCGTCTGCCGGCGCTTGCGCATCCGCCACCGCATCTTCGCGGCAACCTGCATGTGGAACCGCCTGGCGCCGCCTGCCGGCCTCGTTCCGGCGGAGGAACTCCGCTTCGGCATCCATGCCGGCCAGGTGGAGACGGCGCTGATGCTCGCGCTGGCGCCCGACCGCGTGCGCCCCGATCGCCTCCAGCACTTCCGCAACGGCACGGAAGGCTGGGATGGCAACGCGGGGCTCCGTGCGGGCGGCGCGGTCGCGTTCGGCTGGCAGGCGCAGGACCTGAACCCGCAGGGCGCTGTCGGCAACGCCGCCGCCGCGACGGCCGAGCTCGGCGAGGCGGTGCTCGACCGTGCCGGCCGGGCGCTCGCCGGGCTGATCGCCGAGATCTCCGCCCTCGACCTCGACGCCTGGTTCAAGGATGCCCCCGATGTCTGAGCCGCCCATGTCCCACCCCCTGCCGCCGCGGATCGCCGCCCTGCTCGCGGAGCTTCCCGGCATCGAGGCGGAGACCGACCCCGTCCTGGTGCGGCTCAAGAGCCGCGACTTCTACTGGTACAGCCCGGTGCTGAAGCCGCTGCTCGACGGCAAGCGGGGCGAGGTGGTGATCCGCCCCGCCGACGAGGCGCAGGTGCTGGCTGTTCTCGCCGCCTGCGTGCGCCACCGCATTCCCGTGGTGCCGCGCGGGGGAGGGACGGGGAACTACGGCCAGGCCGTTCCGCTCGAGGGCGGGGTGATCCTCGACATGACCGCGATGGAGCGGATCCTCTGCGTCGAGGACGGCATCGCCGAGGTGGAGGCGGGCGCGACTCTGATGCAGGTCGATGCCTGGGCGAGGCAGCAGGGGTGGGAGCTGCGGCTCTGGCCCTCGACCAAGCGCACGGCGACGGTGGGCGGTTTCGTCGGCGGCGGCGGCGCGGGCGTGGGCGGCATCGCGCACGGAACCCTGCGCGAGCCGGGCAACCTCGCGGGCGTGACGATCGCGACGATGCAGAGCCCGCCGCGGCTCATCGACCTTCCGTGGGGACGTGCCGCCACAGCCAACCACTGCTTCGGCACCACCGGCGTGATCACGCGCGTGCGGCTTCCGCTCGCCCCGGCGATGGCCTGGCGCGACATCGCCGTGAGCTTTCCCGATTTCGCCGCCGCCGCCGCGTTCGGTCTCGCCCTCGGCCTCGCCGACGGCATCTCCAAGAAGATGTGCGCCGTGATCGACTGGCCGCTGCCCTCGTTCTTCAAGGGCCTCGGCGAGCTGCTCCCCGAGGGGCGGCCGGTCGTGCTCGCCATGGTCGGCCCCTGCGCGATGGGCGCGGTGGCCGACCTCGTGGCCGCGCATGGCGGCGAGATCGAGGCCGAGCAGGACTTCGCGACCGCGGAAGCCTCGCCCGAGCTCACCCCCTTCTACGAGTTCACCTGGAACCACACGACGCTGCACGTGCTCAAGCGCGACAAGGGCGTCACCTACCTCCAGTGCCTGTTCCCGCCGGGCCGCGCGCTCGAGACGGTGAATCGAATCCGCGAGCGGTTCGCGGGCGAGCTGATGATGCACACCGAGGTCGCGCGCTTCGGCGGGCAGGTGACCATGAGCGCGCTTCCGGTGCTGCGCTGGACCACGCGCGAGCGGCTCTGGGAGATCATCGCCGCCTGCGAGGCCGAGGGCGTCGCGGTCGCCAACCCGCACGTCCACACGCTGGAGGAGGGAGCGCGCTGGAAGCTCGTCGGCGCCGACCGCCTCGCCTTCAAGCGCGAGGTCGATCCGTTCGGCCTGCTCAACCCGGGGAAGATGGCAAGCTTCACGACGGACCTTGGGAAGGACGCGGCATGAGCGACCTCGCGGCACTGCTCTCCGAACTCGACGGCATCCCGGTCGAGACCGACCGCGCGCTCGTGCGGCAGAAGAGCCGCGACTTCTTCTGGTATTCGCCGGTGCTGAAGCGGCAGCTCGACACGCTCACGGCCGAGGCGGTGGTGAGCCCCCGGAGCGAGGACGAGCTCGCGCGCGTGCTCGCCGCCTGCGTGCGCCGGCGCGTGCCGGTGACGCCGCGCGGGGCGGGGACGGGGAACTACGGCCAGGCCATGCCGCTCCGGGGTGGCATCGTGCTCGACCTCTCGGGGCTCGACCGCGTGCTCTGGACGAGGCCCGGTCAGGTGCGCGCCGAGTGCGGCGCGAAGCTCGCCGACATCGACGCGGCGGCACGGGCGGCGGTGGGCGGCGAGCTCCGCTTCCACCCCTCGACGCGGCGCACCGCGACGATCGGCGGCTTCATCGCCGGCGGCTCCTCGGGCATCGGCTCCTGCACCTGGGGCATCCTGCGCGAGCCCGGCAACATCCTCGGGCTCAGGCTCATGACGATGGAGGAGCGCCCGCGCGTGCTCGAGCTGCGCGGCCCCGACATCCAGAAGGCGAACCACGCCTACGGCACCAACGGCATCATCACCGAGGTGGAGATGCCGCTCGCGCCCGCCTGGCCGTGGGTGGACGTGATCGCGGGCTTCGCGACGCTCGAGGCCGCCGCCCGCTTCGCCGACGCGTTCACGCGCCAGGACGGCATCGCCAAGAAGCTCGTCTCGGTGATCGCCGCGCCGGTGCCGCAGCGGCACTTCAAGGCCTTCGACGGGGCCATCCCCGAAGGCATGGCGGTTGTGCTCCTGATGGTCGCCGAGCCGTTCCTCGAGCTGCTGCCGGGCCTCCTCTCGGCCGCGGGTGGAACCGAGCTCCACCGGAAGCCGACCGAGGAGGCCGAGGTTCCCCTCTACGAGCACAGCTGGAACCACACGACGCTGCAGGTGCTGAAGACCGACCGCTCCGTGACCTACCTCCAAACGCTGTTTCCGGCACCCGATCATCTCGCGAAGGTCGCCGAGATGGCGGCCCGGTTCGGAGACGAGGTGCCCATGCACCTCGAGTTCGTGAAGCTCGGCGGCGAGGTGTGCTGCTTCGGGCTGCAGCTCGTGCGCTTCACCACCGAGGCGCGGCTTGCCGAGATCATCGCCGCGCACGAGGCGGCCGGATGCCCGATCTTCAACCCCCACGCCTTCACGCTGGAGGAGGGGGGAATGAAGAAGGTCGACACGCTCCAGCTCGCCTTCAAGCGCGAGGCCGATCCGCTCGGTCTCCTCAACCCGGGCAAGATGCTCGCCTGGGACAACCCGGACTGGACGCCGCGCGACCAGGTGCACCTGTTCGAGACCGCGGGCTAGGGCATGGCGCGCTCAGCCGCCGCCGGTGAGCACGGCGAGATCCTCAGCGTCGAGCGGATGCGGCACGCCGCGCCGGATCAGGGCGGCGAAGTCCTCGTCCGGCACCATCAGCGTCAGGCAGTAGAGCCGGCCTGGGCCGGTATTGGCGATCACGTGCTCGGTTCCCGGCGGCACGGCGAGCACGCTGCCCGCGCGCAGCGGGATGACGCGCCCGCCGGCGCGCGCCTCGCCCTCGCCGCGCAGCACGACGAAGGCCTCCGTCGCGCGTCCGTGGCTGTTCGGGGGCGTCGCCCCGCCTGGCGCGAAGATCTCGACGACGAGGGTGAAGGACACGCCGTCGGAGGGGTCGAGCAGGCAGGCGAACCAGTTCGTGTCGGCCTCGCTGATGCGGAAGCCCCGAAGTGCTGCGGCGTCGCGCGCGACGATCATGGTGTGCTCCGATGAGGGTTCTCGTGGTCTACTGCCACCCGAGGGAGGACAGTTTCTGCGCCTCGCTCCGCGATGCGGTGGTGGAGGGGCTCGGCCGCGCGGGGCATGCGGCTGAGGTAATCGACCTCTACGCGGAACGGTTCGCCCCTGCGCTGAGCGCGGAGGAGCGCGCGGCGTATCACACCGAGGGCGGGAACCTCGCCGGCATCGAGTCGCACGTGGCGAGGCTTCGCGCTGCCGAGGCGCTCGTGCTCGTCTACCCGACCTGGTGGTACGGCATGCCGGCGATGCTGAAGGGCTGGTTCGACCGGGTGTGGGTGCCCGGCGTCGCGTTCCGCCTCGGCCCGGGCGCGATCGAGCCGCTGCTCACCAACATCCGCCGCCTCGCGGTGGTGACGACCTATGGCTCGCCGCGCTGGCTGCTCTGGGTGATCGGCCACCCGGACCGGAAGCTGCTCGGCCGCGGCCTCAGGCGTCTCTGCGCGAAGGGCTGCACGCTCGAGTGGCTGTGCCAGACGCGGATGGACCATGTGCCGCGCTCGGCCCTCGAGGCGTTCCGCGTGCGCGTGGCGGCGCATTTCAGCCGCTGGCCCCGCTGACGAGGTCATCGAGCTCCGCGTAGTCGGGCAGCGTGGTGTCGATCGCCCGCCCTCCGCGCAGGACGATCCTGTCCGACTGCTGGCGGGAGAGCGCCTCGTGCCAGGCGCGGGCGCGCAGCAGGACGAGATCGGCCGCGGCACCTTCGCGGATCGCTGCCTCTCGGCCCATCGCTTCGGCGGGCGTGGCGCTGACGGCGGCGAACCACGGCTCGACCGGATGGTCGAGATGGGCGATGCGAACGGCCTCGCGGAACACCTCGAGCATGTCGTGGTCACCATAGGCGTAGAACGGGTCGCGGCAGTTGTCGGAGGCGACGGAGACCGGCACGCCGGCGGCGGCGAGCTCGTGCAGCAGCGTCACGCCGCGCCAGCGCGGGGTGCGGCCCGGCCCGCGGTCCTGCAGGTACATGTTACACATAGGCAAGGACACCACGCTGATGCCCGCCTCGGCGACGAGGCGGACCGTCTCGGCGATCGTCTCGTCCGGCTGGAGCGAGAGGGAGCAGATGTGCCCGACCTGGATGCGGCCCCTGAAGCGGCGGCGGAGCGCGGTGCGGGCGATCAGTGGCAGCGTCGCCGCCGCCGTCTCGCCGCTCTCGTCCACATGCAGGTCAAGGTCGAGGCCCCGGGCCTCGGCGAGCGCGAAGCAGTGGTCGAGCAGGTCCTGGAAGCCCTCCGGGATCGCGCCATGGCCGGAGCCGGCGAAGCGGGTGACGAAGCCGAGGATGCCGCCGTGGAGCGCGACGAGGTCGGCGATCTCGCCGCCCTCATCGCCCGCGAACCGGTCGATCGGGCAGATCGAGACGCCCTGGAGCGCGACGCGCCCCGCCCATTCGTCCCTCAGCCGCGAGAACAGCGCCCAGGTCTCGCGCGCGTGCGGCAGGTAGGTGTCGAGATGGGTGCGGATGGCGCTTGTGCCGTGCGCGTGGGAACAGCGGAGGCCGAAGCGGAACCGCGCCTCCATGTCGGAAGCGGACCAGCGTCTCTCGCGGTCGGCCATCACCGCGCCGATCGCGCCCATGAACGTGCCGTCCGGGTTCGGACTGCGCGGCCAGATATGCCCCTTGTCGAGATGGGTGTGCACGTCGGCGAAGCAGGGCAGCGCCATGCCGCCCCGGAGATCGACGCCTTCCGACACCGTGCCTGCCGGCGCGACCGCCGCGATCGTTCCCCCCGACAGGCGAAGATCGGCGCGAGCGCCGTCGGGCAGCGTCGCGTTGCGCAGCCAGAAGTCCGGCGCGTCGGGGATGGCGGCCCACACCGGCTCAGCCCTCGCGCCGCATCGCACTCTCGTGCCAGCGGCGCAGCGCCAGGTGCTGCACGAGGCCAAGCACGAGGAAGATCGCGATGCCGGTGATGCAGATCAGGAACAGCGCGGCGAACATGCGCGGGATCTGAAGCTGGTACCCGGCTTCCAGGATTCGGTAGGCGAGGCCGGAGGCGCGGCCGCCGGTGCCGGCGACGAACTCCGCGACGATCGCGCCGATCAGCGCGAGCCCGCCCGAGATGCGCAGGCCCGCGAGGAAATAGGGCATGGCCGCGGGAAGCCTGAGGAAGAGCAGCGCCTGGAACCGGCTCGCGCGGTAGAGCCGGAAGAGGTCGACGAGGTTGTGGTCGACGCTGTTGAGCCCGAGCGTGGTGTTCGAGAGGATCGGGAAGAACGCGACGATCCAGGCGCAGATCAGCAGGGCGAGGCGTATGTCGTCGACCCAGATGATGATCAGCGGCGCGATGGCGACGATCGGCGTCACCTGCAGCACCACCGCGTAGGGGAAGAGCGAGAGTTCGATCCATTTCGACTGCGCGAACAGCACCGCGAGCAGGAGCCCGAGCGCGGCGGCGACGGCGAGCGCGGCGAAGGTGATCTGCAGCGTGATCCAGAGCGAGACGGAGAGGGAGGGCCAGTCGCGCAGGAGCGTCGCCCAGATCAGCGACGGCGCCGGCAGGATGTAGTGCGGCACCTCATAGGCGCGCACCGCCCATTCCCATGCGCCGAGCGACATCGCGCCGATCAGCAGCGGCATCAGGATACGCGGCCATGTCTCAGCGGGCAGGAGCAGCACGCGGCGCACGGCGACGGGGCGAGGTGCTTCGTCTGGCGCGAGGGTCATCGCTCAGGTGACATCATCGCTCAGGCGGCCATCGCCTCGCCGAGCGCGAGGCTGACAGTGCGGCAGATCGCGGCGTACTCGGGCGAGGTGCGGAAGCCCTCGCCGCGGGGATAGGCCGCGGCGACCGCGATCTCGGTCTCGATCCGCCCCGGCCGCGCGGCCATCACCGCGATGCGCCGCGAGAGATAGACGCTCTCGAACACCGAATGGGTGACGAACACCACGGTGAACCCGGTCTCCTGCCAGATCTCCAGGAGGTCGTTGTTGAGCCGGAACCGCGTGATCTCGTCGAGCGCGGCGAAGGGCTCGTCCATCAGCAGGATGTCGGGGCGGGTAACGAGCGCGCGGGCGATCGAGACGCGCATCCTCATCCCCCCCGACAGCGCGCGCGGATAGGCGCGCTCGAAGCCTGCGAGGCCGACGCGAGAGAGCGCCTCAGCCGCCCGCGCCTCGCGCTCGGACCGCGCGACGCCTTCGAGGCGGAGCGGCAGCGCGGCGTTGGTCAGCGCGGTGGCCCAGGGCATCAGCGTCGGTTCCTGGAACACGAAGCCGAGCCGCGGCTCGGGCGCGCCCGTCGCGTCGTGCGCGGCGAGCGGCCAGTCGATCCTTCCGGCGGATTGGGCGGTGAGCCCGGCGATGATCCGCAGAAGCGTGGACTTGCCGCAGCCCGAGGGGCCGAGCAGGGAGAGGAAGTCGCCCTGGCCGATGTCGAGATCGACGCCGCGCAGCGCGAGCGTGCCGCCCGCGTAACGCTTCTCGACGCCCTTCAGCGAGAGGAGCGTGCGCAGGGAGGGCGTCGCGCGCCCTGCCCCTGCGCCGCCGCCCTCCATCAGAGGCCGACCCGCTTGTTGACGAAGTCGAGGCTGAACGCGTTCCGCCAGGCGAGCCCGGCGGGATAGACGCCTGCCGCGACCATCGTGTCGTAGAAGCTCTTCCAGCGCGCCTCCGTCATCGCGCCGATGCCGAGGCGCTCCGCGTCGCCGGACAGGACGATGCCGTTGCGGTTCATCGAATCGATGGCGTAATCGATCTTGGCCTGCGTCATCTCGGGGTTGTCGCGCATGATCAGCGCGTTGGCCGCGCCGATGTCCTGCTTCCTGATGTACTGCGACCAGCCCTCGAGGGTGGCGTTGACGAAGCGCTGCACGAGATCGCGCCGCTCGGTCGCCATGCGGCGGGAGATGTCGATCGTCGTCTGGTAGTTCTCGTAGCCCGCATCGGCGATCAGGAACACGCGGGGGTTGGCGCCGGCCTCGCGTGCGGCGAAGGGCTCGGAGGAGAGAAACCCCTGCTGGATCGCCATCCGGTCCTGGAGGAAGGGGCCGAGGTTGAAGGTGTAGGGGCGGATCTGCTCGTCGGTGAAGCCGAACCTGGCGCGCAGGAACGGCCAGAAGGTCACCCGCCCGCCGGCGCCGATCAGGATCGGCCGCCCCCGCATGTCCTCGAAGCGGGTGATGCCGTTGCCCTCGTGCGTCATCAGGATCTGCGGATCCTTCTGGAAGATCGCGCCGATGGTCAGGAACGGGATGTTCTCGCGCACGTAGTTCAGCGCCTGGAAGCCGTTGGACATGATCATGTCCACCCGTCCGGCCACGAGCAGCTGGGCCGGGTTCTGCTGCGGCCCGCCCATCCTGAGGTCGCACTCGATGCCGTGGCGGCGATAGATGCCGGCGGCCACCGCCTGGTAGTAGCCGCCATGCTCGGCCTGGGCGCGCCAGTCCGTCTGGAAGCTGACGCGGTCGAGCGTCTGGGCGCGGATGCCGCGCGCGCCCGGCACGGCGACGAGCGCGGCACCGGCGGCGAGCCCGAGCGCGGCGCGGCGCCCGAGCCCCGGCGTGGCGATCACGTAGCGTGTCTTCATGCATTCTCTCCAGCGCGTGCGGTTTCTCGGGGCGGCGGGCGCCGGGCGGGCGGCGCGCCACAACCGGAGTGGCTGGCG
>Ga0272446_1004627_pt1 | contig 16072 bp, 12 predicted proteins | sample YNPCB0061_FD_194587 | JGI IMG/M metagenome (GOLD analysis project Ga0272446, IMG submission 194587) | Hot spring microbial mat communities from Yellowstone National Park, WY, United States - YNP-CB-006-1 | ecosystem: Environmental > Aquatic > Thermal springs > Hot (42-90C) > Sediment | place... | reverse complement strand
TATAGTTCGCAAAACATTATCTAAGATATTTAATTTTTAGGATACTTGTTTCTCTCTCCAAAATTTATTTATTTGGCAAAGTATCTTTAAGAAAAATTGGTTTTAGACTTAGACATAAAAATACAACTTTCTCAAAGTGTTAAGCTTTTGAGAAATTGAAAGGATATAAAAATACTAATCACTCATAACCTAATTATAAACAACATGTTATCACTTGGATTCGTAAGTGCTATTTTGGCAGAAAGTAGCTTTGAGGAAGTCATAGAATTTGCCGCTAAAAACAAGTTCGCATGTGTGGAAATAATGTGCTGGCCCTCAAACAATACCGATAAAAGGCGTTATGCAGGGGTTACGCACATCAGCGTAGAGGATTTGACCGATAAGGAAACAAAGCAAATCCATAAAATACTCAAAAAAAATGAGATATTTATCTCTGGCTTAGGCTACTATCCTAATCCGCTTGACCCTGACCCTGAGAAGTCAGAGTTTTATATTGAGCATATTAAGCAAGTAATTCGCGCAGCTGCTAAGTTGGAGATTCCCGTGATGAATACTTTTATCGGTAGAAATCCGTTTAAAAATGTTGCTGAAAATCTGCAATTATTTGAGTATCATTGGAAACCTATAATCAAAGTAGCCGAGGAGTGCAATGTAAAAATTGGCATAGAAAACTGTCCTATGCTGTTTACCAACGACGAGTGGCCGGGGGGGAAAAATTTGGCAACTACTCCTGCGATTTGGGACAGAATGTTTGAAATTATCCCTTCTCCTATCTTAGGGTTAAACTACGACCCCTCTCATTTGATTTGGCAAATGATGGACGAGGTACAACCACTCTACGATTACAAAGACCGATTGCACCACATTCATCTCAAAGATGCCAAAGTATTCAAAGATAAACTCAATAGAGTAGGCATCATGGCTTACCCTTTGGAGTATCATTCACCTAAGTTACCGGGATTAGGAGATGTACGATGGAGAGAATTTTTTTCTGCTTTAACCACCGTTCGCTACAAAGGAGCGGTATGTATAGAAGTAGAAGATAAAGCCTATGAAGGTTCTAAGGAGGATATACAAACAGCTATTTTGACGAGCCGCAACTATCTAAGTCAGTTTTTAGTATTATAGCCTCAGAAAATTTGAAAGCTCTACTGTTTTAAGTAAGGACTTTTATACTTAATAAAAGCACAAATCATTGATAATCTTTGTATTTATCCTATAAGACTTTAAAAATCTTATAGGATTTGGTATAAATATCGTACATCTTAGAACTGCTCTACGCCAGCAAAGAAGAAAGCTCCTTCTATTGCCGCATTCTCATCAGAGTCAGAGCCATGTACTGCGTTTTTCTCAATAGATTGAGCAAAAATCTTTCGGATAGTACCTTCTTCTGCATTAGCAGGATTAGTTGCCCCTATCAATTTTCGGAAGTCTGCTACTGCATTCTCTTTTTCTAAAATCATTGCAAAAATATTTCCCGAAGACATATACTTGCAAAGGTCTTGATAAAAAGGTCTTTCCTTGTGAACTGCATAAAACTGACCTGCACGCTCTTCGGTAAGGCGAGTAAGTTTTGCCGCTACAATTCTAAAACCAGCCTCCTCAATCATTTTGATAATTGCTCCGCTATTACCAGCCTCATAAGCATCGGGCTTTATCATGGTAAAAGTCCTATTTGTTGCCATAAATTTGTGTTAAGCTATTAGATAATAAGTAAAAAATAAAGTCTAAACCATTAATTATCAAATACTAAGCATTCTATCTTACTTAATAACGCTCATACTTGCGTGGCAAAATTATAAAAGAAATCTAAATGCACTATGGATTTTCATAAAAATACTCACTATCTTTGAAATCTTAATGACTTTAAGCTAAATCATACTTAATAAAATTAGCAATATAATTTTCAAAAGTTTGAAATTTTTAGAAAATTAAAATATTGATTATTAACTATTTATTTACTTTCTAACTGCTTTATGTGGCGTAAAATTCTTGGTTGGCTTATTACACCCTTCTATGCGATAGTTTTCTTTTTTCTTCTCTGCTTTTTTCACCCAATCTTATGGATTGCGCATAAGTTATTTGGTTATCAAGCACTTAAAAATAGTGTAGATGTACTTATGCAGTCTTTGCTCAATAGCTTATACCTTATGGGGATTCAGTACACTTTTATTATGCCTGATAGCCCTTTTCCCTTAGACCGACCAATGATTATTGTGAGTAATCACCAAAGCATGTTTGATATTCCGATTATAGGTTGTTTACTCAAAAAGCATCACCCCAAATTTGTGGCAAAGCAAGAATTAGCAAGAGGTGTTCCAAGCATTTCTTTTAATATCAGAAATGGAGGTTCGGTTACGATAGACCGCAAAGATGCTCGGCAAGCTCTGACAGCTATTAAAGAGTTTGCAGAGTATCTCAATAAAAATAATTATGCAGGTTGTATTTTTCCTGAAGGTACGCGCTCCCGAAACGGTGAACTTAAACCTTTTAAATCGCAAGGCTTACTTATGCTTTTGCGTTCTATGCCTACGGCTACAGTGGTGCCTGTCGCCATAGATGGAGCGTGGAAACTTATGCGATACAATGCCGCTCCTATCCCGTTTGGTGTACACGTCAAAGCTCATGTGCTTCCTGCTATAAATCGTCAAGGCAAGACTCAGGAGCAGGTGATAGAAGAAATAGAAACTTCTATTAGGCAGGCTTTGGGGCAGGAACTTGTAACTGAATAAGTCATTTTGTCCTAATAGTATTTTATTTTTTTATAAAATCTGTAATTTTGACAGCTTTTTTTCTTAAAACTGCCGTGGCAATACTTTTGTTAAAATGAAGTAAAAACTTTTACTTTAACAACTATGAACTTCGATAATTTCACAATTAAAGCACAGGAAGCAATACAACAAGCGGCAAGTATGGCAAGTTCTCGCGGGCAACAAATCGTGGAAACAGGTCATCTCTTGAAAGCCGTGTTGGAAACTGATGAGAACATTACCAATTTCCTTATTAAGAAATTGGCTATAAATAAAAACTTATTAGACAGCAAGTTAGAGCAGTTTGTTGCCAGCTATCCTAAATCGAGCAGTACCTCTCCCTATCTTTCTAACGACGCACATGCGGCTTTGCAAAAAGCACAAAACTATTTACAAACATTTAAAGATGAGTTTGTTACCATAGAGCATATACTTTTGGGCTTATTAGCGGGGAAGGATAAGGTAGCAGGTCTGATGAAAGAAGTAGGTTTTACAGAAAAGTACTTAATCGAGGCTATCAAATCTTTACGCGGGAATGCCTCTGTAAAAGACCAAGATGCAGAAACCAAGTACAGAAGTTTAGAGCGTTATTCTAAGAATCTCAATGAATTAGCAAGAAAAGGTAAGATAGACCCCGTCATAGGCAGAGATGAGGAAATTCGCCGAGTCTTGCAAATTCTTTCTCGTAGGACTAAAAATAATCCTATTTTACTTGGGGAGCCAGGGGTAGGTAAAACGGCAATAGTAGAAGGTTTGGCGCAGCGAATAGTTAATGGTGATGTGCCTGAAAATCTGAAAGGCGTAACATTAGTTTCTTTGGATATGGGTTTGTTGGTCGCAGGGGCAAAATACAAAGGTGAGTTTGAGGAACGTTTGAAGTCTGTCATCAAAGAGGTTGTAGATTCTGAAGGGCAGATTGTGCTGTTTATAGATGAAATTCATACCTTGATAGGGGCAGGTGGCGGTGGTGAAGGGGCAATGGATGCTGCAAATTTACTGAAACCTGCTTTGGCAAGAGGTGAACTACACGCTATTGGCGCAACTACTTTGAAAGAATACCAAAAATATATAGAAAAAGACAAAGCCTTGGAGCGTCGTTTCCAAGCAGTAATGGTGGACGAGCCGAGTGTAGAAGATTCTATTTCTATTTTGAGAGGTATCAAAGACAAATATGAGGTGCATCACGGGGTACAAATCAAAGACGATGCCATTATTGCCGCTGTTCAACTTTCTGACCGCTATATTTCGGATAGATTTTTGCCTGATAAGGCTATAGACCTCATGGACGAGGCAGCGGCGCGATTGCGAATAGAGATAGACTCTATGCCTGAGGAGTTGGACGAGGTAAATCGCAAAATCATGCAATTAGAAATTGAAAGAGAGGCGATTAGAAGGGAAAACGATGTAGAAAAAGAGCGAGTGCTATCTGCTCAAATCGCAGAGTTGGAAGAACAAAGAACATCTATGCTGGGAAGATGGAAGCAAGAAAAAGAGATTATCAGTAATTTACAACAGGAAAAAGAAAATATAGAGCGCTATAAGCAGGAGGCAGAGCAAGCAAGGCGAGAAGCGGACTTAGGCAGGGTAGCAGAATTGGAATATGGAAAAATCCCTGAAACTCTTAAAAAAATAAAAGACTTGCAAAGCCAGTTTGATATGCTTTCTAAGGAAAAGAGCATGCTCAAAGAGGTAGTTACCGCCGAGGATATTGCTGAGGTAGTTGCCAAGTGGACAGGAATCCCTGTGAGCAAGATGTTGCAAAGCGAAAGAGAAAAGCTGTTGAACTTAGAAGCAGAGTTGGGTAAAAGAGTAGCAGGGCAAGAAGAGGCAATCACAGCCGTAGCTGATGCTGTTCGCCGAAGTAGAGCAGGTTTACAAGACCCTAAGCGACCTATTGGCTCATTTATTTTCTTAGGAACAACAGGGGTCGGTAAAACTGAATTAGCAAAGGCTTTGGCGGAGTTTTTGTTTGATGATGAAAATGCCATGATACGAATAGATATGTCCGAGTATCAAGAAAGACATGCCGTAAGCCGCTTAATAGGAGCGCCTCCAGGGTATGTAGGTTATGATGAAGGTGGACAGCTCACAGAAGCCGTGCGAAGAAGACCTTATTCTGTTATCTTGTTAGATGAAATAGAGAAAGCGCATCCTGATGCTTTTAATGTACTCTTACAAGTGCTTGATGAAGGTCGACTTACAGATAACAAAGGACGCGTAGCTAACTTCAAAAATACTATCATTATCATGACCTCCAATATGGGTTCTGACCTTATCAGAGAGCGATTCGAGTTAATTTCTCCTTATAATGAGGAAAGTATAGTAGAGCAGACCAAAAGGGAGGTAATGAACTTATTAAAAGCTAATATCCGTCCAGAGTTTTTAAACCGTATAGACGAGATAATTATGTTCAAGCCTTTGTCTAAGAAGGATATGCGCAAGATTGTGGACATACAGATAAAGCATATTCAAAAACGTATGGACGAAGCAGGCATTGTTTTGGAGTTTTCCCCTGAGGTATTGGCTTACTTAGCAGACTTAGGTTTTGACCCTCAGTTTGGGGCAAGACCGCTCAAACGAATTTTACAGAAACAGATTTTAAACGAGCTTTCTAAGGAAATCCTAAGTGGAAAAATTAGCAAAGATACACCCGTAGGGGTAGTATTAGAAAATGGACAGATTCAGTTTGTCAATGTAGAAAGTATAGAACTGCCGTAGATTTGCACAACTTTTCAAAAGTTTAGAGCTTTTGAAAAGTTTGGTAGTATTAAAAAAGTAATGCTATGCAATAGGTCAAATGAGGTTGGTTTGCGAGCGTTTATAAGTTTTCAAACCTTATAAACGTTAATTTTCACTACCGAAAGTTTCTTCTTTAAAAGAAAAAATGATTAATTTTAGCATTAATGACATCTCCTGAAAAGTCAAAAAAAGTTGCCCCTAAAAAACACTTGGGGCAACATTTTTTAAAAGAAAATTCTATTGCAGAGCGCATCGTGAACCTGCTTTCCTTGCATAAAGGATACAATAAAGTCTTAGAAATAGGGGCAGGAATGGGTGTACTTACCCAATTTTTGCTTCAATCAGATAAATACGAAACTTTTGTAGTAGAGATTGATAAAGAATCAGTACAATACTTGCAAAGCAATCTGCATTTAGACGAAAAACACCTCATTTCGGCTGATTTTTTGCAGTATGATATTCACCAACTTTTTGATAATCAATTTGCTATCATTGGTAATCTCCCTTATAATATCTCTTCGCCTATTTTTTTTAAAATCTTAGAAAATAGAAATCTGGTGGCAGAAGTAGTTTGCATGATTCAGAAAGAAGTTGCTGACCGAATATCCGCTAAACACGGAAATAAAACCTATGGGATATTAAGCGTACTTTTACAAGCATTCTACGACATAAAATATGCTTTTACCGTACACGAAGGCTCGTTTATTCCTCCTCCCAAAGTAAAATCAGCAGTGATTACGCTTCAAAGGAATCAAAGAGAAAACTTAGGTTGTGATGAGAAGTTATTTTTTCAAGTAGTTAAAGCAGGCTTTAATCAAAGAAGAAAGACTCTTCGCAACGCCTTGAAAGTCTTAGACTTGCCTACTGAACTAAACACTCATGAGCTACTTGACAAGCGTGCTGAGCAGTTATCGGTAGAGGATTTCATCTATCTTACTTGCCAGATAGAAAAAGCGAGGGAATAAAAAAGTCTTTATCAAAAAGAGATGATAAAGACTTTTCTTTGATGTTTTTAACTTCTTATTCCGCAGCTATGGGTTCTATGGAAACAAAAGACCTATTTTCTTTGCTTTTCTTAAAAACTACTTTTCCATCTACTAAGGCAAACAAAGTATGGTCTTTACCCATACCCACATTCTTTCCGGGGTGGTGCTTAGTTCCTCTTTGACGAACTATGATATTTCCTGCGATAGCTTTTTGTCCACCAAATATCTTTACGCCGAGACGCTTGCTTTCTGATTCTCTGCCGTTTTTTACCTTACCTTCACCTTTTTTATGTGCCATGGTATTTTAAAAATTATATTTTTGAAATAAGGATTGGTTAAATTTTATAAAGTAATATCTTCTATCAAGACTTTGGTAAATTGTTGTCTATGCCCATTCTTCTTTGCATATCCTTTTCTTCTTTTCTTTTTGAAAACAATCACCTTATCTCCCTTGGCATGACCAAGTACCTTTGCTGTAACTTTTGCTCCACTAACAGTGGGCTTCCCAACGTTTACGGTGCCGTTATCCTCTGTGAGCAATACTTTATCAAAAGTAAGTATATCTCCTTCATTTGCTTCCAAACGGTGTGTATAGATATAACGGTCTTTTTCTACCTTGAACTGTTGTCCTGCGATTTCTACAATTGCGTACATAATTTTCTCTTAGAGTGGTTAATAGGTGATTGGCTGATTGCCAATGCTTTAATACCTGTTTAACATTAAAAATGTTTAAAAAGTGGTGCAAAGCTACTACAAATACTTTAATTTTCAAATGTTTTTCAAAAATTTGTTTGTTTTTAAAATCATACCAACTGTTTTGCTTTCATTTTAATTACTTCTTCCTTTCTAAATCCATTTTGGCGAAGGTAAGTGGCTCCTAAGTGTTGGCAATTTTGTAAGGTTTTCATACTCTCAAAAGCTACGGGTATTTTTTCATAATGATAGACCTCTTCCAAAGACATAGTTTGGTTATTATTGCCCACACTTACATCTACATCGTGGGTAGTCATCTGGCAAGGGTGTTCATAGCCGCAAGCATGCGTAATTTCTAAGACTTCTTTGCGGAAAGTTTTAACATAGTTATAAAATCGCACAGACTTAAAAGTGGGGTCTAACCCTGAGGTAAGCCAACGATTATTAGTAGCTACTCCCGCAGGACAGCGATTGGTATGGCAAACTTGTGCTTGGATACAACCTATGGATAGCATTGCTTCTCGGGCTACGTGAATAAGGTCTGCTCCCATGGCAAATGCCATAAGTGCATTGGCAGGAAAACCCAATTTGCCCGAACCAATGAAAACCACCCTATCAGTCAGCCCTGCTTCTGCAAATATTTTGTACACATTGGTAAAGGCATGGACAAAAGGTAGAGCAACGTGGTCTGCAAAGGCAGGCGGCGCAGCGCCTGTGCCTCCTTCACCTCCGTCAATGGTAATGAAGTCAGGACCTTTTCCTGTTTTTGACATAACTTCTGCTAATTCGTACCAAGCGTCCATTTTACCTACGGCAGACTTGATACCCACAGGCAGCCCTGTTCTGTCTGCTATTTTTTCTACAAAGTCTACCATTTCTCTTACATTGGAGAAAGCCGAGTGATACGCTGGCGATAGTACATCTTTGCCTAAGGGTACATGACGAATTTTGGCAATCTCAGGGGTAATTTTTTTACCTGGCAATACCCCCCCCTTACCGGGTTTAGCACCTTGTGAAAGTTTGACTTCTATGGCTCTAATAAAGGGATTTTTTTCTACTAACTCAACGATTTTGTCAAAGCTAAACTTTCCGTCCAATTCTCTACAACCAAAATAACCTGTACCAAAATGAAACATTACATCTGCACCAAAACTATGGTAAGGAGAAAGACCGCCTTCGCCTGTATTATGATAACAACCTACTAACTTTGCTCCTTTATTAAGAGCTTCTACGGCGTTAGCAGAAAGCGAGCCGTAACTCATGGCAGAAATGTTAATGATAGAATAAGGTCTGAAAGGTCGCTTGCGATTGGAAGCCAAGCCCATGACTTTGGCACAAGGCAGGAAATAAGGGTCTTTGTAGTTTACATGACCTTCTTTGACAGGAAAAGGGAACATAGAAGGATTGATGAAGATATGCCCTGCTTGGAAAAGGTCTTTGTCTGTACCGAAACCCTGATAGTTATTTTCTTGTTTGGAGGAAGCATACACCCAACTGCGCTGACTACGGTTAAAAGGCAATTCTTCACGATTATTAGCCACAATATACTGCCTAAGTTCAGGTCCGATAGTTTCTAACAGATAGCGTAACCGACCTACTACAGGATAATTATTTTTAATAGTCTGTTTTTTATTACGAATGTCTTGGATGAAAATAATAACCAAGAAAATAAAAAAGGCAATGGCAAAATATACGCCCCAAGGCAAACTTGCGACATACTCAGCAAAGCGTTCAAAGGCAGTCAATTCCTTGACGAGTTCTTCTTTCATATAATTGCTTATTGATTGATATTTGATGATAGATTGATAACATTGGAGGTATTTGAAATATGTTTTTTGTAAATTTTTAATTTGTTACAAGTTAAAAGTTTTTATTTAAAAAGCAAAATTGTGGAGGAGAACAATAAATTAAGAAACTCACCCTATAAGACTATGATTCTTACAAGGGTGAGTTTACTGTTTCATTGACTTACTTAAATTTAGCTTGCTTTTTTAAGTTCACTTAGGTACTCAACCAAATCAATTAGTTCTTTGTCGGGCAACTGGAAGGCAGGCATAAGAGAACCGTCATATTCTTTTCTGCTTTCTATTTCACTTACTTGGACTTTGGTAACTGTTCCGCCTACCTGTTTGATACTAACTTCGGTTTCTGTTTGACTGGCAATAATACCTACTATGGTAGTGCCATTTTTAAGTCTGAATACAAAACCTTCGTAACCAAAGCTAATGCCTTCATTGGGCTTTAAAATTGATTTATATATTGCTTCTTTGGGTAGTTTTGAGCCAATTTCTGAAAGTTTGGGTCCGAAATCTATGCCTTCGCCTTTGACTTGATGGCACTGGGCGCAGTATTGAGCAAAAATATTTTTTCCACTCACAGCAACTCCTCGCTGGGCTACTAATTTGGCGATGGGAGAAGTTTCGGGAGCGGTTTCTTTTCCATAAAACTTAACCGCTTGACCTTTGATGTCTGCTCGCCATGCAGTTGTCAGTATTTGTTTTGCTGTGGGTGCTAACTCTTGCTTTAATTTACTTTCTTTTACTAATTTCCAAAGTTGCTCTTGTCCTCCCCAGCCGGCACCATACTTTTCTAAAGCCAAAGTACGAATAGCCATTTCATACTCCTCGTTGTTCATTACACTGGCAATCAGTGTTCTGGCATCTTCGCTATCTAATTTCCCTAAGACGTTGAGCGTATTTCTGACTTTTTGCTTGTCTGTGTCTTTGAGTGCCTTAGCGAGCAGGTCTTTACCTCCTTCTTTTAGAAGGATTTTCGCTCCCTCAACGGCTTCCATGCTATCGGATTTAGTAAAAATCATCTCCATAAGGGCAGGATACTGCTCTTTGAGTTCAAATTGGCTGACTAAATCTACAAAATCTAATGTGCCTTTGGTAGAGGCTAAAGCAGCAGCTAAGGCTCTTTTTATTTGGGGTGTTTTTGGTATGTTTTTATCTAAATGCCTTAAAACCAAATTATCTATTTCTCCCTGTTCGGCGTGTTTAGCCTCGAATAAGGCTAAGAGTACAGTTTGCTTAGAAGCATCTTTTTGAAAGTCGAAAGCTCTAAAATAGCGCAATTTCTCCTCACCTTTGCTTTCTTGAATCATTTTAGCGAGCATCTGAGGGGTGTTTTTTGCTCTACTTCTCCAAATGATGTCTTTATTCCAATCTTGGCCTACTCTTCTTAGATATGCCTCTAAAAATCTATCCCACTGTTCGTCAGCCCCAATGCCCAAAGCCTCTAAGTACCAACGGTCTCCTTGATGTTGGAGGGCTAACTCAGCCCATATCTCTGCGGCTTCGGGAGTGGTGTTGTTTCTAAGTGCTAATGCAATCTCACGCCTTACCTGTGCTGATGGGTCTTTGGCTAAGGTCTGAAAAGCAGGTAATAAATTCATTTTCAATTGTCTTCCTGCACGAATTGCTGTAATTCTCAAATCTGCATTTTCATTTTTTAATGCTTCATTGATATAGTTTTCTCCTTTACCCTTGATTTTTGAAAGTAGCCACAAGGCACGTGCTTTCATACGAGGGTTAAGGTCATTTTTCCACATATTTGCTAATGCAGGTTCGGCTTGTTCTTGCCATTCATTGAGTTTTGACCAAGCTAAATAGCGGCTTGCCATATTCGGACTTTTGAGGGCTTCTACTGCCTTTTCAGGAGTAGAAAGGTCAAGCGTAGGTACTTGGTATTTTTTCTTTGCAGGAACAGTAACTCTGTAAAGTCTGCCTCTATCCAAATCTCCTACTTGATGTCCACCTACCCCTGAGTCGTACCAATCTGCTACTATGAGCGAGCCATCAGGAGCTACGCAAACATCAGCAGGTCTAAACCATGGGTCTTTGGTGCCTTGTAGGATATTGATAATACTTGCTTTGTAGCCTGCGCCGTCATCGGTAACAGGGTAAGCACGCACTACCTTGGGTCCTGCGTCGCAGTGGATTACCTGATTATGAAACTCTTGTGGTAACAAGTTGCCTTCATATACCAATATACCTGTGGGAGAGCCAGCGCCTGTCTGTAAAAGATTAGGGACTACACCCGGGTCGTTCAGATGCCAATGCCTTAGTGGAATCTCTTTTTCCATATTGGTTCTACGCACTTGCCAACTCGCCCCTGTCATTTGGTCTTTAAATCCAAAATTACCATATTCCATGACATAATTTATTCTTACGCCTTTATTTCCGTCATCGTCATTATCAGACTGCCAAAGCGTACCGTAAGAATCCATTGCTACTTCATAATTATTGCGAAAATTGTATCCTAATACTTCTACATTTTTGCCATCTAAGTCGCAACGAAACACCATGCCCTCTTGATAAAGTTTGCCATCAGCAATGATAGGTCTGCCAAATTGGTCATTAATGACCGTACTATCTTTATCTAATAGTGCTTTGCCGTCATTGCCGAAGTTGAAATACAGTTTGCCGTCATGCCCAAACGTAACTGCATGAACGGCGTGGTCATGTTGGAAACCTCCTCTGGTTTTAAATAAAATTTCTTTGGTATCTGCTTTATCATCTCCATCAGTATCAGTCAGAACAAAGATGTTGGGACTACAAGAAACAATGACTTTATTGCCTAACACACAAATTCCTAAAGCAGAGTTTACATCTGTACCTTGGTAAAAAACTTTTGTTTCATCAGCCACCCCATCACCGTTCTTATCTTCTATAATGATAATTCTGTCGCCTTCATCTTTTTCAGGATTATTAGGGTTAAGGTGCATACGATAATTGTAGCCCTCGCATACCCATACTCTACCTTTGGCATCTACATCTATATTGGTAGGATTGATTAACTTAGGCTCTGCGGCAAATAGCTGTGTTATCAAACCTTCTTTGGTTTCTAAACCTGCTAAGGCATAGTCAGCATGTCGCTTGTCGGCATCAGGAAGTTGGTCATAGTTTACAGATGTTTGCTTCTGCTCCGCACAAGCACAAAGAAATAAAAAGCAGACAATAGAAGGAAGTAATTTTCTCATTTTCAATATATTTTAGAATAGTTAGAATTAAAAGTTGAGCGAATGGATATACATGGTTTTATCAAAACTTTTCTAAACCATACATCTTTCAATTACTTCCAAAATTAATTGTTTTAAAATAAAGTTTAGAAAACGATTGCAAAAAATTTACTTTATTGTTATGATATATTCAGCAGAGTGCATATTCTAACAGAACTTTTAAAATATGTATGTATATTTTTTAAGAAATATGACTATATTTGTTAAAAAAAATAGGAAGCTATGATAATAAAGACAGACCCAATTACAGACGAAATCATTTATCCGTCTTCTGACGGCAAGCGTATGGCAGAGAACACTTTACAGTACCGCTACATCACTACTATACACGGCGGTATAGACGCTATGTTTGCACAAGACCCTAATGTTTTTGTAGCAGCAGACTTACTTTGGTATCCCGTACAGGGGCAGCCGCAGATTAATACTGCACCTGATACAATGGTAGTAATAGGCAGACCTAAGGGCGACCGTCTTTCCTACCTTCAATGGAAAGAGGACAATATCCCTCCACAGGTAGTATTTGAGGTGCTTTCTCCAAGCAATACGCCTTCAGAGATGAACCGAAAACTCGCCTTCTACGACCGATACGGTGTAAAGGAATATTATATTTATGACCCAGATAATGGGGAGTTTTATGGATATATTCGCAATGGAGAACGCCTTACACAGATTCTTGAAAATATGCAAGGCTATCAAAGCCCAATTTTAAAAATTACTTTTGAAATAGGAGAACAAGGAGATTTAAAAATCTATGACCCTAATGGTATGCCTTTTTTGAGTTACAGAGAACAAACAGAACGTTTTTTTCAAGAGCATAAGATGAGGATAGCGGAGGAGAAAGCCAAAGAAGAAGCACTAAAAATGTTGGAAGAGGAGCGAAAAGCAAAGGAAGAGGAGCGAAAAGCAAAGGAAGAGGAGCAAAAAGCAAAGGAAGAAGCCTTAGCAGAGTTGGAGAAACTCAGACGTTTACTCAAAGATAAAGAGTAGTGAGTTTTGTTTAGAAGAAGTTGCTTCTTTACTTGTAGATAGAGGTATATTTGTACCTATATTGATGCTTGCTTTCCGTGTATTTTAAAGTTGTATGAATGCGACTTTACATTTGTGAAGTTGCTCAAATATGCAATGTAAACATTATTTAAATGCAAAAAATTAAATTTAACTTTTACATTACGCTCTTTTTAGGGCTTTTTTTTAGCTGTCAAAAAACTAACGAGCAAGAACTTTTAAAAGCAAAAAATCTATTCAATGAAGGAAATTTTAGCACAGCAATACCTATCTTGGAAAAAATTACCAAAGAAGATGAAAGTAATGCAGATGCTTGGAACATGCTTGGGGTAGCCTCTTATGAAATCAAAAAGTTTGAGCAGTCCATCTCTTATTTTAATAAAGCGATTAAGATTAATAACGAGGATTACAAATATTTTTATAATCGTGCTAATGCCCAAAGAGAACTCAACTTACTTTTAGAAGCCTTAGAGGACTATGATAAAGCTTTGTCCTTAGAGAAAAACATAGCAGATATTTACTTTAATCGTGCAGTGGTGCTGATGAGTTTGAACCGCAAGAAGGAGGCTATAGCAGACTTTGAGGCATGTTTACAACTTGATAATAAATTTGCTAAAGCGTATTTTGGATTGGCTTCTGCCCAAATTTCTTTGAACCAGTCAGTCAGTCAAGAAAATTGCCAATATCTGCAAAAAGCCTTAGATTTGGGCTATATGGAAGCCAAGGAAGCCGTAGATTTGTACTGTAAGTAGTAAAATATGGAGAGCGATTTTCTCTCTTTGAAAGAAAAATCGCTCTTTATCTACCATCTTATCCTTTTTTCCAAATCAGCTCTTTTCAAAGTAATCAAATGACCAATAGGTTTGCCGCTTCGATAAGTAATAGTCCTAAGCGTAATATTTCCCTCTGGAAGCACGATAGGACTGCCGTCGTATTTGGTGGAAAACTGGTCGGGCATAGTATCGTCTATAGTATAATAAATATCTAAACCTGCGATTTCACTTTCCAGTTCTACAATTAATTTTCCACCGCTCTGCGAGGTGCGTATAATAGCATCGTAAACTGCCTTAGAGTAATTTATCTCGGCTATGTCATTCCTTTCAAAATGTGCTTCCATGCGTTTAGAGAAATTGTCCCAATTTTTTAATTCTTTGGGCGACCAATACACCTCTGCCAATGCCCAAGCTCTTGGAAAAGTCATGTAGTAAGCGTGACGGAGTGTTGGGACTTGCTCTGTCCAAAGGTTGCCTTGTCCTCCTAAGATGTATTTGGCATCTACTCCCTCGGGTACAGGCTCAAAGCTATATGATTTTTTAGTACGCAAGTAAGCATAGATAGGAGGGTCTATGGTAGGGTCGCCTTGGTTGTAGTCCAAATAAGCAAAAGTAGTAGGAGTCATTACTACGTCATGTCCTAAGTGGGCGGCTTCTATGCCTCCTTTTACTCCTCGCCAACTCATAACAGTAGCTTTAGGCGAAATTCCTCCTTCTAAGATTTCGTCCCAGCCAATCAACTTTTTGCCTTTGGCTTCTAAAATTTTTTCTACCCTACCCATAAAATAGCCTTGTAAGTCCTCTACATGCCTGATATTTAGTTTTTTCATTAATGCTTGGCAGCCTGCATCTTGCAACCAATATCCTTTATAACACTCATCTCCGCCTACATGGATATAGGGATTAGGAAAAAGTTGGGCTACCTCCGTAAAAACTTTATCTAAGAACTCATACACTTTCTCGTCAGAAGGATTTAAAGTGTTTTCTACTAACATCTTAAATGTTCCATTGCCATACCATTCAGAAAAAGCGGTTCCTGGGTTTACATGTACTTTTTGCTTGGTACAACTTAGTTCAGGATAAGCTGCTAATGCCGCCATGCTGTGTCCCGGTACGTCTATTTCAGGTAAGATAGTAACGTTTCGCTCTTGAGCATACTGAACTACCTCCCTAATGTCCTCATGAGTATAGAAACCTCCGTAAGGTGTAGGTTCGCCTTCTTTGGGTTCTTCTCTATCACCAAAACGACCTGCTCGTGCTACTCTCCAAGCACCTACTTGCGTCAGTTTGGGCAAAGACTTAATTTCTATGCGCCATCCATTGTCATCGGTCAAATGCCAATGAAAAGTATTATATTTGTATTTAGCGATTTGGTCTATGTAGTCTTTTACTTCATTTTTAGTAAAAAAATGACGACTGACGTCGAGCATGATGCCTCGCCATGCAAAGTGCGGATAGTCCACCACTCTGACCGCAGGAGCATCCCAGTTAGCTTTAATATTTTTTTTGCTTTCTATTTCTTTGGGAAAAAGTTGCAAGAGCGTTTGCATACCATAAAACAAACCCGCGGTAGTATTTGCAGAAATAGTGATTTTTTGAGGAGAAACAAGCAAAACATAGCCTTCTTTCCCTATTTTTATATCTGTATTATCATTGATAGTGAGTTGTATAGTGCCAGCTTTGCCTTGTTGGGTTGTCAATCTAAAACCAGTAGGCGTATTGAGCCTTTGGGCAAGCATTTCTGCTACTGAGCGGGCTTCTGCTTTGTTAAAACTGATATTTTGCCCATTTTTGAGTTGGAAATTTCCGCTGAGTTTTTGAACCTCCACAGGTTGAGGAATAATATTGATGGTGCTATTCTGTGCCTTACATACAGTTAGCACTAACCAAGGCAGGAGAAATAAAAGTTTTTTCATATTAACAGATAATTTTAAAAATATTAGATGTCTATTTTTGCTCTAATATATCTTATATTTTGAGGTTGTTTAGGATTGTATAAGATTTCCAATCAAAGATGTATTTTTAGGTGCCAAATCCAAAATACTCTTTTTATGGAAATCTTAGGCAAAGATATAATTATTAAGTATATCATACCACATTTAC
>Ga0272446_1004626_pt1 | contig 16075 bp, 13 predicted proteins | sample YNPCB0061_FD_194587 | JGI IMG/M metagenome (GOLD analysis project Ga0272446, IMG submission 194587) | Hot spring microbial mat communities from Yellowstone National Park, WY, United States - YNP-CB-006-1 | ecosystem: Environmental > Aquatic > Thermal springs > Hot (42-90C) > Sediment | place... | reverse complement strand
GTGCTGGAGGAAGCGCTGAAGACGGAGCCGGACAACGCGCGCTACGTCTTTTACCTCGCTCAGTCCTACCGCGGGCTGGGGGAGCTCGAGAAGGCGATCGCCACCTACGAGAAGCGGGCAGCAATGGGAGGATGGGCCGAGGAAGCGTGGTACGCGCTGTACCAGGTTGCCCAGCTCCGAGAGCGCGCAGGCCACGATCGCGCCGCCGTGATGGAGGCCTACTTGCGTGCCTTCGACTACCGGCCCCAGCGCGCCGAGCCCCTGTGCGAGCTGGCTCGCTACCATCGCGAACGCGGCGAATTCGCCCTCGCCCACCTGTACGCGAGCACCGCCCTGGCCATCCCGCGCCCGGCCGACATCCTGTTCGTGCAGGACTCGACGTACGATTGGAGATGTCTCGACGAATACGCCGTGTCGGCCTTCTACGTCGGGAAGATCAAGGAATCGCTCGACGCGTGCAACAAGCTGCTGGGCAGCGGCAAGCTGCCGGTCCAGGAGCGTGCGCGGGTGGAGGCCAACCGGTCGCTGTGCCGCAAACATCTGGAGTCGACCGCACGGGCCGAGCGGAATCGCAAGAAGCGCGCGCGACGTGCCCGGTAGCGCCCAAGGCAGGTGGAAAACGACTTTCCCTCGACTGATGCCGAAACGTTCGCTCACCCCGAAGAAGCATGGCGGCACCCCAGCTTGTCGAACCAGCAGGCGCCGCCATGCGTCGACCGAATTGCCCATGGACAAGGCATGCTCGCTGCCGAACTGCATGTTGGCCGACGACGTGCGCGAGGCGACCGAGCGTCTGGTGTGTCGGCTGGGCCAGGGGAAGGGAATCAGCCCGTACCCGTAAGGGTCGCCCCGCGTATCGAGGCGATCCAAGCCGGCAACCCACAAGCCGTGCTGATCGACCTGACCGAGCAGTGCGAGCTTCGAACGAATCGTGGAGCATCGGTGGCCTGAAGCAGCATCGTCGAGACGGCTGGTCTTCATGCAACGAGCACGCTAGGATCCCATCAGGATGCTGCCCGAGCTGATCAACAAGCCAACCAGACTGCACCGTGTCATGGTCGTAGACGCGGCTGGTCGGCCGACCTGTGGAGACGGGGACAACATGCTCGGTGCCCGCGTGCCCATCGACATCAGGCCGGATGCCGAGGGCATGGTGGGTCCGGGTCGCGGCGGCATGTCGGTGAGCCCGGATGACCACGCCACCTCCCGTTCTTCCGCCTGCCCCTCAGCTTGGGTGGCAAAGGAGCGCTTCCGCTGTTTTCGCTCCTCCCATCCAAGCTCGGACCGCGACTCTCCTACCGAGCCGACCCCAAGCGACCGAAGAAGCACGGATTCGTAGAGCCTGCCGCGACGGTGGCGCTCGGCCAGTACCGCGCGGCCTTGGCCGCAACATGTTCGGATTGGAGGCGCGAAGCATGATCGGCGCTGCCAGACGGTTCAGCGAGTTGATGAGCGACCTGCTGTTGAGGCGAGAGATTGCAGGCGGTCCTCTGTCCCAAGACGAGGAATCCGCGGCTGCGGCCGAGCTGGAGCGTTGCTGGTGGGAGATGACGGACGAGGAGCAAGCCGAATCGCAGCGGATCTTCTCGGCTGCGCGCCTCCCCAACGCCCCAACGGACATCGGTCTGTAGGATGCGGTGGAGGAAGACAGGGCGCGCGCACCTCCACGCCAGAGGGCGGCCTAATGTACGTCACCGCCCACCACGTTGTCCGGCCCGGGACGAACCTCGACAGGGTCAACGCATTCTGCTACCGACACGGCCCGACCATCTGGGCGGGGTTACCGCCGGCGGGAATCCCTGACGAGAATCCAGGGGAGCTCGCGGCGTCATCCGCGACCGTGGCGCCGGGTGGCAATCGAGTCCGCAGCTACCTCGACATCATCAATGCCCGACAAAGTGCCCTGGACGGAGGTCAGGGCCTGCTTCATCGCCTTCGTTTCTGAGGCTCAACGGCGGGATTTCCCTTGGACAGGCGTGAGCGGCCGTTGCACGTTTCGCGTCGGTCTCGACCTCGGACTCGCAGCGACCTGGCAACGGGAGCTAGCGCTCCTGCTGCGGGCTGCTCAGGACGTGCACGAACAAGCTGGTCCGCCTTGATGCGGTCTTCTCGGGGCTGATCGACCTGCAAACGGCAAGGCCATGCGCGTGGGCGGCAGTGGCTCGATCGTCACGGCGCGCGGCGCGCAAGACAAGACCGGCGACGATGAACCTTCCCTAGCAGCATCCACCGTTCGGAGTACGGTCGTGAGTACCAATCGACGGTACCACCGTCGATCCGAGTACGGTCGTGAGTACCAATCGACGGTACCACCGTCGATCCGAGTACGGTCGTGAGTACCGATCGACGGTACCACCGTCGATCCGAGTACGGTCGTGAGTACCGATCGACGGTACCGCCGTCGATTTTGAACGGATTAGTAGCTCATCGAGGCGGTATCACAGCAACTTTGCAGCCAAAGCAAAACGGATGGGTCGGGCTGTGCGGAAGCGCGGCGAGCCAGGCCCGAGCCCTCGGGGGCGTCCACCGACGCCTGCCATGATGGGCTGGGTGTCGACCCCGCGCTGCAACGATACGCCGGTCTGGTTGAGAGCTTCGCGTGCCGGCGTTCTCGTCGTTTGGCGCGAGCGACGACGACGTGGCGGAAGGGGTCGCGCGGCCCCCGCGCGTCCGGCACACCCACGAGCCGCAGCCCGGCGCCCGATTCGCCTCGTTTACCCGTCGTGGGCATGCGCACGCGGGTGACCGGCACGCCGTGGCAGGTCATGCGGGGGAACCGAACCCGGCTGGGCCGAGCACACCCTCGACCCAGGCCCGCGGTTCACTCGGCACGCCGACGCGGGTAGGATGCGGCCATGGCGCGACCCGTCCAGCAAGCCGCCTTCGCTCCCAACTGGTTCATCGCTGTCCCCGTCGAAGCAGGCGAGTGGTACGAACGGATCGTCACCCGGCCGCCGGACGGCTTCCGAAAGTTCCACCCCGATGACCTGCACATGACCGTCGCCTTCCTCGGCGCCGTCGGCCACGACAAGGCGCTCGCGGCGTGGCGTGCGCTCGCCTGGGATCTTGGCACGGTCCACGCCACACTCGGCACCGTTGTCCCCATGGGCGCCCCCCGACGCTACTCCGCCCTGTCGATCGAGCTCGATCGAGGACGCGCCGAGCTCGAACGAGCCATCGCCGCAACCCGCGACGCCTGCTGCGACGCCGCAGGCGCACGACGCGAGTCTCGCCCGGCCAAGGCGCACATCACCATCGCGCGCCCATCGCGCAACGCGAGCGACGCGGACCGGGCCGCCGGCCTGCGCTGGGCGTCGCACCTCTCCCTCACCGGCCAATCGATCACGCTGCGGTCCGTGGCGCTGTACACCTGGGCGGAGGATCGTCGCGTGCGACAGTTCCGCATCGTGGACCGAATCGACAAGGACTGACCGCAGCGATTATCGCCGTCGATAGCGGCACGCTGCACCCAAAGCGGCCACAACGGCCATGATGGCCATTGCGCCTGGGATCTGCCGACCACCGAACCGGCAGCCACAACCGCTGTCGTCTTGGGGGGGCAGCGCTCCTGGGGGCTCGGCGCCCGTCGCCAGCCACGACGGTCCGTTGGCAACACACTCCTTCCACACATGCCAGGCCGGCTTCGGGGAGTTGTCCGCGAACTTGAGCCCCTTGTGCGCTTCGGCCTCGCCGAAGTAGCCGTCAGCGCCGGGGTGGTCTAGATATGACATCCACGAGATGGCCACCACGCCGGCGTCTTGCAGCTCCCGGGTGCGCTCGCACATCTCGATGACGACGTCACGCTGGACGGAGCTCCAGCCGTCATAGTCAGAGACCATCAGATATCCCCAACGGACCGGACGCAGAAACCTGCGCGACAAGAAGTGAGAGAAACGGATGGCGCGGTCGACTACCGCGTAGGCGTCGTCCGGGCTGTCGCGGGTCGATGCGCGCATCTCTTGAAAGGCGACGAAGTCGGCGTAGGCCGCGGCACGCCCCATCGAGATCGGAGTCACATGGTCGATGTCCCAGTCGCCGGGCAGCAACCCCACCTTGCAGCCGGCCTGCGTGCGCAGGATCTGCATCGCCTCGATCATCAGATCGTTCCAACCATCCCACGTCGCGACCTCCCCCTGGTTGTACTCGGGCTCGAGCGTGACAATGACCCTGGACCCTACACCGCTATCCTTCAACACGGTGGCAAGCGTCCGGATGTCGTCGAGGAAGGCGTCGCGACGCGCCTGGACGTCGCTGAGCACAGGATCGCCGAAGTAGTAGTGAATCACTTCCGGCGTGTATCCCTCGCTCGCCAGCGCGGCGATCCCTTCCGGCTTGTACCAGTCCGTCCACCCGCTGCCGCCGATCCACTGCTGCGTGAAGCCGACCCGCACGTCGTCTTCCATCAGCAGCCGCTGAATGGGAACCCACTCGCCACCGATCTGGTACGACCCGCCGCCCACGCCATATTGAAATGTCGTGTCGATCGTGGCGAGCGTGGCGTCCCGGACCTCGCCCCGGTTGCCGGTCTCGTCCGCACTGCGTATCTCGAGCAAGCCGCGCACCGGCGCAGCCGCCTCGATCCGCACCGAATGCGACGTGGTGAGCGTCGGATCGGCCGCCGTGAGGTTCGACGAAGCCTGCTCCGTCGAATAACGCACCTGCGACGATGTCGGCACATCCGTGGTCCAGGTGACCCGAACGACGGAGTCGGATTCCCTGGTCACAGACACATCGGAAAGGACGGGTAGCGTCGTGCGTGGGGAGGCGACCGGCGTGCCTTCGATCGTCATGGTGGCGAAGCCGCCCCAGCCGCCACCGTCCTTCGCGGGCTGCGCGGAAAGGACACGAATGTCCACGAACGCCGTCGGGTGGGAGAACGCCAGCGGGAATGTCTGCGGCTCGCGTGTGCCGGGCTGTAGCTGCACCGTGGCGAATTCGCCCCAGGCGGTCTCGATCTCCAGGTCGATCGCCTGGGACCAGTCGGGCCATCCTTGCACCACCGTGATGGCCGTCGGTGTCCCCGGCCGCCCGAGCCACACGCGCCAGTCCGAATCCTCGAGGCGATGCTGGGCAAAGTGCGTCTGGTCGTCACCGTCGAGGAGCGCCGACGGAGGGCTTTCGTCGTTCGTGTACAGGTCCGTGGTGACATGCCCATCCGCGGAGAGGTCTTCCCCGGCGCGCGCGTTGCTCGCAAAGACGAGGCCGGCGAAGAGGATGAAGGTCGCGGTCCATCGTCGCATGAATAGCCTCCCTCGAAGCTGGTGTGCTCAGAATCGCGGACCCGGCGGCTTGTGCGGCGCCGGCGCGCAGGTCACCTCGAAGCTCGCCCGAACGATCGAGGCACCCCTGGGCGGCATCGGGAACTCCATCTGCCTCGTGACCGCCTCCAGACAGATGCGGGCACCAGGGCCGGGAATGTCCGCGCTGTCCACCCGCACACCCATCACCTTGCCCGTCTCGCTGACTTGAAAGGAAACGCTCGCCGTCCACGATCTCTGGTCCGGCTTCTCGCGAAGCCCCACCGGGTAGCACCCACGAAGCTGCCCCGTCTTCTGGCGCACCACCCGAAGAACGTCTTGCACGGCCAGAGCACCGTCGACCTCGACCCTGCCGACCTGCACCCATCCAGCATCCGCCGTCGAATCCGACGTCGATCCCGGCGGCGGCCCGTACGCAGCCGCGGTGCCTGCGCTCGGTGCCGCCGTCGACGTGGACGGCTCGACGGCACGGGGGGGTTCCGGGGCAGGGGGAGAAAGCGTTGCGGGCGCGGACGCGGCGGGGTCGGATGGCTGCATCACGGCCGGCGCCGGTGCGACGGCTGGAGGCGGCGGCGGGGTCGTGGTTGCTGGGGTGGCAGGACCGCAAGCGGAAACCGTGGCGCTGGCGGCCAGCGCTGCCGCCACGATGATCCAGTCCCCGCAGGAGGTCGAGCAGAAGGGGCAGCGGCGTTCCGAAGCAAGAATGTGGCGCCGGCACTTCGAGCGCACGACAAGGGCGATCGGCATGGTGTACCTCCAGCCTGGCCCGGCGAGCATAGCATGGGAGCCATGCCGGTCGCGGCGAGATTCATCGAGGCCGGATCCGCCGATGGTGTGCTGGTGGCGCGCCCTTCGAAGCGCCAGCTCGACGAGGGTGGCGATTAGGACGCGGGAACGCAGACGCGCTGCGGGCTACAGTGGAATCCGTTCGGACAGCGTTTGCCGGACCCGCACGGCCGGCCCGCGTCGACGTTCAACGCCTGGTCGATCAGCGCGCCGAACGCGTCGACGCGGGTGTACAACCCCCACGCATCGGCGCCCTCGCAGGTATCGCCGCCCGCGGAGACGACGCCGACGACAGCGCCGTTGCGGTCAAGAGCGGGTCCTCCGGAGTCGCCGTTGCAGATGGCCTCGCCCACGGTGAACTCCGAGGCGCCCACCCAGGTCACCTGCACCCCCGGCCGCGTGTACTTCTTGCCCGCGGACTTGTGGTCGCCGCGCTTCCCATAGCCCACCACACGGAGCAGCTCGCCGTAGGCCGGAGGCGGATTGCGCCGCACCGCGAGCGGCGTGATTCCGCTGACGTTCCGATCGAGCACCACGAGCGCGATGTCCTGCTCGCAAAGCACCGGTTCGGGCGGCACGACGATGCGCAGCCCCCGCGCAACGACGCTGGCTGTGCGTATATCGTAGCCGGCCAGCACACGAATCGACCCTGGCGGGCGCTCGCCAAAGGTCTGCGGCTCGTCCGCCGGGCAGCCGTAGCTTCCGGTCGTGTAGCTGACGCAATGCCGTGCTGTCAGCACGGTGCGGGCCCCGATGAGCGTCCCAGAGCACAAACCTTCGCCACCCAGGTCGAGCGCCACGACGGCCGGATCGGCCTTGTCCGGTTTGCCACCGACAACAGGCTCCTCCTGCTGCTCGACGGTGTATTCGTCGTCGGGCGGCTCATCGGTAGGCGGCGGGCCGGAGCACGCTGTGGAAGAGATGAGGCAGGGAACGAGAGCAGTCATGAGAATCAAACGCATGAGACACCTCCTGCCCGCTCCCATGGCAACAACGGTGCCGGCCGAGCCCGACCTCGATGGAGCCAAATCATCGAGGATTTTGATATCTGCCTTGGACGGGCAGGTGGCGGCCGCCACCCCAAAACGACGCCCGGACGCCCGCGCACGCGCCTATCACATCGGGATTGCAAAGGAATTGGACGCCCTGGCGAGTCGCCACCCGATCCGCCACTCCGCCAGGGGCCGCCGCTCCACGACCTGCCAGCCAACGAGCCCCGCGACCGCGTGACGACAGTCGCCATCCAGGCACGCACGGCCGGCCTTGCATCTCGGTCGCAGCCCGGCGATGGTTGGGACGCATGTCCTTGCTCGTCGAACCAGGCGCGTTGCGCGGCTTGTTGCACCGCCTGTACATCCAGGCCCCAGGCGCGGGACTGCGCAAGGAGGAAGAGAAGAAGTGCCTCGAGCTCGCGGGCTTCCTGGACGAGATTGCGCTGGTGTTGCGCAGAACGCGGCGCGGCGGCCGCATCCATGTGGTGGACGCCGCGGCAGGTAAGGGTTACGTGGGATTGTGCGCGGCAGCGCTGCTGTCGCACCGGATGGGCCGCGAGATGCACGTGACGTTCATCGAGCGCGAGGAGGCGCGGTGTGGAGCCATCGAAGCCGCCGCGGACGTCCTGGGGATCACCGCAAGCCAGGTGGACGTGCGTTGCTGTGATATCGCGGATCCATCGGCCTGGCCGGACCAGCCCGACCTGGTCACGGCGCTTCACGCCTGCGGCGATGCGACCGACCGTACCATCGAGGCAGCCGCACGTGCGCAGGCGCGGTGGGTGCTCGTGGCGCCGTGCTGTGTCGCGTCGTGGTTGCCCGCGGCGCGCCGGGCCGAGGCCCTCGCCGCGCGGCTGGGATTACCCCCTCTCGCGGAGGTCCGACGGCGGCACGTCGAGGCGCATGTGCTGGCGGATCGAGTGTGGCTGCTGGAGTCGCTAGGATGGCATACCGAAACCGCGGCGTTCGTGAAACCGACCGTTACCCCTTATCACGTTGTCCTGCGATCCCGCCGTGTGATGGAGCCCAAACGCATGAAACGAGCGACCGATGAACTGGCGCGCCGGACGGCGTCCGGCCAAGCGCCCGCGTTGTAGCCCGACGTCAGAATGCTCGTCCGTTCGGCAGCGTCGGATACAGCTTTCGCGCCTCGACGAGCAACTCCTGGCAGGCCGGCTCGCTCATCGACCACAGCGGCGGTTCGTTCTTCCCCGTGCTCAGGTCCCAGCAGTTCCAGTATCCGTCCCACTCGCGCGCTTCGATCTTCACCAGCCCCTGCATCACCCCCCAGTTCTTGAACGCACAGGCGAGCAGGTCGTTGCAATTGCCGATCGGGATGGCCCGGGGACGCGTCCTGTCGCGCAGCATCGACGTGCCCCAGAGCTTGCCGGTGAATCCGCGCCACGCCGGCTCGTCCAGCACGCCCATGGCGTCGAGCAGCGTGGGTACCACATCCAGGTGCGTCCACGGCGACGAGCTCGCCTCCGTCACCCGCACCCACGCTGGGCCCATCTGCGCGCGCACCGACGGCGCCGCCCAGATCCAGGCGGGCACATGCACCTCTTCCTCGTGAACCGATCCGCCATGATAGAGCTGCGTATGCTCCCGGAACGCCTCGCCGTGGTCGGAGGTGAACAGCACGATCGCGTTGTCCAGCGCACCACTGGACCGCAACCGCTCGAGCATCCCGCCGATGATCGCGTCCTGGCGGTAGATGGCGTTGCGATACTGATTGAACAGCTTGGGGGTGCCGTCCCAGGAAAAGTCCCGCTCATAGGGTCGGAACGGCGCCAGGCGAGGATCCACCGAATACGGGCTGTGCGTGTCCCCGAACTGCACCATCACGAACCACGGGTCGCTGCCGAGCTCGGCGATGCGTCGTGTCGCGAGCCTGGCCAGATCCTCATCCGCGTACTCGTAGTCGTCGTCCTTCGACAGGTCGCTGAACGTCACCACGTGATCGATGTTGGCCGTCCGCAGGAACAGGTACTTGATCTTGTGCGATCCCAGGTACTCGGTGTGCCTTCCTGCCGCGCGCGCGAGCTCGAACAGGTTGGGCGCCGCCTCCAGCTCCTTGCGGCTCGCCAGGATGGGCAATCCCGTCGTCAGCACGGCCGTGCTCATGATGGTAAAGCTGTCGTTCGACCGCATCTGGTAGAGCGGAACCCGGTCGTGCATCACCCGGTTCGTCTCCGGCGTGATCTCGCAGGGCGCAGACGGATCGTTGCAGTAGCTGTCGAACCTCAGGCTCTCGGACAGGATGAAGAGCACATGGATCCGATTGCCGCGTGCCGGAGGCACGTAGGGGGCGTCGGCCATGATCCGAGGATCGTCGCGCCCCGTCACACGATGCCAGGCAAAGCGCATCACGCTGTGCTCCATCTGGATGTCGACGGGCTTGGCGGGGTTGTCGGGCAGGAAGGGGAAGGCGCACAATCCCGCGCCCAACGAAGCAGCCTTCCAGCGGTTGCGTATCGGTCGGAGCCAGCTCATGGGCCTGGCGACCAGAAGCAGGCCGTACGAAAGCAGCGTGGGCAGTCCGACCCAAGCCAGAATCATCCAGCGTTGCTCGGCGATCGTGCGACGCGCGTCGAAGCCGTGGCGGTAGCCTTCCTCGATGTAGCCCGCGGTGATGACCGACGAGTATTGCGCGAAGAACACGGCGTGGGCGCCCACCACCACCCCGAGCAACAACGCCACCGGGACGGCGACGATGGCGCGTCGACGGCTCGCCGCCACGAGGGCGGCGCACACGCACCAGAAGGCCATGCTCACTGCGGCGAGCAGCGCGTACAGCAGCCAGTCGGCCGCGTGGAAGCGCGACAGCCGCACCCAGCTACCCGACACCGCCTCTGCAAGGAAGGGCGTCACCAGAATGGCGACGAAGCCGATGGTCGGGAGCGTCTTCATGGCGTTTGCGTGGCCGCACGGTCACAACGGCGCATCGATACGTCCGCGCCCTCTTACCTGTCAACCGGGAGACTGCCTTGACCCCCGCCCGCGTTCTGCCACCTTCCTCCCATGCCCCGGCGTGAGCACCCTCACACGGCGCATCCGATGCGCCACCATCAGGTCACCTTCGTGGCCTCGCTCGCGCTGTTGGTGGCCGGCTGCCACCGCTCGGAATCACTCGCAAACGATCCCCCGCCCGTCGCCTCATCCGCGCCATCGCCGCCCCGGACCGAAGCCGGCGCAAAGGCCCAACCCGCTCCCGAACCTCCCTCCCCGATCGTCCTGCTCGCAGGCGGTGACGTCGACCTGTCGCGACGCACCGGGCAGAAGATCCTGCGCGACCCGAACCTCGACCTGCTCCGGGACATGCGTCCGAGCTTCCAGCGGGCCGACATCCGCTTCGCCAACCTCGAATCCCAGGTGTGCGACCTCGATGGTGTCACCGTCCACCCCGACAACCCGCTCGTCTTCGCAGCGCCGCCCGGCGCGGCCGCCGTGCTGAAGCGCGCCTCGTTCGATGTCCTGTCCACCGCCAACAACCATGCATGGGATTTCGGCAAGCCCTGCCTCGTGGAAACCATCGACCGGATGCGGAGCGTGGGCATCCGCACCGTCGGCACCACCTCGGACGGAGCCGATCCCCTGACGCCCGTGGTGATCGAGGCGCGCGGCCAGAAGGTGGCGTTCTTCGCCATGACCGCGATCTTCAACGACGGCCCCTTGCGTCGGCACGTGGCAGCCCCGTTCGTCGCCTACGCGGACATGAAGGATCTTGCGCGCAAGATAGCCGCGATTCGAGCCGAGGTTCGGTGGGTCGTGGCCTCCGTGCACATCGGACAGGAGTATGCCGACCAGCCGGTCGAAGCCAACCGTGCAGTGCTGGCGGCGGCCATCGACGCCGGCGCCGATGTGGTCGTCGGCCACCACCCGCACACGCCGCAGCGGGTGGAATTCCACCATGGCAAGCCCATCGCCGTCAGCCTGGGCAACCTGGTATTTCACGAGCACCGCGACCATCCGTGGACGGGCTGGGGCGTGCTGGCCCGCGTGACCTTGCACGGCGACACAGCGCAGTTGGAGGCTTGTCCTTACCGCTTGGTGGACGCAGCCCCGAGGCCGCTCGACGCTGCGCAGGAGGCGCTGTTCTGGTCGCATTGGGACGCGATTTCGAAAGGGCCTTCCGTGGCAAAGCGCGGAGCACGCGCCGTGGATGGCTGCGTCGCGATGCTCCCGCCCTGAGCCAGGACTGCGTCGGCCGCCGTCGCCGTGGACGTCATGAAGAACGGAAATCGGAACTGCCAGCCAATCTCTGCCGGCTGCCGCCGACGATTTCCGGATGGGACGTTGCCGTCGAATGGTGGAGAGCCGCGAGCGATGCAACGATACCGCGCAGACTGTCCTCAGGGCGGCGGCACGCGGCCCACCGGACTGTGCGCCAGGTTCCGACAGAATCCCGCCGCCTGCTCGCTCGCCGCCGGAATGTCGAAGATGACGAAGTGGCCATCATCCGCCTCGGATGCAGGCCATTGCGCCAGAACCCCCGATGCCTGCCCGTTCGCCAGATTTCCCGCAAGCCCACCCGCGGGGATCGTCACCGTGCCTAGCCCCGACCACTGCGCTTCCTCGATCGGGTGAATGACCGGCGTCATGACCGGCAAGCCGGTCGCTACCGCCTGTACCTCGATGGCGTGCGGCGGCGTGTAGCTGTCGCCCGTGAAGTCCGGATTCACGCCCTCGGTCTGGTAGATGCTCTTCGGAGCGAAGCCATCGAGGGGACGGCGCACCAGAAGCGGCACGTAGTGGACCGGGTCGGCCACGTCGATGAATGTCTGCACGAGCGAGACCCCGGGGTGCAGGTAATTCAGCTCCTCGTACTCCGGCGTGCTGAGTGCGAAGAGCAGGGATCGGACCAGGCCGGCCACGCTCGGCGCCGGCAGGGTCTTCTCCAGAAGCGTAATCGAGATCATCGACCCGGATCCGCTCAGCACGCCACCGCGCGCACCGTCGTCGACGGCCAGGAACAACGGCCCGTTGAGCCCCCCTTGCGAGTGACCGTAGAAGATCACGGTCGACGGATCGATTGGGATGGCGTTGCCCGTGGTGGAAATCGTCGCGGGAACCACGATGTGCCCCTCGCGAGCGAGCCTGGCGCGGACGACTTCGTCGACCGCCGACTGCCTCGGGTTGGTTCGCGCCGCGTCGGGGTTCTGGAAGTTGAAGAACAACAGCTCGGGAGACCATTGGGGATCCACCGGCTCGGGCAGGCGCCCCGGGTGCATGATCTGGTCGACCCCCATCGAGGCGATACACTTGGTCGCAAGGGATTTCGCCGTGCCGTCGCTCAGGAAGCTCCGATAGCTGCCGCCGGTTCCGTGGGCGTACATCACAATCGGATAGCCGTTGGTCGGAATCGGGCAGCTTGCCGCGTCCGGAATCGCAAGCGCGAAGCGCGGATTGAACTCCCGCTGCTTGACAGGCCTGCCGGCGGCGTCGAACTCGAATGCCCCACCGTCGCCGTCATGCGCAAACGGCGGCGTGCCTTTCTGGTAGTCGGGCGATGGGCCGTACTTGCCCTCGTACACCTGAAAGCCCGGGCCGTGCTCCTTCTTCACCCACGACGTCTCATCCACCTTCGGCACGGGTTGCACGGTCCTGGCGTCGTGCGCCACCGCAATCGTCTCCGCAGTCGGGTCGGCGGTCGTGAACACGGTCATGTGCGCCACATGCTCGGGCGCGATGCCCGCCGCCTGCAACGCGGCCACATCGGGCGCCCACGCATCGCGTAGTGTCTGTGCGGCACCGCTCGCGGGCTTCAGTCCAAGCACCTGACGCAGCTCCTCCGACGGCTGCACCGCCTGGCCGTCGGCGCCGCGCACTCCGTCGGTCACCACCACCGCGTACCGGGTGTGCGGCATCAGCGGGTATCCCATCGTCGGCATGAACGCGAGCGTGTTCGGGAGCCAATAGACGCCTTCTTCCGCCCGCCAATAGAGCGTGAGCAGCTTGCGCTGCCCTTTCTCCGGCGACGCATCGTCCACGTCGATGAGCTGCACCGTGGAGGTCGCCGCGACGGATTCCCCGGGGTCGGCAGGCAGGCTCGCCGGGTCCAGCGGACCGTCGAACCGCAAGTACCCGGCTGCCACCGGAGAAAACCCGTGGATCACGCCCTTCATGCTCTCGATGTACTGCGCGAGCAGGGGAACGGTGCGCGGGTTGCGCCACCCTTCCAGGTGGATCGCCCCATCCGGGTCGACCCGCATGTCGCTCGGCCAGGGATGATCGAACCAGGTGTCGTTCGCGAGATCCGAAAGCGACGACGGCACCACGAACACTGCATGGGTCGCCGAACCGGTGGGCTGCGGCTGCGACGATCCGCCGTCGTCGGAGCCCGAACAGGCGGCGGCCAGGGGCAGCAGGGCCAGGAGAGCAAAGGCGCGAAGACTTGTCATGCGGGATGTTGTACACCCGGAAGGCATGGCCTGGGTGCTCCGGCTGCTGCCCGCAGCCTCCGAACAACAAAACACGGTCGATTGCGCGCTGCGCGTGCTCGGCCTCACGTTGCCGCTTCGCATGGCGCTGTGCGCCCAGACCGGCGGCGCGCAAAGCGTGCTGGTCGCCCCAGGAGCCGAAGCGTGCTTGCCCACGCTGAGAGACCCCCGGCTGCGCATCCCTGTGCAAGCTGAAACGGAAGACGCTCCCGATCACGAGGCGACCCTGGTCGTGGAAGTCCCCTGGAACCTGGTGATTCACCGGGATCTGCTCAAGGAGCTGGCATCGAGCGGAGCGCGTGGACGGCGCCGCCTGCTCGACGACCCCTTCCCGTTCGACCGTCCGTTCTCCTTCGACCCCATCCTGGTGGTGGACCGGCGGTCGGCCACGAGCGCCGCCAGCGCGCTGCTTCGCTCGTTGCGCAAGCCGCAGGACGGCTGGACCTCGATGTACCTGAACCGGTACATCTCGTTGTTCCTGACGCGCTGGTTGACCCGCCTGCCGCTGCACCCGAACCACGTCTCGATCGGAATCCTTGCAGTGGGGCTGCTGGGGGCGTACTTCGCCTCGCGCGGTACCTACGGCTTCATGCTGCTGGGGGCGCTTCTGTTCCAGGCCCAGAGCGTGCTCGACGGCTGCGACGGCGAGCTGTCGCGCGTGACGTACCGCGGGTCGCATGCGGGGGAGTGGTTGGACACGGTCGGCGACGACCTTACCAACTACGGGTTCTTTGCCGGGTCGGCGTGGGGGCTGTACACCGCGACCGGCTCGATGCTGTACTTGACGGCCGGCGCCGTCACCTTGCTGTGCGGCGTGATCACGAGCGCCATCGAATACCGCTACCTGATCAAGATTGGATCGGGCGACCTGTACAAGTACCCCATCGGGATCGGCAAGGCGCCGGCGTCGGACCGGCCCAAGAGCGGCCTGGCCCGGTTGATCGACGGCATCTCCCCGCTGTTCAAGCGCGACACGTTCGTGCTCCTGACCCTGCTCGGCGCGGCGGTGGGGCTGCTCGGACCGTTCCTCGTCCTGTTCGCCGCAGGCGGTGTCGGCATCCTGATCGCCGTCATTCAGGCAGAGCTGCGCATGGCCAGGCAGCGTCGACCAACATCAGCTACGGAATGACATACGTTGCCGCGATCGGCGCATGGTCGCTGGGCAGCGAACTGTCGTGCAGAATCCTCGCGGTCGTTTCGTCGAGCAGATCCGTGGCGGTGGGAGCGGCGAACATCTGGTCGATGAGCTGCTTCTGCGACCCGTACTGGTAGCTCCACTGATCCGGTGTGGGCACCTTCGCCATGGCGTTCTGGTACGTTGGGCCGTTCTGCCCATCGCGAACCGCGGCGTACGTGTCGCTTCCGGGCGTGTCGTTGAAGTCGCCCACGATGAACAGCTTGGCGCCAGGATCCTGGGCGAGCAGATCATCCGCGATCTGGCGCGTGTGCTGGGCCTCCGCCACGCGGCGATCGGGGTCGTCGCCGTCGATCTTCGCCTTGAAGTGCACGCCGAGGATGATCACGTGGCTCGAACCCCACGTCATGTGGATCTCCGCGACGTCGCGCGCGTAGTGGTACACCTTCGCGGGCGCGTCGAGGCGCGTGAAGATGTCGTCCTTGTGAGACAGGTACTTGTCAATCGGGTAGCGGCTCATCAGCCCAATGTTGATGCCCCGCGGATCGTTGCCTCGGAGCATGTAGTGCACCGTGTAGCCGTGGCTTGCCAGCGCGGGTGAGCTCGCCAGATCGTCGATGACCGCGTCGTTCTCGACCTCTTGCAGGATCGCGACGTCGCCGTCGAGCTGCGCGAGCCCGGATGCAATCCCTTCCACCTTGGCCTGGTATTCCGACGGCGAGAGCGAATCCTCGTAGGGACACCGATCGCAGTTGCCGAGCGTGGTGTCGAAGAAGTTCCACGTGTTCCACGACACGATACGCAACGGCCCAGGTCCGCCCGGCTCGATCGCGTCTGGCCCGGTGTCCGGCGCCTGAGCGTCCGGCCCCGGCTCCGACGTGTTACCGTTTCCGTCGTTGGCCGTGCAACCGGCGAGGGCCGCGGCCACGACGCACACACCGAGCAAGGTGATACGCAGATGCACGGGGGAATCTTGGACGCAGCGACGCCCCGATGCAAGCGTGGCGCTCCGATGCGGGTCCGTTCGGTCGGGCCCGAGGCGGCCGCAGCCGCGGTCGCGAAAGTGATGCGCTCACGCGAGCCGCTTCCGGCGTGCAACGTGACGCCAGGCGCGGCGGTGTCGTCGTGCGCGTGGATGAAGACAATCGAAGATTCCGCAGCAGCCATTGCCCAAATGGCTCCCCACCTACACCCTCGATGGGAGGAATCAACGTCGTGTCCCGCGGTCGCCCTGCGTGCGAGTTCGCCCGACCCATGCGTCGTGGCACATGGTGCGGCAGACGCACCCGTTGTGGATGGGCACGCCCTGACGAGCATGCTACGCCATGCTACGATGTTGACGAGATGACGCAGCCTCTGCCCTACGCGCTCGACCCCGACGATCCCCGCGCGCCCAGCGAGCAGCAGTGGGCGCAGATGTCCGAAGAAGAGCGAGCGCGCGTCGTGGCCATGCTCCCCGCCGAC